>MDSW01159546.1_pt1 | contig 32228 bp, 31 predicted proteins | sample 811171 | NCBI WGS metagenome assembly MDSW01 (sample SAMN05326641, study PRJNA326480) | marine metagenome | isolation source: seawater | place: Atlantic Ocean: North West | collected 2012 | reverse complement strand
TGGTGGAATTTCGGAAGTCGCGTGCTCAACGCTCATGAGGGAGGTCTTTTCGAGGAGACGTTCGAAGGACTGGTAGAGGAACCGGAGTACTTGGCAACATGCAAAACCCAAGTTAGTAAGCTATAAATTGAATGCTAAAATGAAGGATCATTGATGTCGATTGACACTAAAACGGCGGCAAGAGTTGCCAAACTTGCCCGGATCAAAGTCAACGAAGCAGATCTGCCGGCTTTGACGCAAGAATTCACTAACATATTGGGATTCATTGAACAGTTAAATGAAGTGGATGTAGACGGCATCCAACCAATGACCTCTGTAACTCCACAACGGCTCTTTCGTCGTGAGGATGTTGTCAATGATGGCAGTCAGCAAAAAGCCATTTTGAATAATGCTCCAGACGCACGTGAAGGTTTTTTTGCCGTACCAATGGTTGTGGAATAATGTCAGAACTCATGAAGCTTAAATTAGCGGAGGCTCGAGATGCGCTGAGGTCTGGGGAAATGACTGCAGTAGATCTTACTGATGCATCTTTGGCCGCAATAGAAGAGTCAAAACCTCTCAATGCATTCGTACACAACACACCTGAAATCGCTAGAGAGAGAGCGATCGCTGCTGATATACGGCTAAGATCGGGTGACGCACCAGACATGTGTGGTTTGCCGATTGGTATAAAAGACTTATTTTGTACCGCCGGCGTAACTACCCAAGCAGCTAGTGCTATTCTTGATGGGTTTAAGCCCGAATACGAGTCCACAGTGTCGTCTAAGTTATTCAATGAGGGCGCAATTATGGTTGGGAAATTGAATATGGATGAGTTTGCAATGGGCTCATCAAACGAAACATCAATTTATGGTAATAGTATAAATCCATGGAAGGTGGATGATCGAGATCTGACCCCAGGGGGATCTTCGGGGGGATCGGCCGCTGCAGTTGCAGCTGAAACTTGTTTGGCGGCAACTGGTACTGATACTGGCGGTTCAATTCGCCAACCTGCGGCATTTACTGGCATTACGGGGATAAAGCCAACATATGGAAGATGTTCCCGGTGGGGCATTATAGCTTTTGCCTCCTCCCTAGATCAAGCCGGGCCTATTACAAAAGATGTGCGGGATGCATCAATAATGTTGGAAGCAATGGCTGGATTTGATCCAAAAGATAGTACGTCCGTCAATCTGCCAGTTCCAAATTTCGAAGCAGCTTTAACTGGAGATATAAGAGGCAAGATTATTGGGATTCCAAAAGAATATCGTGTGGAAGGAATGCCAAATGAACTTGAAGCTCTTTGGGTAGAAGGCACTTCAATGCTGCGTGATGCGGGGGCTATAATAAAAGATATAAGCTTACCCCACACTAAATATGCGTTGCCGGCATATTATGTTATCGCTCCAGCTGAAGCTTCTTCTAACTTAGCACGATATGATGGCGTACGGTTTGGGCATAGGGCTAAATTAGATGTCGGTGATGGTATTACTGAGATGTATGAAAAAACTAGGGCCGAAGGGTTTGGATCGGAGGTGAAGCGTAGGGTCATGATTGGCACTTACGTTCTTTCAGCTGGCTTTTATGACGCTTATTACAATAGAGCTCGTCAGGTACGTGCTTTAATAAAAAGAGATTTTGAACAAGTTTTTGTTGATGGGATTGATGCCATTTTAACTCCATCAACTCCATCTGCAGCTTTTGGGCTGGGAGAAATGGTAGATGCTGATCCTGTAAAAATGTATTTATATGACGTTTTTACGGTGACAGTTAACCTCGCAGGTCTGCCAGGTATTTCAATTCCAGCAGGACTAGATTCTAAAGGCTTACCCCTAGGTCTACAACTTATTGGGCGGCCTTGGGAAGAAGGAGATTTGCTTAATACCGCTTATGCTCTCGAAAGTGCGTTAAGCTTTAATTCGAAACCAAATCAATGGTGGCGATAAAATTTATTACAGTTTAGAATAATCATTGCTCTATCAGCATCTAGGACAGATCTTAATTATAGGTAACTCAATGAAATATTTTGTTTTAATATCAATGATATGTTTACTGGGTGGATGCCAACGGGCTGTTCCAAATGATGTATTGCTTGGGCCTTCAGGTCCCGAAACACAGCTTAATAGTATGCAAACAGCGTCAACAAATACGTCGACCAACATAAATGCTGATACGCGAACTGCAGAGGTCGCAGCAATTTCTAGTTCTGGAATTTCTGAAGAGCAAGATTTTGAAGTAGTAGCAAATTCTCAAACAATAGAGAGTGACGCTGAGCGCATTTCAGCAAATCGCGCAAAATATATTGTATTTGATGTACAAAAACTGCCTGTAAGGGGGCTAAAAGGTCCAAATGTTGTTGAATATGCTATTCGCACAGATAATCCAATTGGTGTTCAACTTTATACTCGCTTAGTCTCGATTGGCGATAATGTCGCAAGTCAGTGGCGGTGTGATAGATTTATGTCTTCAGACTTAGCACAAAAAGCGTTTTTATCTCGTGGTGGACCGGAACGGGATATTTTACTATTAGATCCTGACGGAGATGGATTCGCTTGTAAATGGGATCCAAGGCCCTTTAGATTAGCGGTGCAAAACTGACTAAATTTTCAATAAACAGGCATTTGTCTCCGAATAGAGGTCCTCGTCGTGGGGTGAAAAAACCACATTTAATTGTTCTTCATTATACAGCGATGAATTCAGCTAAAGAAGCTTTGGAACGGTTATGTGATCCAGCCCACGAGGTTTCTGCACATTATTTTATAGAACAAGATGGAAAGATTACACAGTTGGTTGGAGAGGTGGAGCGCGCGTGGCATGCTGGCGTTGGGTCGTGGGGGGATGTTACAGATGTTAACTCGTCATCAATTGGGATAGAGCTATGCAATGCTGGAAATCGTCCGTTTCCCGAACCGCAAATATCTGTTTTGAAAATATTGTTACATGAAATTAGGGAAAGATGGAAAATACCCGCACACGGAATTATTGGTCATTCCGATATGGCGCCCGGTCGGAAACAAGATCCTGGCCGGCTATTCGATTGGCAAGATATCGCTAATGAGGGCTTAGCGGTATTTCGTGGAAGACCTCATGCAAAAGTATTAGAATTTATTGAAGCAGCTAAGTTGTTTGGGTATTTTGTTCCAGAACAAGATGAAAACAATTTACTTACACAAAGTCTGATATTGGAGGCTTTCAGGCAGCGCTTTAGGCCTAAAGCTGTAGGGCCACTTTCTAGCAAAGATATTAAAGTTTTATCAGATCTGGGACAAAGCTATCCATCGAATGTTAACTCTTGACCATAATGAGGCTGAGCCCTAACACGGAATTTGCGCGGGGGGCTAGGCAATCGCGGAGTGAAATCTTCGAGGAAAGTCCGGACTCCCTGAAACAACGGTGCCGGGTAACGCCCGGCGGGGGTAACCCTAGGGAAAGCGCCGCAGAAAACAGACAGCCTTGCATGCAAGGTAATGGTGAAACGGTGGGTTAAAGCTCACCGCGCTGTTGGTAACAATAGCGGCACGGCAAGCCCCACCGGGAGCAATGCCAAATAGGAACCGCAAAGAGACCGTTTCAGTCTAGCAGGTTCGGGTTGGCAGCTGGATGGGCCTGGTAACAGGTCTGCGAGATGAATGATTGCCCAAGATAGCGTGTTTAATCATGTTTATCTGGACAAAATCCGGCTTACAGGCTGCCCGCGCGCTTTTGTTTTAAAATCACTCTCTGCATCGGTTGACACTGCTGTTTACAACGTTAAAAGCCATGACTTAGTTTACAGCGACCCGATGGTGCGCTCCTAGGGAGAATTATGATGGCAAAGCCAACCACTATTAAAATCCGGCTTAATTCCAGTGCTGGCACTGGTCACTTTTATGTAGCAAAGAAGAATGCTCGGACTATGACTGAAAAAATGGTTGCTCGTAAGTATGATCCGGTTGCCCGAAAGCATGTGGAGTATAAGGAAGGAAAAATTAAGTAACGCAGTATGGTTACTGTAATTTGACTGTTGTCCACAACGTATGGTTTTTCTATTCCAGATGTATGTACTAATGTTTTTTATTCGTTCTTTAAAAAACCTTGAAAGAAAAAAGCACCCAACGTGATTTCATCAGGTGCTTTGAAGCTAAACTTTTACTGTTTAAAATAATTAGTCGTTACTACTTCCCATAAACATTAATAGAAATTGGAACATGTTTAAAAAGTCTAAGTACAGGTTTAAGGCACCAAAAATGGCAGATTTTGCTAGCCAGTCCTGATCTCCATGATGCGCATGTGCCAAATACTGATTTTTAATATTTTGAGTGTCGTAAGCGGTTAATCCCGCAAACACCAAAACTCCAATACCAGAGATAGCGAAAAGGAGAGCTGGTGATTGGAGAAAGATATTTACTATCATAGCTACAACCAGACCAATTACTCCCATGATTAGGAAACTACCCCAACCGGAAATATCGCTTTTGGTTGTGTATCCAAACAGTGACAAGCCCGCAAACGCAATAGCTGTCACCAAGAAGGTTTGGGTAATTGAATGGCCAGTATATCGGATAAATATTGAGCTTAGTGATAGACCGATTAGCGTTGCAAAAATAAAGAAAAACAGCTGAGCGCCCGCGGCGGATGCCTTACGCATCACGGATCCCATTCCGAGAAACAGAACTGCCAAAGGAGCAAACATGATAACATATTTTAGTGAAGTACCATAAATAGTTACACCAAAGCTTGTTAACATTTTGCCATTGGGCAATTGCGCTGCAGCAGCAGTCGGATCAGCTGTAGTGGCCAGACCTGCGATAGCCCAAGCTGCGACAGCAGTAATTACCATGCCAACTGACATAGTACTGTAAACTTTGTTCATGTGTGACTTCAGGCCGGCATCAACCGCCGCTGAACGTTTGCCTGTGGTTGCGGAAATCGTATTATAATCTGCCATATTATTCTCCAAATCGGTACAGTTTTACCTAATTGCTTTCTACTGAGCATTATATCGTTCGTATTCGGATCGATTTCAAGAGCCTTTCCACTTTTCTTCATCATTATTGGAAAAAGGTTCTCAAGCTTCACTAGAGTGCTTCAGCATTTCGTGTTTGGGCCACGAACAACTAACTTTCCTATTGATTTCCGAGCTTGTAAATGACCTAGAGCCTCAAGTGCTTGATTAAAGTCATAAACCCTGCTGATGTGAGGCTTTAGAGTTTTATTGGCCACTAATTTTAATATTTTTTTGAGGCTTGATGCCAAAATTTCTGGTTCGAAGCTTAAATAGCCACCCCAATTGAATCCAATTATATCGATGTTTTTCAACAGGAGATGGTTCGCTTTGATTTGGGGTATATCGCCACTAGCAAATCCAATTATAAGATAGCGCGCTTCTGGTTTACAGCAGCGCAACGCGGTTAAAAAGCTATTGCCTCCAACTGGATCATAAATGATGTTTGCGCCACCAAGATTTTTGACTGTGCTTAAGATATCATCATCTGTGCTATCTAACGCAATCTCAGCACCGTATTTCTTGCAAATATCGAGCTTGTTTCTTCCGCGGGCTACTGCAATTACTCGTGCTCCAAGCGCTACACCAATTTCTATTGCAGTAAGGCCGACGCCACCACCTGCACCTAAAACTAGCAGGTTTTCACCTGATTTAATTTTAGCTCGATGCGTTAATGCGAGATGTGACGTCCCATAACTAATTAAAACGGAAGCCGCTGTTTTAAAAGATAAATTTTTTGGAATTTTTAAACAACGTGAAATATCAACAGCGCATAATTCGGCTAAGCCACCGTATCCTGGAAAGGCAGCAACACGATCCCCAACTTTGAATCCCACCACCTCATGTCCCACGGCTACTACATTGCCTGCTATCTCCATTCCAGGTACAAATGGCAATGTTGGAGTTTCTTGATAACTGCCTTTTATCATCAATAAATCTGCGAAATTAAGACCACATGCTTTGGTTTTAACAAGAATTTGTTTAGGAGAAATTGACGGAACTGCGATATCTAAAAAAACTGGTTTACGGGTTTGATTTTTAATCTGTAAGGCTCGCATTATCAGGATCCGGCTTAATTAATTTTTGAACATATATCAGGTGCGTCATTGAAAGAAATTTTTTGATAGCACAATGTTAGATTAAGTGATTTAGGTAGTTGGTGAAAATATATTTTTGGACTTTAATTACAAGATAATTCTTTTGACTAATCTAGAATTCAAAATTTAACGCTAACAAAGTCTGAAAGATAAGCCTGTGAAGATTGATGGTTCTAAATCTGATTTAATCTTTTCTGCCGCATTGGAAGTAGCGGATGCGGCTGCCGTCGAAACTCTCAGGTGGTTTAGGAAACCCTCTCTGTCTGCAAATAATAAGGATCGAGAAGGTTATGATCCAGTTACTCAGGCTGATTGGGCTGCAGAGAAAGTAATGCGTTCTGTTCTCGCTTCACGGCGACCACAAGACGCAATTATAGGTGAAGAGCAATTGGACAAACCTGGTACTTCGGGCCTGTCTTGGATCTTAGATCCCATAGACGGCACTCGCGGATACATTAGTGGTACACCTACATGGGGTACATTGGTTGCGGTTAATGATGGCACTGCGCCCATCCTTGGTATAATCGACCAACCCTATATCGGTGAGCGCTATGTTGGTGGATTTGGACATTCATTCATGGAGAAAGATGGCTTAAAAATCGGTCTGGCCACTCGACAAATAAAAGCTCTTTCACAAGCTACTGTATTTACAACCTACCCAGAGATTGGAAACAAGACGGAGTATCAAGGATTTCACCAAGTTGCTGATAAATGTAAGCTAGTGCGGTATGGAATGGATTGCTACGCTTATGCACTCTTAGCTGCTGGTCATATTGATCTAGTTATCGAAGCAGGACTCAAATCTTATGACATACAAGCTCCCATTGCTATAGTTCGTGCAGCTGGAGGTGTTGCCTCTAACTGGCTCGGTGGAGAGGCAATGGACGGTGGAAACTGCCTCTGTTCTGCAACCCCAGAGCTTCACGAAGCGGCTCTTGAAGTATTAAAACCCTATGCCTCAAACTGACATCTTAATACAAAATGCGCGTCTGATTTTAACAATGGACGACAAAAGGCGAACTGTACCGGCAGGCGATGTCTTATTAAGTGGAGGAATTATATCGGCAATTGGGGTTGGTTTGCCGGTTACCGGTTGCCGTATAATTGATGCACGAGGTTGTTTGATTACGCCTGGCTTAGTGAATACGCATCATCATCTTTATCAAACTATGACACGCGCTGTACCTCTTGCTCAAAACTCCTCTTTATTTGATTGGCTAAAAAAACTCTATCCCATTTGGTCAGCAATGCGTCCTGAAGATTTTGTTACATCTGCAAAAGTTGGGATGGCGGAACTGCTATTATCTGGTTGTACAACCACGTCGGATCATCTGTATTTTTTTCCAAATGGTACACGCCTTGAAGATACCATTTATGCTGCTAAGGAGATAGGTATAAGGTTTCATCCAACTCGGGGTGCAATGAGTATTGGTGAAAGTAAGGGAGGTTTGCCACCTGACCACCTTATTGAAAAAGAAACTCGAATTTTAGACGACATGATCCGTGTTATTGATGGATTTCATGACCCAAGCCATGGATCAATGGTTAGGGTTGGGGTGGCACCATGCTCACCTTTTTCGGTCAGCCGTGAATTGATGCGCGATTCTGCGATACTAGCGCGTGACAAAAAAGTGATGATGCATACACATTTAGCTGAAAACGAGGAAGACATTGCTTATAGTTTGGAAAAATTTGGCGTTCGTCCTGGTCAGTATGTCTCGGAACTAGGCTGGACTGGCTCTGATGTCTGGCATGCTCATTGTGTAAAGTTAGATCCCGAAGAGATTGCATTGTTCGCTCGTACTGAAACTGGAGTTGCGCATTGTCCTTGTTCAAATTGCCGATTAGCCTCTGGCATAGCCCCGGTACGAACCATGCTAGATATGAAAGTGCCGGTAGGACTTGGTGTGGATGGCTCCGCTTCAAATGACTCAGGAAATTTAATGTTGGAAGCGCGGCAAACTATGCTATTGCAGAGGGTTGCCTATGGTGCGAGCGCTATGTCGCCGCAAGAAGCTTTGGAGATTGCGACAATTGGGGGGGCAAATGTACTCGGTCGGGATGATTGTGGATCTTTGGAAGTGGGAAAATGCGCTGACTTGGTTTTATGGGATATGAAGGATATTAATGCTGCTGGAAACTGGGACCCGTCAGCTATACTGTTAGCTGGTCCTCATTTAGCCAGGGATGTATTTGTGAATGGTAAACATGTGGTTGAGAATGGACAGATTACAACCCTAGACCAACGTGACCTTGCAATTCAACAAAATCATCAAATGCGAGCGCTTCAAGAGCGGGTTTAATCCACTGTTCGGCCAGCAATCCATACTTGACGAACCGCCCGGTCGTCACCCATCATAATGGTAGGAAATAAAGTTTCCCAAAAATCATTTGCATTTTTTACACGTTGATCAATTGCATTAGTTGAATTCAGATTTAATACGCAAATATCGGCCTCTATTTTAGGTCCAAGATGACCAACTTTGCCATCAAGATGAAGTGCTTTTGCCGAGCCTTCACTGGCAAGCCATAGAAGTTGAGCAGGATGTAGCACCTTTCCTTGCAGTTGTGCGATTTCATAGGTAGCGGCCATCGTACGTAGCATTGAAAAATTTGAACCTCCACCAATGTCTGAGGCCAGTCCAAGGCTCACTTTAGCTTTTGAAAGTCCCATTAAATCAAACAATCCAGATCCAATAAAAGTGTTAGATGTGGGGCAATGGACAACTGAGGCTCCAACTTCAGATAATCTATTGATTTCACGTGGTTTTAAGTGAATCGAATGGCCATACACACTTCGGGGCCCTAAAAGACCATACCGTTCGTAAGTATCAAGATAATCAATCGCTGTTGGGAATAGATCTTGAACCCATGCAATTTCTTCGAACTGTTCGGATAGATGCGTCTGCATCAGACATTCAGGTCGTTCAGCCCAGAGTGCTCCCAAAGCTTCTAGTTGATCTGGAGTAGAGGTAGGAGAAAACCTTGGCGTGATAGCGTAAATAGCACGCCCCTTGCCATGCCATTCGTCAATTAACTCCTTACTTTCGTCATATGCTCGTTGTGGCGTATCTATCAGTTCCTTTGGAGCGTTTCGATCCATACAGGTTTTACCCCCGACTACCCTCATACCACGCATTGCTGCTGCCTCAAAGTATGCGGTAACCGAAGTTGGAGCCGTGGTGCAGAAACTGGCCATGGTGGTAGTTCCATGCGCCAAGGCTAAGTCCAAATAACAATTGGCAACTTGTTCAGCATATATTGGATCGGATAGGCGTACTTCTTCTGGAAATGTATAGAAATTAAGCCAGTCAATAAGTCTTTTGCCCCAACTTGCGATGATCGCAGTCTGTGGATAATGAACATGCGCATCGATAAAACCAGGCACAATTAAATCACCGCCGTAATCAGTTACTCTAGCAGTGGGAAAATTTGACAATAGTTCACCTTTACCGCCAACCTTTTTTATATATCCATCCTTAATTAATACTGCGCCATCCTGCCGATGATGGGTGACCTCTTGCCACGGCTTTTGAAAGGGATCACCTTCAAAACGTAAAGTTTGTCCAAGAAGCAGATTTAATACCATAAGAACACCTTTCAAATGTCTTAAAGATCGCGTTGACCTTGTCATAGTATGAGCAACTTCGTAAAGGCAGGTATGACAGATATAAATAAAAATCTACTCGAATTGGGACATGGTTTGGATAACCAACATGAGTTAAATGTGCGAACCATTGTAGGCATCGAGATGTAGTTGTTTTGTTGGAATTGGCGGATTGGGTGCTATTGTGACGCTTGAAGATCAAAAGAAGTTTGCTCGAGGTAGTGCTTTTGCTAGACGCAAGGAAGCTTTTCGAAAACAGAATAAAAAAACGTGTAATGTCCTTTTGGAAGTTTTAGCTCAATACCGTGGAGCGCCTTTGGCAGGATATATGCCCATAAATACAGAAATTGATCCTCGACCTGCTATGGTTAAGTCTTTGGCAAATGGGGAGGTTGGTGTGCCAGTTATCACGAAGCCGGCACATCCACTTAAATTCGCTAAATGGTCACCCGAGTCGGTAATGGTAGCAGGTGCATTTAAAGCACAAATTCCAGCCGTAATTCATTGGATGATACCTGAAATCATAATTCTACCAGTTCTTGCTTGGGATGCTAATGGTGGAAGGCTGGGCTACGGTGGTGGCTTTTATGATCGTACCCTAGAGGGCTTGCGGGCGCGGGGGTCAGTATTGGCTATTGGCTTTGCTTTTAATGCACAAGAAGCTGAGAATCTGCCATTAGGAGCTCATGATCAAACGCTTGATATGATAATAACTGAAGATAGAGTTTTTTCTGTTACATTTTAATTAGATTTGATCGGACGGTATCAATTAGGCCGCGCTCTGGATCTTGCCTTGTGAGGCAGGGCAGCCTAATGGCTACATATGAGAATTTTATATCTTGGTGATGTTGTGGGTCGTTGTGGGCGGAAGGCGATTATAGAGAATCTTTCAGGACTACGTGAAAAATTAAATGTAGATTTCATAATTGTTAATAGTGAAAACGCTACAAGTGGAATGGGACTTTCGGGAGCTCATGCTAAGGAAATTTTGGAGGCGGGTGCAAATTGTATAACTTTAGGTGATCATGCATTTGATCAAAAGGATATGCTTCAATTTATAGAAACAGAGCCCCGGATTCTACGACCACTGAACTTTTCTAAATCTGCTCCAGGTCGTGGCGTTGGGCTCTTTACAGCTACACGCGGCCGTAAAGTATTAGTCACTCAAGTTTTGGGCCAGGTTTTTATGAAGCGTCCTTATGATGATCCTTTTTCTTCAATAGAAGAAATTTTAAAGCGGCATCCTTTAGGTGGCCAGGCTGCTGCGATTGTCGTGGATATGCATTGCGAAGCCACTTCAGAGAAAATGGCGATGGGCCATTTCTGTGATGGTAGGGCAAGTATGGTGGTGGGAAGCCACACGCATATCCCAACTGCGGATGCTCATATTTTAAATCGGGGTACAGGTTTTCAAAGCGATGCCGGGATGTGCGGCGATTATGACTCCGTTATCGGAATGGAAAAGGTGGAGCCGCTGCGGCGTTTCATTACTGGAATGCCTAAAGCTCGTTTTGAACCTGCAACTGGACCGGCGACATTATGTGGAGTTCTGGTGGAAACAAACGATACAACGGGCCATGCTAATTCATTGAAAATGGTTCGATGTGGGGGGCGTTTAGACCAAACTGTTGAGATTTGAGTTCGGTGAAAAAAGCTTATCCTTACATATTTCTTTTTTTTATTGGTGCAAGTTGGGGGCTAACTGTACCACTTGCTAAGATCGCTGTAAGTGACGGCTATCAGCCTTTTGGATTGATGTTTTGGCAAATGATTATTATTTCTATTGTCTTAGGAACCTATAATTTTATACGCCGTCAAAGCCTGCCTTTTAATAGAAGGGTATTAATCTTCTATTTAATTTTTGCACTCATATCTGCAGTAATACCGAGTGCGGCTTTCTATAAAGCCGTAACAGTATTGCCAGCTGGTATCATGTCGTTACTCTTATCACTTATTCCTATGATGGCTTTCCCAATAGCCCTTATTTTAGGGGTGGATAAATTCAGTTTAAAGCGACTTTTCGGATTAATACTGGGGCTGCTTGCTGTTTTATTAATCATTGGCGTTCCAAGTGCATTGCCCGACAGGGCCATGTTAATTTTTATACCACTGGGTCTACTGGCGAGTTTGATGTATGCTTTTGAGGGTAATTTTGTCGCTCGTTTTGGCACTGGCGGTGTTGGTCCGCTGCAATTATTTTTGGGTTCTTCTATTTTGGGTGTAATCATAGTTGGTCCAATCGTAGTAGTCACTGGACAGTGGATTAACCCTATTCATAGATGGGGTATCGCTGATTTTGCATTAATCTTTGGAGCGTTGATTCAAAGTGTGATTTACACCCTATATATAATGATTGTTAGAAAGTATGGTCCTGTTTTTTCTGTTCAAGTCAGCTACATAGTGACGGCGACAGGATTAGGATGGTCGATGCTATTATTAAATGAGCGCTATTCTGGACCAATTTGGTTTGCTTTGTCCGCAATGTTTGTTGGAATTTATTTGGTAAGTCCTAATTCTACAAAAGTTGAAAAGGACAAAAACTCCAATGAGCACTCCCTAAATTTTTAATAGAAGAAATTTTTTGGCTCTTTTTATAGTTTTTCCTTTCGGCCCGTAACTTACAATTTGATATCTGGCATTTAATTTAGATATTATTAAACCTTGAAAGCAGGAATGCTATTCAAGTGTTAGAAACACGGGTTGAATTGCTACCCTGGTGGGCCTAAACGTTTTCTTGAAATATTTTGTTTGGGAATTTTACATGGCTGGTCATTCAAAATGGGCAAATATTCAACACCGCAAGGGGCGACAAGATGCCGTCCGCTCTAAACTTTTTTCAAAACTGGCGAAAGAAATTACTGTTGCAGCTAAAATGGGAGATCCTGATCCAGAAAAAAATCCGCGACTACGCTTAGCCGTTAAAGAAGCAAAATCGGTATCGGTGCCAAAGGACGTTATCGAGCGCGCTATCAAAAAATCTCAAGGTGGTGACGCAGAGTCGTATGATGAAATTCGGTATGAGGGATATGGTCCTGGTGGTGTCGCGGTGATCGTGGAGGCTATGACAGATAACCGCAATCGGACCGCATCTACCGTCCGTAGTACCTTTACTAAATGTGGAGGAAGTTTAGGAGAAACTGGTTCTGTCTCCTTCATGTTCGATCGCCTGGGCCAAATCCTATTTCCAGTAGCTGCAGGTGATGAAGACACGGTTATGATGGCAGCCTTAGAGGCTGGTGCTGAAGATGTGGAAAGTAATGAAGATGGACACGCAATTTTTTGCCTTGATAGTGACCTAAACGAAGTTTCAAATGCACTGGAGGTGGCTTTGGGAGAGTCTGAAAGTGCAAAACTCATCTGGAGGCCACAGACGACTACGCCCCTTGATCTTGAAGGTATGGAAAAGCTGATGAAGCTTATTGAAACTCTTGAGGATGATGACGATATTCAACGTGTGACGGCAAATTTTGAAATCACTGATGAAGTAATGGCTGCACTTTAATTTTAAAAAAATAATATAAAAAATGTCAAAGCTGCTGTTTTTATTTACAAATAATTATTTAGTTTTGGCCTTCAGACGGGCCTTACAACTTGGAATACTCCATCCATATAAGCTAACGGACGAGTACCGCGGTGGGTTATTGCTGTAACATTTCCAATACAAATATCGTGGCTTCCATGACTTATAATTTTATCAAGCGTGCATTCGAACGCGGTGGCTCCATCAAGGATAGCTCCACAAGGTCCATCAACACAATTAATCGCTCCAAATCGGTCGGGCTGTTCCTCATCAAATCGTCCTGCAAATCTTTCAGCTAGTTCTCCAGCTCCCTCCGGTAAAATATTAACACAATAAACTTTATTTTCATTTACGGCTAACGCTATGCGACTATCCGATCTTAGGCATATCAAAACTGAAGGAGGGTCAGCAGATAGGGATGAAAAAGCACTTACTGTGGCTCCGGCAGCACCATTATCTCCCTTGGTGGTTACTACTGTCACCGATTGAGCCACGTGCCGCATAGCTTCAATAAACAGGGTCCGATCAACCATTTATTTTTCCTTTAATGCCTATTTATCCGTTATGAGTAGTTTGGTGTTTAGGTTTTACATACAGGCAATATTAGCTTTTGAAATATTACAGACTAATTAACAGTCAAAATGTGAATTTGGTAGAGGAACATGCCCTTTACCTAGATAAATTTTGTTTCTCTGTATACTGTTTATACTGCAGAAATTAGTGGTAAATAATGTAATTTTTTTTAAAGTTTTTTCTTATTGAACTAATTTTTAAATATACAGTTACTAAAAATGATTTTTTTTACAAAAAAAAATTCAATAGATTCAATTAATTAATTACATTATCTTTTAATAGATTAAATTTATAAACGCTGCGTGAAATTGCTTATTTCTTTTAAAGAATGATTGCATTTACTGCTAGACATCATCTAGATTAAAATATCGGTTAAACAATTATCCAATTGCGTAATGAAGGGGAACCACTCTTTGGCAGATAACAAAAATGAGGCTGGGACTTTTGTTCAATTTGACCGTGTACAAAAAAGTTATGATGGGCTGTCGTTAGTTGTAAAAGATTTAAACCTTACGATGCCTCGAGGTGAATTTTTGACTATGCTGGGCCCGTCAGGATCGGGTAAAACAACTTGCTTGATGATGTTGGCAGGTTTTGAAACAGCCACTCATGGCGATATAAAGCTGGACGGTATTTCCATAAATAATATTCCACCTCACAAAAGAGGGATCGGAATGGTTTTTCAAAATTATGCCTTATTCCCGCATATGACCGTTGCTGAAAATTTAGCGTTTCCGCTTGAGGTTCGCAAAATGCCCAAAAGTGAGAGGGAAAGTAAGGTAAAGACTGCTCTAGAAATGGTACAAATGGGCGAATTTGGAGGGCGAAGGCCTGCACAGTTGTCTGGAGGCCAACAACAACGCGTGGCTCTAGCACGAGCGCTGGTATTTGAGGCAGAGTTGGTCTTAATGGATGAACCTTTAGGCGCGCTGGATAAACAATTACGTGAACATATGCAGTTTGAAATAAAGAGAATTGCAAATAACCTTGGAATTACGGTGGTATATGTTACTCACGACCAAACAGAAGCGCTGACGATGTCAGATCGTGTGGCAGTTTTTGATGATGGGCGGATCCAACAGCTTGCTCCTCCAGATCAGTTGTACGAAGCACCAGAAAACAGTTTTGTGGCGCAATTTATTGGAGAGAATAATACGTTGGAAGGCGTGGTTAAAGAGATTGTCAACGGTGTCGCCCTCGTTCAACTTGATGACGGAAAGCTAATTGATTGTAACCCAATAAATGTTTCTAAAGCTGGTGAGCGCACACGTGTATCGATTAGACCTGAGCGTGTAGAGTTCAATAAGAAGCGTCTTCAGAAAGGTGCGCATACGCTGAAAGCGGAGGTACTTGAATTTATTTACATGGGTGATATTTTCCGGACACGTCTAAGAGTGGCTGGAAATGATGAGTTTATAGTTAAGACCCGCAATGCACCTGACCAAGTACGGCTTGAGCCTGGTGCGGAAATTGATATTGGTTGGTTGCCGACTGATTGTCGGGCTCTCGACGCGTGAATTAAATAATAAATATAATTCGTCTTTATTGAGGCGCATTAAAGAATTCGCTGAGTTTCCCGTTAAGCGATTTCTCTGATTTAAAAACGGGATGCATGGGAGAATACAATGTTAATGAAGAAAACTATTTTAGCAACTGCTGCAGTTTCGCTGGTTGCGGGCTCTGCTTTTGCTGGTGGTCACATGGCTAATGAAATGACCATCGTGTCATGGGGTGGTGCTTACTCGAAGTCTCAATTAAAGGCTTATCACGAACCATACTCCGCCATTACTGGCGTAACTATTTTAAACGATGAAAGTTCCGGTACGGCAGTCGCAAAACTGCGTGCAATGAATGAAGCAGGAAACGTAACTTGGGACGTTGTGGATGTTGAGGCAGCACCTGCAATGCAGTTATGTGATGAAGGCCTTGCTATGGTAATCGATCCAGATACCATGCTAGCGCGCGCTCCAAATGATGTATCCGCTGCAGACGATTTTGGTGATATGCTAGTGAGTGAGTGTTTTATTCCTCAGATCGTTTATTCAACTACTTTTGGCTACCGGAAAGATTTAGTTGGATCAACACCTCCAACAAGCGTTTGTGATGTTTTTGATACTGCCACTTATCCTGGCAAGAGGTCTCTGTTTTCAGTACCTATTAATCAGATGGAATGGGCATTACTTTGCGATGGTGTAGCTAAAGCGGACATCTATGACGTTCTGGAGACTGAGGAGGGACAAGATCGTGCGTTTGCAAAGCTTGATACCATCAAAGACGATGTGATTTGGGTATCTGCTGGTTCTGACACGCCTCAGCTTTTAGCTGATGGTGAGGTAATTATGGGCGCTACATACAACGGTCGTCTTTTTGCTCTAATTGAGGAGCAAAAGCAACCAGTGGGGATGATCTGGGACGGTCAGGTGATGGATTTGGACGGATGGATTATTCCAACTGGCTTGAGCCCTGAACGCCAGGCTCGTGCTCTGGATTACATTATGTTTGCGACGGACACGACACGATTGGCAGATCAGGCTGCTTACATCAGCTATGGTCCAGCTCGCGCATCCTCGGCGCCATTAGTCGGTAAGCATGCTGAATTAGGGATCGAAATGGGGCCACACATGCCAACAGCTCCTGAAAACCTAAAGCGTGCGTTCTTGATGAACTACGATTTCTGGGCTGATTATCGTGATGATTTAGATGCCAAGTTCCAAGCTTGGCTGGCTAAATAGATAAATAAAATTTGGGAGGGCTTTAACGGCCCTTCCTTTTCGTTAACAGCGTACTAAGAACTCTTATCAAAGTAGGTAGATCATGAGTAGCCCTGCGAATACTGGTCAACTTCTCTCGGCTGATGGTACACCGCTTAAAAAGAGCCTTGGCCGTGCTTTAAGGCAGCAAAAAAGGCGCGCGCTAATGTTAATTGCGCCTTTGTTGGTTTTTATCTTTATTGCTTTTGTAATGCCAATTTTATCAATGCTTTTTCGGTCTGTAGAAAATGATATTGTTGTAAATACCTTGCCTCAGACCATTTTGGCCTTACAGACCTGGGATAGTGAAACGGGGCAACTTCCAGATGAAACTGTTTATGCCGCATTCGCTTCTGACATAAAAATTGCTACCCTAGCTAAAGTTCACACAAAAGTTGGTTTAAGACTGAACTATGAGCAATCTGGGATAGCGTCTTTGTTTAAAAAGACGGCCAGAAAAGCGAAGCGGTGGGACATTGAAAATGATGGCCCGTTTAAAGAAAAAATGATTGGGATCCACAAAAACTGGGGTAAAGTGGAAATTTGGCAGACCCTCCAAGTGCACGGCAGTGAATATACGAGTGGATATTTCTTAAATGCGATAGATATGCGCAAGACAGTAACTGGACCAGAATTTCAGCCTGAAGAAAAACAGGTCTTATTACTCTTATTTAAACGAACTCTGATAATGTCATTCACAATTATGGGTGCCTGTATTTTGTTAGGCTATCCAGTAGCCTGGTTATTAGCCAACCTACCAGCACGAAAGGCTAATCTTTTAATGATTTTGGTCCTATTACCATTTTGGACGTCTCTGTTGGTTCGTACCTCTGCTTGGAAAGTAATGCTTCAACAACAGGGCGTTATCAATGATATATTGGTGCAGCTTGGTCTTGTTGCTGACAGTGCTCGACTCATAATGATTAATAATGAGACTGGTACGATTGTGGCAATGACGCATATTCTCTTGCCGTTTATGATTTTACCTATGTACTCTGTAATGCAGACAATTCCGCCAAGTTATCTTCGAGCTGCTAAATCACTTGGAGCCACAAATTGGACGGCTTTTTGGCGTGTATATTTTCCGCAATCAGTTCCAGGAATTGGTGCTGGCTCGATATTGGTGTTTATTTTGGCTATCGGTTACTACATTACCCCTGAAATTGTTGGTGGTACCAAGGGTGTGTTTATCTCTAACCGGATAGCCTATTCGATCCTAAAGTCGCTGAATTGGGGGCTTGGGGCAGCGTTAGCAACTATCCTACTTGTTGCTGTCCTCATCTTGTATTGGACATATGACAAGATTGTTGGCATCGACAACGTGAAACTGGGCGGATAATATAATGAGTTCACTCAATACGATTTCGCGCAAACCTCTTTCCTTCGTTTTAATTTCTACCGGTCTTTTGGGAGCACTAGTAGGTTTGTTTATGGGGATGGCAAATGACAACTTGGGAATTGGCATTATTGCAGGTGCCGCCCTTTCAGTTGGTATGTCTTATGCTTCAATTCTGGGCTCAGCATATGAGATGGCTGTACGTTGGGGCCTTGTAGTGTTAGCGAGCGTAGTTGGATTTTCGATCTATAGTTTAACTGGTCTACTGGCAGGTGGGCTATGGGGTTTGTTTTTTGGATGGTTTACTTTCTGGCTGTATGAGGGCCGCTACCGCGCTCGTCTCCACTCGTATCTGACGCCGGGTCAGGTGTTATGGCACTACACTTTCTTAATTATCTGCGGGGCTGTTTTTGCTTATCTAATTACTCCGATTATCGTTGTGATGCCTTTATCATTTAATGCGCAAGATTTTTTTACATTCACGCCTGAAATGCTACAGTTTGACCCTGCTGGATATTCTTTGAAACACTATATGGATTTTTTCTATAATAACGAGTGGCAAAGGTCCTTTAAAAACTCATTAATTATAGCACCGATTGCAACGGTAATTTCTGTAACATTGGGGACTTTGGATGCAATAGGTTTGAGCCAGAGCCATGTGCCATTCAAACGACTTATAACAGCGCTTCTAATTTCACCTATGATTGTTCCTTTAATAATTTCTGCAACAGGTATGTTTTTCTTCTATGCCACAGTAGGAAATTTTTTAGAGAGCACCCTTGGACTTGAAAAAAATTTGGTAGGTTATGTTAAAGTTATCCTCGCGCACAGCGTTCTGGGTATCCCATTTGTTATCATAACAGTTACTGCAACATTGGTTGGTTTTGATAATTCCTTAACTCGAGCTGCCGCTAATATGGGTGCGGGACCAGTTAAAACTTTTTTTAAGGTTCAAATGCCTTTAATCATGCCGGGTGTTGTGGCTGGTGGCTTGTTTGCCTTTATTACCTCTTTTGATGAGGTAGTCGTAATAATGTTTGTAGGCTCTTCTAAGCAAAAAACTTTGCCGTGGCAGATGTTTATTGGTTTGAAAGAACAGATAAGTCCAACTATTCTGGCTGTAGCTACAATTCTAGTAGGTATATCAATTGCATTGCTTGTAACCCTTGAATTACTGCGCAGGCGCTCTGAAAGACTGCGTGGATTGAGCCCCTCTTAAATCTGCTCTAGGCGTTCGAATTTATGTCTCAAGAGATGCGTCGCAATAAAGGGCAGGTCTCTGAATTGGAAACACCAGGTAATTCACGAATGCGTGCAAGCACTCCGTCAAAGTTATATAAGCTGATTGTTTCGAGCTCTATCACGAGATCCCAAACACCGCAGGTACGATGCAGTGACGTGATTTCTGGCATACGTTGTAAGGCTCTTTGAACTGAATTGGCCGTATTCCCTCGTACCTCAATCATCATAACGGCCCGCACCATTTCATCAGTCTCAATTGAGTTCAATTCGACTGTGAAGCGTTTGATCGCTCTATTTTCGATTAACTGAGTTAAACGACTTTGCACTGTTCCGCGGGCCAGGCCCAATGCGCCCGCAAGAGTAGTGATTGATGCTCTACCATCAACCTTTAGGCGATTTAGGATTTTCCGGTCAGTTTCATCAATATTGAACATTTTAGATAATTATCTTCTCATATTGGTCATTAATTATATTATTTGAACAATATACAGCCTAATTGTTCAAGTTGTTGAATGCTACCCTTTAATTAGTTTTCTTAAGGAGGCTTTGATGAACCATCATTGTACAATATTGGGATTGCCACTTCAGGCAGGAACTGGTCGTGGGGGCTGCCTTATGGGGCCAGATGCATTTAGAACCGCTGGTCTTGGTGATGTGATTACCAGTCAAGGTTTGGGACTGAATGACTTAGGAAATTTATCTTTTCCAAGCGAGATCCCTCAAGTCGACGGTCCTGGACACCTTAAAAAGCTCTCTGAAATCGTCGCATGGACTCGTAATATTCAAACAAAAGCCGCTGCGCTATCCATGGTTGATACTTTTCCAATATTCATTGGTGGTGATCACTCAATGGCGGCAGGGACGTTAACTGGTGTGGCACATGCAGCTCAATCTAAGAAAAGGCCACAATTTGTGCTTTGGCTGGATGCACATCCTGATATGAATACTTTGACCAGTACAATCAGTGGACATTTGCATGGTACGCCAATGGCTTATGCTTTGGGTATGCCAAGCTTTGATGATATTTTTCCACCAGTATTAGCACCTTTAGATCCAAAAAATGTATGCATGATTGGCCTACGATCTGTGGATGAACCTGAGCATCGATTTATCTCTAAATTGGGAATGGACGTCTATGATATGCGACGCATTGACGAAGTTGGGGTCGCGAAACCAGTTTCAGATTTCCTTGAAAGAGTAGCTGCTGCGAACGGGTTATTGCATGTGAGTTTTGACGTTGACTTTCTGGATCCTGAAATTGCGCCTGGGGTTGGCACTACGGTGCCTGGTGGTGCCACATTTCGAGAAGCTCATCTTATTATGGAGATGGTGCACGACAGCGGTTTGGCTTCGTCTTTAGATTTAACGGAACTTAACCCATTCCTGGATATTCGTGGAAAAACTGCCACGCTTATGTGCGACCTCACTGCTTCATTACTAGGCAAAAAAGTGCTTGATCGACGTACCAGGGGTTTCTGATATGAACAATCTCTTACCATCATCTTTAGCCATGGTCCCATTTGTATCTGTCGAAAATATGATGCGTTTAGTCAATACGCTCGGCGCCCCTAAAATGATGGCTGAAATCTGTAAATATATTGAAGCTGATTTCAGACGTTGGCCTGAGTTTGATAAAACACCACGTGTCGCAGCTCATTCAGAAGAAGGTGTTATTGAACTAATGCCAACGTCTGATGGTGAATTTTATGGTTTTAAATACGTGAATGGCCATCCCGCAAATATGGCTCGCGGTTTTCAAACTGTGACTGCCTTTGGAGTGTTAGCGAATGTAGAAAACGGCTATCCTGTTTTGTTTTCAGAAATGACTATTTTAACAGCACTGCGGACAGCGGCGACAAGTGCATTAGCTGCAAAATATTTAGCTCCAAAAGAAGCGCGTGTCATGGGTATGATCGGTAATGGTGCCCAATGCGAATTTCAGGCACTGGCATTTAATGAAATAATTGGTATCGAGACAGTACGTCTTTACGATTTGGATCCCGAAGCCACAAAAAAAGCTGCACAAAACCTCAGAAATACTAATTTGAATGTTGTGGTTTGTAAGAGTGCTGAAGAAGCCATCACAGGTGTTGATATTATCACCACATGTACAGCTGACAAACAAAATGCCACTGTTTTAACTGACAATATGGTTGGTTCGGGAGTGCATATTAATGCCATAGGTGGGGATTGCCCCGGCAAAACTGAACTTCATAAGGACATTCTTTTACGTTCGGATATTTTTGTTGAGTACCCACCCCAAACACGGGTTGAGGGTGAAATTCAGGCCCTTGACCCTGAGTTTCCAGTAACCGAGCTTTGGCGAGTGATAGAAGGACAAAAAAAAGGGCGTATATCATCCAGGCAAATAACATTGTTTGATAGCGTAGGCTTTGCGACTGAGGACTTCTCAGCATTGCGCTACATCCATCATCAAATTCAAAAGACTGGTCATTATATTAAACTTGATTTGCTCGCTGATCCTGATGATCCACGCGATCTTTTTGGGATGGTTGAACGTGCAAAAGGCATGAAATAATGCATGAATTAAGACAAATCATAAGGCAAAGTTGTTATTGGGCTGATGAGGATACGATAAAGTCTCTGATGGAATGGGCGCCCAACAGTTTAACATGCGCAGAGATCTGTGATCAGGCAAGTCTGATGGTAGATGTGCTGCGAGCTGGGAATGCACCATCAATAATGGAGCTCTTTCTTGGAGAATACGGTCTATCCTCTGATGAGGGTGTCGCTCTAATGTGTCTAGCTGAAGCGCTTCTGCGGGTGCCAGATCCTGCTACGATGGATGCTTTAATTGAAGACAAAATTGCTCCGTCTGAATGGGGTAAACACCTAGGAGAAAGCCACTCAAATTTGGTTAATGCGTCTACTTGGGCACTGTTTGTTACAGGCCGCGTTTTGGATACGCCAGATCGTGGCGTTGCTGGTGTTCTACGTGGTGCAATTAAACGCTTAGGCGAGCCAGTTATTCGTCAAGCGGTGGCACGCGTGATGCGTGAGATGGGCCAGCAATTTGTTTTGGGTCAATGCATCCAGAAAGCTATATCCCGAGCAAATAAATATGAAGTTCAGGGCTACAGCTATAGCTATGACATGCTGGGTGAAGCAGCAATGAATGACGCTGATGCTTGCAGTTATCATATGGCTTATGCGGACGCGATCTCACAAATAGCTAAGTCAGCATTTAGTGATGATATAAGACTAAACCCTGGAATATCAGTTAAGCTATCTGCACTTCATTCGAAGTATGACTTGCTGCATCGTGAACAAGTTATGCAAGATTTGCTGCCGCGTTTGCGGTCATTGGCAATTTTAGCTAAATCCTCGGGCATTGGTCTTAATATTGACGCGGAGGAGGCTGCACGTCTTGATTTGTCTCTTGACGTAATTGAGGCCTTATTTTCTGACCCCGCATTAGATGCCTGGGAAGGACTTGGTGTTGTCGTTCAAGCTTACAGCAAACGTGCCTCTTTCGTAATCGATTGGCTTTATCATCTTGCCCGTAAATTTGATAGACGGCTTATGATTAGGCTTGTGAAAGGGGCGTATTGGGACAGTGAAATCAAAATAGCGCAGGTTGAGGGGTTACCTGGCTTTCCAGTTTTTGGAGCTAAACATAACACCGATATCAGTTACATTTGCTGTACCTCAAAACTGCTGGATATGGCTGATTATATCTACCCACAGTTCGCCACACATAATGCCCATACAATTGCCTCTGTACTCCATCTGGCGAAGATCAAAAATTCCTGGGACTTTGAATTTCAACGGCTTCATGGAATGGGTGAAGCTTTGCACGATCAAATTTTAAAAGATTATGGTACGCGGTGTCGAATTTATGCGCCAGTTGGTCAACATCAAGATCTTCTTGCTTATCTGGTCCGAAGGCTTCTGGAAAATGGAGCAAATTCGTCATTTGTAAATCAAATTTTCGATGCAGATGTCCCATCGGATATAGTCGCGGCTGATCCATTTAAGAAATTGGGAAGTGTTGGGTCAAAATTGGTGCTCTCCGAAGCGTTGTTTGCACCAAAAAGGGTGAATTCATCTGGTTATGATTTGTCAAACCCGAAGGTTGTGGAATCTTTGCAGTCCGGAAGAGTTTTAAAGCAAAAATGGAGTTTTGGAACGACGGGTGTAAGAAAAATTATAACTAACCCCGCAAATGGAGAAAAAATTGGTCAAGTTTGCTTTGTATCTGCTGAGCAGGCACAGAATATGATCAATAAGGCTGAACCTTGGACGGAACCTGTAAAAAAACGTGCAAATACACTTCGTAAAGTTGCAGATTTGTATGAAAAAAATGCAAATCAATTATTTAATTTGCTAACACATGAAGCTGGTAAAACGATATCGGACTGTATTGGTGAGCTGCGTGAAGCTATAGATTTTTTAAGATATTATGCAGCAGAGGCGGAGCAAGAAAACGTTTCGGGTGATGGAATTTTTACTTGTATTAGCCCTTGGAATTTTCCTCTGGCTATCTTTAGTGGACAAATTGCGGCGGCTTTAGCTGCAGGAAATGGTGTTCTGGCTAAGCCAGCCGAAAACACAAGTATGATAGCGAGCTTTGCAGTGAATTTGATGCATCAAGCAGGTGTGCCGAATAACACTTTACAATTAGTTACTGGTTTTGGCCCTGAAGTGGGTTCGGTCCTATGTAGTGAACCAAAAGTTTCGGGAGTATGTTTTACGGGGTCAACGGCGACAGCAAAAATTATTAGTCATACAATGGCTAAGAACTTGTCGGCCCATTCACCTTTTATTGCTGAAACTGGTGGACTAAATGCAATGATTGTTGACAGTACAGCTTTACTTGAGCAGGCGGTTCGCGATGTGTTAGCCAGCGCTTTTCAATCAGCTGGACAACGCTGTTCTGCTCTACGAATGTTATATGTGCAATCAGATATTGCTCCAAGTTTTACCAAAATGCTGTATGGGGCCATGAAAAGCTTGGTCGTGGGAGATCCTTTGGAAGTTGACTGTGATGTTGGTCCGGTTATTAATCGAACCGCTCAGGCTCGGATCCTAGCTTACATAGCTCGAGGTCACCTACTCTTTAAGACATCAGCACCAGATACTGGAAACTATGTGGCTCCAACAGTTCTTGGTGTTGGAGGAATTGAGGATCTTACGGAGGAAGTTTTTGGGCCAGTATTACATTTGGCAACATTTGAAGCGAATGAGATTGACAAAATTATAGCAGCAATCAACTCCACCGGGTATGGCTTAACTTTTGGTCTTCATAGTCGAATTGATGCACGCGTCCAAAAAATTGTAAGTCAAGTAAATGTTGGAAATATATATATCAACAGAAACCAAATTGGAGCCGTTGTTGGCGCACAACCCTTTGGAGGGTATGGATTAAGTGGAACTGGACCAAAAGCTGGTGGTCCGCGTTATTTGCCTAGGTTTGCGCGCCAAAAAATACTCGTTTCGCATGGTGATTTACCTCCAAGAATGAACCTTAATGAATTGGAAATAGCTTTTAATCAGGCAAAAAAAGTGTGCCTGCCCGCTACAATAGATTTGCCCGGACCAACCGGCGAGTCTAATCGTTACACTGTAAAGCCCAGGGGTCGAGTGTTGTGTATGGGCGCTGGGGCGAATGAATTAGCGCATCGAGCAAAAGTTGTTGGATGTGCTGCAGTTGCGGCAACTCTAGATTTCAGAATTTTACATGAAATTGTAGATCTAGAGGCTGTGGTTTATGCTGGTCCAGATGGGCCCAGTTTGCGTATTGAATTAAGTCAACGCACTGGACCTATTGTACCATTATTGATGGATGAAAGTTTTGAATCATGGCTTATGCGCGAGCAATCTGTTTGTATCGATACCACAGCGGCCGGTGGCAATACTGCGTTATTGGCAGGCGAAATGACATTGTAAGTTCTATATCGCAAAAAGTCTTCCAGGGCCCACCATGGCGTCTGCTGTACCAGTCAGCTTTCCAAGATGCCAAGCCAATGCCAAATTACTTGAAATTACTGGCAGCCCGATACTTTCCTCTAATGGCATAATTAGGTCTAAAGTTCTTAAATTGGTGCAACTTAGAAATATCCCGTCGACATCCTGGGTTTTGCATAATTCTTGCGCAGCCGTCATTACAGATTTACCTGATATGCGAACAACTTTAGCCTCTTTGGCTTCAGCAAATGTTCCGAATGTGGGGCTTTCGATGCCATGTTGGGTCATTACATTCCGCAAGTTCGAACTCACACTTTCAATATATGGCGATAAGAACGCCAAACGTTTCAAACCGAGGTGATTGCAGGCTGAGACTAAAGCGGACACCGGTTCGCTAACATGTGCAGTATCAACACCTTTTGATACAAGCCTACTAACTGTATCTACGCCAATTTGTGCTGTTCCCGAGGTACAGCCATAGCCCACTGCATCGAATTTTGCTGTTTCTGGAAACAAGCGAGCTGCACCAGTTATATGTTTTGCCATGGATTGTAATGTAGCTTCGTTGACTTCTTTACTACTTGGTACACGAGAGAAAAACAAATCTGCGTTTCCTCGAAGTTTGATCATGTCCTGCTCAATCGTTTCATCTGACTGCAAAACAATTACACCGATGCGGGTTGGCTTTAGTTCAACTAATTTATATGGAAAAATACTCATCATTTTAGTCTTGGCATCTTGCTTTTTGAGGGTTTACTAAGCCATTCAGCACCGCTTTCGCGGATAACTATATTCTCTTCTGCCACAAGTGTAACACCTGGGCGCACTTCGATGTTTGGTTCGAGTGTTAGTACCATTCCCTCTGCAAGAAGAGTTTGATCTGAAGGTATTAGGCTTGGCCATTCGGTCAAATTCATCCCTAATCCATGACCATATCTACCCATATTTGTGCTGCTTTTACCGTTATTTATAAATTTATCCATAATGTTGAATAAATCAGCGGTTGTATTGCCGGGGCGTGCGATCCCAAAAGCTGCTTCTATTGCATCTATTAATTTTCTGTGAGCAGAATCAACTTCATTTGGGACAGATCCAACAACAAAGTTGCGGTCATAGTCGCAAAAGTAACCATCGCTAACCAGCCCAGTATCCAACATTAAAACATCACCTTGACAGAGACGGTGATCGTCTGCAGGTGAAATTATGTCCCCATATCCATTGGGCGCTGCGGCACCAGCGAGATAGGGAACCCAGTCTGCTCCCTCATCGAGACAAAGTTTCTGGAAATCACGAAAAATACGTTTTAATGGCACTCCAGATTGAGCAATCTCTGGCACCCGTTCAAAAGCACGACCCGCTATATCACAGGCGTTTTTAATTTTTGCTACTTCCGCGTTTGATTTTACCATGCGTAGTCTTTGCATGATCCCCGCGTCTGTACGGATAGGACTCTTCAAGGCAGCGTTAAGGCGAGCGAAGTCTACTAACGGCATCCTAAGCTGTGATTGCATTCCGCTTGGAGTGCCAATGTTGGGTCCGATGCTTAATAACGCTTCCAGTAACAGATTTATTCCATCATCAACTAAATTAGGTGCATTCCACGTCCGAATATCACTGATCCAAGTGCGAGCCATCAAGACTTCACCTATCGAAGGAATTATTGCAATAGGAAGTCCACTGGCTGGGACTATTAAAAACCAAGGACGGCATGGGCTTTCCCAAAACTGTGTCAAAAAGCCCGTAAAATATCGAATTTCTGGCTCTGTCGTTAGCAAGAGAGCGTCTAGCTTGTGGTGGTTCATCTGAACTTGAGCTCGGCTTACTCGTGTCTGGTACTCAGATGCCTCAAAGCCACTTTTCACTACTCTGGTCCTTCTGACATGATCAGCATAACATGAGACTTTTTATTTAGCTGTAACGTGTCCTTGTGTGATCTGGACGCTATTAGACTCGCAAGCCCGGCAGCTCCTGAAGAGGTGCTGGGAATAGCATGGGAGGCCGCATACGCAGCGCCAGCTTCACCTTCCTCTTCATCGATTAGGGCAAAGAAATTTGCATCCTTTGCCAGACCTTTGAGTGCAATAAGAGACGCTTCTTGGCAGTCAAGTCGACCCATACTGCTGCCAGATCCTTTCGCGACGACAAAATCTCCTGCTTGAATACAACTGTGTAAAGCTGGTGCGTTGGCTGGTTCAACTATGACAATTATTACATCCTGGCCCCAAAGTTTGCGCGCCATTGCGGCAGCTGCGCCAGCCAAACCACCAACGCCTGCCTGCAGAAAAATATGTGTTGGTGTATGCATCTGTGCATCTGCCTCATGCATCAAGGCAGTATATCCCTCCATGAGGCGAAAACTGGGTTTGAAATAACCGGGCCAAGAGGTATCAGATAGAAGCGACCAGTTATTTTCTTTTGCAGCCTGCTGAGCAGCCGTCATACTTTCCTCATAAATTTGACCTGCACGCACTACTTTGGCTCCCTCGGCCTGAAGCCTTTTAGCGAATATTTCTGGTACGGTCTTTGCAATGTAAACAACAGAATTTGCGCCAAAGGCTTTGGCGCCGGCGGCAACGCTCATGCCGTGGTTACCGGCGCTTGAGGTCACATAGGTTTTACCAATTTGGCTTTTGCCCTCAATTATTGCGCTATATGCAATTACATATGCTGCGCCCAATGCTTTAAAACTACCAAGCCCCATGCGCTCGCGTTCATCTTTTATGCTAATTTCTCCTAGCCCTTGCTCATCAGCCATTTTTTTTAAACTAATCAAAGGCGTTACAGCTGAATTTGGACATCTCGCAAGCAACTCTTGTACCTGAGCTGTTTCGGTAGATGGGGCTGGAATATTACGTAAGACAGGAGTGTCTAGTCCAATGCCAAGGTAAGGGTTTTGAATTATGTCCATCTATAAACCAGACCTCAAACTTTGCAAAAGGGCAAGTATATAAACTGCCAGTAATGCGTAGAATTGACAGATTTTTTGATAGGCCTAGTATTTTGCTGTAATGTGAAGGATATCCAATGAAACTTGCTTTACCGCAGCACAAAGAGCCGAGAGACGCGAAAGACCGCCGTAGCAAAAACGTGGTCGTGTGTTATCCGTTGGACACCTTGCCTGATACAAATTTAGCTGCGGCTGTTGCTCGCCGGACTGAAGCTGGCCTTCTTGAGTCGGTAGTTGTTCCGCCCCGTGCCGCTGTTTGTGTAGACGTTAAAGCTGGTCATTTTGTAAGAATTTTATCTATCGAGGGACCGCAAGTTGGTGATTTGAATATTTGGAACACTCATAATATTGAAGAGCGTTTCTACAGTGGAAAAACCCGTGCTTTACACGGCACCCATGTCAGCACTGGTGATAGTCTTTGGTCAAATTTTCCGTATATGAGGCCTTTGGCTAACATCACCTGTGATACTTTGGATTGGTACGGCTTTGATGAAGACGGTGGTTCGGTTCATGATGTTATTGGTACTCGTTGTGATCCTTACACCCAGCGATTGTTGAGTGATGAAGAATATCACAATTGTTGTCATTCAAACCTGACACGGGCTTTGGCAGACCACTTTAGCCTGAATTTAGACGAAGCTGAAATGCATGTGCATGATGTCATGAACGTCTTTATGCTCACTGGCTTCACTAAGGAAACCCACCAATATTTTATGAAAGCGAGCCCAGTACGTCCTGGTGATTTTATAGAGCTAGAAGCTCAAACTGATATCACTATTGGCCTGTCTGCATGTCCTGGTGGAGATTGTGGAGACAAGCATTCGAGTGATGCAGCAGATTGTTTTCCTTTGCAGATTGATACTTATACTCCAAAAAATTTGGATGGATTTATTGCATCTGGGCCAAGTCTATATAATCGGAGCCATGGTAGATAATCCATCACACCAAAAAAAGGCTTGATTTAAGCCTTTTGATAAAAGTTCGACAGCGTAACAACCCGAGCTAATCTGAGTTAAATACAATTCGAAAGCCAGTATGCCCCGTTGAGCTATCAGGTGAGTTTCCGGTGCGTGCTGCGATCCGGTATCTTGTGCAATAAGATGCATGGCATAAAAAGCTGCCGCCTTTTATCAGTTTGTAGCCTCGCATAGCTTCGGCCTGTGCCCTACTTTTCTTAGAAAGAGACTTTATTCGAAATGAATCCGCTGACCAATCCCAGACATTGCCCGCCATACCGTAAAGGCCGTACCCGTTTGGGGCAAAGGATTTGGCTGGGCTTGTAAATGCGTAACCATCTTTTGATGTATTATGTTCTGGGAACTGGCCTTGCCATATATTACAGGGCAAATGGCTGTAATCGTCTGGGTGAGTATCGCCCCACGGGTAGGTCACATCGCCTCTCCCTCCTCGCGCCGCATGCTCCCACTCACCCTCAGTCGGCAATCGTCCACCGGCCCAATTGCAATATGCTTTGGCGTCGTTCCATGAAAGGTGAACCGCAGGATGTTCGGGGTCGTATGGAGTTCCATCAGGACCTGAAGGCCAATCCCAAGTTGCATTATCCACTCGTCTCCACCATTGTGCTCCATCGGATCCCTGTGTGGTTTGAACTGATTTAGGTACCTGTAAATGAAAAACAAATGACCAACCAAAAATTTCAGCCTCTGTTACATAGCCTGTATCCGTAATAAAATTTGCAAACTGGCGATTATTTACTGGTGTTTGTCCCATACGAAAGGGCTTGATTTTCGTTTTCCGAAGTGGCGCCTCACCATCTTGTTTAATCAATGGATTATTTGTTCCAATGACGCTATTCCCTCCCGGTATATCACATAAGATTCCATCATACAGCCCATGCTTCTCACTGCAGGTCAGCGGAGTAATGCTTTGTCCGTCACGGGCTGGGCTACAGCAGCTAGATTGAGTCATAAAGTCTTTTGAAAATATCGAATGGGAAGTGTCAAGCAGCCAAGCTTGTGATAAGACAGTATTGAGTGGTCATTCTTAGTTTAAGTCACATGCCTAGAGTATTTGCCAACCACTACTTTAAACTTCTTTCTTATCTTGAACAATATTCATACCGGCGACACCAGAAAAGCCAATTTCAACAGAAGCAAAAGGACCACCTTGACACATTTGCCCGGGATCCTTTGGATCCGCTTGTTTTGACACCGCAAGAACCTCCTTTGCAAATTGTTCGGCATTATCTTTTGGCCGGTACCCTAAAAAGCTGGCTTTATGGTTGTCGACCGTGACTTGGTCGTTGTTTGATACGCCATAAATAATTGAAAATCCTGTAATTGGTGCAGTGATAGCACATTCAACTAGATGTATCAGGTCATCATAAGATAACCAGCTTCCCAAGGATCTTGGGTTATTTACCTGAGCTGCAGATAATATGCGCATGTGTACGCTCTCAATATTCTTTTTCTCCCAATAAAGGCTTCCCAAGTCTTCAGCAAAACATTTAGCTAAGCCGTAATATGTATCAGGTCGATGTGGAACCTCAGTATCTATTTTTTGTGTTTTTGGATACATACCCACGGCATGAATTGAGCTTGCATAGATTACCCTGCGTACACCTTTCCGTGCGGCTGCTTCCCATACATTGTAAGCTCCGATAATATTCGAATGCAGGATAGCATCCCAAGCCGCTTCATCACCGATAGCGCCAAAATGAATGACCATATCGGCATCAGTCAGTAATGGTTCAATTTGACCTAAAACACCAAGATCAGCTTTGATATACGTCTCACCATCGTAAAGTTTGCCAATATCTTCAAGCCAATCGGTTGAAACCAGTTGCTCACACATCTTAGTCAGTGGTTCGCGCAAATAAGACCCGAGACGGCCTCCTGCACCAGTTAAAACAAGCTTTTTCATCATATGATTGCCTTTTCTAAGAATGGTTTACCCTCTACAATACGTGAATAGGCAAAGGGGTTTAGATCAATAGCACGATACTCTTCGTAGATTATAATTTCCGCAATGCCCCTGCCCATGGCCATTGATTGTTGAAAGCCATGGCCGGAAAAGCCATTTGCAAAAACGAAGTTCTTAATTTCGTGGTGGGGCCCTATTATGGCGTTTTGATCGAGAGTATTGTATGCATAATGTCCTGCCCAACTGTTGATTAATTTTACGGCTTCAAATTGTGGAATACGAGTGGCTATAATTGGCCAAAGCTTTTCTTGCCAGATCGTATGGTCTTGGCTGAAGTCATCATAATCAACTGCTGGATCATCATCTGGGGGACAACCAGCCAGATAATAGCTGCCCTCTGAACGCATATGAACACCGGATGGATCGATAGTCAGAGGTAAATCGCAATCCAATGGGTTTTGTGCATCAAAAATAAAGGTGTAACGCTTGCGAGGTTCAACGGGTAGATCAAAACCAGCCATACGTGCGATTTCAACAGCTCGAGGACCGGCACAATTGACCAGAGTTCCGCAGGATAGTTTTTCTCCAGATTTGAGGGTAACTTCGTTTACACGTTTATTTTTTGTGGTAACTGATACTAGTTCATTCTCAATGTATTCTGCACCTCGTTCACGGGCGACCCGTTTCCACCAATCAAAGATGGTGCCACCATCAAAATAACCTTCATTTATCTTATTGTGGTTCCCGGCCAGAATGTCATCAATCATGTAAAATGGATATTCCGCCTTAATCTGAGAGGCTGTCAGATGTTGGGTCGCTGCGCCAAACTTGGCCTGTATAACTTGGCTTTCTTTGAGTGAAGCCGCAAATTCCAGGTTACTGGCGAGATACATATACCCAAAAGATTGGATATGGATTTCAGGTACTCTTGGGTCATTGTCAAAAAAACTCTGGAAGTTATTTATAAATTCTGCGCCAAACTGGCTGATTTGAATATTTGTGGGGTTAGAAAATTGTTGGCGTATGCAAGAGTTTGTATGGCTCGTTGAGGCGAATTCAAAGCTCATATCTCGGTCAACGACCAGGATTGAGCCATCAAAATCCGAATTGCGGGACAACCACCAGGCAACGGAGCTACCATACATCGCGCCACCCACAATAATGACATCATAATGATTTAATTTAGGAGTGTTTGTTGCCAAAACCATTCTAAAAGACCTCACCTTTGCGGGCTCTTTTTATAGTACTTTCAATAATGTCTGCTTCGAGTCCATAGATCTCTGATGCTGCTTTTGGTGAAATGTAACCGCCCGCAAGGTCTCGAAGGATCTCTGACCTTGATCGTTCAGCGACAAGACCGTAACCGGCTCCTCCTGGAAAAG
>MDSW01015719.1_pt1 | contig 32243 bp, 33 predicted proteins | sample 811171 | NCBI WGS metagenome assembly MDSW01 (sample SAMN05326641, study PRJNA326480) | marine metagenome | isolation source: seawater | place: Atlantic Ocean: North West | collected 2012 | reverse complement strand
CTCATTAAAAAAAAGTAACATGAAATGAATAAAAACTTGATGTTAATTAGCTTGGAATAATTTTTTTATGGATTCCTCAAAAGGAGGTTTTGCAACACCTTTCTCAGTAATTATTCCAGCAATTAGCTCTGGAGGCGTCATATCAAATGCAGGATTAATAACATTAATTCCATCAGGGGCAGTTTTTTTATCACCTATTCCAGTAACTTCAGAACCTTTTCGTTGTTCGATTATTACATCTTCAGGATTACTCTTCATATCAAATGTAGAAAGAGGTGCTGCAACATAAAATGGAATTTTATGTTGATTTGCCATGGTTGCTACTTGATATGTTCCAATTTTGTTGTAAACATGGCCAGTACGTAATATTCTATCTGCACCAACAACGATTTTATCTACTAAACCGTTTGCCATTGAATAACCAACAGCAGTATCAGGTATTAGACTGACATCAATTCCGTCATGTTTTAATTCAAAAGCGGTTAATCTAGAACCTTGTTGAATTGGGCGCGTTTCAGTTGCTATAACTTTGATGTTCTTACCACTATCACGCGTTGCACGAATGACACCTAATGCAGTTCCATAACCTACAGTTGCTAATGCGCCAGCATTACAATGAGTCATAATAGTGTCATTGTCATTAAATAGATCAGAACCATTCTTTCCCATTGACATATTAATTTGGATATCTTCTACTGCCATTTTTTTAGCAGTTTCAATAACATTATGTCTTATTTCTTCCACGGAAGTCGCTTGATTTGCAGATTCCATGATTTTATCTAATCCCCATGCAAGATTTACGGCAGTAGGTCTTGTTTCAAATAAAATTTTTTTAGCATTTTCTAAATATGAAATTAATTCAGTTTTTTCGGTAGCATTACTCTGTAATGAAGCTAAAGCAAGACCAAATGCGCCTGAAACACCAATTGCAGGAGCACCTCGAACTACCAAAGTACGAATTGCATCAGCAACTTGATTGAAATCAGTGTATGTAACATATTCTAGAATATTTGGTAATTTTGTTTGATCAATCATTATAACGGTATTATTCTTCCATTCTACTGTTTTTAGAGTATCCTTTTGAGACAATAATGTTGGTAAATGATTTTCCCTATTTTAAATTAAGTTAATTTTTCATTTTTTTATCAACGATTTTTCGATATTTATTAAAAAATATCGCATCATAATTTCCAGAAAAAATTTCAATAAAATATGATTTTTTAATTCCTAAAAACATATGTGCGATGTTTGACTTTGTTATAATAATTTCAGGGTTTTTTATTATTTTAACTAATTCAGAATTGGTTATAAGATCATTTTCAAAATATTTTATTTCACCAGTGAGAATGATATGTTCGGAATCAAAATTATGGAAATGCCCACCACGAGCATATCCTTCATTTATTTCGATGAGATTTATGTTAATATCACCAAATTTACAAAAGAATATCTTTCCTCGGGAATCTTCAAATTGATTTTCTATACTAAGATTAGAATAAGATTCATCAGATCTCAGTATTTTATTTTTATCAATAACAAAATTTCTATATTCATCAAAAATCTTTGATGAATATTCAACATCAAACATTTCCAAAAAAACAGAATTTTTGATTGCAAAGATTAGATTTGCCGTATTAATTGGAAGTTTAATAATTGCAGGAGCAGATATGGTTTCAATAATTTCTTCGTCAGTATCTAAAGATTTTGTTCTATATTCAATTTTTCCCGAGATGAGCACATATGTTACAGGATAATCATGATAATGACCTCCACGTGCATAGTTTTTTTTTATTTCAAAGAAATTTATTTTAAGATTTTTAGATTTAAAGAAAAGGATTTTTCCTCGATGATCTCCACCAGAATTTATTAGTTCTACTGTCATATTAGCATCACAATAAATTTTCATTAAAGTTTTTAGTAATAATTCTACAGTCACCATTATAAACAATCAAAATTATTTTTTGATTATGTTATCACAAGACGAAATTGATGTAATTGATACTGAAAAGATGTATTTGGCATATGAGAAATGGCCATATTTGGCAAAACAATGTTTTGATAATGATGGAAATGAATTAGATTTGGCAAATATTGATCATTTTGTTTTTGCTGGAATGGGAGGCTCAGGAACTTTAGGAGATGTATTTGCTTCAATAATGTCAAAAACAGATATTCATGTATCAGTAGTGAAAGGATATCAATTACCAAATACTACAAATGAAAATACATTGGTTGTATGTACTAGTGTCTCAGGTAACACGGTCGAAACAATTTCAATTTTAGAACAAGTGAAAAAGAATAATCTAAAATCAATCTCTTTTTCATCAGGTGGAGAAATTCAAAACTACTGTGAGCAAAATAAATTAGAACATAGAATTGTCAAAGAGAATCATTCACCAAGAGCTTCATTTCCAGCATTTTTGTTTACAATGTTGAGAATATTAAAGCCAATGTTACCAATAAAAGATTCAGACATAGTAGAGTCTATAGAAAATTTACATGAAACATGGAAAAATATTTCGATCCAAAATCTAACTGAAGAAAATTTGGCACTCTCTTTAGCCAAATGGATAGAAGGTATACCAATAATTTATTATCCATATGGTCTTGAATCATCAGCAATACGATTTAGAAATTGTTTACAAGAGAATACAAAATCCCATGCAGTAATAGAAGATATCGTAGAAACATCACATAATGGAATTGTTGCGTGGGAAAAAGAATCTAATCTACAACCAATTCTCTTGAGAGGATTAGATGATAGTGTTAAAACAAGTCAGAGATATGATATTTTTAAACAGTACTTTGAAGAAAAAGATATTGAGTATAAAGAAATTTTTTCAATTAAAGGAGATATAATTTCAAAGATTATTAATTTGATATATTTTTTTGATTATACTTCAATTTATCTTGCATATTTACGTGGAATTAATCCAACCCCAGTTAATTCGATTGATTTTATAAAATCAAAAATCTGATAGTTATGAATGAAGAGGATAACATTTCAAATCTTATAAAAAATATTAAAAACGAGGGGTATTCAACTGCTCTAAAAAAATTTTTAGAAAATAATTTAGAACTTGAGAGTAAATTTGAGAAAATGGAAGGAAGTATTGCATTTCGAGTAAATAATAATAATAATTCTAGATGTCTAATCATAAATAGTGATTTTGGAAATATTCCAGAAAACCTTTCACATACATTTGAACAAGTTTGGTCATTTGAAGAAAATTCAGATAAAACATTAATTCAAAAATACAGATTTGAGAATAAAAAAATCAAAAATATTACTATAATTAATACAAAGAAAGAATTATTTACATTTCCTAAAAACTATTTTGAATTAATTATATTGAATGGGATTAAACAAGTAGATGTTTCAATAGGTTTTAGTAATTATATTGAAATGATTAGAACTTTACTGACAGAGGATGGGTGTATGTGTGTAGGTGTTCATAACAAATATGGCATTAATCTTTTTAGAAAAGAGAAGGATAATCGCGGAGAAGAAAAGGAGATTGTTGAAAGTATTAACGGATATAAGAAAATTTTTGAAACATCTGGATTCGAGGTTAAACCATATTGGGTATTTCCATCGCATACAAAACCACATTATTCGGCAAATATCGAGGATGATGTGTCTTTAGAATGGTTTTTTGAGAATTTTGATAAGACGTTTTCTGTTGATAAAAAATTTAGTATGATTAGAAATTCTTTAAAAATATTAAATTCAAAATCAAGAAAGATACTTGTAGAGAAGTTTGCTCCATCATTTTTATTTTATTGTTATAAAAATGATATTCCAGAAAATATTGAAAGCATGATAATAAAAAAATCTGGATTGAAAAATTGTATTCAGAACATTCGTCATAGTAAGATTATGTATATTTTGCTTGACTCAATTGGAATTCCTCAAAAAGCAGTTTTTTGTAAACTAGAAAAATTTGATTTAAAAGAAAATATTGTAGAAATTCAAAGAAAATTTCCGAATATGAGAGAGCCTGATGAGAAGATTATGATGGAAGATTGGGTTAGCGGAGATGTTTTAGATCCATCAAATAAGAATGATTTTGATTTAACAATGAAATGGATTATAAAATTTCAGGAAGAAACAAAATCAGAATTACTCACATTAAAAGAGATTGAAAGAGAATCGGAGGATGTAAAAAATAATTTGAAACGTATTGATGCAATGAGTTCATTACCTTTTGAAAAATGGATTGATGATTATAATGAATATGTGAATTCATTAAAGCTGAAAAAAACCGCAGTTCATGGAGATTTTCAAACAAGAAACATACTGATTGATAGAAAAAATTCATCAGTGAACATAATAGATTGGGACTGGAGATTTCAAGAAAAAGGAAACCCAACTTATGATTTTGTTTGGTTAGGAACAAATCTTATGATAGCGGGAAATAATATGATTGATTCATTTGTATCACATCTTAATGGTAAAGGTAAACATACAGAATCAATAAAAATTTTAAAAGAGATAATGAATATTCATTTTAAACAAGATTTTGATTTTATTAGATTACAAAGATTTATGATTTTACGATTTATTACGATTAAAATTAATGATGGTACATTAGGATATTTATCGTATATCGAATTATTAAAAATTCTTTCAAAAAAAACTAGTAATTAAAATTCGAATTATGTGTTAGTATTAAAATGCACTTTAGCTCGATTTTTTTCATAATTTTCTTCCCAAATTTGAATAATTTCTTTAGTAATTTCTAATAATTCTGGTTTTTGAATAAAAAGTTTTGAAACTTGATGAATATTGAAATTTGTTCCTAATTCACCAAAGATTCTTTCTGCTAGTTCAAGATCTTCTTTGTAGTCAAGAGTCAATCTAACATGTTGTGGGAATTTAATTTTATTTAGTAAAAGATATTGAGATTTGAACATACCAGGAGTTAAGAAAAATTCTCGATAACCAGTTTCAGTATTGTTTGTTTTTTTTATTTTACAAAGTTTTTCTAATGCTCTAACATGAATTCCTGCAGGAATAAATCCATGTACTACATGATTAGTAGGATTAAATTTTTTTTCTGAATCATTTCCAATTATAAAATCAAGATTATCATTTTGGGAGAAATTTTTTACAATCTCATCAACATAGAAAGGATCAGTATAGATCTTATCACCTTCAACATCAATTATTACATCAGTTTCAAATTTTTTCGCTGAATCTAAGAATCTTTGAAGAATATCTTTTTCATTTCCACGAAAATATTTGATATTTCTTTCATCAAGAAGTTTTACCAACAAATTATCTGAAGGATTATTAGTTGTACAGACAATTATTTCTCGAATTTTTTTGCAATTTTGTAGTCGTTCAATTAGATGTAGTATTGCAGGTTTTCCATTAATTTTTGACAGATGTTTTTGTTCGAGCCTAGAGCTATCTAATCTAGCTGGGATGAAAATATCATAATTAGTTTTAGTCATAACTTTTGAATTAAAATTTTCATCATAAAAATAATGTTATTCAATTAAACCATTGGCTAACCAGCCACCATCAACATAGATATCTTGTCCAGTGATGTATTTTGAGGAATCAGATGCTAGAAAAATACAAGGTCCAATTAGATCAGAGACATTACCCCATTTGCCGAGCAGTGTTTGTTTTTCGCGAGCATTTCTAGTTTTTTTATTTTTGTAACTCTTTTTTGTCATATCAGTTTGAATATATCCTGGGCCCAAATTATTTACTCTAATTCCATATTTCCCATAATCTTTTGCAAGTGATTTTGTAAGCATTTTGAGTCCACCTTTTGATGCTACATAAGCAGGATTATTTGGGAACCCAACTTCGGCATTTATGCTAGTGATATTTATTATTGAACCATCTTTTTGTTTTTTCATGATTTTCCCAATTGTTTGTGCACAGATAAAAGCACCAGTTAAATTTACGGTTAATGTTTTTTCCCAATTTTTTAATGAATAATCATCTTTAGTGTTATTAGGAATTGTGATACCTGCATTATTAATTAACACATGAATTTTTTTATTTTTCTTTAGAATATTTTTACATGCATTATGTATTTGTGTATTATTTGTTATGTCGCATTTGATATGTGAAATATTAGTTATCTTATTTTTTTTAGGTACCAATTTATCTAAAATAAAAACAATGGAATTTCTTTTAGCAAATTCATTTGCAATTGCATTTCCAATTCCTCTAGTTCCACCAGTTATTACAACTATTTTATTTTCTACAGAAAATAGATCATTCATTTTTATTCACCTATTCTATTTTGTGGCGTAAGCATTTCAACTAGTTCTATAGGGGTTCCATCTGGATCTTTACAAAAGGTTACCTTGACTAATCCGTCAGGGGAATGTTGAGGCTCTGCATTAAATTTAATATTATTTTCAGAGAGTTTCTTAACCAATTCATCAATATTTCTAACAGTTAATGCAAGATGTGAAGCACCTACTGTATAGAAATTTCGAATTTCATTATCTACATGTGATTTAAAATCTAATAATTCAATCAATGTATTATCATTTTCAATTCCTAATTTTACAGTTCTAACTTGAACATTTTCAAGAGAAAGCATGTTATTGAGATAATCTCCTTTTTCATTCATATCGCGAATTATTTTTAATCCCAACAAATCTCTATAAAATTTTAAGGAGGATTCCATATCTTTAACTACTATACCAATATGTCTAATTTCTTTTATCAAGTGAAGAATGATATGATCACTATTATAATATACTTACCAAGATTTTATCAATTATGATTCATACATTAAATGAAAAAATTAAAAAAATTAAATTTGTTATAACAGATGTTGATGGTGTTCTTACAGATGGTGGAATGTATTATTCCATAAAAGGTGACATCATGAAAAAATTTAATGCTAAAGATGGCATGGGCGTATCAATCTTAAAGAGAAATGGTATATCTACAGCAATAATTACAAAAGAAAAGAACAAGATTGTGCTAAAATGGGCTTCCAAAATGGGTATCGTCAAAGTATACCAAGGTATTATCAAGAAGGAAGATGTATTAGAAAAAATATGCAAATCATATAATCTATCTGAAGAAAATATTGCATATATTGGAGATGATGTGAACGATTTAGAAATTTTAAAAAAAGTAGGGTTTTCAGTGTCTCCTAGAGACGCTAATCATGAGATTAGAAAAATTGTAGATCATATTTGTAAAAATTTAGGGGGCAATGGAGCATTTAGAGAACTTTGTGATTTGATTGTAACAAAAAAATTTGGAAATAAGAAGAAATTATACTAAATACATATTTATGCAAAAATAATTTTTTAACGTATATGGTTTTCATCACTGCAGAAATTGGAATTAATCATAATGGAGATATCAATATAGCTAAACAACTTATTGATATAGCAAAAAAATGTGATTGTGATGCAGTAAAATTTCAGAAAAGGAGTGTTGAGAAAGTATATTCACAAGAAACTTTAGATACTCCAAGAGAAAGTCCGTGGGGCACAACCACAAGAGAACAAAAATTAGGTTTAGAATTTGAAAAAGAAGAATATGATATTATAGATGCATATTGTAAAGAAAGAAAAATAAATTGGTATGCATCATCATGGGATATCGATAGTCAATTATTTTTACAAAACTATAATCTTAAGCATAACAAAGTTGCATCTGCAATGCTAACTAATATGAAATTATTAGATGTTATAGCAAAAGAAAAAAAACATACTTTCATTTCAACAGGAATGAGTACAATTGAACAAATTAATCATGCAGTAGATATTTTTAGAAAAAATGATTGCCCATTTGAATTACAACATTCTAATAGCACATATCCAATGAAATTAAACGAAGCCAACATGAAATGTATTGAAACATTGAGAAATGAGTTTAATTGTAATGTAGGATATAGTGGTCATGAGGATAGTAGCTACATCGTATGTGTAATTGCAACAGTTTTTGGTGCAACCTCAATTGAAAGACATATCACATTGAATAGATCCATGTATGGTTCAGATCAAGCAGCTTCATTAGAAGAGCCAGGACTTGATAGAATGGTAAGAGATGTAAGACGTGTTGAGACTATTATGGGTGATGGAATAAAACGTGTATGGGATTCTGAAATTCCAGTTATGAAAAAATTAAGAACGTTTGAATAATATTATTCAATAATCATTCTGTTTAATCTTATTTCATCTGCGATCATTTCATTATCAAAAGTAATTGAAAAGATTATGAACTGAGCTACTTCTTTTGGATCTAAAAATGTTTTAAAATTTTGATCAATTGATTTACGTGCCATTTTTGTCTTGGTAGAACCTGGAGAAATACATAATGCACGGATATTTTTTTCTTTGAATTCAGAATTTAATGCCCTAGTAAGTCCTAGAATTGCATGTTTTGTAGAAGAATAAACTGTGCCATTTTTGAATCCGGCATAAGACGAAGATGATCCCAAATTAACTATACGACCCCATTTTTTAGAAACCATGTCTCTAGAGAATTCTTTAGAAAAAATGAAGGGAGCACGTACGTTAACATTAAAAGATTCATCAAAATCAACAACAGTGCTTTTATTCAGTGATTTAATTTCAAAAATACCTGCTGAATTAATTATTATGTCAATATGTCCAAAATTTTTTCGAACTTTTTTAATTAGTTTTTTTATTTCAGTTAGATTTGAGATATCACAGTTTGCATAACCAATATCTATAGAATTACTTATTTTTTTAAGATCATTTTTTAATTTTTTTAATTTTTTAGGATTTGTTCCTGTTAAAAATAAATTACAGTTTTTTTCTGCTAATTGTTTACATATTTCTTTTCCAATTCCACCAGTTGCTCCAGTTATGAAACAATTTTTTTTATTTAGAATATTTTTAGACATATTTTTTTCCTTTTGTGAGATTATTTTCTACATGTTCACATATTATGTGGTAAATGATTCTATGTGCTTCTTGTATTTTAGATGTAGATGAAGAATTAACTCTAAGTTCAATATCAACAACCTTACTTATAGGACCTTTTTTTGAACCTAGTAAACCGATAGTTATTCCACCTTTCTTTTTAGCCATTTGTAATCCCTTCAAAACATTTTTTGATTTTCCACTTGTCGAGATTCCAATTACTACATCATTTTTTTGGACAAGACTTTCACATTGTCTGCTAAAGATTATATCAAAAGAATAATCATTAGATAATGCAGTGATACATGAGGTATCAGTTGTTAAAGCAATAGCTGGAAAACTTTTTCTATTTATTTTAAATCTACCAATTAGTTCAGCAGCTATATGTTGTGAGTCTGCCGCACTTCCACCATTTCCAAATAATACAATCTTACCACCTTGGGAGATACATTTAGAAATTAGAGAGATAGAATTTTCTAAGTCAGGGGTCATATCAATAAGACTTTCTACGATTTTTGTACTATCATGAATTGATTTTTGAATTTTTATTGTTAGAGATGATTTTTTCAATTAATATTTTACAGAACCACATGAATATAATATTAATTTAGAATTTATCTGTAATAAGATTGGAATTTATGATTAATTAATAATCAATTTCGGGATTTTCGTGTAGTTTGAGAATTATTTGATTAGTTTCCATACTGGATTTGAAATATTTTAGATCTATGGATTTACTTTTTTCTACTTTTGAGATAAAAAATAATAAAGACGATTTTAATGAAGCAATATATTCATCTTCTAGATTATATTCCTGTTCCGAGATAATTGGAGGTTGTACGAAGCTACCTTTTTCATTAAAGGTATCTCTTGGAGAGCGAGTAGTAATTTGGTCATCTCGTATTGAAGTAAGACCATTGGTTCCAACTATCGTTATTTCATTTAGATACGGCGAGGCATAAGAGTTTGAAATGAATATTGTTTTTCCATCTTCGTAATTGATAAATATTTTACATGTATCAAAGGAAGAACCATTATTTGACATCAAACTAGGAAAATATCTTATGTTTTTTGGAATTCCAAATAAGAAATTTGCAAGATCTACATAGTGAATAGAAAGTGTGTCAAGAATATTATGTTGATTATTTTCTGCATTTGCTCTCCATGAATTTTGGTAATTTGTTTTAAAGGCTAAGCCATGATTAAGAGTGATATTAACAGAAATTATATTCCCAATTTCATCTAATGATGAATTTTTAATTATCTTGCTAATTTCCCCAAATCTATAGTTAAAATTAAAAAATATTTTTTCTTTTTTCTCTTTTGAAATTTTTTGTAGAATTTCAATATGGTTTTTTGAGGTTAAGGGCGGTTTTTCGCAGAAGATATAGCCATCAAAGTTTTCCAACAGTTTTTGAATATATTCAAAATGAGTATTATTTGGTGTAGCAATTACAACAGCATGACAATCTAAAAGATCAGAAAAATTATTTGTAGAATTAGAATGATCAAGAGATTTTGTTGGGTGATAAACAAGTTCTATATTACAATTCTTAATTTCATTAAATATAGTGATTAGACGTTTAGCCTGATTCCCATACCCAATGATTCCTAATTTAATTACCAATTGGACATCTATCACAAGGGAAGCAGTTATCACGTTTATTACTTGTATGTAGTTCTCGTAATTTCTGATATTTTTTACTATTCCAAATTTCTTTAATTGTAGAATTTTTTACAGAACCGACTGATAACTCACTTTTGTAATCAGCATCACATGGATTACATATTCCGTCATACCAAACATACATTCTTTCCCACAAGTAATTACATGGCCCAGCACCCATGATTTCTTTTGGATTATGATAAGTATCCCATCTATTTTCCATTTCAACCATAACTACATGATCAACATAATTTTCCCAAAATTCTTTGAATTTTTTTGGATCTTGCCTAGATTCTACTTTAACACCACTAACCCGCGTAGCAATTTTTGAATTCGGATATTCTTCTCTTATTTTCTGGAATCTTTTAATATTATTCAAAACTTCTTCAAAAACTCCTTTTATCCTAATAGATTCATATTCTTCTTTTGCATACGAGTCAACAGAAAAAACAAGATCGGTTACTCCACTTTTTAATATTTGGTGACAGAGTTTTTCTGTTAATTTAGTTGCATTAGTATTTAATTTTAATTCAAGAAATTTATCTTTACAATATTCTAACATTTCACCTAAATTTGGATGTAAGGTAGGTTCGCCTCTCGATGCTAATGTAATTGCTTTAGTTCCGCCAGATTTACATTCGTCAATTATTTTTTTAAATAATGAAATATCCATTGAGCCCATAAAGTTTCGATCATTGGAGAATGTTTTGTCAATTTGGAAACACATTATGCATCTTAGATTACAGGCAGAGACGGGTTCAATTAGGACATAAAATGGAAAATCAACAACCGTTTTTTCTTTAGGAAAATTTTCAAATTTATGTCTAAATATCAAATATTCTGCCCATATTGAGTCAGGATTAGAATTTAGAAAATGGGTTTCTTGAGGAGAAATCAAAAGATTTTTTGTTTCAAACAAAGAGATTACTTTGTTTAAAATATCTTTATCATTTGAACCAGGAATTTTTTTAAAATCTTTTCTAAGGATTTGTAGTAATTTCTCTTTGTCAATTTGTTTTTCAGTTAGAAATGTAATTTTTTTATCCATGGTATCTCATAAATTTTAGTTATTCATGTCATAATCAGTTTGATCAATAACTTTTCCTTTTTTATTAACATAATTCTTTGAATCTGACATTGAAACTTGTATTTTATGTGTAATTGCACCTAATAAAAATTTCAATCCTTGTGTTTTAGCAACAAAAATAGATACTTTAGCGAGTCGAATAAATTGATTATGTCTTAATCTATAATACATTGAATTGGAATTTTGATAATTCATTTTTCTAAGATAGGTATTTAGGATTTTTTTAGATTGTTCAAAATTACTAAAAGTTTCATCTGTCACATCTTTTACATTCAATTCTTTAGCAAGGGCATCAAGTTTTTGTTTTGCTTTTTCAGATATTATTTTTTTATGGACTATTGCATGATATAACAAAGTGTAAAAATAATCTTCTTTGCAAGGAATATAGAATCCGTTTGGGTGAAAATCTCTATTCTTTAGAATATTCTTAAGCCATTTTTCATCAAAATAATTTTGATTTTTTAAGTACCGAAAATCAAATTCCACTTGATCAGTGCCAAGATTCATTTTCAGACGAGATATATTATTACCATATAATGAAAAATTTCCATCAATAATGTATCTTATTTTTTCATCTTCTGTCAATAGATCTATATCATTAAAGTCAAACTTATTTGGCATTCCTTCGAAATTGCGTAAGATTACATAGTTAACAGTACCATTAAAAACATAGAATAATTGTTTTAGATTTGACCATCCATCATAACCAACTATGTCTTGATCTATTTTTTTTATTGACTTATCCCAATTTTTTGATAATTCTTTTTCCAAATCTTTTGTATTTTTATTAAATAGTAATGTTAGATCATGGTTTGTTTCTTTTTCAGATATAGAACTGTGAATACTATATTCTTCACCTACCCATTTTCTATATTTCATTTTATTTTCTATCATGTTTATGTTTACAACATCTTCTTCAGTGGGGGTAATCATTTTTTTAAGAATAGGGTTTGGATCAGATACCAAGACAACAAGAAAAGAGCCAATTCCACAAAGATTTGCTTTTTCTTGGACCTCAGGTAATCTACGTTCATAGAAACGTTTTAGATTAGTCAGAAAGTGTTCTTTACTCCATTGAACTTCATAGATTTGACGGATGACAAATTTCTTTGTCAAATCTTCAATAATTACTTTAGATTTGTCTCGTGATCTTTCCCAAATAATGAATAAGTTGAGGTTAGAGGTATTATCGACGTTTACCTTTTCATTGGTTAGATAATCTTCAGCCCAAAATCCAGATAGATTAGATTGATTATTTTGCATTAGTTGTTTTCCTCATCAGGTACATTTTTAGATTTATCCTTCTTCAAGTAAAGATTGAAAGATAGATAAGTTGCAAAGAGAGTGCTTGCAATAACAAAAGATATTGGAAGCCCAATTGCCCCGTAGAAAGTTCCAAGTATCAAAATTCCAGAGATCATGGTAATTGCGGAGATCCATCTTCCAATAAGAACATGTTTGCTTTTTTCTGAACCAAGTAATTTTGAAGATAAAATTAAGCCTAAAGTTGCAGGAATCACTCCAATACTCATTATTTGGATAAATAGAGTAGAGTCAGTATACTGTGGCAATATTATTGAGACTACATATGGAGCAATGAATATGCCAGAGAGAGATATTAGTCCAGCAGTTAACATCGTTAATTGTTTTAATTTTGAATTTGGAATATTTCTTGCATCATCAGGTAGGAGGTATCTTACAACAATATTTGGAATTATCATAAAAACGGCATAAATTTGAACTGCAATTGCGAAATTTCCTAATAAAGAGAATCCAAGTAAGCTACCTATCAATAGTTTATCAAATTGATCCCGAAATACACTGGCTAAACTAATCATGTAGTTATTAATCAAGAAATTTTTTCTAAGTTTTAATTCAGAAAAATTAATTTTTGTATCTTTGAATCCTCGATATATTAGAACTAAAAATGGCAGATATGAGATAAATAATCCATATATAACACCAACATTTCCAATTGCAAAGTATAGTAGAATACATAGAATGACAGCAGATATTTTTTGAATTAGAAGAAATTTAGCGTATTTAGAATATTGTTTTTTACCAACTAAGTATGCTATAGTCAAATCATTTATGATGAATCCAAATACTAACAATCCAACATCTAATCTAGATAATAGTAAAATTATGATAATTGATGAAACAAATCCAACGATAAGTGAGATTAGATATAATGTAGATTCTAATTTAAGATTTTTTGATGCATAAACTGTAATGGCGGTAGGAGTAGCAAATAACGATAGAACACTTCCCATGGCGGCAACACTCATCATAAAATGAATTTCACCATATGCTTCAGCATCCATTATTGATGCAAGATAAAACCACAGAATTGTTGTTATACCTCGAGCTAAAAGATCAGAAAATCCCAAAGTTCCAAGATCTTTAGAACGTAGAAATTTATTTTTGAGATTTGACAGGAAGTCCATTTTAATATTATTTTGAGGAATTTTCTAACTCCCTGAATTGTTGAATTTTTTTAATATGTTCTTCAGACAGAATTTTAAAAAAAGATTCATTTATTTCTAAAAATGATTGCATTTTTTCATTTGTAATTATCGTATCATGAAAGTTTCCACCATGTCTGAAAAAATTCCCTTCAAGAATTTCATATTCTTTAAAATTAAAATCGAATGAATTTTTTTCCAATATAGAAAAATATCGATCCAAGTCATCTGAATTTACTTTGAGATTTAGACTATTACGAATTGTTATTGGTAATTCCTCTAATGACTTTAATTTTATGACTGAGGGAAGAACTGCATATCCCAAATCGGCTACAATGATTGATGGTTTTTGATAAAATGGAGCCTGAAATGGAGTTGTTCCACCAATAGATATCACTAAAGATGAGTTTTGGATTAATTTTTCAATATCTGCAGAAGGATGATACAATCGAACATTTGGTATGTCTAAAATTTCTTTATAATAGGATATTTTTCTCCATTCCCTTAAGATTTGTGAAAAGTGTTCTTTAACATATAGTTTGTAACCAGGAGGTAATGATTTTGCAACATGACGTATAACTTCGATCTGATTGGTATAATATGGCGTAGCTATTAGTGTAGAACGTTCTGGTTCTTGATTTAGTGTAAATAAAATAAATTTTTCATTAGAATGAATTTTAGATTCAAAATTTTTATCAATAAATGATTTTCTTAATTTAGTTTGAATTGCATACATGAAATATTTTCGAATAACTCTGGATTTACTTCTTCCAAAATATGAGAAATGTGTATCAATATTGGAGTTATCAGAATTAAATACATATTCAAATAATGCTTTCAATTTACTTGATTTTGATTTTCCAAAGCTGTCTGCATAAAATTTTGTTTGTTTGCCACTATCAAATGATTTTAGTTTGGATAATAATTCATCAAATGAACGATTTTTAGAAATAATTTGATCTAAATTGGGCATGAAATCTATTTTATGAAGTTCTTGGGAGATAGTACATTTGTATGCCAATTTTGATTGATGTAGCATTAAGATTTTGACTCCACGTTTTTTACAAATTTCATAAAAGAGATGTTGGTGATGAAGAGCAGTTTCGCTAGTAATTAAAAAATCTGGTTTTGTTTCATCTAGTATGTTTTCATATAATTTACATTCTTTTTCAAGGATAGAAAGAATCTCATCATGTGAAAATTTATAAAAATCATTATGATTATAGAAAATTCTTTCATTAAGACCTAATTCCCAAATGTTAATCGAGTAACGTTTCTCAAAATCCTCTAGATATTTAGTATCAGGTTTTGAATTATTGATCTCTATATGATCATGCAAAAACCACTGTTTTTGAAATTTTACTATATTTTGATTTTCAAAGAAATTTTTTGTTCTATTAGTAATATCAAATATGGCAAAAAATTCAGAATCGTGTTTTTTTTGTAAATCTACTGCCAGACAAAAATTCATTAGAAATGCATCCAACCAGAATATTATTTTATCAGTCATTTTACAATAATATTGAATTTTTCAAGTGAATCTAATTATATATTTCCGAGTAATTATATCAACAAATTGAGCATTTCTCAGTAATAGTCTTAAACACTATTCAAAAATTACTTTTAATACTGAATTAATTTCAGATTTGATATGAAATATTGTAAAAAATGTCTATATCCAGATACTAAACCTCAACTAATCTTTGATGAGAAAGGAGTTTGTAGCGCATGTACCAATAATGAAATGAAGGATAAGATTGATTGGGATAGAAAAAAGGAAGAATTTCATCAGATAATTGAGAAATATCGTAGTAAGGATAACAAAAATTATGATTGTATAATACCAGTTAGTGGCGGAAAAGATTCAACATACCAGACATATATTATGAAAAAAGAATTTGGTTTGAATCCTCTTGTAGTAAATTTTCACCCTTTAGATCAAACAGAAATTGGTAAAAAAAATCTAGAAAATTTAAAGAGAATTGGAGTAGATTGTATAGAATTCACAGCAAATCCAGAAATTTACCTAAAATTAGCAAGGTATGGTCTAACTGAATTAGGTGATTTTCAATGGCCAGAACATATTGGAATATTTACAGTTCCAGTTCAAATTGCAGTTAGATATAATATTCCTCTGATAATTTGGGGAGAAAATCCACAATTAGAGTATGGGCAACCAACAGATATTGAAAAAGATACTATCCTAGACAGAGACTGGAATGAAAAAAATGGAGGATACTTTCTTGACAAAATAAAACCACAGGATATGACGGAATATGGATTTGATCTTAATGATCTAAAACCATATCTGTATCCAACAGATGAAGAAGTTAGAAAAGTTGGTGTGACAGGAGTTTTCTTGGGCTCGTACATAAAATGGGATATTTTCAAACAACTGGAATTAGTTAAGACATTAGGATTTTCAGAAAATGAAGAAAATAAAGAAGGAACGTATAACAAATGGGAAAATCTCGATGTTTATTTTACAGTATTTCATGATTATTTTAAATTTCTAAAATATGGATTTGGTAGAACAACAGATCACGTATCAATTGAAATGCGTTATGGAAGAATGACTAGAGAAAGAGGAATAGAACTTGTGAAAGAATACGAAGGGAAAATTCCTAGGAAATATTTAAAAGAATTTTTAGAAGCTGCAGAAATTTCAGAAAATAAATTTCATGAAATTTGTGATAAATTTACAAATAAAGAATTATTCCAGACTGATCAAAATGGGGATTTATTAAAAGATAAAGACGGAAATTTGACATTAAAGAATGAAATTTTATGATTTTATCTAATCATATTAAGTAACGTTTTTTAGAATAATGGGATTTTGAATCTCATGTCTGACTTTCCAATAGTTTTAGGGATTACATATGGAGGTCATGATTCATCTGCATGCCTAACTGTAGGAGGGAAACTTATAGCTGCATGTGAAGAAGAGAGATTTAATCGAAAAAAGCATACACAAGAGTTCCCAAAATTATCAATTAACGAGTGTTTAAAGAAAGCAAAAATTGACATTAATGATGTAAATGAAATAGGATTTATTTTTGATCCTATCTTGATAATTAAAGAAAAATATCTGAAATTAGCATTAGAAGATGAAAGAAAAATACAGTTTATGATAAACGATATAGAAAGAATTCAAAAAACACTAAATCTTGAATCAATAATTCGTGAGAAAACTGGTTTTAATGGAAAGATTACATTTCATTTACATCATCTTTGTCATCTAGCAAGTAGCTATTATGTAAGTGGGTTTGATGAAGCACTGTTAGTTTCACATGATGGTATGGGTGAAATCGATTGCTCATTGATTGGTGCAGGAAAGAATAATGAAATTTCAATTCTAAAAAAAGGTAACCAATACCCAGATTCAATTGGGTTACTTTACTCTGCAATTACACATTATTTGGGCTGGAAACATCACAGTGATGAAGGTATTGTTATGGGATTAGCTCCTTACGGGGATTCAAATGCATTGGTAGAATCTTCAAACAAAACATATGCGGATTTTTTTAAAGAGATAATTTATGAAACAGATGATTATCATTTTGAAATTGATAAATCTTGGATAGAATTTCATATAGTCAGAGATAAATGGATTAGCGATAAATTTATTCAAACTTTTGGTCCCAAACGTAAACCTGAAGGACCTGTGGAAATACATCACAAACATGTTGCCGCAGCATTACAAGATAGGATAGAAGAAATAATTCTAAATCAATTAAAAAGAGCAAGAAAAGAATTTGGATTTAAAAAACTTTGTTTGTCTGGAGGAGTTTTCTTGAATTGTTCACTGAATGGAAAGATTATAGAAAATAAAATATTTGATGAAATTTTTGTTCAACCTGCAAGTAGTGATGATGGAGCAGCTATTGGTGCATGTTTCTTGTCACATAAAAAATTAAATGAAAAAATAGAAACGAAGAGATTTGATGATTTCTATTTAGGATCATCATATTCAAATGAAGACATAGAAAAATCACTGAAATCACATAATGTTGATTATAAAAGATCAGATGATATTTTCAATTATACAGCAGAAAAATTAAGCGATAAAAAAATTATAGGTTGGTTTCAAGGAGGAGCTGAATTTGGTCCTAGAGCGTTAGGCAACAGAAGTATTCTTACATCACCTTTCCCAAAAGATATGAAAGACTTTTTGAATGCTAGAGTGAAATTTAGAGAAGAATTTCGTCCATTTGCACCTGCAATATTACATGAGTACACTCAAGAATATTTTGACATTGAACAAGAAAGTCCACACATGTTGATTAATGCAAGAGTGAAAGATGAAAAAGCTGAACAAGTTGCGGCAGCAATTCATATAGATAATACTGCACGAGTTCAAACCGTCAAGCCAGAGAACAATATAAGATTTAGAAAATTATTAGAAGCATTTTACAAGAAGACCGATTGTCCAGTTCTACTGAATACCTCATTTAATATTAAGGGTCAACCAATAGTAAATTCTCCTGATGAAGCAATAGATTGTTTCTTGGGAACGAATATTGATGTTCTTACAATTGGCGATTTTATTTTAGAGAAATAATTTCTTGTTTTATTCGTTTAGTACCTAGGCCATCTACAATATTATAATTTGTTTTAAGATTTTTTTTGAATTTTTCTAAACTGTTTACAATATTTTGAATTTTTTTAGGAGTAGAGATACTTAATCTGCCTAAATTCAACCCAATACCTAGTTTTTGCCATTCTTTGGATGTAATTAATTGATGAGGGTACTGGCTAATTATTGCAAATGGCACATTCATATTTGAAAATTCATATGTTGTTATTCCTCCACTACAAAATCCAAATTTTGTATCACTAATTTCTTTACGCATATTAGGAACTTTATGAACAATTGTGATGGAATTATTATATTTTTTAAGAAGTTTTGATAATTCTGAATTTTTTTTAGTAGACGGTCCAAGTATAATTTTAATTTTAAAATTATTCATATTATTTTTGAATGATTTTATAAAAACAGGCACAATATTTGCCGAATCAAATCCACCGAATGTTGCTAAGATATCAATTTTTTTCTTTTTATTAATTTTTTTTCTTGTGTATATTTTATTAAGAATTTGGTATTTAGGACCAAGCAAACATTTTGTTCCATACTTATTACGTGTAATTTTATTTTTATAACCAATGAATCCATTTACAACTAAATTAGCATCATAATCTATATTTCTTAAATCAGAAATTACAATAATCTTTGTCGCTTGTTTTATTGTTTTAACAAAATTGTTTGTTAATCCATATTTATCAGCTATAACAAGATCAATTTTTTCATCTTGAATAATTTTTAAAGTTTTTTGTATATCTATTTTTTCAGAAAGACCTGGTTTTAGTTTAATATATCGTAAATTTTGTTCTTTAAGTAATGTTGAAACAGAACCATAATCTTCAATTAGAAATATTATTTTATGTGATGAAAGTTCCTTACTCAAATTAATACATCTGTAAATATGACCTAGTCCCAATTGTTTTTTTGGGATTCGTCCACCAGAAGTTCTAAAAAGAATTTTCATGAATTATTCTAATCTCAATGTATTTTTTTTGCTGGAGTTCCAGCCCAAACTTCATTGTCAGGTATATTACAATTAACTAAACTATTTGCACCAATTTTTGCATTTTTGCCAATTATTACATTTGGGAATATGACAGAATTTGCACCTATACCACAGCCATCTTTCAAAACAATTTTTCCTTTTTTTCCATCAATTGTAGAATTACTCATAATTGTACAATTCCAACCTATTTTGACATTATCACCAATAGTTACAGAATGCATGGCATCAATTATTGTAAAACTTCCAATTTCAACACGATTTCCTAACGAGAAATTTTCTCTATTGGTAACTCTCCAAGACCATTGCGTCATTCCATGCTCATCAAAAATAGGTTCAGCCCAATTATCGCTCATAAATGTTAATCAAAATTTTGAATTTTAAAGATTACGTGTGAAAGAAGAGATTCAATTGTACACGATTTGGGTAGTTTATGAATTATAATTAAAGAATTTAAACATCAAATCAGGCGTAATGTTATGAATGTCAAAAAAATCTTTGATTTTTCTAATCGTGTTGTAATAATTACTGGTGCGGCAGGATTGTTAGGAACAGAATATGCTAATGGATTTAGCCAAGCTGGGGCTAACGTGGTACTAGCAGATAAGGATTTTACAAAATGTAAGAAATTAGCTGCTGAATTAGAAAAAAAATTTGGTGGCAAACCTTTAGCAGTTAATCTAGATGTCACCAATCCTAAATCAATTAAAAAAATGGTTGAACAAGTAATAAAAAAATTTTCTAAAATCGATATACTCGTAAATAATGCCATATTCCCTGAAATTGGCAAAATGAAAAAAATAAAATTTGAAGATTTTCCTCTTGATGTTTGGGAAAAAGGAGTAGATGTTAATTTAACTGGAATGTTTTTGTGCAGTCAACAAGTCGGAAAAATTATGGTGAAACAAAAAAAAGGAGTAATTATCAATATTAGCTCAATTTATGGGATTAAAGGACCAGATCAAAGAATCTATGGGAAAACGAATATTATTAAATCAGCTTTGTATGCAACAACAAAAGGAGCAGTAATTAATTTTACAAAATATCTAGCAGCGTATTGGAATAGAACTGGAATAAGAGTTAACACACTATCATTGGGCGGTGTTGAAGAAAATCAAGATAAAAATTTTAAGAAAAAATATTCAGATAAAACTATGATTGGCAGGATGGCAAAGAAAGACGAATATGTTGGTGCATTGTTATTTTTATCATCTGATGCTTCATCATATATGACTGGATCCAATTTGATAATAGATGGCGGATGGGATTCATGGTGATTAAAGCTGAATGTCATAGAGATCAATAACAAGAAAATTGGGGAGAATAATCCCACATACTTCATTGCAGAAGCAGGATTAAATCATAATGGTGAAATGGATACTGCAAAGAAAATGATTGATAGTGCGTACAATGCGGGTGCAGATGCAATAAAATTTCAGACATATAAATCAGAAAATTTTTTATCTGAATCAAGCGAATATTTTGATTTTTTTAAAAATGTCGAATTGTCGTACAATGATTTCAAAGTTCTAAAAGATTATTCTGATAATCTTGGAATAACTTTTCTATCAACTCCATTTGATTTTCAAAGTGCAGATTTTTTAGAGGAAATTGGTGTTTCAGCTTTTAAAATTGCATCTTCAGATTTGACAAATACACCACTTATCGAACATATTGCAAAAATGAATTTACCTATGATAATATCTACAGGTCTAGGAACCTTTAATGAAATAGATGAATCAATAAAAATTTGTACTTCTGTAGGAAATGAAAAGATTGCTATTCTTCATTGTGTTGCAGATTATCCTGCAAATCCAGAAGAAACAAATCTTGATGCATTAGTTTCAATGAAAAATAAGTATGAATTTCCTATCGGTTATTCAGATAATGGTGAATCTGAGATTGTTGATGAAGTTGCAGTTAGTTTAGGCGCCGATATTATAGAAAAGCATTTTACCCTAGACAAAAAAATGTCAGGTCCTGATCATTCATTTTCAATTTTACCTAATGATATGAAACAATTAATTGAAAAATTTCGTCTTATTAAAAAAATAAAAGGAGATGGTAACAAATCACCAAATGAATCAGAAATAAATAATAAAATTGCAATTAGAAAGTCTATTACTTGTTCAAAATTTATTAAAAATGGAGAAAATTTTTCATTAGAAAATATTGCAATTAAGAGACCAGGAAATGGAATTGAACCAAAATTTTTGAGAGAGATAATAGGTAAGAAAGCTAATCATGATATTGAGAAAGATGAACAAATCAAATGGGATTATATTTCATAAAAAATGAAACCAATTTGTTTAATTTGTGCAAGGGGGGGATCCAAGGGAGTTCCAAATAAAAATATAAGAATTATTCATAAAAAACCGTTAATTGCACATACAATTGAAAAAGCAGTCAATTCAAAAATTTTTTCACATGTAATAGTATCAACTGAAGATAAAAAAATTGTAAAAATATCAGAAAAATATGGTGCAGAAATTCCATTTATTAGGCCAAAAAAACTATCAGGTGACACAACTCCAATTGGTGATGTTTTTGTTCACGCAATTAAAAAATTAGAAACATTAGATTATCACTTTGATACATTTGTTAATTTAGATTGTACAGTTCCATTCATAGATGAAAAAGATATCATAGGCAGTATTAATCTATTAAAAAGAAGAAAATGTGATGCAGTTTATGGGGTATACGAACAACATCTTAATCCATACTTCAATATGATGGAATTAAATTCAAAAGGATTTTTAAGATTAGCAAAAAAGTTAGCTAAAAGACCAAGAAGTCGACAAGAAGCACCAGTAGTCTACCAATTAAATGGATTATTTACATACAATAAGAAAAAATTTTTAAAAATTGGTAATCCTATAGTCCCAAATGCAATTCCATTTAAGATTCCATTAGAGAGAGGTTTTATGATAGATACAGAAACAGAATTTAAAATTGCAGAATTAATGTTTAAAAAATAATTATTTTTTTTCTATAGTAACTACTCTTTTGAGTTTTGATGATTTAATGATTCCTAACGCAATTTTAAGAACATATTGACCTTGAGATATGTCATTTAGGGATTTTTTCTTTTGTTTAATACAATTTATGAAGTGTGCTAATTCTTTTTTATACATGTCATTTTTTTTATAATTTTTTATTTTTAGTTTTGTTGACCATTTATTATTTTTTAAATTATATAACTTGACTTGATTATTTGATGAATTCCAAACAATCATTCCTTTTGTACCAATAATTTTACATGAACGCGTTTCAGGTTTTTGAAAATAATCCAAATGGATTTCAGCTATTACATTATTACGAAATTTCATGATGATTGCAGATAAATCATCAGATTTGATTTTGAGATTACTGAATTTTCCAGTAAAAGAAAAAACTTCTTTAACTTCACCAAAAAACCAATACAAATAATCAATTTCATGAATGCACGTAAGTACAACTCCTCCACCTAGATCATCTCTAGCTGAATAACCTTTTGAATAATCTTCGTTTGGATGCCAATCTGGCAGATATGTGCCACATTCTACTTGAACAGAGATAATTTTCCCAATTTTTTCTTGTTCAATTAACGATTTAATTTTTTTAATACATTCATGAAATCTAAGATTACACCCCATTAGTGTAACCAGTTTTTTGGTTTTCGTGAGTTTTACAAGTTCAGAAACAGATTTAGTTGAATTGGAAAGTGGTTTTTCAATGAAAAGATCCAATCCAGCAGTAGCTAATTTTTTAGATACAGGAACATGATGAACAGTTTCATTTGTAATAAATCCAATATTTGGTTTTTCAGCTAAGCACTTTTCCAATGAATTAAAAATCTTGATGTTTTTTTTCCTTAGATTTGAAAGATCTTTTCTTTTAGAATAGACAATGATTTCTGAATTATTATTTGATATTATATTCTCTAGATGACGTTTTCCAATGGAACCATATCCTGCAATTAAAAATTTCAATTCTATATGAAAAAACTTTTTCTCATAAATAGAACTTACTGTTTTTGGTTAGTACATGTTCATTCTCGTTGAATACTATCTAATTATTACAAGTTTTTATTAATATGAATAATATCGTTAATTATTGAAACTTTTAGTTACTGGAGGATTAGGGTTTATTGGTAGCAATTTTATACATAATGTTTTAAAAAATAGAGATTGGCAAATTGTTAATGTAGATGCAGAATTTTTTGGCTCTAGTCACCATAATTTAGAGAAAATATCTAATCCAGAAAATTATACATTTGTCAAAGGGAACATCACTAATAGAAAATTAATGGATGAATTAGTATCTGAGTGTGATACTGTTGTTAATTTTGCTGCGGAGAGTCATGTGGATAGAAGTATATCAGATGCTAACCCATTTTTAGTATCAAATATTAGAGGGACATTTACTATTTTGGAAACAATTAGAGAGAGAAATAAGAAATTAATTCAAATTTCTACGGATGAAGTATTTGGAACTATAGTCGAAGGCAGTGCAACAGAAAAAAGTTGTTACAATGCATCTAGTCCATATTCAGCAACAAAAGCATCAGCAGAATTATTGATTAATGCATATATCACCACATATGGTGTAGATGCAATAATTACAAGATGTACTAATAATTATGGACCACATCAATTTGTAGAAAAATTAATTCCAAAAACAATTGGACTTTGTAGACTTGACAGAGAAATTCCAGTTTATGGAACTGGAAAGAGTATTAGAGATTGGATACACGTCGAGGATCATTGTGATGCAATTTTAACAGTTTTAGAAAAAGGCAAATCTGGGGAGTCTTATAACATATCAGGTTCAAATGAGATAGATAATGTAACAATTATCAAAAAAATTCTCAAATTACTAGATAGATCTGATGACAAATTACAGTTTGGTGAAGAAAGACCGGGGGAAGATTTGAGATATAGTTTAGACTCATCAAAAATTTATAATGAATTAGGATGGAAGCCCAAAATTAATCTAGATGTAGGTCTAGAGAGCACAATTAATTGGTATATGTCTCATAATGATGAATGGTGGGATAATATACCAGAAGAGACATACAGCAGTACTCCATGGAAGAATAAAACTTAGAGACTATCATTCCTAAGATATTCATAAAAATTTTGAGAGCCATTTCCTTGAAAACTAATTAATTTTGATAGATAATTTTGAGATAAATTTTGTTGTTCTTGAAGATATTTTTTATCATTCAATATTTTCTCAAGTTCATTTTTTAAATTATCAGTATCAGAAATAAAACATCCTTTCTCAGTTACGATACTTGGATTTCCCCAATTATAATCCATACCAGGTATGAATAAAACAGGTTTTTTTAGAATGAGAGCTTCTATTAACGCACTACTCAATCCAATGCAAATTAATAATTTTGCTGAAGAAAGTAATGGTATAATTTCTCCGTTTGGAATTACATTAATTTTTTTATTAATTTTTGGAGCAAGTTCAAAAATTTTCATTAATTGAGTTGATGATGGATGTAGTTTTATCAGAAGTTTTTCATTCATTTCTGTAACAATTTTGGATATTTCAAATACATCGTTGAGATATTTCTCAATTTTATTAGTTCGAAGACCTTCTATTTCTTCAGGTTGTGGATCACCAGAGCTAGCTAATAATATGTAATCATCATTTTCAGATTTAAATTGAAATAGGTTATCATATTTAGGTGACCCGATGATTTCTATTTCAGAAGAAGAGTTCTTGGCTTTGTTAATTGATAAATTTTTATCAATATTACCCCATACAGCTAATTTTTTTGCATCACGAAGAAAGACACCTTGAGATGAAATATTTTTTATGGAATTATCCGTATCCCAATGAAAGCCTTCTTGCATGTGTATACATTTGATTTTGTGAGTGTTTGATAAGATAGAAATTATTTTTTCATAGAAACCTGATTCATTAATTATAACAGTATAATCAAATTGGAATTTTTCAAGCATATTATTCACCGTTTCAATTTCATTGAGCATGAATGATAATCTTTTTTCAGTTAATTCAATTAATTTTGGTTTTATTAATTCTAGGATAGAATTATTTTCAAATATAAAAAAATTTTCTAATAGTGAATTTTTATCCCAAAGTTTTTTCATATTAGAGCCAATTTGCTCAAAATTTTGCAATTCAGATTTTTTTGATTCTTGAATATATTGATTTGTGATTATAGTACATTTTGATTTAATTATAGTTTTTAGAGTATCAAGATTCCAGAATGGAGGTCTTTTTGGACCATAGTAAAAAATTTGTGTATTAAAATTTCTGGATTTTATAAAAAGTTCTTTAAATCTTTCAGTATTGTATTCTACAAAAAGAATATTTATTTTTTTATTATCAAAAGTTTTTGGTTTAAAGAGATTATTAACAAAAATATCTTGTATATTTTTTAATTTTAAATAAAATTTTTTACTAAGGAAAAGATTTCTTTTACAACCAAATAGAGATAAAGTAATTCTAATTTTTTCGGGTGTTAAAAGTTCAGGATTATTTTTAGATTTTTGTAGATTATTAGTTAATGAGGAAAAATGATTTATGATATTAAATAATTCATTTTGAGCAAAAAATTGTTTATCATGATTTTTATTAAAAATGATTTCAATTTCCTTAAATTTTTTTAAAAATCTTACAAAATAATTAATTAATTCATCTTCATGCAATCCGCCTAAATTTATTTTTCTATATTCAAGTAAATGTGAAAAATCATCATGGCGAAACCAAGATGCAAATTTGTAAACATAATTTTGTAGAGATTGACATTGAGAATCAGTAATGTAATTGTCAGATAATTCATGAGTAATTTTTTCATTTAATAGTTTTTGATGAGATTCGTAATCAAAAGAAATTATTGTATAATCATCATTTTGGGATTTTTTTTTTATTTGATTTAGATCTGTATATGTATCAACAAGAATAATTTTTCTATTAAATTCAGTTAATTTCTTATATTTTATATGAGAAGAATGCATTTTTATTTTTAGGTGTTATCCCATTTTTTCCAATTATAATTTTCAAAATTAACATTTTCCATTTCATTATCATTAGGTTTCCAAGATTTATCTGCTAGGACTAAAATTTTTGAGGTATTTTTTGAAGGATTGATTATTGCTGCTGCAATACCATTTGATACGGAAACAAGTTTTGATTCATTGGAATTAATTTTAATTTCATGATATTTACCTTCGTGATCTTTTACTAAAATTATCATTTCGCCTTCAATGCAATAAAAATAACTTGTTCTATTTTTATGAATATGTGGACCTTTAACTTCTCCAGGATTCACGACATTTACATAAACCATTTCTGGATTCTTGATTAAATTATCCCAATCTCTCCAAACAATAGTCAATTCTCCATTAACATGGGAATCTTGCATATCTTTGGTCACATGACTTTCAAGGTCTATTACTGAAAAATTTTGTGTGTCCACACGAAAAAACAATAATTTTAGCCAATAAAAGTTTGGATTGAATAATCACAGATATTTAATAAAATTACATTTAATTCCATATCATAGGGATGAGATTATGAAAGGAATAATTTTACATGGCGGGCATGGGACCAGGTTAAGGCCATTAACCCACACAGGACCAAAACAACTTTTGCCAATTGCGAATAAACCTATGTCACAATTTTGCTTAGATGCAATAACAGAAACTGGAATTACTGAAATTGCAATAATTATTGGAGGCGTAGGTTCAAACAAAGTACGCGAATATTACGGCAATGGAGAGAGATTTGGAGTAAAAATAACATACATTGAACAAGATGAACCTAGAGGCATTGCTCATGCAATTAGATTATGTAAAGAATTTGTGAATGATGAAAAATTTCTTGTATTTCTTGGCGATAACATAATACAGAAATCTATTACAGATTTTACGAAAAATTTTAAAAATTCAAATTATGATGCAACAGTTTTGTTATGTGAAGTAGATAATCCATCAAGATTTGGAATTGCAGATGTAGAAGATGAAAAGATTTTAAAAATTACTGAAAAACCAAAAGAACCTATATCAAATCTAGCAGTAACTGGAATTTATTTTTTAACTCCAAAAATTTTTGAGATTATAGATAATTTGAAACCATCTTGGCGTAACGAATTTGAAATTACTGATGCACTAGATGAATTATTAAAAAAAAATAATAATATTAGTTATGAAAAAATTACAGATTATTGGAAAGATACTGGGACGCCAGATGATATTTTACATGCCAACGGAGAGATAATTGATAAACACCCAGATTTCATAAGTCAGCATTCAGTAAATAATTTTTCTAATGAAGAAAATATTAAAGTTGAAGGCAATATAATAGTAGGAAAAAATTGTAAGATTAGTAAGAATGTAGAAATACACGGACCAGTTATAATTGGAGATAATTGTGAAATTCTAGAGAATTCTAAAATAGGTCCTAACGTCAGTGTCGGAAATAATTCAATTATTTCTATATCATTAATACAGAATTCAATTCTGATGGAAAATTGTAAAATTGCTTCCGTTATGGAGATAAAGAATAGTATTATTGCAAGTAATTCAGAAATTAAAGATGAAACAGGAACAGAGAAAATATTTTTACTCGGTGAAGGTTCAAAGATATCTCTTTGATAAAGAATTTTGATTAGTAACAGTAAATATCTAAGTGAATTTGTGTGAGATATGAACGAGTCTCCGTTAGTAAGTGTAATAGTTCTAAATTACAATGCTGGAGAATTGCTACTAAATTGTGTTAATTCTTTAAAAAAATCAACATATACAAATCTAGAGATATTAGTTGTAGATAATATATCATCTGATGACAGTCAAAGAAAGTGCAAAGAAAAATTTCCCGATATCAAATTAATTCAAAATGATAAAAATTTGGGTTACTGTGGAGGCAATAATGTAGGAATTAAAGAGGCAAAAGGAAAATTTATTGTGATTTTAAATCCAGATACTATTGTTGACCCTAATTGGGCAAATGAATTGATTTCTGCGTATGATGCATTCGGAGAAGGGTTATACCAACCAAAAATTCTCTCATTAAATGAAGAAAATATCATACAAAGCACAGGCAATATGCTTCATGTTTTTGGTTTCGGTTTTGCACGAGACAAAGGTAATAAAATAATTGAACAAAGAGAAGAGATTGGACAAATTGGATATGCTTCAGGAACATGTCTTTTTACAACTAGAAAAGTAATAGAACAAGTCGGATTATTGGATGAATTTCTATTTCTTTATCATGATGACTTAGATCTAGGTTGGCGGGCAGCACAAATTGGAATAAATTCATACTATGTGCCAAAGTCTAAAATTTTTCATGTTGAAAGTTATTCATTAAAATGGTCTTCAAAAAAATTTTATTGGCTTGAAAGAAATAGAAAATATTGTCTGTTAACACATTATTCTAAAGAGACATATAAAAAAATGAAATTTTCATTAATGTTAGTTGATTTATTTGTATGGGCATTTTATTTTTCAAAAGGATTCTTAGGAGCTAAAATCAAAGCGGAATTAGAAATAAAAAAGAATAAAGAGTTTATAGAAAAAAAATATCTAGAATTAGAAAAAAGAAAAATTATCCCAGATAAAGAATTAATTGAAAAATTTCCTGATGAAATTTTTGTTCCAGTAAACGTTTCACAAAAATCAATGAATCAAACATTTAATTCTATATTAACAAAATTAAGTAAAAAAGTTAAACAAAAAATTATATAATTTTTTCAGATATTACAACAGCTACTGCAAAGTTATTTTCATGCGATAATGATACAAGAAAATGATAGTTTTCTTTAGAATTTAAAATTGTAATTATAGGTTTGGAGTCTAGATATGAAGTTTCAATTTGAGAAAAATCTATTTTTTTATGAATAGATTTGATTAAAGCTTCTTTGAGAGCAAATTTTCCAGCAAATTTTTCATAATAATTTTTAAATTTCAAGCAATAAACAATCTCTTGATCAGAAAAAATTTTTTTATAAAAACTTTCATTATTCTCAAATGGTTTGTTCTTAAAATTTTCTATATTTGATATGTCTATACCTATACCAAAATTTTCAATCATTTCTAACAATTATTCTACCTTCTCCATGAAGAAGGATTTGGTTTTTATGATTTGTAATATTTGATTCAAGTTTTATGATTTTAGTGGAATTACTTTTATCGGTAATAATGCTAGATACTGTTATTTCATCTCCAACAAAACATGGATTTTTAAATTCTAGAGACTGTGAAGTGTAGAGTGCATATTTTCCCGGCAGGTACATTCCTACCATTTGTGATAAAAATGATGCAAGTAACATTCCATGAACAATTTTATTTTTAAACTTAGTTGATTTAGCATATTCATCATCAACATGAAGTGGATTAAAATCTCCAGAGAGTTTTGCGAAATCATTTACCATAGATTGAGTTATCGTGATATCAAATTTTTTAGTTAACCCAATCTCAATTTCTTCAAAAGTAAGTTCAGAAGGTAGATCAGACATTTAATTTACATCATGATTTTTTAGATGTCGTTTTATATCAGCTACATTTTTCACATCAGTAATTTCAGAAATAGTGAATTTTATTTTAAAATGATTTTCAAGTTCGTCTACTAAGATTAGACCATTAAAAGAATCCCAATTTTCAATATTTTCTGGGCCAGATTCATCATTGACTTCAGATTCAGGAATAGAGAAAACTTTTGCAATTATTACCTTAACATCATTATCAATCATTCAATTTCTACCTTCAAGTGATTTGGTAATTTGATTTCGTTATTTAATTTATAGATCCACATTTCATCTTGTTTTTTAAAACCAAAATCAGATAGAAAATTTTCAGCAGGTTGATTTTTTTGTGTTGGAATAAATTCAGCTTGTATTTCATCAATACCATTTTTTTGTGCATCTAGTAAAATTTGAGATAGTATTGCATTTTCAACACCTCTCCCCATTATTCTACAACTTAAAAGAAACGTATCGATTAACCAAGACTTATCATTTTTCTTAATGATGTAAACACCTGTAATTCCATTATCCCCAAATTTATCTAAAACCTGAGCGCAACCAACAATAAATTTTGTATTGGATGAAAAGTTCTTAATTTCTTCTTCTTGATATCTTCGCGTTGTTAAATTGAATTGATTTGTTTTTAGAGTTAATTGAGAGATTCTAGGTATCAAAAATTCATTAGATTTTTTCATTTTTACCTTGATATCCAATTCCTTTAGGAAATCATCCAAATTAGAGACAGATTTTTCAAGTTCCTTACGTTTTCTTTGTTCAGTATACATCTGACCACGTTTTGTATCTTCATCAGTTCTTTGTAAAACATTAAAATCATTAAGTTCCTTAAGTAAGGGTGAAAATTCAGAGGGATCCTCTGGTAATTCAATGGTTAAAACTTCAGGAAATTCTTGTTTTATTCTTGTTTGGTTAAGTTTATCATCATCAAAAAATACTATGCTATTTAATCCAATGTTTATTTCATCTGAAATTTGTAATAGATTTTCTGCTTTATCATTCCAATTGATTTGAATACTAGCAAAATTTTTTTCTCGTAATATCATTTCTGGATGTTCATGAATTACTTTCATGGCATCATCAAAATTATTTTTACTATTTATTGCAAGAATTATTCCTTGTTGCCATAGAGAGAGTAATTCTTTTTGAAAATCAACAAATGCTTTACCATTAGCTGTTTGACCTAATTCAATTCCATCAAATCCATCTTCTCCTACAACTCCACCCCATAACGTATTATCTAGATCTAAAACAATACATTTTCTGTTTGTTCCTGTAATTGATTTTATGTAACTCATTAATTCATACCCAAAGTATGGCATGAAATTAAAAGTGATTTGTATATCACCTAAATGAAATTGTCTATAATCAAAAATATTTTTTTCACCATGCTTTGAGACAAATTGATTAAAATCGTAAACATATATAGAATTATGAGTTTTTGAAATATCTCGAAGTGAATGATTTATTTTTTCAATCATTTCATGTAATCCAAATTTTATTTTAGATTCGATTATACCATTTGGGGAATAATATGGAATGTTAAAGTTTGTTATTACAAGCTTTGAATTTGAATTTTTTTCAAAATTCTGAATTATATTTTCAAGATGATTAATTTTTTCTTTTACAAATTCTTTTTTTGTATCATCAGATAAGATATGGAAATTATAGAAATTATCTCCAAGAAAATTTCGAATGTCTAGAATTAAAAATGTTATATCAGGACAAAATTTGTAATAATCACTTTCAGGATTAAGAAGTTCTTGATTATATTGATTATATCCCGAAATGTATGATTGATAGCGAATCCCCATATCAGAACATTTTACATGTAAGACTTCATTTAGGCCATTAAGTGTGAAACTAGAGAGTAGAGCGACTTTTAGCTTTTTGCTATAGTTCGAATTATCAATCTTTTTTGATAGTCCAATGTACTCTAAAAGTGATTTTTCCAATGTTCTATATTAAAAATGATTATTTCAACAATAAATATTATGTATGAATTCTACTATTTTTTATCAGTAAGCTTTAGATTTTGAAAAATTGCGTTAATCAT
>MDSW01036985.1_pt1 | contig 32244 bp, 19 predicted proteins | sample 811171 | NCBI WGS metagenome assembly MDSW01 (sample SAMN05326641, study PRJNA326480) | marine metagenome | isolation source: seawater | place: Atlantic Ocean: North West | collected 2012 | reverse complement strand
GGGGGGGTCAGCGGACGACGCGCGAGCGCGGAGGCGACGCGCGTCGCGCGCGCGCGCGATCCGGGCGGGCGGAAAATCGCGCACCTCGCGAACCCTCCGAGGGCGACGACGTCCCCGAGCTCGTACGCCTCGGCCGAGCACGTCGCGAGGCTCGACGCGGACGCGCGCTCGGGCTCGTCGGAGCCCGAGCGCATTCCCGGCGCGCGCGCGACGGAAGTGTCGGGAGGCGCGCGAACGGTCTCTAGAGAACCGAGAACCGACGCGCGAGCGGATACTGGTACGGACCCGCGGGCGAGGATTCCGCGGCGCGCGGGGACGACGACGACACTCGTGCGCGGGAAATACTGGTATACGTGTACACCGCATGTCGACGCCGCGACGCTTCACGCGTCCTCTTCGTCTCCTCCCGCCTCTCGCTCGCGCCTCCTCCGCTCCTTCTTCTCGCGTTTCTTCCTCCTCCGTTCCTCCTTCTCCTCCCTCGTCTCCTCCCTCACCTCCTCCGGATCCCCCTCGGGCTGCGTCGCCATCGCCTCCGACACCCCGCCGACGCCGCGGACGGACTCGAACCCCCGTCGGTCCTCGCCTCCGTCGAAGCTCGCGCCGACGTCCCGGTCGTCGTCGCCCCAACCCAGCGGCGCGACCGTGGAGTTCTTCCGCGTCAGCTGAGACGAGTCGTCGTCGCGGTTTTTGCTCCTCTTCTTGTCCTTCTTCCCGAGCATGTCTCGCATCTCTTTGCTGTACTCCTGCGCCGCCTCGGGGACGAAGCTCATCGTCATCTTCTTCGTCATCTCCGCCAGCCTCCGCTCCTCCTCCGCGCTCATGCCCTGAAGCACCTCCTCCCACGCCTTCGGGATCGGGTTGTTCGGCCCGCCCGCGGGGACCGTGCTCGTCCCCGGGACGATCTCGTTGTACTCCGGGTTCGCGGCGATCATGTACGTCGGGAACCCCTTCAGGATGCCGTCCGACAGCGCGATGGAAAAATCCGGCACGCTCGACGGCTCCTCCTCCTCGAACACGCGCGTGCTCGGAAAACACCGCCTGAACGCCGCGCGCAAGACGCCGCGGTTCGCGTTCAGCACGTACCCGAGCACGACCAGGAGCAGGGTGAAGAAGCTCGCCGCGCCGTTCGATCGCGTCAGGCGCGTCCTGAAGTCGAACTGCGCGCCGTCCTCGCTGAACACCGCGAGCAGCGACTCGTACGTCGGGAGGGAGAAGCCGAACCTCGGAATCGTGTAGTAGGAAAACATCCACGCCGACAGCGCGAGCTTCGCGAACGAGCTCGAGGGCGTGAACGCCCAGAAGAACTTCGCCATCGTCTCGTCGTACTCGGGCGGGCGCTTCGAGGATCTCAGCAGCGTGTACTTCCCCTCGTGGTACGTCATCAGGCAGAAGAGCGCGGTGATGGGCACCAGGAGCGGCATCGCGGCCTGGAACGTCAGCGCGACGAAGAGCATCGTCACGAGCTGCGCGTAGCGCTCCGAGAGGTCAAAGTCGTCGCCCTCGTACATCGCGTCCAGCTGGCGCTGCGTCACCGCGCCCGAGGCGAACAGCACGCGCGTGACGTACTTCACGAACCCTTTGCTGAGCGCGGTGACCGGGAACACCAGCGCGTTGACCACCAGGGTGGTGCTGAGCGTCGCCGCGACGCGCTGGTACCAATCCGGCTCGAAATCCGCGTACGGCCCCGCGAACAAATACGGGATGAAGTCAAACTTGGTGATCTTCGCGAACACCAGCACCGGGATCAGGGCGCTGTTGATCACCAGCGCGAGGAAGAGCTTGACCGAGACGCTGGACTCCATCCCGGATTTCGTGTGGTGGCACTCGAACTGCGAAAACAGGCGCGTCATCTCGCCGAGGAGGACGTTGAGCACCGCGGTGAACCCGGAGGTGGCCAAGCCCAAACCTTGCGCGCGGAAGTACCCCTCGCACAGCGCGAAGTACCCGTCGGTGTCCGCCGCGCTGCCGACGGCGATGGTGAGCAGCTCGACGACGCGAGACTTGCAGAAACAGTCGAAGCACGCCATCGCCGCGCACTCGTCCTCGAGCGTGCTCGCGTCGAACCCCCCCGTCCACTCGCCGCTGCTCGCGTCGTACAGATTATCTTGTCCGACGGCGGCGTACGGCGCGAACTTCGAGGCGTCCCCGAGCCACTCGCCCTCCCCGACGAAGCTCGCGCACTGCACCGCGTCCACCTGGTCCACGAACGCCTGCATCTCGACGAGGATCGTCTTGGACGCGTCGCCGCTCGTCGCGCTCGCGGGCCAGATGGCGTCGCACGCCAGCGTCCCGTCCGCCGCGGGGGTCTCGCACGAGATGGCGGGCGGCTGCGTGCTCTGCGCGGACTCCGCGAGCACGACCAGGGCGCACGTGCACACGAGCAGGACGATCATGAACAGCCACGCGATCGCCTTGCGGATCGCCGCGGAGGCGCCCTCGACGCCGAGGTTTTCCCACAGCACGTCCGACGCCTCGGGGGCGCGGTGGATCCATAACCTGTGCGTGCCCCGGAACCGGTACTTCTTCCGCCGGAAGAACCACGCGGTGAGCGAGTCCGGCCGCATCTTGCGCTCGCACAGGAGCCTCGCCTCCTCCGTCTCGAACGTGACGAACGCGCACGTCGGTCGCCCCGCCTTGGCGCGCTGCGCCTTCTCGATGCTCGCGTCGAGCGCCGCCAGCCGCTTCTCCAAACCCGCGAGCTTCTTGTTCAACCCGGCGTTCTTCCCGCGCGCCTTCGCCACGCGCGCCGTCAACGTCTCCCGCTCGATCCCCAGCGCCGCGCGCTTCTTGTGCCGTCCGATCAGCGACCCGACGTCCGTGCCGAGGACGACCATGTGCACCCTGCCGAACTTGCTGAAGAAGGTGCCGATCTCCTCGGGCGTGAGCTCCTCCTTGGGGAGGTAATCCACCTTCACCGCGTAATCCTGGAGAGAGATGTTACTCACGTCGATCGCCTCGATCGTCTTCGTCTGCGCCTTTCGCATGCGATTCACGAGGAAGATGAACGCCACCGCGATGAGAGACTCGATCACCGCCACCGCGAGCATCAGCGCGGCGTCCCAATCTTTCCCCGCGAAGAGCGCGTGGCCGTTGCCCCCCGCCCACGCCACCGCGCCGAGCGTCGGGATGGCGAAGTACGTCAGCTTCTCCGCCTGGAGCTGCGCGGAGGAAACGCCCGCCATGACGTACGTCACCGTCGTCAGGGCGCCGACGACCGACAGCGCGCCCAGAACCCGGAACCCCCACAGGAGGGAGTGGAAGTAGAGGCCGATGCCGACGCCGAGTTCGCCGAGTTCGGCGACGCCGGTTTTGCCGAGGACGTACGGATGCGAGAGGTCCGGCAGGCCGTCCTCCCCGACCGCCGCCTCGCCGCCGTCTCCGCCGCCCTCGCCGCCCGCCTGCGGAAGCTCTTCCTTGACGCACGCCACGCGCTGGCCGCCGATGGTGAGCCCCATCGCGACGAGGTCGGCGGCTTGCGACAGGACGACGTCCTCGATCTGCGCCTCGCGCCGGGACGTCTTGACGATCTTGGTGATGGCGATGCCGCGGCGCTCGCACTGGCCGTACACCTCGCCCATGATCTCGTCCTCGTCCATGTCGACGAGAGCGTCGGACTCGATGAACACGGAGATGCCCGCGCGGCGGCGCATCACGTTGCTCTCCCTCGCGTGCTTGAGCGCCAGCGCCTTGGACGGAGGCACGAACGCGGGGCCGTCGTAATCGTCGTCGCCGTCATCCCCATCGCCCGCCTTGCTCTTGCTCTTGCCCTTCTCGAGGTCGTCGTCCCACGCGGTCTTCTTCGCGCTCGCGCTCGGGGGGAGCGATCTCGAGCTCGGGGAGTGCGCCGCGTCACCGGGGGAGGCGGGCGCGTCCGCGTTCGCGGACGCGTTCCGCTCCGCCTCCTTCCGCCGGCGCCGCTCCTCCTTCTCCTCGTCCGTGCGATGGCGCTTCTCCTTCTTCTCCTTCTTCTCCTTCTTCTTACGCTCGGGCGTCTCGCCGGCTTCGACGTCCGACATCGCGCCAGGAAAGACCCGGGAGCGCGTGCGAACGAGCGCGTGCGGACGCGAGTGACCGTTCCGACGGAGGAGCGGGGGCCCGTTGTTGAGATTTCGAGGCGAATGTGTTGACCGAAGCGGACGACGCGTGCTGAGCAAGCGTGACAAACGACGAGTCGCAGACCGTCGGAACGTCCCGTTCAATTTGTTCTCGCGCGCGTCCGTGACGGTGTGTCCGACTTGGACGAGTCCAAGATTCCCAAAATATTTTGCTCGTCACCGCCGACTTTCACACTGACGACGGCTCCGCCACCGCCGCCACACTTTCCCGGCGCGCCCCTCGTTCGGACCCGGACGCGCCTCGGAGATGTTCGGGGTCACGGAACAGCACGCCCCCGGGCACGTCCTGTGCTGCATGTGCGGCACGGGCATCCCCCCCAACCCCGCGGGGATGTGCGTGGACTGCATCCGCTCGCAGGTCCGCGCGCCGTCGTCGCCGCCACGACGCCCTCGGTCGGCGTCGTCGCGAAATCTCGCCGCCACGACGCGACGCCGCGTTCGGCCGCGTCCTCCGAGCCCGCTCGTCCTCACTCTCTTCCTCACCCCGTCGTCCCCCTCCCCTCCTTTCTCTCGCAGGTGGACATCACCGAGGGCATCCAGAAGCAGTGCACGGTGATGTACTGCAAGGAGTGCCAGCGCTACTTGCAGCCCCCCAAGCATTGGATCCGCGCGGATCTGGAGAGCAAGGAGCTCCTGACGTTCTGCATCAAGCGCATCAAGGGCCTGAACAAGGTCAAGCTCGTGGACGCGGGTTTCATATGGACGGAGCCGCACAGCAAGCGCCTGAAGACGAAGCTCACGATCCAGAAGGAGGTTCTGAACGGCGCCATCCTTCAGCAGACGTTCGTGACGGAGTTTGTCGTCGACTGGCACATGTGCGACGCGTGCTCGCGCGCCGCCGCCAACGCCGACCAGTGGACCGCGTGCGTCCAGGTGAGGCAAAAGGTCGAGCACAAGCGCACGTTCCTGTTCCTGGAGCAGCTCATCCTGAAGCACGGCATGGAGCGGGACACGATCGGCATCAAGTCCCAGCCCGACGGGCTCGACTTTTACTACGGCAGCCGGTCGCACGGCTTGAAGATGGTGGATTTTTTACAAAACGTCGTCCCCGCGCGCGCTAGGCATGACAAGCAGCTCGTCTCGCACAACGCGAACGATAACTCGTACAACTACCAGTACACGTTCATGGTCGAGATCGTCCCCATCTGCAAGGAGGACATCGTCTGCCTGCCGCACAAGGTCTCCCTGGGCATGGGCGGCGTGGGGCCGATCATGCTCGTCACGAGGGTGGGCGCGTCGTTCCAGCTCACTGACCCCAACACGATGCGCCAGATGTGGGTGGACGCCGCGCAGTATTACCGCCTCCCCTACCGCGCGTGCGCCACCGCGCGGCAGTTCGTGGAGTACGTCGTCCTGGACATCGAGCCGGTGGACGGCGCGGGGCACGGGCAGAGCGGGAAGTGGCTCCTCGCGGACGTGCAGGTGGCGCGCGTTTCGGATTTCGGCGTCAACGACGTCATCCTCTCCGCGAGGACGCATCTCGGGCGCCACCTCAGCGCGGGGGACACCGCGCTCGGGTACGACCTCGCGAGCCTGCAGATCGTGGACCCGGAGCTGGAGAAGTACAGACGCGGGACGCAGCTCCCGGACGTTTTGCTGGTGAAGAAGAGCTACCAGGAGAAGCGCAGGAAGCGCCGCGCCAAGGGCCAGGGGAGAGGCTGGAAGCTCCAGCGCATGGACGTCGCGGAGGACGAGAGCGGCGCGGGCGGGGGGAACAACAAAGCCGGCGCGCGGGAGGCGGAGCGCGCGGCGCAGGACGAGGAGCTCTTCATGCAGGAGCTGGAGGAGGACGACGAGGTCAGGGCGCAGGTGCAGATCTTCCGGGACCCCGACGCGGTCCCCCGCGCGGCGACGGGGGGCGCGGGGGGCGACGCCGCGGAGGAGGAATCGGACGACGACGACGACGTCCCGGAGGTGCCGATCGAGTCGCTCCTCGACGGGCTCACGCTGGCGAGGGGCGCCGCCGCCGCGGGGGGCGGCGGCGGGGGAGGCGGCGGAGGGGGCGCCGACGACGACATGGCGGAGTGATCGAGCGTGATGAGTGATCGAGGGTTGTTCTTTTAGGTTCTTTTCCCTCCGGCGAAGTGCGTCTTCGCTCGCGCGTGCTCACGCCTCCGCCGCATCCTCCTCCGAATCTTCCTCCGACGAATCTTCCGACGAATCCTCCTCGTCGATGGGGTGCCCCTGGACCCCGTCCTCCTCGTCCTCCTCCTCGTCCTCCTCGTCCTCCTCCTCGTCCTCCTCGTCCTCCTCGTCCTCCTCGTCCTCCTCGTCCTCCTCGTGCGCCTCCTCGAACTCGTCCGAGCGCACGCTCTCGTCGTCGTCCTCCTCCTCCTCGTCGTCGTCGGTGGCGAACTCTATCTGGAACCTCGGTCCTCCGTCGCTCGCGTTTTCGTCGTCGTCTCCGTCGCGCGCGTGCTGCGCGATCATGTGCAGCAGCCCCGGGTCCATCCTCGGCAACAGCTGCATCGCCTGCTCCTCCGAGACCCCGAACATGCGCACGACGCCCTCGATCTTCTCCTTGAGCTCCTCCTCCTCCGCTCGCCTCCTCGCCGCTTCCGGGTCTTCCTCGCCCTCGGGTCGCATCCGCTCGCCGAACCAGTTCCACCCGCACTTGTTCATGACGTAGTACAGAATCTCATCCCCGAGCCAGTACAGGCCGCACCCCTCCCTCCTCCCGCACTTCAGCACGGTCAACACCGCGTCCCTGAACCCGATCGGGAACCGGGCGTGCACCTCGGGGTTCCACAGGAGCCACCGCGCGCCGTAGCTCACGCGGCCGACGAAGAGGCGACGGGTGCGCAGCGCGTCCCCGCCCCAGGGGGCGCGGCGGCCGAAGGGCTTGTTGGATAAGTGCGCGACGCCCGGGTGGATCACCACGCGGCCGTCGTCGCGGACGGAGCGCAGGGTGCTGTAGCGCGCGTCGTCGTACACGATGGACTGGTCGCCGGGGCGTTTGCTGTGGACGTACACGCCGAGCCGGCCGTCGGAGGGATGGAGGACGATGGGGGTCTCGAACTTGAGCTCGACGAAATCCTGGAACGAGGGCTCGTGCGTCCGCTCGTAAATCTGCGTCCACCCCTCGGCGCTCTGCACGTTCCCGCCGCCGTGGCCGGAGGGGTTCGTCCAGACCGTGAGCGGGCCCAGGTCGCCGCGGACCCAGAGGGAGCTCACCTCGACGTACTTCAGCGGGAGCTTCTCGGAACACGCGAGGTCGAAGAAGATGCCGCAGAAGGTGTGATCCTCGTGGTCCTCCGTGTCCGCGGTGAAGCTCTGGTACTCGAGGTGCTCCTCGAGCTCGCCCTGATGCGCGACGGCGAGGGAGGCGCGGAGAGGGCGTGAGCGAGAGCGGACGGAGGGAGAGCGAGGCGCCGAGGCGAGGCGAGACGAGGCGGAGGCGGGGCCGTGAGCGACGCGCGCGAGGAGGACAACACGCGACGCGCGCGCGACGTCACCGAAAGAATAAAACGCGTCGGGTTTTCTCGAGGGTCGCGGGGCGCACCCGCACGAGCGCCCCGACGGGCCGAACGCCCTCGGTCGCGTCGACGTCCGACATGGTCCTCGGCGAATCCCGGCGCGAGTATCGCGTCGGAGGCGCGGGGGGGAGTGCGCGCGACGGGGCGTTCGCGCGAGCAATTAGGGAGGGACCCACATTCGTCACCGGACTTTCTCCCCGAAAGGCCGGAGAAGCAACAACAACGCAAACAGTCTCGTTCTTGACGACGCGAGGTTTTGACCGGGGCACGCCGGTGAACGATTTCGTGGCGCACCGGTGAACGCGATTTTTGACCGGGGTCCTCGGTCAGCCCCGACGCTCGCTCCGCGCCGATGATGATTCTCCTCCAGCCGTCCCCCGCGTTCACTAACACCCACCCTCTTCGGCGCCCTCGGGCGCGCACTCGGCGCGTCGCCCCTCCCCGTCCCTCGATGTCGGAGCGCGCGTCCCTCCTGGACGCGCCCGCGTCGGCGTCGACGTCCGCGTCGACGCGCTCCGCGCGCGCCCTCGAGGCGGGCGACGCGCCGGCGGTGCACCCGGCCGGTCCGCGCGCGTCGCGCGCCCCGGCGTGGCGCGTTCGCGCGGCGTGCGGCGCGGGGGCGCTGACGCTCCTCCTCGGCGCGGCCGCGACGCACGCGGCGCGGTCGGACGCGGCGCCGTTCGGCGCCGCCGTCTCGACCGCGCTCGGCGCGGTCTCGGCGCGTCACCACCACCGCCGCCACGACGCGTCGCGGCACCGCGCGCGTCCCGCCCCCCGCTCCTCCTCCGCGTCGGCATCCCCGCAACACCTCCGCGCGCCCACGGCGAGCCTGGACGGGTTCGACCCGACGCGCTGGCGCGCGGAGGAGGAGCCGCCGAAACCCGCGGACTCGGCGAACCTCGGGCAGGCGTCCGCGTGGGGGAGCGTGGAGAACGCGCTCCCGTGGTGGGCGCAGCCCGCCGCGGCGAACGCGCTCTTCTTCCCCGACTCGCGCGAGTCCGCGATCGTCGACGAGCACCTCCGCGGCGTTAAAGTCCGTCCCGATCCCGCCGACGCGCTCGACGCGCCGCGACTCGGCGTCGCCGCGGACGCCGCCGAAGCCCCGCCGGACACATCCGCCTCCGCCTCCGCCTCCGACGACACGCTCGAGGACGGATCCCACCTCGCGGTGGCGACCCGCGACGCGATCGAGCGCGAGGAACGCGTCGCCGCGCGAAGGCGACGAAGGCGCGAGGTGAGGGAGTTCAGGAGGGCGCAGAGAGAAGCCGCGCGCGCCGCGGATGGCCCCCCCGAGGACGACGCCCCGTTCGCCGGGGACGATCGACGCGCCGGCCTCCCCACCCCCGATCCCTCCGCCTCGGCGTCTTCCTCCGAGGCGCCCCCGGAAGAACCCACCGCGCGCGTATCGTCCCCCCTCGAACCCGCGCGCGCGAACCGCCGCGCCCCGGGCGACGACTCGAGGGACCACGGCGGGCGCGGGGCTCTAAGCGACGATGACGCGCTTCGAGCCATCGAAACGCGCGAAGCCGCCAGGCGCGCGCGCGTCGAGGAGAGGAGGAGAGAGAGGGAGGACGCCGCGGCGGAGAGGGAGGACGCCGTGAACGGGACGGCGTCCGACTCCGTCGGCGAGGACGTCGGCGAGGACGACGGCGCGCGCGGCGGTTCCTCGGCGGCGGCGTCGGCGGCGAAACTCGGCGGCGCTTCGGAGCGTTCGGCGCTCGCCGCCGGGTACCTTCCGCTGGACGTTAAGCGCGCGGTGCCGCTGAATCCCTTCGCGGAGCTCACGCCGAGGCAGCACGCGGACGTCGCGGGGGTGTACGAGAGCCTCGGGTGGGACGGCATGAAGCTCGAGGCGGAGGCGAGGTGGGAGGAGACCGAAGCCAGAGCCGAGGCGGAGGCGAGGGACGTAGTCTATAGGCGGGGGAGCGCCTCAAGTGATTGATGCCCGCGAGGAGCGGAAATAGTCTATCATACCAGTGCTCTCCTCCTCGTGATTCAAGTACTGTTGCGCGTGGGATGGGATGCAATCTCGTCGCGATACTCGCGTCGGCGTTGGCTCGCGACGCGTCACTCCCCGCCCCTCCTCCCTTCTTCTTCCGCCGCCGCCTTTTCCTTCTCCTTCTCCTCCTCCTCCTCCCCCCTCTTCCCGGCATCCCCCCTCCCCCCGAACCTCCTCTGCCTCTTCGCGTACGTCGCCATCGCGTCTCTCATCTCCGCTTCCCCGAACTCGGGCCACGGCGCGTCGGCGAAGAGGAGCTCCGTGTACGCGAGTTCCCAGAGCATGAAGTTACTCAGCCGGGACTCCCCCCCGCTCCGCACGAGCAGATCCGGCTCCGCGGGGACCGGGCCCCGGCTCCACCCCGCGGGCGTGACCATCCGCGTCCTCGCGCTGGACAGGCGCGCCGCGAACGTCTCCTCGGTGACGTCGTCGGCGTCGACCAGGCCCGCGGCGGCCTCGGCGACGAGCTCGCGCGCGGCGCGCACGACGTCGTGGCGAGACCCGTAGCTCAGCGCGACGCAGAGCGACACGTTCGAGCACTCGCGCGTGCGATCCACGGCGTCCGCGATCGCCGCGCGCAGCTCCGGGGTGACCATGCCGAGCTCGCCCATGACGCTCACGCGCACGCCCTCGCGCGCCAAATCCGGGAGCTCTCGCGTGAGGGAGGTCTCCAGGAGCTTCATGAGGTGGTCCACCTCGGCGCGGTCGCGGCGCCAATTTTCTCGTGAAAACGCGTAGACGGTGAGCGCGGGGACGCCCCACGCGCGGCAGCACCGCACGACCAGGCGCAGGGCGTCCACGCCGCGCTCGTGGCCGGCGCTCACGGGAAGGCCGCGCTCGCGCGCCCACCGCGCGTTGCCGTCCATGATCACCGCGACGTGGCGGGGGAGCGCGGACGGGGGCAAGTCCAGCGGCGCGATCGCGGGCTCGTCGCGCCAGTCGACGACCGACGCGGAGGACGAGGACGCGTCGGGGGAGGCGGCGGCGCCGGAGGGGGCGGGGGAGGAGGAGGAAGCGCCCGAGACGTCCGAGGGACGCGCGAGCGATCCGGAGCGGCGCGAGCGGCGCGAGTGGTGCGGGTGCGGGGCGCGCCGCGGCGGCGGCGGCCCGCGCGCGTCTCGCGAGAACCGCCCCGCCGCCGTGCGTGTGCGCGACGCCGGCGCGCGCGGGAGAGACGCCGACGCCCACGCGGAGCGCGCGCGCGCGGACGCGCGACACCCGAGCGCGCGCATGGCGAGACGAAAGCGCCGACCGACGACCCGGGCGCGCGCGCGAACGACGACCGAGCGGGGCGGGGCGGGGCGGGGCGGGGCCCCCTCGGACCGCGCGCGTCCAAGTCATCAATTTGGCGAACGACGAGACTGGATGTGACCCGATGAGTTGAAAAATCTGATCATCTGGACTCGAAACGCATCGGACTCACCCTGGAGAACGCGCCTCCGACGGCTCACCCCTCGCTCGCGTCGCTCTCCTTCTCCAGCAACACCAGGTGCTCCCTCCTCGCCGCGTTCCACACCGTCCCGTCGCTCATCTCGTGCGACAGCGCCATGGTCACGCTCGCCACCTCCCGAAGCCCCGCCCTCTTCCCCGCGTCGATCACGCTCCGCCGCGTGTCGATGTTAGCGCCGTCCCCGACCATGATCGCCGCCCGCCCGCCGACCCTCAAACTCCGCGACACCGCCCCGAGCCAACCCATCTGCTCCGCCTCCCAAGCCGCCGCGAACGCGCGAGGGTCCGACCGAAGCGCCCGCCGCGCCCCAATCTCGCCCGAGGTCCAAGCCGCGGGCCAGCTCCGGTCGCGAGGCACCGCCGTGCCGAAGTACCCCTCGGACCCGGGGACGACGACGTTTTTACTTTTACGCGCGCGCGTTCGCGCGCGCTCGCCGCCGGCCTTCTCGTCGCGATCCCTCGGGGTGCCGCGGTACGGGGGCTCCGGGCCGTCGACCCACCTCGAGTCGGCGGGAACGGGCCGCGGAGGCGCGGGGGAGGCGTCGTCCGCCTTCGCCTCCGCGTCGACCTCCTCGGCGACGTCGCCGGGCGATCCCCCTCGTTCGCCCCCCTCGTTCGCGGGCTCGTCCTCCTCGTTCCGCCGCGCGGCGGCCTTTCCCGCGGCGACGTCGAGCTCGATCGCCGCGCCGCTCCCCGCGCGAACCTTCCTCGCGAAGGAGAGGTAATCGTACACCCCGGGGTACGGCGGCGACGTGAGCACCGCGTCGACGCGCCGCGGGAGCGACGCGACGCGAACGTCCGCGTTGATCGTCTTCGCCGCCGGCGTCCCCGCGGGCGTCGCCTCCATGAGCGACGCCAGCCGGTCGCAGTATTCGTCCACGACCTTCTCGAACGCGCGCGCCGCGTCGATCTGAGGAGACGACGCGGCGGTCTCGGTCTCCTCCGAGGCGCGCTTCGCCGCCTTCGCGCGTTGCTTCTTGTACGGGCGTCGTTTTTTCCCGCGGTTCTTCTGCGCGCGCTGCAGCGCGACGGAGAGGCAGAACCACAGCGCCCCCGCGACGCCCGCCTCGGCGCCGTCCAGGGCGCCGGACGCGAGGTGCGCCGCTAAGGCGCGCTGCGCGGGACGCCAGTCCCGAGGGACGGAGGACGTGGACGATAGGGGGGCCGAGGCTGCTTCGGGTTTTTTTTCGCTCGACGCGGGTTTTTCCTCGTCGGCGCGCGGGGGTCGGTCTCGTCTTCGCGCCTCCTCCTCCGCGCGAACGTTCGCGGCCGCCTCGGGCGTTCCCTCGACGACCTCGCGCGCCGCGGCGCGCATCGCCTCGAGCGTCGCTCGGCCTTCGTCGGGTCTCCACGTCCTGTGCGCGGCGACGAAGGCGGCGAGCGGCGAGACGTCCACGCCGAAGGCTTCGCGGCCGCGCGAGAGGGCGACGACGAGGCTCGTGCCGCCGCCCATGAACGGGTCTAGGAGGGAGTCCCCGGGGAGGAGGTCGAGGATGCGGTCCGCCGCCGCGGCCTGCATCCCGGCGGGGTACTCGTGGAACCCGTGGGTGAGCCGGGGGAACCCGCGCGGGGTGTTGGGGTACCCGTGCGACCACTGCACGCGCATGGCCTGGAGCAACACCGCGCACACGTCGGGCGGGCCGTGGGACGTCTCCTCGAACCGCGACGGGCGCGACGCGACGTCCAGGTAGGACTCGCGCAGGGCGTCGTCGACCGCCGCCGTGTGGCCGCCGAGGGCGCGCGCGGGGTCGCCGGCGCGCGCGCCGACCCGAGGCGAGGGGACGCGCGGGGACGCGCGGGGCGGGGCGGCGAACCCGGCGCGGTGGTGGCGCGCGCGCAGCGGGGAGGCGGCGGCGGCGGGCGCGAGCGCGGCGGCCCGGACGCGACGCGACGCGGGCGACGCGAGGACGCGGAACCCGCGAAGGCGCGACGCGGCGACCGCGCCGAGGCGCGGCGCGAGTCGCGTCGAGCGCGCGAGCGCCGCGGGCATGACCTCCGACGCGCGAGGGGGGCGACGCGCGCGGCGAGGTCGCTCGACGACGGGATGATGAAGTGGGGCGTGAAGACTGCTGATGCGTTTATTTAAAGTTTTCCGCTCATCCGCCGTTCAGTACGGCGCCCCGAGGGTGGCGTGCGCGTTCGCGCGCGCCCTCCCCAACTTCGCCGCCTGGTCCGCGGCGAACACCTCCGTCAGGTCTTCCGTCTTCGTCGCGGGCGGGCACAGCCTGTTGACCGCGTCGAGAGCCGCCGTCGGCCCGTAGCTCGCCCCGGACGGCGAGGTCATCCCCTCGCCCTTCTCGATGTACGCCTGGTACACGTCCCGGAGCTTCTCGTTGCTCTCCTCGCACTGCAGCGTGAGTCCCTCGAAGCGCTCGGGGTCGCGCTCCACCGCGGACGCCCACGCCCACGCGCACACGCACCAGTGCTCGCCGTGGGACACCACGCTCGAGAGGTCGTTCCCGTCGTGCTCCGCGCTGGACTTGAGAAACTCGTCGTCCATCGTGACGCACACCTGCGCGCCGCGAGGGGGAGAGGGGGGGAGGGGCGTCAGCGGTGCGATCGTCGCGGGCGGTCCGGGCGCTGAGTCACGGATCCGAGCGGCGCTTTTTTTTCTTTTCCCCCGTCGGTTGGGGTGTTGGGGTGGGAAATTTTCCCTCCCTCCGCGCGCGCGGGTCGGCGTCGCGCGCACCTCGTGGTAGCCGGTGTCCATGGGATCCCACGCGCACGACCGCGAGCGCGTCCACCCCGTGGACGTGCCCTGGTCCAGGCCGGAGCACGGCTTGAGCTCGGTGCCCAGGAGGTTCGCCGTCCCGTCCCCGCCCAGTCCCGCGCCGAGCGCGGCCGCCTGCGCTCCGGACGAGGCGAGCTCGGAAGCCTGGAGCGCGTTCAGGGAGGTGAGCATGGCGCCCGCGCTCTCGGTCGCGGCGCCGAGCTTCGCGGCCCACCCGACGGCGAAGAGGGGGAGGAGGCTCCCGAGCGTCCCGAACACGGCGATCGTCAGGAGAAGGCGGCCGGCGATGCCGAGGCGCGTGACGTGCTCCCACGCCGACGTCACCGCATCCGTGTTTTGTTTCCCGACCGCGCCGTACCCTGACTCCACCGCGTCAGCGGAGGAGAGGCCCTTGTCGAAGCTCACCCCGCGCGGGGGGCGCTTACCGACGCGAGGAGGGGAGGAAACCATCGAGAGGCCGCCCCGTCGCGCGCGCGCGCGTGAGCAGTGGCGACCGAGGGGAGACGCGCGCGACCGTGCGCGTTCGATCGACGCGACTCTCTCCGAGTGCGGGCTAAAACGACCACCCGGGTGTGCAGATCATCGTCATTTGGTGAACTGCACCGCGCGCGCGCGTCAGCAGGCTGGCGTGTTCAATAACGATCACTGAACTTTTTGTATTCGCGATCGCGCTTCTCCCGGCCCCCACACCCCTCCTCTCCGCCCCCACTGGGGTTCGCCGGGGCGCGATGACGGCCCTCCGTCGCTGCGCGCGCGCTTTCGCGCTTCGCGCGCGTCACGTTCCGACCCCGCCCCGCGCGCCCCCGCCGACCCCGGGTCCGCGCGCGCGGTGCCTCCACGCGAGCGCGCGCGCCGGTTCGGCGGCTTCGAGCGCGGACGGCGGCACCCCCCCGCGCTCCTCCTCCTCCTCCTCCTCCGGCGGCGGCGTCGGCGTCGTCGCGGCGCTCGCCGCGGCCGCCGGCTTCGCCGCGTACGCCTCCCTGGACGACGAGCAGAGTTCGAGGGCGCAGTTCGCCTTCTTCGGCGCGGTCTCGCCGCTCGCGCGGTTGGTCGATCCCGAGACGGCGCACGAACTCGGCGTCGCGCTCCTCGCCGCCGGCGTCGCGCCGCTGGAGACGCGCCCGGACCCGCCGTCGCTGCGCGTCTCGCGCTGGGGCCTCGACTTCCCCAACCCCATCGGACTCGCCGCGGGCTTCGACAAGGACGCCAGGGCGTTCCCCGCCCTGATCGGGATGGGGTTCGGGTTCGTGGAGATCGGATCGGTCACCCCCGAGCCGCAGCCGGGAAACCCGCGCCCAAGGGTCTTCCGCCTCCCCGAGCACGCCGCGGTCATCAACCGGTACGGGTTCAACAGCGAGGGACACGCCGCCGCGCGCGCGCGACTCGAGGCGTATCGCGAGGTGTGCCCGAGAGGTGGCGCGGAAGACCGACCGACGGAGAGACCGGTCGGGGTGCTCGGGGTGAATCTCGGGAAGAACAAAACCACCCCCGAGGCGCTCGCGGCGGAGGAGTACGTGCGGGGCGTCGAGCGCCTCGGCGCCGCCGCGGACTACATCGTCGTCAACGTCTCCTCGCCGAACACCCCGGGGCTCCGGGACTTACAGTCGAAGAAGCACCTGACGGGGCTGATGACGAAGGTGGTCGCGGCGCGGGACGAGCTCGATCGGAAGGAGGAGCGAAGAGGCGACGACGCCGACGCGAAGAAGAGCGCGCGCGCGCGGAGGACGAGGAAGAAAACGCCCGTGCTCCTGAAGATCGCGCCGGACCTGTCCGACGCGGAGGTGAGGAACGTCTGCGACGCCGCGCTCAGATCGCGCGTGGACGGGATCATCGTCAGCAACACGACGATCGCGCGCCCGGGCGCGATCGCGGCGCACCCGCTGGGCGGCGAATCGGGGGGGCTCTCCGGCGCGCCGCTCGCGGACGCGAGCGCGGAGGTTCTGGCCAAGGTGTACGCGCGCGTCGGGGACGTGATCCCGCTCGTCGGGTGCGGCGGGGTCGGGAGCGGCGAGGACGCGTACAGGAAAATCAGAGCCGGCGCGAGCCTCGTGCAGATGTACACCGCGTTCGCGTACGAAGGACCCGCGCTCGTGCCGAGGATGAAGGAGGAACTCGCCGCGTGTTTGGCGAGAGACGGGTTCGAATCCGTCGAGGACGCCGTCGGGGCGGATCGAAAACAAAAGAAGAGCGCCGCGTCGTTTTTTTCGAGGTGATGAGACCGATAACGAGCCCGCCGCGCGGGGTCGTAAATCATCCGGACCGGCGTGGACTACCTCTCGTCGCGACTTTCTTTTGTGACAAAAATGGTACAACACATCTCGACGCGGTTTCGGGGGGAGCGCGCGTGTCGTTTCGGCCGCCTCGGCCGCGGGCGCCCCCCCCCCAAACAGTCACTCGTCGACGGCGGTTCTTCCCCCCCCCCCTCTCGGACTCGGCGGCTCAGACTCGGCGGTCGTTCACGCCGTCCCCCCGCTGAGCGCGTCGTCGTCGGACGATTCCAGCGGGGGCCTCGTCGGGGACTTCCCCCCCGCGCCTTCGCACGCGTCGGTTCCGGCGGCGTCCGCTCCCGTCGTGACGGTCACCTCGGAGCACCCCCCGTCGATGGACCCCCTGATGGTCTCCAGCCTTCTCTTCTCGAACCCCCGGCCGAGGAGGCCCGCGCGATTGTCCTCGACGGCTCGCCCCAGCCCAGTCCTGAGCGGCGCGGGCTGTTCGTCGTCCAGGATCCTCGCGCACGTCTCGAGGAAGTCTTCCTCCGTCAGGCTCGCGCACTCCAGCATCCTCACCGCGGCGTCCTCCGTGCTCGCGTCGTAATCCTCCCGCTGCTTGTACAGCAGGTGGCCCGAGATTTCAAACACCGCGGGGTTGACGCCCGTTTTAACAACCTCCTCGGGCACCTCCCCCTTGGCGATCCTCTGCGAGAACTTCTGCGGGATCAGGAACACCCTCGCGCCGTGGTCCGCGATGAGGAGGTTGAACGGCACGTTCGCGTCCTGCAGGCGCTCGCACGCGACGCCCACCATCTCCGCGAGCGACGCGAACCCGTCGCCGCGCTCGAAGCAGAGGCACCGCACGGGGTAGTCGCACACGCGATTAACCTTGATGCCGTGCGCGTGTCGCTTGGGGGGCAAAACGCTCGGCGGCAGGCGCTTCGTCGGCGCGCGCTCGATGGGGAACGCCTCCATGAGGTAGTACGCCTGAAAGTGCAGGTGGTTGATCGTGGCGTACGCGCCGAGGGAGTTATACCCGACCCTGAAGTACGGGTTGCGCGACTCCGCCGCCATGAACAGCGGCGGGAGCAAAACCTCGGGCGAGATCCTCTGCGGCAGGCAGTCCGTGACCCGCGGGCACAGCAAAACGTGGCCGTACTCGATCGGGGAGACGTTTATCAGCACGACCGTGGGCGCGGGGTCCGCGGCGTCGATCACCTCCGACTCGCTGTACTCGCTGCCGACGACGCCGGGCCGCTCGCGGCCGTCCTCGAACTGGAACAGCACCTCCGCCTTGTCCGCCTTCGTGAAGTTGAACTTGGCGCCGTCGAACGCCTGGCACACCTCGTCGACGCTGAACTCCGTGGGGCGCTTCTTCGTCGCGCGGCCCTCGTTGAACTGCGCGACGAAGCCGCACTGCCCCGGGACGACCTTGGTGAGGCACGCGGTGACGTCGTAGCGGAACAGACCCGCCGCGAATCGATCTTCCCACGCGCTCAGCAAGATGCGATCGAAGGGGGAGACGTCCTGGACGTACCCGCCGCCGGTGGACCCCGTGTCGCCGTCGCTCGAGCCGCCGTCGCTGAACGACGAGCCGTTACCGTCCGTAACGGATCCGCTGAAGCCGTCGTCGAGGCAGTCCCCGGCGAGCTGCTCCAGGTCGGGGACGCGCAGGTCGTCGAACGAGCCGAAGCTCCTGACTTTCTTCACCATGCTCTTGATGTGCGACGCGCGGGGGGCGTACGAGAGCCGCGGCATGGCGCGTCCGGGGACGCACACCTTGCTCACGACGTTCGCCTTCGGGTCGTCGGCGTCGTCGAGCTGGTGCATGCTCACCACCGTGGGCACGCGCTTGATCGTGAGCGACATCGCGGGACCGCGAGGGACAATCGCGGGAGGGCGCGGGAGGGCGCGGGGGCGGGGGGGATTCGTTTATTCCTTCCGCCCGACGGCTCTCGGCTCGAGCTCGGGACGCGCGTGCGCTCGCTCACGCGACTCCGCCGCCGGCGAGGTGCACGACGTCGTACGGGAGGGCGCCCTCGGCGACGGCGGACGATCCGCGCCCGGTGTCGTTGTGGTGCGCGTTGCACTGAACCTTGATGGTGTCGGAGAGGACGTTCGAGGCCTGGTCTCCGGAGCGCGCGCGTGCCATGCGCTTTTCCGTCGGGCCGAAGCGGAGCGGGTGCGCGAGGAAAAACGGCGCGCGTGGAGGCGTCCGGAACCGCGGAGGGATCCGAGCGAGGCGGCGCGCGAGCGACCGAACGCGGCGAGCGCGCGTCGGCGAAGGCGTCGACGGTGACGTCGGCGCGTGGAGCGGGCGCGGCGGGCGGTCGGTACCGGCGCGGCGGCGATTGACGCGAGGGCGGGGGGATGCGCGACGGGTTTCGGTTTTTTCGTGGCTCGGACGCGGCCGAAGTGGATGCCGGCGGGTGCGGTTCACGGTGGGGTTTGGCGCGTGGGCGACGGAGGCGGAAAAGTTCTGACTGTTTGCTTGTGCGTTTCCGCGCGCCAACGCGAGAAAACTCAAGACCCGTCACCGGTGAGCGCGGGAAACGCGCGAATCGCGAACCCGCCTGCGCGGCGCTCACGCGACCACGTCAGCGAAAAGTGCGCTTGATCGAACGGAAAATTGAAAATTGACGCGACGGGGATCGAAGCGCCCGATCGGGTTGAAACCGAACCCGCGCGCTAGGCTCGATCGGAGCCTCTCGGCAGCGCGGTGAAAACGCCGAACCCCCCCTTCAAACGCCGGTGCGACCCGATGCGCGGAGATCCGGTGAAACCGGGGGCGGTGCCGGCCGGCCAGTGCCACTTGGCCGCGGCGGTGCCGACCTGGCGCTGCCGCGTGCGATATTTCGAGCCGCGCGCGGCAGACGCACCGCGGGGCGACTCCGGACGCGATGCCGGTCAACGCCCTCATGGTCGGCGCCGGGGAGTACACGACGGGGTGCGCGAGCGCGAGGCGACGCCCCCCCCGACGACGCGCGGCGCGACGACGCGCGGACGCGCGTCCCCGCGTCGGCGCGCGACGCGCCCCCCCGCCGTCGACGGTTTTCGAACGCGTCGTCGGAGGGAAACGTCGCGTCTCTCTCTCTCGCCCCCTCCGCTCCCGACGCGTCCCTGAGGGACCCCTTCCCACCCACCTCGACCGTCTCTCCCCTCTCTAGGTGCGTGTTCACCGCCGCGGGCGCCGCCCCGGATAAGCCCGCCGGCGTCGTGGCGATCACGTTCACGGACATGCGCCGGCGGGGGTTGATCGGCGAGATGGTTCTCGTGGACGCCGTCGGCACGCGCATGCCCGCGGTGCGCGAGACGATGGCGACGAAGATCGGCGCCGCGTACAAGGACATGGACCTCACGATGCGCACGTTGCCCGCGGACGACGTCGCGTTCGACCCGCAGGCGTTCCGCGAGGCGATCAAGCTCATGAACAAGGGCGACGTCGTGACCATCTTCACCCCGGACGACACGCATTACGAGATCGCGCTCGCGTGTATCGAGGCGGGTCTGCACGTGCTGTGCGCCAAGCCCGTGGTGAAGCGGCTGGAGGACCACCTGAAGCTCGCGGAGGCGGCGAAGAGACACGGCGTTCTCGTCGCGGTCGAGTACCACAAGCGCTTCGACCCGATCTACACGGACGCGCGCGATCGCGCCAGGGCGCAGCTCGGCCCTTTCAGTTTCTTCCAGAGCACGATGACGCAGCCCAAGGCGCAGCTCGACACCTTCGCGGGCTGGGCGGGGCGATCCAGCGACATCTCGTACTACCTCAACTCGCACCACATGGACGTCCACGCGTGGTGCGTGGGGCGCTCGGCGCGGCCCGAGCGCGTCGTCGCGTTCGCCGCGCGCGGCGCCGCGGAGGCACGGCTCAAACCTTCCGACGGCCGCGCGATCGAGGACACCATCACGCTCGTCGCGACGTGGCGCAACGCTGATGGAAGCGCCGGCGTCGCGAGCTACACCGCGTCGTGGATCGCGCCCAGGGCGGACTGCCACACGCAGCAGTACTTCCACCTCATGGGCCACAAGGGCGAGATCCGCGCGGACCAGGGCCACCGCGGGTACGCGATGAGCACGGACGCGGACGGGTTCGCGCAGCTCAACCCGCTGTACATGAAGTACACCCCGGGCCCCTCCGGGCGATTCGCGGGACAAAACGGGTACGGCTACCGCTCCATCGAGGCGTTCGTGGAGGCGGCGGAGGACGTCAACGCGGGGCGGAGGAGCGTCCGGGAGATCGGCGAGGAGGACGTGCTCGCGACGATCGACACCACCGCGAGGGTCACGGCGATGTTGGAAGCCGGGAGAATGAGCCTAGACGCCAACGGGAGGGGCGTGAAGATCATGTACCCGGGAGACGACGTCGCGCTCGAGCCGTGCAGCCTGGAGCTCGAGTGACGACGCGACGCATCAATCGGGGAAAAGGGGGTCTGCTCGTGTGATAGAAGAAGGGGGGTCCGCGACGAACGGTGCGCTCGAAGGACCACCCGAAGGAGGCGAGAAACGTCGAGGAAATGTGTTCTCTCAGTTCGTCCAGCACTTCTTCTCGTTTCGATCGACTCCCGTGCTCGACGCGTTCGCACCTTCCCTCGCGCGCGCTTCACGCCGCTGTTCGTTCGCGCCGCGCGTCCGGGATCGTCGCGATGAGCCGCAAGGGGGGCTGGTACGACGAGGCGGACGACTACTACGACGAGTACGACGAGGAGGAGGAGGAGGAGGAGGACTGGGACGATGGGTTCGGGGCGTACGACACGGGATCGCTCGCGAAGCCGAAGAAGGGATCCTCGGCGGCGGCGAAGCCGCCCGCGGGTTCCGGGGCGAAGAAGCCGCCCGGACCCGCGCGTTCGGGCGCGAAGCCCGCGAGCGCGATGGCGGCGAAGATGAGCGCGGACCCGTCGGAGAAGGGCGTCCGACGACCCGCGCTCCCGGGCTCGGCGTCCCGCGCCCCGGGCGCGCCCCCCGGTTTCCCCGCCGCGCCCTCCGCGGGCCGCGCCGCGGGCGCCTTCGCCTTCGACACCCCTTCCCCCGACGACGTCGTCCTCGCGAAGCGCCGGAACGACCGCGCGGGGGGCTCCGACCGCGCCGCCCCCTCCGACTCCGACGTCGCGTCCGGGGCGGCGCTCGCGACGCTCGCGGTGAGCGGCGGCGGCGGCGGCGGCGGCGGCGGCGGATCGTCGTCCCGCCCCGTCGCGGAGTTCGTCCCCCACCCCTCGGACGTCGCCGCGTTCGCCGCCGCCCCCCGCCGCCTGCACCTGGTCGTCCTCGGCCACGTGGACGCGGGCAAGTCCACGCTGATGGGTCGCCTGATGCATGCGTCTGGCGCGGTGAGCGAGAAGGAGCGGCGCGCGAATCAGAAGGACGCCGACGCCGCGGGCAAGGCGTCCTTCTCGTGGGCCTTCGCGCTCGACTCTCGGCCCGAGGAGCGCGAGCGAGGCGTCACCGTCGACGTCGCGCAGGCCTCGATCGAGACCGGGAAGACGTCCGTCACGCTCCTGGACGCCCCGGGGCACGAGGATTTCGTCCCGAACGCCATCTCGGGGATGGCGCGCGCGGACGCGGCGGTTTTGGTCGTCGACGCCGCCCCCGGCGCGTTCGAGAAGGGCTTCCCCGCGCTCGGATCGGACGCCGCCTCCAATCGGCGGGGCGGCGGCGTCGGGCAGACGCGCGAGCACGCCGAGCTCGCGCGATCCCTCGGCGTCAGGCACCTCATCGTCGCGGTGAACAAGATGGACCGGTGCGGGTACGACGCGACGCGGTTCGCCGCGATTCGATCCGCCCTCGAGCCGTTCCTCCTCGGAGGGGGGGGCGCGGGCGATGAGGGCGCGGGAACGACGCGCGCGGGGTTCGAGACGATCGCGTGGGTCCCGACGTCGGGGGCGGAGGGCGTGAACCTGATCCGCGATCGATCGAGCGCCGAGTCTTCTTCGTCTCGCGGCTCGAACTCAAACGCCCCCCCGATCGCGCCCCTCCCGGCGGCGCTCGCGAGCTGGTACGCTCTCGATCGCCCTTCGCTCGTGGACGCGATCAACGCGGTCCCGTCGGACGCGTCGGACGACGGAAAAAACAAGCCGCTCCGGCTCGTCGCGTTCGACGTCTCCGACGGGTCCCACGCGCGGGGGACCCCCGCGTCCGCTCGCGGCGGCGGCGCGAGAGCGCTCGGGAACGCCGTCGTCGGCGGGAAGATCGTCTCCGGCGTGCTTCGTAAGGGGCAGAGGGTCGCGATCGTTCCCGCGGGCGTCGTCGCGACGGTTCGCGCGATCGAGGCGACGGGAGGAGGCGCGGCGGCGAAGGCGCGACGCGGAGACGCGTTCGTCGCGGGCGACGCCGTCGACGTCGGCCTCGACGGCCTCGACGGCGGGATCGACGGGGTCGTCGCCCCCGGGTCGGTCCTGTGCGACCCGGCGCACCCGGCGCGGGCGCGCGTCGCGTTCGAGGCTCTGATCGACACGCGGGCGACGGTTCGCGTGCCGATTCTGGCGGGGACCCGGGTGGAGCTCTTCGTCGGCGGGGCGCGCGCGGAGGCGCGCGTCGCGGCGCTTCTGGAACTCGTCGACCCGGAGTCGACGGACAACAAAGTCGCGAAGACGCGGCCGAGGTGCCTGACGAAGAATCAGCGCGCGCGCGTGCGGATCGAGGTCGTGGGCGAGGAGAAGGGCGTGTGCGTCGAACGAGCGGAGGAGTGCGACGCGCTCGGGCGGGTCGCGCTGAGGGTCGGGGGGAAGACGGTCGCCGCGGGAACCGTGACCGAGACGGAGTAATTGTGTGCTCGGAGTAAACGCGCGCTCGTCATCTAGCTAGAGTCTACTTCACGCGCGAGAGTCTCGGAAACCTCCCACATATATAACGCGTACTACTCGCTACTCGTCCTCGAAGGTCGTCCTGTACACGACCTGGTTCGCGCCCTGGAAATCGAGGAACGCGACCTTGCCCCCCGTCTTCCTCGCGAGCCATCGCACGAGCTGCCGCCGCTCCGTCACGGGCGCGCCGAGGACGGCGTTTGTTTTTTTTCTCGTCCGCGCCTCCTCGGAACTCCCCCCCTCCTCCTCCCCCTCCCCCTCCTCCTCCCCCGGGTCGACGCGCTCAGGGTGGAGCTGGGGGAACACGCAGCACGGCACGATCGCGAACGGCTTGCGGTGCGCGATGGCGAAATCCGCGATCGCCTCGGTGGCCTGGTCCGGGTGCATGCCGACCACCGCCGAGCAATCGGCGTACGCCGACCACGTCGCCGGGGTGAACGTTTCGCGCACGTGCTCGCACAAAACCCCCTGAAAAGTCTCGGCGGCGGAATCGTCGAAAGTCTCCGTGGTCTTCGCCTCGGCCGGCCCCCCGGCCTCCCCCGCTCCCACCGCCCCCCTCGCTCGCCGTTTCATCCACTTGTGCTGCGCGCGGTTGAGCTTTCTCGCCCTGGGCTCGACGAGCGTCGTGGGGACGCCCCTGACGGTGTGCAGCTCGAACGCGACGTCGCCGCGGCCGCCGGCGACGTCCAACGCGCCGCGGCCTCGCTTCAACGCCTCCTCCCCGAACGTCGCCACGAGCCACTCCGCGAACTTCTTCGCCCTGTGCTGCTTCGTCGCGACGCCGTCGAGGCCGTGCGGGTCGCCGTCCAGCGCCGCGAGCTCGCGCCGCCGCCGCGCGCGATCGGCGACCCACGACTTCTGGCGCGTGCCTCGCGAGCGCGCGCCCGTCGCGTCGTCGCCGCCGCCGCCGCCGTGAAGGTATCGACACGCGTCGCCCTTGTGGCACGCGCCCTGGTTCACCCAGAACTTACACGGCCCGAGCGGTGGGTCGTTCTTCGCGGCGGTGGTGGGTTCGCCGGCGGCGGTTCCTGGTTTCCGTCCTGAAGAGCTCGGCGGCGCCGATCGCGTGAAGTGCGTCCCGGGGTTGGCGTCCGCCCATCGTTCGACGAGCTCGACGCGATCGACGAGCACGCGCACCTCGTCTTCGCCCTCGACGGACCACGCCCCGCGCACGCGCACGACGTTGCCGAGCTTGAGCGCCTCGCGCTGCGCCGCCGCGAGCGCGGCCTCGTCCGCGAACCCGCCGGCGGCGCCCGACTTGGCGACGAGCTCGACGGAGTCCGTCGGGGCGAAGACGGGGTGCGGGGAGGAGGACGCGTCGGCGGCGGCGGGGAGGGCGGAGGAGGGGGAGGACGGGGCGCGGCGGTGGACGAGCAGGGAAGGAAGGGCGCCCGCGTCGACGTCGCACGCGACGAGCTCGCGGAGGTCGTAGAACGCGAGCCGCTTGGAGCACCGGCGCCGGCCGACGACGCGGCCGGTGACGGACCCCGACGCCGAGGCGGGGGACGCCATCGGGCGCGCGACCGCGCGCGGACGGGTGTGGCGGGAGCGAAGATTGTCACCGGCAGCGACGACGAACGAGACTTCGACACACTGCGCCACAACGCGACGACCTGCTGCTGCCCGGGTGGCTCCTTACTGTCGCGGCTTCTATCCAGACCGATGTTGCGCGTCCCCACGAGCGCGCCTCGCGCGATGCGCGCGGGCGTCCGCCCGTCCCTCGCGCGTCGCCGCGCCGCCCCCCCCCGCGCGCTCGGCTCGCCCTCGCCCCCTCCCGCCGGTCCGTTCCCTCCCGAGCTGCGCGCGGCGTGCGAGGCGGTTCGCCTCGCGTCGCTCCTGTGCGTCAAGACGCAGGACATCCTCGCGTCGGACGAGCGCGTGCAGAAGACGGACGACTCCCCCGTCACCGTCGCCGACTTCGCCGCGCAGGCGCTCGTCAGCCACTGGCTCGCGCTCGCGTACCCCGACGTGCACCTCGTCGCGGAGGAGACCGCGGCGGAGCTCCGCGCGCCCTCGGGCGCCGCGCTCCTCGGCAAGGTCACCGCTCTCGTCAACGACGTGCTGACGAGCCCGTCCCCCGCCTCGGGGCCGATCGACGGCCCGCTCGCGCCGCTGACCCCCGCCGAGGTCGCGGACGCGATCGACCGCGGCGCGTCGGAGGGCGGGCCCCGAGGGCGCCACTGGATCCTCGACCCGATCGACGGCACGAAGGGCTTCGTCGCGGGGAGGCAGTACGCCGTCGCGTTGGCGCTGATGGATCACGGCGACGTCGCGTTGGGCGTCCTCGGATGCCCGAACATGCCCTGGGCGCCCGTCCCGAGAACCGCCGTCGAGATCCCCACCGCGCGCCCGGGCGTCCTCTTCGCCGCCCACCGCGACCGGGGGTGCGTCGTCGCGCCCCTGGACCGCCTCGACCCGTTGGCGAACGTCGAAACCCTTTCAACGGAACCCTTCGAACGGAGGGTCGACCCCGACGACGCCGCTTTTTCGAACGCCTCCAGCGACGCCGAGACGCCCGCGGCGGATGAAAAAACCAACCGCCCGCGTTTCGTTCGCGCGCGCCGAACCGTCCGCGGCGCCGACGCGTGCTACATGGAGTCCTGGGGCGACTCCGTCGTCGCGGACCACGGCGGGACCGCTCGGCTCGCTGCGGCGCTTCGGATCACGCGGGCGCCGGTTCGGATCGACAGCATGGCGAAGTACGGGGCGTTGGCTCGCGGCGACGCGGATTTGTACCTTCGGTTTCCGCCGGCGTCGTACCGGGAGAAGGTGTGGGACCACGCGGCGGGCGTCGCGGTCGTGCGCGCGGCGGGGGGCGTCGTCACCGACGGCGCGGGGAACGAGCTGGACTTCGCGCGCGGGCGGTTCCTGGAGATCGAGGACGGGATCGTCGGCGCGGCGACGGAGGAGCTGCACGCGGAGCTCCTGAAGGCGATCCGAGAGGGAAAAGCGAACGACGAGTGAGCGTAGCCGCCGTATTCATCGTCGTATGAATAGACTAGTCGCTCCTCTCTTTCGTCGTCTTCGCGAAAGACGTCTATATTTCGTCGCGCTCGCTCAGGAGCATCTCTCCCAGTCGCTCGTAGACCGGGGCGTGCACGGCCCACGTCACCCTCCCGACGCCGCGCATCACCTCCCGCGCCAACGCGGCGACGTCCCGCGCGAGCGCCACGCCGACGGCGCCGCGGAACCCCGCGCGGAGCAGCGGCGAAGCGACAAACGCCGCCGCCGCCGCGTCGCGCGCATCCGGGCCGAGGACGAGCCGAGCGGCGAGCGCGTCGCGAAGCGCCGCGCGGTCCGAGTCGAGCCGAACGATCCGAGACGATCGATCGGAGGCGGCGGCCCTCGAGGCGGCGGCGATCTCGGCCTCGAGCGACGCGAGGAGCCGACGATCGTCGCGCGCCGCGCGATGAAAAGTCGTTCGGTCGCCCTCCGTCTCCGCGCGTCGTTCGTCCTCCTCGTCCTCCTCGAGTTGGCTCTGCTTCAGAATCGCGCGAATGCGCTCGGCGAGTGACGGCACGGCGGCGTCGTAGTGCGCTTTGCGCGTGGCTCGCGTCCCGAACGCGGCGCGGAGGCACGCCGCGAGCGTCGCGAGGCGGTCGAACGCGCGCGTCGCGTCGCGGACGCGCGTCGCATCGAATTCGAGCGTCTCGGGGAGGAGGCGCGCAAACGCGAGAGGGTCCGATTCCGACGACGAAGGGGCCTGAAGCTCCGCATCCAGGAGGCGCGCGAGGGCGACGCGGAACGTGCCCTCGGGCGTGGCCGCGGACGAAACCCCGCGCCAAGTCGAGTCGTTCCGCGCGGCGTCGCGCCGAGCGTCGAGCGCCGTCGGAGGGTCCGCCCACCCCGCGCGCGGGGCGTTCGGGTTCGTAGACATCCCCGCGCGCATCTCCGTCGGAAACGACCCCGAAGTCGCGTCGCCCGATGAGCTCGTCCCGCCCGCGGCGCTCGTTCCGGACGCGACGACGCTTTCGCTTTCGTCGCGACGCGGATCCGCGCCTCGTCTCGGGCTCGCGTTCGCGCGCGCGTTCGCGTTCGGCGGCGCGGCGGCGTCGAGGGCGTGCGCGGCGGGAACGGCGTCCGCGAGCCACGCGGCGGTTCGCGGAAGCGCAGCGGCGACGGCGCGGGGGTCCGCCACGGCGAGCCCGCGCGCGTCGGGAAGGTGTACACGCCGCCTCGCGAACCGGTCCCGGGCCCACGCGGAGAGCGCGGCGCCGTCGTCGGCGCGCGCGAGCCGCGCCGTCGACGCGAGCGCGGCGTTGGCGCAGTCGCGCGACGTCGTCTCGCACTCGCGGGTCAGGAACCGAAGCGAGGCGGCGACGGAGGCGGCGACGTGCGAGGAGGCGGCGGAGGCGGAGGCGGAGGCGGCGGCGGCGGCGCGAGTAGGATCGCGAACCAGGGGGGGCTGACTCGCCTCCGAAGCGTTCTTCGCCTCCGATGAAGTGTTCAGCAGGAACGCGTCGAACCGCGCCTTCGCCTCCTCCTCCCGCGCGGGCGCGCCGAGCCAACGCAGCGCCGCGCACGCGTCGCGCATCGTCCCCCCGAGCGCCGCCTCCGCGTCCTCTGGGTCCGTCGCGACGCGCGCGAGGGTCCGGCGCGCCTCGTCCGGGGCGAAGGCCGCGAGCGTCGCCTTCAGCGCCGCGTCGACGTCGGGCGGCGCCTTCCCCTCGGGGACGCCCGCGGCGAACGCCTCGAGCGACCGCCGCGTCTTCGCGACGACGGCGAGCGCGGAGGAGAGGCGCCCCGAGGCGAGGTCGGACGCGATCGCGTCCCAGGACGAAGCGGCGCCGGACGCGGAGGAGTCGGAGGCGTCCGAGGCGGAGGCGTCCGAGGGTCGGACAGCGTCGAGGCGCCAGCACGGATCGATCAGGAGCTCGTGCGCGACGAACTCGTCGAAGAGCGTCTCGTCGCGCTCGCCGGCGGCGGCGTCGCTCCACCGCGTCCTTCGCGCCGCCGCGTTCGCGCGCCTCGCCTCTCGGATCGCCCCGCGGGTTTCGACGCGGCGCGCCTCGCGAGCCGCCCGTCGGCGCTCGAAGAAAACGTCGGCGGTATTATTCTCGGCGTCGTTCGCGGCGTCGTTCGCGGCGTCGCCGTCGACGCCCCGCGTCGTCGCCTCCGCGTCCGTCTCGAGAATTTCGGCCCTCAGCGCGGCGCTCGCGACGGCCTCGTCGAACGTCCGGGCTTCGCTCTCCCCCGCGAGCGCGACCACCTTCTCGCGGAGCTTCGCGACGTCCTCATCGCACGCCGCTCGAACCGCCGCCTCGTCGCTCCCCGGGGGGTTCAGGGCGCGGCGCTACGGAGACCCCGCGACGCGCGACGCGGACGTCTCGAGCGCCACCGCGGCGCGAGTCAGGTCGCGAACCAGGGCGCTCGCGTCGGACGATTTCCAACGCGCGAACCGGTCCGAGTACAGTCGCCACGCGTCCAGAAATACGCGCGTCGCGTCGCCGACGGGATCGAAGAGAGAACCCGAACCCGGCGGAGCGAGAGGACGCGTCGGAGCGAGAGGACGCGTCGGAGCGAGAGGATCCGACGCGTTCGGACCCGAACGCGTCGGAGCGTTCGGATCCGAAGAACGCGTCGCCGCGTCGACGACCTCCGGGGGAAGGGCCTCGTCGATCGCGGCGGAGACGAGCGCGTCGAGCGACGCGACGAGCGCCGCCGCCGCCGCCTCGAGCGCCCCCTCGAGCGACGCCGAGCCCGACGCCCCCGCGTCGGGCTCGTCGGCGTCCGCCGCTCCTTCGCGACCGAGGACGACCGCCGGGTGCGCTCGTATGATGAACGCGCACAGCAGTTTTCTACACGCCGGCGCGCCGCCGGCGTCGAATGCCATCGGGGGGCGCGCTTCTGCGGCGCGCGCGCGAACGGCCGAGACGAGGGCGTCGGCGGCGCTTCGCGTCTCGCGGCGCTCGAGCGCCGCGGCGAATCGGTCGAAGTCGCCCAGACGATGGCGCTCCGAGCGCCGGGTCAGGCCGAGCGCCGCGAACGCCGCCGCGGCGGAGGCGAGAGGGGACGGCCAATCAATTTGATTTTGACGCTCGGGTGAACAAGTCCGTCGGCGCGAAAAATAACGTCTCCACGCGCGTTGAATCGCGGCGGCGGCTCTCTGCGCGGCGAATCGTTTCGCGTACCAGTCGTCCCTGGGGACGGCTCGGTCGGCGACGGCGGCTTTGACGGTCTCGGCGACGGCCGCGGCGTTGGCGGCGGTCCGCGCGGCCAACTCGTTGCGCCTCGCGGCTTTCGCGGCGACGCGCGCGACGAGGCGGTCGCGGTTTTTTCGCGCCGTCTCGAGGCGACGCTGCGTCGTCGCCGCGAGGGCCTGGGAGCGCGACCGGCGCGAATCCGCCGCGCGAGCGACGCGCGCGTTCAGCACGCGCGCTCTCTCGCGCGTGCGCTCGAGCTCGGAGCGCTGAGTGTAGGCGGCGAGCGAGCGGCGTCGACGGTGGGGTTGGGTTTTGTTTAGTTGACGGGGGAGGGCCGTCGCGTGAGTCGAGAAGGGGCCGCCGGCGTAGTACCGGGGGAGCCGGGGCTGCCGGGGGGTGTCGGAGGAACAGAAAAAGATGGGGTCGGGTCGCGCGTCGCGCTCGCACCTGGATGCGGAGCGCCACGCGCATGCGCGCGTCGAGGTCGGCGTGCGCGCCGTGCTTCTCCTTGCTCTCCTCCAGGCGCACGCGCAGGCGCTTGGGCAACGGCGAGCTCGGGGGCGTGCTCGGCCCGGGGAACATGTCCGAGCGGTCTGTCGCGTCAGCGTCCGCGAGGGCGTCGTTACTCCCGGCGGGGCGCCACATTCGTGACACCGACGGCGGCATCGCGCGCTTTATACGCGCGGACGACGAAACGCACGGGGGGGGACGCGATTCGACGCGACGAGGGGCGAGTCGACGCCTCGAGGACTCGGTCGAGGCGCGCGGGCGGTACTATCGAGGCGGAGCGGGGAAACAGTTACGACGACACTCCGCTTTTCTCGGCCTTGACAAGACCCAGTCGCGGCGGATTCCGCGGCCCGCAGTGCCGCACCGCGGGTCGTCATCAGGAGCTCATGGATACGTAGGTTATGGGCGTTATTTTCGCGCGGACTCGCCCGGACGCAGGAGCGCGCGCCACGCGTCGCGGCGCGCATTCGTCGCGTCGTCGGCACCTCGCGCCGAGAAGCGACATGCGCGTCCACGCGTCGAGCGCGGCGCGGCGCGCCGCACCCCCCGCGACGGCGTCGCGCGTCGCCGTCCGCCGCGCGGCGTCTCCGCTCGCCGCTCGCCGCTCCGAGACGTCGCGAGGCGCGCTCGCCGACCCGTCGTCGCGCCTCCCTCGTCTCCGCCGCGCGTCGTCGCGACGCGCGTCGTCGTCCCGCGACGGCCGCCGCCGCGCGGCGACGACGACGACATCCCCCACGCGCGCGATGTTCGACCCGGACGCCGTGGACGACCCCCTCCTGCGCAAGGCGATGAAGGAGCCCGTCGCGTTCTTCGGCGGGCTCTTCGCGGGGTTCCTCGGCCTGCGCGTGGACGAGGCGGGATCGCCGCTCAAGGCGTGGGTGGACGCCGCCGCCGAGGACGCGGGCGTGCGCGTCGTCGAGGGAGGCGTCGTCGTCGAGGACGCCGCGAACACCGAAGGCGCCGCGGAGGAAACGTCGGCGGGGGACGGGGAGAGTCTCGCGGGAGAGGACGGTCGGGGGAAGGATGGGGAAAGGACGACCGGAGGAGAGCGGGAGGCGTGAACGCGACGACGCACCCGGCGATATGTTTTTTGACAAGTACAGTACTAAGAGAGTCGCTCGTCGCTCGTCGCTCACGCGTCGCTCCCAGACGTCGCTCCCGAACGTCGCTCGTCGCTCGGCTCACTCCGTCTGCACGATGACGTCGAGGTGCGCGTAGAGCTCTTTCTTCGTGTGCAGACTGAGCTTTTTGCACTTCAGGTCCGTCGGTTTCGAGTAGAGCTCCAGCGCGAGCCGCTGCGTGGCTCCCGAACGCAGGTCCACCTCCCCGAGGGTGAAGAACGCCCAGCACCTCGTCGAGATCTTCTTCTTCTTCGGCTTGTAGTGCTTGAACTCCAACACCACCGTCGCGTCGTCCCCGAGGTCCTTCAGCGGCGTCTGCACGTGCACGGTGTCCCCGAACATGACGTGCTGCGGCTCCCTCCGGTTCGTCACCGGCGTGTCCTGCGTCGCCTCCTTGAGGATGCCGGACCCGTTCACCACGGAGACGGTGACGAACGGGTCGATGTACGACGTCGCGTCCTTCAAACCGAACTTCACGACGTCGAAAAGAAGCGCCTTGTCCCCGCGGTGGTACAGACGAACGGGAGGCATCAGCGACCCGCCCTCGCGCGCGGTCGGACCGCGGGGGCGCTCGGACGAAGACGCCCCCGCCGCCGCCGATCGGCCCTCCTCCTCCGTCGGACCGAACCCGCTCTCGCGCTCCCCGGGCGCCTCTCCGCCGGCGTCCCTCGACGCCACGGTGAGGTTTTGAAGCTGCGACGCGACGGAGGCCTCGCCGACCGCCTCCGGGGCGACGTCGAACGGGAACTCGGCGTCGACGTCCAGGAGGAACGCGCGAATGAACCCCTGGATTTCCTTACACGCCTCGTCGCCGATGCCGAGGTCGCGGCCCGTGCGGAGCTCCTTGACGCGGAGGGAGAGCATCGCGGTGAGCTTCGCGCCCTGCTGGAGCTCCCACCGCGTCAAACCGAGCGCGTTCGACTCCATCGCGCGCTTCGCGTCCGCGTTGAGTCTGTGATACACCGTCTCGGCCGCGTCGACCTGGGAAGGAGGGGGGCGGGGAGGGGGGGCGGGGTTTGTTCGGTGATGGGGACGGCGGTCAGGGGGGATGGGCGAGGAGCGGTGGAAGAGGCGCGCGCGCGCCGATCGCAACCCTCGGCGGTGACGACGAGACGCGCGGGGCGAGGGAGCCGAACGCCCGACGCACGTCGCCCCAGCCGTCACACTCCAGCGCCCGCTCGTACGTGCCCACCAACTCGCTGTTCGTCGCGTGTCGCGCGGACTCCATCGCGCCCGCGAAGCGGCCGAGGCGCGCGGCGCGCGCGGCGTGTTGTGGGCGCCGAAGAGCGTCCGACGGATCCTCGCGGGCGGCGAAAAAGGAGGGCGGGACGATCCACAGTTCGTAATGACGCGCGAAAGCGTTTCGCGTCGACGCCGTCGTCTTGCGCCGGGCCTTGCGCCGGGCGGCGCCCCCGAGGTTCATTCAGAGCGAGACGCCGGGCGCCTCGACGCCGGACGCCTCGCGGATGTCGATAAAAAGAATCATCTATCATATTTGGACGGAGCCGCGGCGCCTCGCTTTCGGCGCGCGCGCTCCCGGGAGAACCGCCTCGAAGGCGTCCGCCGTTCGCCATCCGTCTCCCGATCCCTCGCTCACGCACCCGGGACCGACGCGTCTCAGTCCCACGCGGACCGACCGCCGCCGCCGCCGTATCCGCCGCCGCCGCCGCCGTATCCGCCGCCGCCGCCGCCG
>MDSW01194832.1_pt1 | contig 32255 bp, 29 predicted proteins | sample 811171 | NCBI WGS metagenome assembly MDSW01 (sample SAMN05326641, study PRJNA326480) | marine metagenome | isolation source: seawater | place: Atlantic Ocean: North West | collected 2012 | reverse complement strand
GTTAAGTGTACAGAATCTTTGGTGAACCGAATACGAGAAGTCCACTCATCAGTCTTTTCAAAGAGCGATTTTTCTTCATCATTCATTTCGATGAGCATCAAATTGCCCGCATAAATAAGTTGATTTTCTCGATTGGTGAAAAGGGCGGAATCGAGATAATGTTGAGTGATACTTGACCGATGTTCACAATCCCTCCATGGCCTTACGCTTCTCTCTGAGATGATAAACCGGCGTTCAATTTCCATATATTCGCTCATGTACCATCACCCCCATCCAAACATGTTGATTCTTGCCAGTTGGTGGGGCAGTATTAGTTTCACCCAAGCCCCCTCGGTATATCCCAGAAATAGTTTTGTCAAATCATCGAACCAAGTTCTTGAAAACCCCCGCCTCGATGTCATCGTATGAACGGGAGTTGGACCATCCGATTTCTTGTCGTACTTTCTCTTAGTTCGATGGTTATTGGTTTCGCTTTTTATGAACAAAACCCATCCGAACCATTCGTCGAGCCTGCAGAAAACATTCCAGAAGGCGACCTGGCAGCGGAGGAAGAATCAGAGAATATGCCAGCGCCCGCTCAAACCCAATCAGCACCAGACGACCAAAACCCCTCTCCGCCTTCTGAAGGATTGATTGGCGCTGGAGCCGGAATACTCACTCTTCTGTTTGTGAGCTCAACCCTCTTTGAAGTGATTAAAATCGCTGTATTGATGGCCTTCATTACGCCATTAGTTGCTAAGAAATCAAACCGAGATGAATTGAATCGCGGTAGGATTCTTGGATTCATAGAAGGGAATGCGGGGGTCCATTTTTCAGCATTAAGAGATGCCCTCCAACTCGCTAACGGTGTTACTGCTCACCATTTACAAATGCTGGAAACCCAAGAACAAATCATTTCATGGAGGGATGGCAAGTTGAGAAGGTACGCTGCTTCACATGTTCTTCCAGCAGATATTGAAAAAATTGCTCACCCACTTATCGGAACGCGTCTTGCTATACTTGAGACGCTTTCAGATGCTGGAGATTTAGGGCTGTCGAATACTGAAATCAGAAGGAAGTTAGAACTGTCTCGGCAATTGCTCGCCCATCATATGAAGCAATTACAAAACAATAATTTTGTTGAAAAGGCTCAGCCAAAGAACCGTGCACCTTGGCGCCTAACTTCGCAAGGACTTGAAACATTAAGCAACAGCACAGGTACAATTTAATGTAAAATCAACATACCAATCCTTTCATATCCTCTTGATTCATGGTCGTTTTATGAAAGAACACAAAACCCTCGCTGTTTTTCTCGTTTCCTTGTTTCTTGCATCGGGGTGCCTCGGCATGGTCGATTCAGAGTTGGAAATACCTGATGTCGAACTTCCCGACGATTGGTCGACGGTCATTCAACGGAGTTCAGCAAGCCCGCACCTGTCTCAATTTGCTGATTGTGAAGAGTTAGAAATCGCATTGAAATCATCGATTGCTGAAGAATACCGCATACAAATTTTGCAAGCAGTGGAAGAAGAATATTACTATGGCGGCGGCATGTGGATGGAAGACGATATGGTCATGGCTGAAGGAGCAGATACCGCTTCGAGCGGAAACTCAGCCCCGACAGTAAAGCGCCAAGAAGGTACAGATTATTCAGGAACCAATAACCAAGAACAAGGTGTTGACGAAGCCGACTTTGTCAAAACAGACGGCTATTACATTTATTTCCTCAACGGGAAAAATCTTGAAATCTTCGGCGTCCCAGAATTTGGTGAACTGTCCCACCTTTCAACAACCCTTGTTGAAGGCACACCCCAAGCAATGATGCTTGACGAAGACCGATTGGTCGTAATCTCGACCGTCTCTTCATGGAATATTCCTTCTTCTGACGCCCTCTCTACAGTAATGGGCTGGGATGAAGGTTACGGCTCTTGGCGCACATCAAGTCTAACCAAATTCACCGTCTTTGATATCACAAACCGTTCTGCACCAGATGCTGGAAAGGAATTGTACCTCGAAGGCTATTACATGACGGCTCGTGAAGTCAATGCAACCGTCCGAACAGTTACACACGCATGGCTTGACATACCAGGGGTCCAGAGTTGGTTAAATCTACCAAACGGATATTGGGACCTCGATTATGATAGCCCACTGCGCCGCGAAGTTCGTGAAAAAGTGGCGTATCAAACTCTTCTTGATAATCAAGCAGCACTCGACGCACTCGCTCTCGAGGACATACTTCCGAAAGTCTATGAGCGCGTGAATGGGCAAGTTACGGTTCACACAATGGCTGATGAGCAATGCGCAGATTTTGTTGCACCTGAAGACGGATTCAACCGCGGCTTCAATAGTATCTTTACATTTGATTTATCTTCAGAAAATTTTGAATTCCAAGCCGACCATATCGTTGGAAACTACCCGCTTGTTTATGCTTCATCAGATGTTCTTGTTCTAACTGAAAACGCTTGGGATTGGTGGTGGTTCTGGGGCAATGACAACATGGTTGAAGCAACCAACATTCACACCTTTGATATTTCCAATCCAGGCGACACCATTTACACGGGCTCTGGCCGAATTGATGGTACTGTTCTAAATCAATTTTCAATTTCTGAGCATGAAGGAATTCTACGCATTGCAAGCACCTCCGGGCAATGGGCTCGTTGGTGGATGGAAAACCCCGAACCGATGAGTTCGAGTGTCGTTACACTCACTCGCTCAGTCGATGTTGAAACCGATCGACAAATTCTCACTGAACTCGGACGAGTCGACAACATTGCACCTGAAGAGAGAATTTGGAGTGCGCGATTTGATGGCGACCGTTGCTATCTTGTAACCTTCAGACAAATTGACCCACTTTGGGTCATTGACATGTCGGACGAAACCAATCCAACCATCCTTGGAGAACTTGAAGTTCCTGGCGTTTCCACTTATATTCACCCGCTCTCGAGAGACCATTTGCTCACCATCGGCATGGGGCCACGAGATGCTGATGGAACCGGCCTTGATTGGTCAAGCACCCGACTTTCCTTGTTCAACATCAGCGACCCAACAGCGCCTGCAGTTGCCGACCATCTCACACTCACACCAGTCTCAGATCCAAACGACAATGCTTGGGTTTGGTCGTATTCAGAAGCCTCATATGAGCACAAAGCATTCCAATATTGGGCACCGAAAGGCTTGCTAGCCATTCCGCTTTCGACTTACAGATATCAAAGCTGGACGGATTCGAACGGCGGCTACCATTGGAATTACCAATACATTTCCAAGTTGATTTTGGTGAATGTGTCGGAAGCCACAAACAATCTTTCAGTCCATGGAACGGTTGACCATTCGGACCTTTATGACCGCGACGACAATCAAAATTATTGGAACGAATACAACATCCGCCGCTCCATCTTCATGGGTGATTTTGTCTATGCAATCTCTTCAGGGGGAGTAACTGCAACAAACCTCACTTCAATGGATGAAAGCGCAAGCATCGAACTTGCTTATACAAATCCATACAACACGTATTACTACGATGATGAGGTTGAATCCGAGGACAGGGAAGATTCTGCTGGTGGCGAAGCAACAGCATCCGGTGAATCAACCCGCGACGGTGAAGAGCAATCATCAGATTCAGGTGATTCCGACGGTGCAGGTTCAAGACCGAATTCCGATTGAAACAAAACCACACATCCCTTCAATAATGTTCTCGATATAGGGGTGTTATGGCCAAACGCCAAACAGCGATGAAGACATTTCTCGAAAAAGGCGAGAAATTGGCTGAAGAATTTCCTGAAGAGTCGCTGAACACCCTTCGGAAATTTTGGGAAGCAGCGATTAAAGAATTAAGCGAACGATATGAGTGTGAAGGGGCTACGAACCAACACACGTCATCGAATTTGAGGAAGAGAATACCACCTCGTCTGTTCTATTATCTTCAACACATACAGAGCATGGGCAATTATGGCTCGCATTTTCAAGAAGATGGAGTAGAGCCATCTATTGAAGATGCCCGATATTGTGTTTATGCTGGACAAGAAGTGATGCAATGGATACACCCCGAAACCAGTGAATATCTAGCGAATGAAAAAGAGAATTTCATCAAAGTGATTGCTGATGCAGTACCTTGCCAACATTGCGAACAACCGATTGGGAGTGTTTGTTTAAAGAAAAACGGACTTCCAACCGCAACAAATTGCGAGCATACTGTAAGAAAGAATGCTTATTCCAGTTATCGGAGAAATTATCAGAAGCAATACAACACCACCATTGCTGATGCGATGCATGAATTGATTATAGAATTGAATCTCAAAATCGGGCAATATCTCGAAGCGAAAGATATTAGAAAATGGTTCGATAAAAACTACCCAGCTTATACTGAAAACGCCGTTAACAGCCATGCAATGATGATGGCAACCAACCTCAAAACCCGTCATTCCCACCCAGCATCCAAAAACGGCGATAGTAAATACAACCTTTTCTTTGCTGAAAATAGAAAGTTTAGACTTTATGAAGCAAAGAACGACCCAACACCCTTACAATTTGGTAAGCCAAAACCGTTTACTGTAAACGAAGAACGCATTTGAGTCAAATTCGTTTAACATGAGCGGATAGAACGACGGTTGATTCATCATCAAGAACAAGGTGGCAAGTCCATGAGCGGGCTTCTACCAGGCGGCACGCAGTCATGGCATCGGCTTGACGAGTCAAAGGCCGACTATTACAGCCAATTGCAACTCAAAAGGTGCCTTCATGACCGTAATCCTTTACTTCCAAAGATGGAAGATAAGTATGCTGCTCGAGAGATTGTTGAATCGAAAGATGTGTGCCGTTTACCCAAACTCTTGCATTGGTCAACTTCAGCATCCGACATTCCTTGGGCCTCATTACCAGAACAATGTGTTATCAAAACCAATCATTGGTCCGGCGATGTCTTGTTTATCATGGACAATGGACCAACTCCTCTAAAGAGCGTCAATCGTTCTTTCCGTCTCTTTTCCCGGGGCGACAATCGCTACAAAGTAATCCGTAATGGAAGGGACCAAAACGGAAAATTTTGGCCAAGGTGGAGGATAGAACGAGCCCTCAAATGGTGTCTACGTCAAACATTCCCTACACCGCTTGAGTGGGGCGCAGCGTCGATTGAACCACGAGGCGTCATGGTTGAAGAATTACTGATTCAAGACGGCAAATTACCCGACGATTGGAAAGTCCATGTTTTCCACGGCAAAGCGGGCTTCATACAACACGACATCGGTCGAATGACAACCCATGCTCAATCCATATACACGACAGAAGGGCAAAAAATAACCCAATCGAATCCTCGATGGAGCGAGCAAGGGACTCCCGCAGAAATCGTTTCGATTTTGGGCCAAGACGGGGTAAATTCTCTTGTGGAAATCGCAGAAAAACTCGCAGAAGATATCGATTATTCACGTGTTGATTTGTTTCGCGTCAATGGTGAATGGGTATTTGGCGAATACACCAATTACCACAATTCATGCCACCCGCAATCCGATGAGTGGGAAGCACTTGGTGGGCGATTATGGCTCGACCATCCAGAAGGAGGCGAACAAACATGAAGACAGCAATTTTACTTCTCGGCTTCAATAGAGTTGATTATTTTGAGCAGACGCTCCATGCTCTTCAGGCAAACGAAGCGGCGCACGCGTGCGACCTCCATGTCTATCTCGACGGTGGAGAAAAAGCGCGTCAATCAGAACTTGTTCAACTGGTTGAAGCCTCTTCGTTTGAGAACCCAACTTTTGTTTTACGAGAGGAAAACTGGGGCATTGGGCGACATCTAATCGATGCGCGACGGATGCTTTTTGACGAACTTTCCTATGACCGAATCCTCTTACTTGAGGACGACATGTTGCTCGCACCAAGTTATGTGGAAACGGTGCTCGACCTTTCAGATTGGTCTCAACAATTTAGTGACGTGGGGACGGTTATGGGCTACAATATCAATCACGATTCAACCCAATTGCAAACTCAACAGATGCAACACGTTGTCGCTACAAACCGTCATTTCTGGGGATATGTTATGACGCGTGAAGTTTGGGACATTATCAAACATATCATCTATGATTTTGAAATGAAATATTTATCGAAAAACACCTACAGAGACCGCTCACATTTCAAAATCCGATGGTTGTTTATGCGTTCAGTGATGTCAAAAAAACGCCAAACCCGTGGTGGAAAAAACCTCATCCCCGAACAATGCCTTACTCCACCTTTCCCGAAAATCCCTCGTAAATCGCCAACCAGTCAAGACGCCATAACGGCTCTAGCGCTCTGGCATCATGGGTTTGGACGCATCACTACGCGAGTCTCCCGGGCCGAATATATTGGTGTCGAAGGGTTTTCTTTTTCACCAAAACTCTACGCCGATTTTGGATTTGAAAATCAAAATACACAAGACTTGTCGACATTCACGACAGCAGTTAGCCAGTATCAATTTGCGGCACAGGATGAACAAGGCAACACTATCAAGCCCCGACCATACGAATGATTGGTTGCAATGTCATTCAATGTCGGCGTGGTCGGTTGTGGCCGTTGGGGTTCCAAACACCTCAGAACACTTGTATCGTTGAAAGAGCAAGGAATTGTGAACGAAATATATGCGTGCGACATCAACCCCAAACGCCTTGAAAATTTACCGTCAGGAATATCAGGCATTTTTTCCAATTGGGGCGAAATGCACCGTTCCACTGAACTTGATTTGGTCTCTGTAGTTACGCCGAATTCAACCCACGTTTCCCTCGCTATCGCAATGTTGGAACAGGGACTCAATGTTCTGGTTGAGAAACCTCTCGGGTCCTCTTTTAGTGAAGTACAAACTCTTTGCGATGTTGCGAAGAAGAGCGAAGGCACCCTCAATTCAGGGTATCTTTTACGCTTCCATCCAGGGATTGAACTTGCGAGGGACCTCATTCAAAAACAACATATTGGTCGCCTCAAATCTATCCGCTACACAAAACACTCGTCTCTTGAAAAACCAGCAAACGCGAACGTTATTGAAAACCTCGCATCGCATGCTTTTGCAACGATTCCCCACCTGATTAATTCAACCCACCTTCCACTGTTTCCAGTTGCGGTCACACTTGAAGAATCAAGACCGGCGCCCCTTGAAACAGCTCCCCAGGCGAAATTCCACATGACCTACCCAGGCCAAGGAACCCTCCCTCAACTCGATGTCGAAGTTCATGTCGGATGGGGCCAAACAGACCGTAACCAACTGACTATCGAGGGCATGAAACAGAATCTTCGAATCGATTTCCGGCAACACGCTTCGATAGAATGCGGCACATTGCAAACCGGTTATCAAGAAATTTTGACCCCACATTCAACTCCCCCACTCGAAACACAATACAAACACATTCTGCGGAGTAAAACCCCAATTCATGAAGCGATATCCGACCATATTCAAACCGCGACATTACTCGCCAAAGCAACATCTCTCGCCAAACAATGGCATAGAAACAACGCGTAGAATCGAGGCACACTCTTGGGAGTCTTCAAGAATCAAAGGCCCTTCGCTCACGACATGGGCCTTTCTTTCACGACCGTTCAACGAATGTTCATCGGTAGTTTTCTTGCCTCTTTACTCGTGTGGTATTTCCAAGGGACCGTCATGGATGCAGCATTGACGTTCGTCGGCCTTTCAACCCTTACTGGAATCGTCTGGGGGTTGTCGGAAAAAGCCATCACCTTCGACGCTCTTGGCGTGAATGCTGCAGGGTTCCTTGTGGTGTTTAGTTTCCTCGCCTCTATTGCTATTTTTGCTGAAATCTGCATCGGCGTCTTTGATTGGCCGACCGTTGGCTCCTACAGTCTATCGCTGTTTTTTGTTGGCTCCTTTTGGTGGACCGGCGCTCTCATTCAACCGAGCAACAACTGATATTCATCACTCCCTTGATGCGAAGGGTGAAATGCTCCCCTTACAGACGATGACCGATTGCAATGGCTAAGTTCGGCGACCACCCCCCCCTCCCTCAACCAATAGAAGACCTGTTGATGGAACAGGTGCACACTGTGTTCCTCAAAGCAGATTGCCCACCACGAATCAAACAAGGTTCGATTGGCAATCTCAAATTAATCGAGGTAGAATCCGAACAAAATTGGGACACTCTACGCATGGAAGCCTTGCAAGAAGAACTTGTTGAATTGGTTGAAGAAAACCGCCACCGTAGTGATTGTTTTCTTGAAATCGACCGGAAAGGCTGCCAAGTTGTTCAGCTCGGAGACCTTCGAATTTCCTGTGCATGGCCTCCATTCGCAGATGCTCGAGAAATCACCATTGTCCGCCCAGTGGCGAAACTTTCCTTAGGAGATTATGAATTAGATGAGCGACTCATTGCTCGATTAGCAGACCATCATCGAGGCGTCTTCATTTGTGGGCGTCCCGGCTCAGGAAAAACAACTCTCGCCCAAGCAATCGCAGAATACCTCGACACAGATATCGGCGCTATGGTCAAAACAATGGAAGCGCCAAGGGATTTACAATTGGCGGACCGCATTACCCAATACGCTCCACTTGAGGGGGATTTAGAGAAAACCGCAGAGATCATATTCCTTGTTCGGCCTGATTTCGTAATCTTCGATGAAGTTCGTCGGGCTCGAGATTTTGAGATTTTTGCTGATGTCCGACTCGCAGGGGTAGGGCTCCTCGGAGTTACGCATGCAAACTCAGCACTCGAAGCCATTCAACGTCTCATCGGGAAAGTAGAACTGGGACTTGTCAGCCAAGTTCTTGATACAATTATTCATGTTGAGGCGGGCCAAATCCAACAAGTATTGGAATTGAGGATGACGGTAAAACCTCCAACTGGAATGCAGGAAGAACTTGCGCGACCTGTTATTGAAGTGGTCGAATTTCCAAGTGGAAAAATCACCCATGAAATGTTTGCCTTTGGTAGTGAAATAGCCGTTGTGCCGGTTGAAGGGAGGACTTCCAGCGGAATTTCCCCACTCAAAGCACTCGCTCGAGACCAATTAATTCACATGATACAGCAATGGGTTGGCGTAGAATGCCAAGTTCAATTCAAAGGTGAAACAAGGGCAACGATTTATGCTCCGCAGAACATGATTCCAACACTGATTGGAAAAGGTGGAGAAAATGTCCGGCAATTACAAGACGAACTTGGCGGGATGCACCTCAGCATCGAATCGTTTGAGGATATGCCTGAAGCGATGTCGGCGCCTAAGAAAAAGCACTGGCAAGATATATCCGATCAACGTAGCCGAGACAGTCGCGCATGGGAAAACAATCGCGGAAACAAAGGCCGAAAAAACAGAGGAAAGAAAAATCGCCGTTAATACGACATCGTTGCATAAAGCCGCAAACACAATTTATGATTGGGGGTTTTTTTTTAAGTGGTTGTGAGTTAGGTCTCGATATGACCGATGGCAATAAGTCGAACAGCGGAGAACAAAGGGCATTGATTAAATTCCTTTTAGAAAACCGAACATCGGTGAACTATCTTTCAATTCTAATGATTATTTATGCAGTTTGGGCTACCATCGAAGTCATCACGAATGCATCAGGTGCAACTTGGTGGCCCCCAGAGACAGGGATTCCAGCCTCTGAAATATTCAATAATCCCGACAGTGTTCAAAATATCAATAACGGATGGGTCATTGGACTTGGAGCCGTTTTTGGAACAGTTGGAGCCATGATTCAGTATTTTTACCGCGCTGCCCCATATGTCGATGCATCAATGCAAGCAACTGCAGCACTCATCATCTCCGCAGTAAAGGAAGACGAAATCCAAGAGTCTGCAGAAAAATTGGCTATCGAGATGGTAGCAGAAGCCGAAGCCGAAGCAGAAGCAGAAGCAGAAGCAGAAGCCGAAGCCGAAGCCGAAGCAGAAGAAACAACTCTCGAGGCATCAGAGGAATCCGATGGCGATGCGACAAGCGAGGACGTCGAATTGCTGGATGACGATGGGCAACGAAAGAAATTCTAAGGTGATAATATGTGGGAACATCGATCAGTATCAAATAAAGTGTATGCCGAAACAAAACAAATGCGACCAAGCGAAACATATGTTCGTTTGATGGACGTTGTTGAAGAAGCAGTTTCAAAAGCTCAAGTTTCCGAATTTGACCATGAAGCATTCCTTAAGTATGTCCCTCAAAGAGGCCCTTGGGAAGAATTACCCCAAACAGATACTACGAAAACAGATCCACGTTCTCGTTATATTGGACCTGCCCGTGCTCGTTTGCTCAACACCAATTTAATTTTGGGCTCAACATGGATTGAGGCTGAGCGATTTAAATTTGAACGCCGAATTTCCAATGTTGCGGAATTCTTGAAGCAGAAAACCATCATCAACGCTAATATGTGGACTCCAAAACAACTCTCTACTACGCAGACTTTGTTTTTCTGTTCTACTGGCGATGAAGAGCGCATGGGCGGCTCTTTCCTTACTGGAGACGGACCAGGCGTCGACCATCCATTCCTCGGCTCCAAGGATGGCGCAGAACCTGAATGGGAACCGATTCTATGGGGCTTGGGCCACCGAGGCGTCGTTCCCGACTCCGACCCACTCGACCAGTGTTTCTACCCTTCATTGATGCACCGTGGTGTTTCATTCAACAACCGACTAGGATGGACTCGTTACTCTCCAGCTGGTTTCGGAAAGGATGCAAGCGGCTACATCATGACTCGACCAGGGACTTGGATTTGGCCAGCGGTCAACGGAAACCGTGAATCGCCAACCGCATTTAACTTACTCGTGAATCTTCCAGACCGACGTCTTTCATTCGGTGAAGAAGGAATTACTGATGTATTCATGACCACTGGAAAGACTTCACTTTACAGTTTGATGGGCATGATGAGTTCTTCTACCGTTCGACAAATGTTCGGGGCAGGTTCCGAAATGGTCCCTCTCGAATTCCACTGTGTTGAACCTGGATTGGATGAATGGATTGCAAGTGCGAGTGATGAAGACAAATATGCTCGTCTTTTCGAAGTTTGTGCATCCTTCGGATACATGCTCACTGACCCATGGATCGGCGGTCTTGGCGGCGGAGCAAAGCGCCGACGCCTTCTGGTTTATCCACGTGATCAAGGCAATTTATTGACCTGTGTTAACGCAAGCCAAGTTGCAGACCACGCTCTTAAATCGAACTACGAATCAACCGTGTTTACAAAACTCGACCAAGCCGACTTCATGAACAGAGTCACTCGCCGATTCAAAGCATATGCAGACCTTGTTGCAGCCAGTGATGTTGCTCAAGGCTCACGATGGATATCCCAAGCCGATTTCCATGACGGCGAGAAGAAGCAAGTTGGACCAAACGTCCACTCCATTCTTTCAGTGCGTGGTTACGATGTTATGAGTATGGACGAATATATCCAGACTTTCAACGATATTTCTGCAGCACCTGACCGATTGATGCGCCGCTGCATTCAGTCGATTGCAAGTAACGCTTTGAAGACCGTATATCCTCTTTCCGAACTTGGAGAGACAGGCGATGCGGCTCCATATTCGCACATATTTGCATCAAAGGATGACAACCCATTGGTGTATTATACGGATATTCGATTCCTTGTTCCAACATCAATTGACAAACTACGCAACATCACTGGGTCAAGCGGAGCAGACCGTGGTCGAATGCGTGAAGCATTCACTGCTCTAACAAACGGCGACCCAATGACCAGCCTCTCGATCCAAGACATCTGTCTTCCGTTCCTTGCGGACATGGGAGAAGACTCTTGGCAAACTGGAACTGGTTTGAATGAAAATGAAATCATCGTTGAAGTTACCATGGCCGTTAATCCGGCCCGTGTTTGGCGTTCTTTATTGGACCCAGCGACCAAGGAAGTGTTTGACTTGCCTAAGGGCAATCAAGGAACAGCAGCGAACCTTTGGGGCGACATATTCATCGACAATGAAACACTTCATAGCCGCATGGAGAAAGACGGTCTTGGCCACTACCTGAGGTTGTTGAAACTTGCATTCCATTGGGCAAACGACGAATCACGTAAAATTCACGGATTGAAGAAGTGACCCCTGTAAATATGCAGAGGTGAAAGATTGTGTCTACGACTCTAAACCTTTCCGAGATACTCTCAGGCCTTCAGGATGAAATCACCATTAATGGAACGATTTCAACAGAGCACCGCGCATTTTACACGGCTTTTCGCACTCAATTAGATACACACCCAGGGGCCTTTCTTGCAGCCGATGTCCAACGGTTGATGGAAGCTACCCGGGCAGAGATGTATGAAGAAATATCCGATGAAGAATTTGAATCATTTACAAAAGCGGTTCTTTCCAAAATCAGCACCAAAGAATTACTTGAAATTGAATCAAAAGAGAAAGCAGAGATTCACTCTGCTGAAAGGGTTGCAGAAATGGTTCGGGAAGTTGAAGAAGAGACTCGAGCGAAAGTGGCCGCAGAATACCGACTTAAGGCAGAAGAAGAACTGCGTGAAAAAGCAAACGCAAAGCCCAGCGATGAACCCGCGCCCGCAGATCTTGAAGCGATGCTTGCAGAGAAAGCAAAAATTGCAGCGGAGCAAGCGAAACTTGCAGTTGAACGGGCCGCAATAGAAGCCGAAGCATCAGCCCGGCAAGCTGAAGAGGATGCACGTGCACAACAACGTAAGGATGAGCACGACAAAGCGTTGGCTGAAATTGAAGCAGCGAAGATTGCCGCACAAAAAGAAACAGCGCGCATCAAGGCTGAGACAGCCACAAAAATTCGAGAGGCAGAGGAGGCTCGCGAGCAGGCAGCGCTCGAAGAATTAGCGCGAGCTGACAGAGAAGCCGCAAGATTACATGCCGAGAAGGAACTCGAAGAAGCCAAACTACAGGCTGAGAAAGAACTCGAAGAGGCCAAGATACAGGCCGAGAAGGAACTTGAGGATGCTAAGTTACAGGCTGAGAAAGAACTCGAAGAGGCCAAGATACAGGCTGAACAAGAAATGGTTGCCGCACAAGAAGCAGCAAAACAAGCGCAGGCTGAACAAGAACTGATTGCCGCACAAGAAGCAGCAAAGCAAGCACAGGCTGAGAAGGAACTCGAGGAAGCCAGGCAACAGGCTGAGAAAGAACTTGAGGAAGCTAAACTACAGGCTGAGAAGGAACTCGAGGAAGCCAAACTACAGGCTGAACAAGAAATGATTGCTGCTCAGGAAGCAGCAAAACAAGCACAGGCTGAACTCGAACTCGAGGAGCAAAAGCGCTTGGCTGAAATCGAGGAACAAAATCGCTTGGCTGAACTTGAGAAATCTACAGAAAAAGTCGTCCCCGACTTGCCCCCGCTCCAAGGGTCAGAGTCTCTCCCCCCTCCAGTAGAACAACAATCAATTGGGAAGTTACCAATCATCATTGGTGGTGGTTTGGTAATCGCAGCAGGTCTAGCTGCTGTGTTCCTGATTTAATTCGCTCGTCGAAGAATGGTATACATCTTCTCAGCAGGGTGAAGAAAGGGTTCATCTATGCGTTTGCCGCCGCTTAAAATAATGGCTCAACCGAATGACGGCTCAGGGCGCGCACCTGTTGCGATTGTCCGTCCAACCACTTCAGTAACAAGTGGGCCTGCCGTTACTCAAAAATTGGTGAACGCCTCAGTTGCTTTTGGCAATCTACTCAAAGGCACATTCGGTCCAAACGGTCTTGACAAAATGATGTACAAGACCAGCGGCGAGACAGCAGTTACCAACGATGGAGCAAAAATTGTTGCAGAACTTCTTGTCAAACATCCAGCGGCCAAAGCCTTTGTCCAACTTGCCGAATCCCAGGAAAATGCTTGCGGTGATGGCGTCACAGGCTGCCTTCTTCTCGCCAGTGAATTGATGCGCGAAGCAGGCCGACTCTTGGAGAAAGGACTTCACCCACTCCTTGTCGTCCAAGGCTATCAAGCAGCCCTCGAAACGACACTCAATGTGTTGGATGAACGAGTAGTCAAAATCTCACCAACCGATTTAGAACAACTCATTTTAGTTGCGAAAACAGCGATGACTGGAACCTCAGCAGAATCGGGCAGCAAACATCTTGCTCGTTGTATCGTTGAAGCGGCACAAACTGTAGCAGGGGAAAGTAACGGCGTTCTCCACGTCAGGACTGAAGACGTTCGAATGACAAAGAAAGGCATTGGCACACTCTCCGATACAACTCTTCTCCAAGGCGTGGTATTGGAGCGACGATTTGACCTTGATCGAATGCCACGAAGCCTCTCAGCGGGAAAGATAGCAGTACTTTCGTGCCCCATCGCCATCGAACAAAGCAGCCGAGACTCAGAAATCGAGATTTCCTCCCCCGACCAATGGGTCGCCTTTATGGAAGTGGAAGAGACCATCCTCGAAAAGAAAGCGTTACGGGTTCTTGAGAGCGGCGCAACAATTGTCATTTGCGCTGAAGAAATCGACCCACGCATTCTTCACCGTTTTGTTGATGCAGGATTATTCGCACTTGGCGGTCTTGAGCGAGCAGGTGCAGCAGATGTTGCAAAAGCATCAGGCGCCCAACTTCTTGACCATTTGGATGACCTCAACGCTTCTTCGTTGGGGAGTTTTGAATCCATGAGTGTAGAAGTTTTGGAAGGAGACGACGCCCGCAGAGAACGCCTGCATCTTGATTTTGGTTCCAAAGCAGGACTTGCGACCGTCGATGTTGGCGGTGGCGACGGGGTTGCAAGTGAAGAAATCATTCGAGGATTGTATGATGCTTTGTGTTCAGTCACCAGTGCAATGGAGACAGGAGAGATTCTTTTGGGGGGTGGAAGTTTACACATTGCTGCTAGCCTTGCAGTGAAGGATGCCGCAGAACAACACGGTGGCCGAGAACGATTGGCCATGGAAGCATTTGCCAGAGCACTCGAATCCATTCCTTCTGTTTTGATTTCAAATTCAGGTAACGACCAACTTGACAGTTTATTGGAACTTCGTTCTCAACACCGCCAGGGGAATACTGGTTTTGGCGTTGCCCAGAATGGCCTATGCGAGCCTATTGAACATGCATGGGCAAGTGCTGAGACACTGGCACATGCGTTTGAAGCAGCATGTGAAACAGCATGTGGACTTTTGCGAGTCGACCAAGTCATTTCAGCTCGGGGCGATTAATTCGTAAGAAATCTCAAATTTCTTCGGCGCTATGTTCAATATCATCGGACCAATGCATTCGATAACGGGAATCCTCGATGAGTGCAACCTCAGCCCCACACCCCCGTGCTTTACTCAGTGTTTATGATAAAACTGGAATCGTAGAATTTGCGACATCTCTTTCTCAACACGGATTTCAACTTGTTTCGACAGGTGGAACTGCCCGAACACTTCGTGCAGCAGGATTGGAAGTTATCGGCGTCTCTGAGGTTACGGGGCATCCCGAGATTTTTGATGGGCGCGTCAAATCCCTTCACCCCGCAATCCACGGCCCGTTGCTCGCCCGGCTTGAGTCTCAAGAAGACCAAGAAGGCCTTGCAGAACTTGGCTATCCACCGATTCAAATTGTAGCATGCAACCTCTATCCCTTTTCAGCGGCCGCAGCACAACGTCCACCGTTGCAGGACTCAGAGTTATTGGAAATGATTGATATCGGGGGGCCAACAATGGTCCGAGCTTCTGCTAAAAACCATCGAAACGTGATTATTGCTTGCAATCCTTCTCGCTATGATGAAATTATATCTGCGCTTGAAAGCGCCCCTGATGCACAATCGGTTGGGATGGATTTGCGACGAAGCCTTGCACTCGATGCATACGAACATACAGCAGCATACGATTCAGCAATTGCTGATGAACTTCATGCCCGTTGGATTGGCCGCCCTGAATGGAGTGATATCACGGAAGAACAAACCTCCCGCCTCCCTTCAACACTTCTCGCATCAGCTGTCAAAACCCATGCTTTACGTTACGGTGAAAACAGCCACCAAGCGGCAGCATTGTACACGAATCCAAGAGAATTTGGCAATCATTCAACTCTTGTCACAGCACATGTCGAAGGAGGAAAAGACATGTCTTACAACAATTATTCAGACGCAGATGCCACGCTACGTTTGTGCCGAGCCCTTTCTACTGATGAGTGGCCCCACACACCGCATGTTTGCGTTATTGTCAAACACAACAACCCTTGCGGCGCAGCACTTGGTAAAACCCAAAAAGAAGCGTATGAGGCGGCTTTAGCAAGCGACCCGGAATCAGCCTTCGGCTCCATCATCTGTTTCAATGAACCCCTTGAAGTCGAAACAGCCAAAGCAATGGAGCCACTTTTCATTGAAGTCTTGATGGCACCAGCATACAATGAAGGTGCGAAGAACATCGTCATGCAAAAGAAAAACAGAAGAATCCTCACTATCGAATCTCCAGGAAACAGGCTGGCGGCTTTGGAACGAATCCTTGTCCGAAAACCAATTGAGGGCGGCTGGTTGGTTCAAACAGAAGAAGCACCAGTCATCGATTGGGAGAAAGCCAAAGTAGTGACCAAAATCTCGCCAAGTGAAGCTGAAATAGCAAGTATGAAATTCGCTGTTCGAATATGTGAACAAGTCAAATCTAATGCAATTGTCATGGTACAAGGAACTGCAACCGTTGGCATAGGCCCCGGGCAAACCAGCCGAGTCGAAGCGGTCCGCATCGCTGCGCGTCGTGCTGGAGAAAGAGCAAAGGGTTGCGTTCTTGCATCAGACGCCTTCTTCCCCTTCAAAGATGGATTGGAGCAAGCAGCAGATGCAGGAGCCTCTTCTATCGTCCAACCCGGAGGTTCAATCCGAGACCAAGAAGTCATCGATGCAGCAGATGAACGCGGCATTTCGATGTTATTCACGGGACATCGCCTTTTCCGCCATTGAGGCAATAAAACACGTTCGTACTCCCTCTTGTTTAAGCCGAGAAGCGTTGACGGGTGAACATGGGTCACCTCCAAGATATTGGGAAAACATATTTTCAACACCTGCGCCAAGCATGGGTGATGGCCTTTTGGTTTACTTTGGGCGGATTCCGCTTATTGATACACGGCTTACTTCCAAATTTTGATACAGAGGCAGGCCATTCGACGGTTCAAAAATACATAAGCCCTCAAACCGATGATTAAACCGTAGTTGGAACACGCCATCCGACCCACCATACACCTATGATGGCGACCAGAGCGATGAGCGTTTGACCAAAACCTGGGTCTCCCGCTTTGGTAATAATCCATATCGAGAAGCCAGAAGCAATACAAATTATCCCGGCAATGACGACTTTAGAATGAAACGGCAATGCCCTTCCCGACCGATAATATTCAAGCAGACCCGCACCAAACATTCGATTTGTAAGTAGCCAATTGAACATTTTTTGACTTGAGCGAGCATAGCAATATGCCGAAAGAACCAGCCAAGAGGTTGTAGGCCAACCCGGGACGAATATGCCGATAACGGCAAAGACGACAGCAAGGCTCCCAATGGTAATCCAAACGCCACGAATAAAGGGGTTACGTGAAGGCTTATGTTCGTTCAAAACCTTCTGGATTATTTCTTCTTCAGTCAAATGAAGGAACGGATTTGTAACCCCTTCCTCGTTGGCCTCATCGGCGGCTGAAGACTCAGAAACATTCACTCCGCCAACTCCCCTTGCCCCGCCGTACCATAAGACCCCCAAAAAGTGATGGGCGCGCATTTCCGAAGAACTCAAGGGGTTTACGCAACAGCACGTAACATGGTCAGAGGGGCGAGTCCATTACGTACCGGCTCCGCTTCCGACCCCATTCGTTGTGCAATACTCATCTCGGGCTCAGGCTCTGGAATGCATGCAATGGTTGTTCACCAACAAACCCGCCCCTTATGCGGACACACTACTGCTGTTGTCATTTCAGACCAGCCTGAAGCAACAGGCCTCAACAAGGCAGAACAACTTGGAATTCCGGCCCATTCTCTTCCACTTCCAGATGAATCTGATGGTGAATTACGCCGGCATAAGCACGAAGCTCTTGTTCAACAACTCTTGGAGCAATACAACATAGAATTAATTCTTCTCAGCGGATATATGCGCCTTGTGTCGGCTCAATTCGTTGAACGCTGGGCACCAAGAATCATCAACATCCACCCTTCGCTTTTACCCTCATTCCCTGGGGCGCACGCCCACCGAGATGTGCTGGCCGCAGGAGTCGAAGTATCGGGTTGCACGGTCCACTATGTCGATGCTGGCATGGATTCTGGTGAGATACTTGGCCAACGACGAGTTCCGGTTTTTTCAGACGACGATGAAACCTCTCTCGCCGAACGCGTTAAAATTGAAGAACATCAATTGTACCCAGAAATCATTGATGAAATTACAACAGCGCCCCAAACTCAATCTTGAGGGACATTAAAATTTTTCATTTGTGTTGCCAAGTGCCCCATTTCAAGATTCCGAAGACTTGAGAAAAGGGAAGATACTTCCCCTTTGGAATCATCCATTTGCCAACCAGCAGGGCAATGGGAAAGCAATGGCTGTCGCCTTCCATTTTCGTCTAACGGAACACCACCTTTGCAGTTGAGCAAATATATCAAACCATCAATTTCCAATTGAAAAGCGTCGCATGGAATGAATTGAACAGCACCTTCAATTTGTTCGAAAGCCCACTCTAATACCTCACATAATGAACGGCACGATTCAGGGTCGGGCCATGTTTCGCCTTCGAACAAGGATTGGCGCCCCATCTCGCCGCATAAGGTGATGACGCGCTGTACGCCACACTGGATTGCAAGGGTACGGAGATGCACAACCCCTCGTTCCATCATCGCTTTATCTTGTCCCATGCGCTGACTTTTTCCGCCAGCCAAAAGGAATACAGTTACCATAAAAACACCTCAGGAGAGGTTCTCGAGTCCATCGAGCGCAGACTCAAGTTCAGCCAAAAGGTCTCGAACTCGGTCAAGGAGTGCTTTCCGTTCGCGACTCGATCTTGCCTCGGGCAACCATTCCAGTAAACGGCGAACATCTTGAGCATCTCGAGCAACAGTCCATTGGAGAACAGCCTCAAGCACCGGGTCATCGGTGGGGAGAAAGCGCTCACTCATACACCCACGCGGGCCGAGCAAGGGCTTCAATTCTCCTGTGAAAGAATATGGTTACGTATCCTTTCAAACAATTCGCCGCCCGCAGGGGCGGTGGCAACAAGGCCTCGTATTTCACCGACTTCCCCTTTTCTTAACGAAAGAAACAACACCGCAACTTGGTGCCAGAGTTCACTTTGCCCAGCCATAGCCATGAGCCATCTGTCATCCGGAACCTCATGTCCGCCCCGAATTAATTCTTCACCGATTTCAAGTAAAGCTCCAAGCGGTTCCTGGTTGCCAAAAAGGTGGATAAAAGCCATCCATGGAGATTCCCCCAATTCTTCTTCAGACATATTTGCGAGTAATAATCCCGACAATACGAGGTCCTCCTGGCCATGGCGCTTCCATAGAGCCGGGATGAGTTTTGCTACCCGCCGCGGAACGTCCTTTCCACTCGTGAGAACCCAAGAAGCAATATCGCGCATTTCTGGGTTGGGGCAACCATAGTGAAAGGAATATCCTCCAGAATTTGCCAATAAATCAGTAGATGGTTTTGCCATCATCCCAGGGACGCCAGCAGCGTAAGCACCTTTGAGAAATTTCAACATTTTCCGAGGCGAACGTAAGAGTTTAGGTTTTGGCTCTCCAAGATAGTGGGCCACTTTTTCATTCACTTCGTCCACCATCAGAAGCTCTCTTTCGAACGGTATCAAAAATATCGCCGACGAGTCCTACCGAATCGCGGAGGGTGTGGAGCATTTTATCGACAACAGAGGGGTCTTCGAATTTTTCTTTGACAATTTCACGTAACTGAGTCTCAATATTTTCGTGCTCATCATCATTGATTTCAAAAACCGAGCGTAAATGGGCAAGAACACGAAATTCATCACGGGAAAGGGAGGCATTAACAATCGCAACTTCAAACACCTTGGTATAGATTTCACGAGCCTCATCCACTGACACAAGTTCACCGGGAGGCGATGTTTCTCCATCTTGAATGGCTTTGTAAATAAGAGCCGGTTGGTCCTCGGTTAAGTTGAGTGCACTTGCCAGTTTAATGGTAAGTCGCTTTTCTTCACGAGTGAGACGGCCGTCGGCAAGCATAACTTCTACGGTACTTCGAAATACATCCAAGTTCCGAGAATCAGAGGTCGTCACGCGTAAGGCGAGAGGGTTTCTCTTCTTGAAACTCTTGTATGCCAAAAACATAGAAAGTGGCCAAAAGTGGATAAGAGGTTTGAAAAGGAGTCGGCCAGTCGCTGATACATCCACCTCCCTTTCACGCAGTGTGAATTCGTTCACAATTGCAGCAAATGAGCGATGGGCTCCGGCCCATCATCTTGCAATGGGATGTCGATAGAAGGAGAAATTAAAATGGCTCGAAAACACAACTCAGGCCGCTCAGGCGGCTCAAAGCAAGGCAAGGCAATGAAATATCAGATCCGTGCCGATATTAAAGTAAATGGAACAGTTCAACGAAAGGACATTATTGGCGCAATCATGGGCCAAACAGAAGGACTTCTCGGGGATGAACTCGAACTACGCAAACTACAACGCACGGCCCGAATTGGCCATGTTGACGTAGAGACTGAATCGAAAGGCGGAAAAGTGCATGGACTCATATTGATTCCAAGCAGTCTCGACAATGTTGAGACGGCAATTATTGCATCTGCTCTTGAAACAATTGACCGAATCGGGCCATGCAACGCAATAATTTCCGTTGTTGAAATCCAAGACATTCGTGCAACAAAGCGAACAGCTGTTGTTGACCGTGCAAAGGAACTGCTTCTCAATCTCGTCAATTCTGGCGAAGCGGCATCAAAAACCATTATTGAAGAAGTTCGCTCAGTCATGACGACAGGCACAGCAACCAGTTTCCACGGCCTTACCTGTGGACCAAACATTGAATCTTCATCATCATTGATTATTGTTGAAGGCCGAAACGATGTTCGGAACCTTTTGAACTGCGGCGTAAAGAATGCAATCAGTGCCGATGGTGCTGGGACAATGAAACAAGAACTCATCGACCTTGCCAATGGTAAGGAAACAGTAATTCTTGCAATTGATGGCGACCGTGGCGGTGAAATGTTGTTCAGCCAATTGATGGAGACATTGAAAGTTGACTTTGTTGCTCAAGCACCTGTCGGTCAAGAATGGGAATTGCTCCCTCAAAAGACCGTTACAAAATGCCTTTCCATGAAAGTGGAAGCGAAGAAATTTGCTCACGCTCTAGGAAAGAAAAATGCTGAAGACGATGAAAAGTCTGGAGCAAAAGACAAGAATTGGGCAGAAGGGATGGAAGAAGTTTACGAAACTCCTGAAGCCCCTGCAGAAGTTCATGAAATGTTCGACCATCTCGACAACCTTGACAAAAACAAAGCAGTTTTCGTTATGGTTGATGGCACAATTTCAGACCCAGTCGGACCTTCGACCCTCTCGAAAACAGCGGGAAGTACTGACGGAGCAGTCGCCATTGTATTCAATGGACCAGTGAGCGAAAGAACACTTGAAATCGCATCTGAATCAGCAATCGAAACCGTAGTTGGTACGAAAGCGGGCAAGGGATATGCAGAACGCGAAGACGTCAAATCTTGGTTGGCTGAAATCCACCGTTGAAGACGACTACCTTCATCTAATGCGTTAACTCTCGTCCAAGCATGGGCGAGAGCGATGAGGCCGATTGGCCGGAAGACGACACTGAACTTTTCGGTGACGAAACTCCTGAACCAAAATCCGAAGAAGAGGAACTTGACCTTCCTGAATCTTCAGAAGATGAGTTGGAAGAAGACATCGAAGCAGAATCAGAGGAACCCCTTGAACCCGGTTTTGAACCGGTGAGCGAAGTCTTCACCGAACATGCAACCATGGAATATCTCCCAATACGTGCAGCACCACTTCTCCTCCAATTCCATAATGAAACAGTAACAGAATATCCACTGCAACAATCGGCAGATGGTCGCAAGACCACTTCACTTGTTCTCGATGAAGACCTTCTGAGAATAATCGATTCAAGATTGGATGATGATGGGCAGCGGAGATTGAAAGTATCTCTCTCGATGAAAAGAGAAATTACTGGATTCAAGCACCAGCATAATGAGTTGATGCATAAACATCAGTTTCTATGGTTGGGTTCTGTGTTTCTCGGAGTTATATTTTTCCTCTCATCTCTCAGTGTGCTCAATTTAATCGGTCTTCTTTTGGCGACTATAGGTGGCTGGAATTGGACGAAAATGCACCTCGAAACACACCACCTCCAATTTTCAAATTCTGGAGGTACACTTTCGCACACTTTACGTGGCTATGGTACAAACCGTCCTTTTTTCAGAACAAGTATGGCTTTGCTCGGTTCAGAAATGGCGGGCTTATTGAGAAACGGTACATTGGAAACCGAAGCACTTGAACAACTACACGCCGCTCTTGCAACTCCAGCGCCACCACCAGCACCAACACCGCTCCCCGCTCCAGTACCACAACCACAACCGATGGCGATAGAACAACCCCTTCCAGAGCAGACAGCGCCGGAAGTATCTCCGGTTCCAGTAGCACCGGTTCCAGTAGCACCGGTTCCAGCCGCAGCACCCATTTCGCCCCCACCGCCGCCACAGCAACAGCCAAACCCGGCAGAAAACATACCTATGCCAGGTCCGCCAATTGTTCAAATTCCACCACCACCACCAGCGCCAATACCAGCACCACTCCCTCTTCCATCACCGCCTCCACCTTTGGGAGCAAATGTTCCGATGCCTTTGCCACCGCCACTTGGTTTACCAGCAGCACCATTGCCGCTTGATGCCCCGCTTCCAAATGCGCCAGAAATCGCAGTAACGGCTTCACCAGTTGAAGAAACACTGAGTGAAAAAGAGCAGAGTGATTTGCTCAATGAACTTTCATGATTATGCAAGAATACCTCCCGCTGAGGGGAGGTTCATGTGTGCAAGAAGTTGTTCAACTTCGTATTCCAATTGCTGTGTGTCGTTTGAATCTGGTAATTCATAGTCATCGATTTCAAGTGAAAGCGGATGTCCAGGGCCAGGTATGCGTTGAAGCGCGATACCAAGTTCAAGAGCATCCTCAAGAAATACATCGGATGAACCTGAATGTCGATTTTCTAATCGAGCACGCATCCAACGTTTCATGGTCTTGACATTGCCCCCAATTCGTGCTAACAATTCAGATTTCAACACATCGCTTTCTTTGTTTTGCGGGAGCAGGCGTAATGCCAATCGCAACATCCGGTCAACCCGTGTATCGCGTGGGGCGATACCGACATGCTTTGCCAACCCCCTTCGAATATTTGGTAATGAATCAGCACCATTCAGGGCCAAGTCATCAGCCAATCCGTCAAGGTTAATCGCTCCAAGGAATTGAATGATGTTCGTATAAATCGCTGGAGAAAAAGAGGCATCAAGCGTTGTTTTTTCTTGTGGCTCGATAGAAGCAGGTGGCGGCGCATCTTGTTGTGTAGTCTCCACCTCTGGGGTCTCATCTTCAACAGGAGGGGGCGTGGGGTCATCGTTGACTTCTTCTGCGGCTTCTTCCACAACGGGTTCAGGAATTTCCACCTCCGGCTCCATAGCCTCGAGAATCGCTTCATGCGCATCGCCTATCGCATCGGTTGGAACCATCGTTTGTCTAACGAAAGTTTCTGGAACAGGAACCAATGTTTGTCGAATTGGAGCAGGCTTCCAAGCCTCAAAAACGAAAGAATCAGTATCGCTTTTTTGGGTTGCCAGGTGTTGAGTGAGCAAGGGTATTTTCTCAGCAAGAGACGCCAATTGTGTAGGGTCTCGCAACTGCTCTTGAACTTCAAGAGCCAATTCCACATCTCGATGCCACGGTAAAGGAGTGAGCCGACGAACCAATTGAGAATACGAGGCCACATGCGGCCGGAATGCGTTGATTTTTTGTGCGGTTGCAACAACATCGCTTTCAACATCACGGAGCAGCTGATGAACTCCCCATCCAAGTGATTCCAAATTCGCTAATTCTTGCCGGGTTCGAGTTATCAAGCGCTGATGAATATCACCTGCCACGATTGAGCCACCAATACTTGACGCAGAAACCGAAGTTCCAAATCTTCGAATCAGGCCAATCTCCTCTTCAAATTCTTTCAAACTAAAACTGGCCGTTGGTGCATTTTCATTCGCTTTTCCTTGTGCGACGAGTTGGCGCCAATCTTGCTCGAGCATCCGACGATGCCGAGCGCCTCTTTTGGCAAATGTTTCGATTAACTCGCGAGTATTTTCCAACACATCCAAATCAACATCAAGTTCCTTCAACACATCGATTCTGGCTTTCGCCTCCTCTTCTCCTTCAAACGAAGTATCGAGATTTAACAAATCTTCAATGCAACGTATTCGCATTTCAAAACGGTGCTCATTCTTTTTCAATTGCTGTAATGCACTTCTTGGGTCACGGAGTATTTCATCACCCCAATCACTCATGACAATTCCCATGCTTTCATACCGTTCAATGAACATCATGGCTTCCAATTCATATTGTTTCCACTGTTGGTCAAGATGGTCTACATGGTCGATGAACTGTTCAGTTCGTTCCAGCACTCCGGCGTATTTCTCGCCAGATTTGGCATCATCGCCCCACAACGCCGTGATTTGATTCCAACGTTCTAGGGCACTCATATGGACATGAATTGTAGATTCAATCTCCGGTAGGTTCGTTTCCCATTCCAACAATTCAATGGGCCGGATACTGTCGCTATGTGGGAATTCAATTCCCTTTTCTCTCCATTCATTCAACAAATCGTTGAGGTTTGCTAACCGCTGATGGAGGTTGTCGGCAATAGCATCCATTTGCACTCTAAAGTTCCTTAATTCGGCGTGAGATGTTTGACTGATCAAATCCCGTCTTCGCTGTTCATGGTGGTCGGCCAAATCGGGGTCGAAAAGAGCAATTTGTTCGAGAATTAACAATCTCAATTCTTCATGCAAATCGTGTAGGTCATGCAATTGAGCAACCCAATCCAGTGCGTCGATAATTGACATTTTTTCAATTTCACCAACATCAAAACCAGCACCAACCAACAACGTAGCAGCGTTTGATATTGCGGTCCGCTGGCGCCGTTCATCATCTTCCAGCGATGTAAGGGCGAGGTCGATTTCATCGACATCATCTGGGCGGGTAAGCAATGGAGAAAGGATGAGGGTTGAAGGCAATGAAGAGATATCGAGGGCATCAAAACGCGCAAGGAATGAGGCATAGGCTTCTTCTTCGCCCGCATCACGCCATTCCATTTCTGCACTGTGGAGAATCAATTCCCAAGGTCGCCAATCCTTCGCCCACATAGTGTATTCCGCTAGAATCCGCTCTGCATTCATAGGGTCTCGTAACTCCTCCTCCCACAATTCACTTTGATTCAGGGCACGCTGATCTGCAGCATCGCCAAGATAGCCGGTTCGCTCTAACAATTCTTGAGCCAATTCCACTGCAAAATCAATGTAGACAAAGCGTTCAGTTACTAAATTTTCATCAGCAGCAAGGTAATCTTCAATCGAAACAGTCACCCATCCTTCGTGTTCCAAATCGATTAAACGTTCATGGTACCATGGGGGGTTTGTATCGTCTTCGACATCATCCATACCTTCGACCCCAATCACTCAAGAACTCCGAGAGCCTTTCAATGTGAGCAAAGAAACACAGCATTTGTTGGTATTTTACCCCTTTCAACCACTCAACCGTGCGTATAATTTCCAGCTCTTCGGGAAAAGAGTAAGGGTCTTGAAAACATGCCATAAGTACTCAATTCCTCCGCAGACCATAAAGGGGCAAAGTTCGGGTGGACTTCAATGGACCCTCTAACTGCCGCATTTGGACTCGCTTGTATTGGTGTTGGAGGAGGGGCTGGATATTGGCTCAAAAAGGCTGACGAACGCCTTCAACGCCTGTCTGAAACTGCGGTGGTTCTACAAGAAGGACAAGCTGCACATTTTTCTCATCTGAACACAGAGGTGAATACCCTTCAACAACGTCTTTCCCACATGACAGGATTGGTTGAAGCATTACGGGCCACACACCCAGAAATCGACGGCGCCCTTCTTGTCCATTCGGTCATTGTCCAATATGAAAATTCGACGGGAATTGAACAAGAAGTATCTCGCTCAGACGCTCTTGAAGCACTTGAAACGCTCATCTCACCAATATCAACTGAATCCGAATTAGGCGCAGAATCATTGCTGACTTCAGCAACCGAGAGTTTGTTGAGCCGTTTGTTGGATGTCTTTCAGTCGCGTCAAATCACAGTTGAAGCATTGGGACTCAATCCAGTTGCAGCCCACCGACTTGGTCATGCAAGCCTGCTTCTCCGCCGTTATGATTGGGCAGAATCATGCTTCGGCGTCGCTTACCGTTCATCGCCAGGAAACCAAAACATCCTCGAAGCATTGGAGCACATTGCTTTGCAACGAGGCGATGAGGAACTGCGCCGGCATTGGCTTGAAGCCCGTATGACCGTAACCCCTGACCAGCCCGAATTGTTACGGGCACACGCACATCTTCTTGCTAAACTCGGTGATGCAGAAGCAGAACGAGATGTTCGTCGACTTGAAGCCCTCGGCGTCGACACTGCTGCAGACCGCTCTCTCTTGTCAGGTCTTCGAGCCCGAGCAGGTTCACGTTCTGAGGCTCTCGAAGCGATTGAATTGGCCTTGGCCGATGATCCGGAGAGGTCCGATGATTGGTACAGTTATGCCCAACTTTTGTATGATGATGGAGAACAAGGTAAAGCCCAACAAGCCGTCGACCGTTGCCTTGAACTCGACCGTCAAAACGGGGAGGCTTGGGGATTACTCGCCAAGTTATTGGCGCCTATGGCGAATCGCCTCGATGAGGCCCTCAAAGCAGCAATTCACGCAGTTGCCTTAGAAGCTGGTGGCACTGAATTGGTGTTCTTAAAATCAGATTTACTTTTGGCAAGTGGCAAACTTACTGAATCGGATGAAGCCCTTCAACGAGCATTACTGGCAAGTCCAGATAACGCTGAACTGCGAGCGCGAATGGCAAGCAGAAAACTTCTCAATGGATTTATCGATGAAGCACAAACCCTTCTGGATGAAACGCCTTTGGGAATCGACCATGCCCTGCTTCACGTCATCGAAGGTAGGTTACGACTTGCCCGCGCAGACCGAGAGCGTGATGGAACCGGCGAAACCGATGCAAACCTGCTCGGAGAAGCACTCACTGCTTTCAATGACGGATTGCGCTTGGACCGAGAATGCGGAGTTGCTTGGCTTGGCCTTGCCCGAACCAAGCGTTTGCTCGGCGACCTACCAGGTGCGGAGGAAGACATCGCTCGTGCTCTTCGCCTTCTCCCAGATGAAGACCCTTCATCATCGTCTGAAGCCGCCCTTCTAGCATTGGACCGCGAAGACATATCAGCTGCAACAAAACACATCGAAGCCGCTGCAATCCATGGAAACTCGGCAACCATCAGTTATGTCCGAGGAAATATTGCTGCACGAACAGGTTCTCTTGACAAAGCATTGATGCAATTTGATGAGGCACTTTCTGCAGACCCTGGGCACATTCGGGCACGCTTGAATCGTACCAGTATCCTGATGGCCCTAGGAGAGGGGAAAAAAGTGCTCGACGATACAGATATTTTGCTCGATTTAGCACCATCACTCACACTTGCTCGCCTACGAAGGGCTGAAGGATTCATGCTCTTGAGTGAATGGGACAACGCTCGAGACGACCTCAAGATGGTGCTTGAAGCAGCACCGCACCATTATCATGCGTTAACTCAACTGGGCTCTTGCTATATCTCACTCAAACGCCCAGAACGCGCTGAAGGACCATTGAATGAAGCAATCCGCTTGAATCAAAACCATGCAGCTGCTTGGCATCAGCGAGGATTACTTTACCTCGAATTGAAGGAAATGGATGCCGCTTTCGACGATTTCCAAGCCGCTATACGATGTGATGCAAACCATCTCGATGCCCGCCTCCATGTCGCAGCAACACTCCACCAACAAGAGCAACACGAGGCTGCAGCAGCAGCATGGCGTGCCGTTCTAACGATTGACCCTGACCACACGGTAGCAAGAACCCGCTTGGGCGATTGTGAAGTGAAACTCATTTGATGGAAAGGCAATATACTTCCTTCAATAACGGTTTGTTATGCAAGGCTCCCCCCCTCCTCAAACTCTTGTTGGTGTTTGGGATTCTCCACAACCTCAGCAGGCCACCTTCCCAATTAACGGGGCTCAAATGGGATATTTTCCGAAAACAAATGCTTCGACGGCCCTGACCTTATCCATACTTGGATTGGCACTTGGAGTCATGTGTTTCCCGCTTTGCGGATTAATTGCAATCCCGGGCCTTATCATGGGGCAAAGTTCCCTCAACATGACCAAATCGATGCCGGGGCACCCCGATAGTGGGACTGCACGAGCAGCCCAAGTCATTGGCATAATTACAATTGGGCTCATGCTTCTCGCCCTTGCCTTCATTGTCGTACTTGTCATGCTTGAAACTCAAGGTGGAACTGATTGGTGAAACCTTTATCGCTGGACACCATTTCCATCCAACATGCAAGGTACACCTCCACCTCAACAACAGATGGGTCAAGCATGGACACAACCTGCTGCAAACCAAATCCCTCTTAATTCCGGCATGGGCATGCAAGGATACTTTGCACCCACCCAAGCCACTTTGGCCCTTGTTCTTTCAATACTCGGCGTCGTAGCGTGCTCGATTTGTACTGCAATACCGGGTTTGATTTTAGCAAATCAAGCCTTGACCATCACAAGCGACCAACCCGGACACCCTGACGCAGGGCTTGCAAAGGCTGCGCAAATTATTGGCTGGATAGTCATTGGAATCACGATTTTGGGCGTACTCGCTTATGGCGCTATGTTCGCCTTCTTGATTGCAAATGACCCAGCCATGGCTCCTTGATTATCCCGGCCCAAAACACCCACTTCTTCGTTATTCATCGTTGAAATGAAGAGTATTTTTTCCAGCAATAATCTGCTGCTCAAAGAGTGCAACGACTCGTATGGAACAACGGTTTGAACAAATGTTCACATTGTTTTCGCGAAGAGAAATTGTTTCATTCGCCCCCCAAACACCGTCGCCGTTTTCAAAAATTGAGCAAGGTGAAATTTGTATCATTGTATCATCGACAAGTGCGGGGATAGAGGCATTTTCAAGCGGCGCTACAAGTATTGTAACGTGGCGAGAAACGCCCTCTGAGTCGTAATAACTCATGAATTGAAGTTTGAAAAATTCACCCCGGTCTTCGATGATGTAAACTTCTTCATCGGGAATTATTTGGTGGGCAATCAAATCGTATGTATACCATTCAAGTCGCTGTTCAGAGGATTCATCCAAAGCGAGGTTTTCATCATATTCTACATCTCCAAAAGCATCTTCAACAGCGATTGCGGTGACATTCCCGCCGAGAAAAATATCGGTCTGCTTAACAGTCAAACTCACTGAACTGCCGTTGGCCGCCCTCATTGTGAAAAAGTCGAACTCCTGGGTCCCCTCACCGTTCGTATCGATGTTTACTGTGAATGTTTTTCCATCTGCATTCAATGTTGATTGAATCGTACCGTTTGATTGTTCAACAGAACTCATACCTCCAACCATACATGAGAATTCTTGCCCCTCGACTTCAACACCGAGTTGAACATTGTTCCACGAAAGATTTTCTCCACCATTCGCAAAAGATACATTGGCCAACACATCTTGCGAACCATCCGTAGTATCTCCTTTTTGAAGTTGGAACACATTTTTGGTTCCAAGGTCTTGTTCTATGGTGACAATGTTTTGATAGTAGCCCATTGACACAATAAGAACGACAAAAAGGGAAAGCAGTTTGCTGCGCCAATCAAAGTGGGTCATGATTTGGTGGAGTAGGAGGACTACTTGAAGGCAAGGAATCTGTCCTTAGGCAGGAAATCATGGAGAGAGTTCATACGCGTTTGCATCATGTCGCTTTTATGGGCGTTCGAACTCACCTTCTACCGGTGTCCCTCTTGCTCTTTTTTCTTCTTGTCGCTCGTGAAATTTATCCCTATATGGAGCCTCTGAACAGTGAAGTTGAAGAGGGGTATACACTTGAGAAAATAGCGACTGGTTTTGGTGGACCAACATGCCTTGAATGGGCAGATAGCCAACATCTCCTCATGTGTGACCGGGATGGGGGACGCATTCTTTCACTCAATGTCTCCGATCAATTTGCAGCCACCACCCTCCTCTCAGGTCTTTCACATCCGCATGGACTTCACCTAACTCAAGACCATATTTTTGTCTCCGAGGAAGGAAAACTCACTCGCTATAACTGGACTAATTTTACATTGGGCGAACCAACAATTCTCATTGAAGGCGTGCCGAGCAAGAACCATCAAACGAACGCCATCAATGCTTTTCCTAATGGAACTTTGATTTGGCACAGCGGTTCAACGTGCAACGCGTGTTTGGAAGAGGATGAAAGAAACGGCGCCTTGCTTTGGGTAAATCCCGACACAGGTGAGCACGGCCTTCTTGCCACAGGTGTTCGAAACTCCTTTGATGGCGTTTGGGTTTCTGGCATGGGATATTTGTTTTCGGACAACGGTCGAGATTGGGGCGGCGATTTTCCTGATGAAGAAATTAACCTCTTGGTAGCAGGTGCTGCGTATGGTTGGCCGGATGATGAACCGGAACATCCCATCCCAGAAGGAACACTTGGGCCAGTCGCTCAATGGACTCCACACACATCTCTCAACGGCCTTGATGTCCGCCCTTCACACTCCTCATTACCGGGGTTGAATTCAAGCGCAGGAGAGGGGTTCACCGTTTACGCAACAGTCTACGGTTCGTGGAACACCCTTTTACCGCAAGGCCATGAAATTGTTCGAATTGATTTTACTCCAAGCCAGACAAACAGCACGATACCTGCCGAGCAATGGGACAGCACAATTACCCGTTTTGCAACCGATTTAGGCACGCCATTGCCGCTTCGCTTCGGGCCGGATGGAAATTTGTATTATGCTACGTTTGGTAGTGGCGGCTCATTGTATCGCATTACAGCGAATTGAGCCATTCACTCAATCTGCGTACACCTTCATGGATATTTTCGATTGATGTCGCATAAGAAATTCGAACAAAACCCTCTCCACCTTCCATCAATGAGCCTGGAATTAATTGCACCTTTGCTTCTTCGAGGGCACGTGTTGCAAACTCCATGTCGGTCATTCCCGTCCCGGTTACATCACAAAAAGCATAGAAGGCGCCTTCGGGCTTTGGTACAATAACACCGGGCAAATCCTTCAAGAGTTCATGGATAATCCCTCTTCGTTCCTTGTAAGAAGCCGCCATCATTGCCGTTTCTTCATGAAGCCCTAAAGCGACTGTTGCAGCAGGCATCATGAACGTTGCAACATGTGTGGCAGCACTGACATTGATTTTTTTAACGCCATCCATCACCATCTTCGGCCCCGTAATCCAACCTAATCTCCAGCCAGTCATCGCCCAACCTTTGGACCAGCCACCAATGGTAATGGTTCGTTCAGCACCACCTTTGAGAGAGGATGGGGAGGTGTATGAATAATCCGTCCAAGCCAAGGTTGCATAAATCATATCATCGAGAATCCAGAGGTCATGTTTGATTGCAAAATCTACAAGTTGTTGAATCTCTTGTGGTGTGTAGACCGCTCCTGTCGGGTTATTTGGGGAGTTGAGAAGGATCGCCTTCGTCTTTCCAGTAACAGCGTTTTCCAGGGCATTGAAATCTGGATGATAGTTCTCACGTTTCACAGGAACATGAACGGGCTTACAATCGAGAAGTTTCAACATGCCATCGTAGGAGGGCCATGCAGGAGAAAGCAACAATACCTCGTCGCCTGCATCAAGTGTGGCCATCATCGAATAGAGTACTGCTTGTTTACAACCGGGGGTGATGACGACATCAGAGGGGTCAACCCCAATGTCATGGCTCGAAAGATGAAGAGCCACAGTATTGCATAATTCAACAGAGCCTTGCGTTCGAGTATAGGTGGTTTCGCCACGGTCAAGAGCTGCTTTTGCTTCATCAACGATGGGTTGAGGCGTGTCAAAATCCGGTTGCCCAACCGTAAAACGAATAACTTCAGGGCCCGGGGGCGCGAGGAATGCAGCAAAACCGATTCCAACATTTTCCAAAGAACGATTGATTTCAGGCATAGAAACTCCTCTGATTCGACAACATCTATGCGATATGCCAAACCAGCCGGTCATTGAATATCAAGACTGCGCGTCAAAACAAAGCCGAGCCAGCAAAACATCAAAAGAGCACAGGCTGGGATTTGAACCCAGGTAAGAGGATTTGCAATCCCCGACGTAGCCGC
>MDSW01052404.1_pt1 | contig 32259 bp, 29 predicted proteins | sample 811171 | NCBI WGS metagenome assembly MDSW01 (sample SAMN05326641, study PRJNA326480) | marine metagenome | isolation source: seawater | place: Atlantic Ocean: North West | collected 2012 | reverse complement strand
AAGATGACTTTTATAAAATAATTAAAATTGTAGGAAAAAAAAATATTTTAAATCCTAAAGATTTTATAGAAAGAGTAAATTCAAATAAAATAAAAAGTAATGAAATATGTTTAACATTTGATGATGGTTCAATAGGTCAATATTACGTTGCATTACCAGTAATGGAAGAACTGAATATTAAAGGTTTTTTTTTTATTTATTCATCTATTTTTACAAATAATCCAGATTTACTTGAACTATATAGATTTTTTAGAATAAATTTTTTTAATAAAATTGATGAATTTTATGAAATTTTTTTTAGTATGCTTTCAGATAATGATAAAAAATATTTGAATTATAAAAAAACACTTATTTTAAGTTTAAAAAAAAAATTTCCATATTATTCTGATAATGATATTAAATTTAGAATTATTAGAGATAATAGATTAACTAAAAAGCAATATAAAAACATAATGTTTAAAATCTTTAAATTAAAAAATTTTAATTTTAAGAAATATATGAATAAAATTTTTATTAATCAAAAACAATTAAAAAAAATTCATAAACTAGGTCATGAGGTTGGATTACACTCACACACACATCCAACAAAAATAGAATCGCTCAATTATAATAAACAAAAATTTGAATATAAAAAAAATATTGAAATACTATCTAAGATTTTAAATGTAAATAATAGTGAATTTTCATCTGTCGCTCATCCATGTGGAAGTTACAATAGTTCATCTTTAAAGATTTTAAAAGGCCTTGAGATTAAATTAGGCTTCAAACAAATTATGAAAATTGAAAAAGAAAAAGGTATGTCAAAAATTAATAATTCTAAATATGAAATTGCCAGACAGGACCATTCTTTTTTTAGAAATTTGATAAGATAATGAAAATTACTTTACTAACTTCAAATATGCCCAGACATAATTATTTGATTAATTTATTATCAAAAAACTGTGATAAACTTTATGTTTTGCAAGAATCACGAACTATTTTTCCTGGCATAAGAGAAAGTAACTATAAAGTTTCTTCAATCATGTCTAATTATTTTAAAAAAGTAAATTTTTATGAAAATAAAATTTTTAAAAATCCTATATTAAATTTCAAAAATCAAAACATATCTCTATATCCATTAATTATGGGAGATATTAATTTTATTGATATAAATAAAATTAATAATTTTTTAAAAAGTGATTTATTTATAGTATTTGGAACAAGTTTTTTAAAAAATAAGATAGTTGAAATATTGATAAGAAAAAAAGCTATCAATATTCATATGGGATTATCACCATTCTATAAAGGTACAGATTGTAATTTTTGGGCTTTATATGATAATAATCCTCATCTTGTAGGTGCAACAATTCACTATTTAACCAAAGGTATTGATGATGGAAAGATTATTTTTCATGCATTATCAGAACATAAAACAAATCCATTTGAATATAGCATGTCTACAGTAATGGCTGCTTTCAAAGGGATTGAAAAACATATTAATAATAGTACTTTAAAAACATTATCTCCAATTAATCAAAATAAAGATCTAACAATTAAATATTCTACAAAAAAAGATTTTAATGATAATATAATTAAAAAATTCATGAAAAAAAATATAAATTTAAAATTTAAATTTGATAAAAATAATTTTTATAAGAATCCATTCATTTTAAAAAAATAAGATTAATAATGAAGAAAAATATTTACATTATAGGTAGTGGCAACCATGCAAAAGTTATTTTTTTTGAAATTTTAAAAATAAATAAATTTAAAATATTAGGCTTTATTGACGATTTTAAAAAAAAAGGCGAATTAATAATTAAACACAAAAACAAAAAATATTATAACTTGGGAACAATTAATTATTTAAAAAAATTAAACAAACCAAACTCAATTGTTGCTATAGGAAATAACTTAATAAGGTCTAAAATAGTTAAAAAAATTGATAATAAATTTGAAATAAACTGGGTATCTATTAATTCGCCCAATAGTATTATAGCTTCAGATGTTAAAATTGGAAAAGGTAGTATGATTTTGCCTGGTGTAGTTATAAACAATAATTCAATAATTGGTGATCATTGTATAATAAATACATCAAGCTCTATAGATCATGATAATTTTTTTGATAATTTTTCAAGTACTGGTCCAAATGTAGCAACTGGAGGTAATGTTAAGGTTGGGGCATTTTCACATTTAGGAATAGGATCATCTGTTAAAGAAAATATAAATATTAAGAAAAATACAATGATTGGTGGTGGTTCTTTTATAAATAAAAACTGCTTAGCAAACTCTACTTATTTCGGTGTACCTGCAAAAAAAATAAAATAGTTTATATGCAAAAACTAATTGGAATTAATTACCAAAAAATTTTAAAAAAAAATATGTTAAATGTATTAAAAGATATATTAAAAGAAATATCAAAAAATGGATTAACAAATAATAATTTAATTTATATTACTTTTTTAACCAATCACAAAGAGGTAGAATTACCAAAATGGCTGAAAGATAAATATCCTAATGATATTACTATAGTTATCCAATATGAATATTACAACTTGGTAGTTGATAAAAATTCTTTTTCATTAAATCTTTCATTTAATAATAAAAGTACTAATATAATTGTTGGATTTGACTCAGTAATATCGTTTGCTGATCCATCTGCAAATTTTGGCTTAAAAATCAAAGATAATAAAAATTTAAATAAGGAAAAAAAAACCAAAATTAAAAATAATGTTATAGATTTCAGTAACTTTAAAAAAAACTAATCCAAATAAAAAGTTTTTGATATTTTTTTATTTTCAAAATTAATACAAAAAGGTTTACCAGTTGGGATTTCTATACTAGAAATTTCACTTGGTTTATATAAACCAATAGATATCATAATTGCTCTTAGAGAATTACCATGTGCTACTACTATTACGTTCTTTTTTTCAAATAATAAAATTTTTTTAATTTCTTTTTCATAATAAGGTGTTACTCTTTCAACAACTTGCTTTAAGCTTTCGCCATTAGGTGGATTTACTTCATAAGATCTTCTCCAAAGATGAACTTTTTCTTTACCAAATTTTTCAGCTGTTTCTTTTTTATTTAAACCAACTAAATCTCCATAATCTCTTTCATTTAAAGATTGGTGTTTAGTAACAATGAGTTTGTTGTTATTCCATAAATGTCCAAATGTATCTTTATTTAAAGCAATTTCAGCAGTTCGATTAGCCCTTAATAAAATACTGCTAAATACCATATCGATTTGAATTTGATTTTTTTGTAATAATTCACCAGCATTTAATGCTTCATTTATACCTTCTGAAGTTAATGGAACATCTTTCAAGCCAGTAAATTTGTTTTCAAGATTCCATTGACTTTGTCCATGTCTTAGCAATATTAGTGTATTCATATTTTATCTATTTTACTTAGAGATTTTGATATAGTGTTAATTATGTATTATTAACAAATTATGAAAAATAAAAAAAGAACAGAATTCGATACTTTAGGGCCAAAAAAAATAGATTTTGATAATTTATGGGGTGCCCAAACTCAAAGATCCTTAGAAAATTTTGAAATAGGCAATGAAAAAATGCCTGTGGAAATTATCAAATCTATTGGCCTACAAAAAAAAGCTGCAACTCAAGCAAATATGGAATTAGGCCTACTAGACAAGAAATTGGGTATAAAAATAATAAAAGCCTGTGATAAAATAATAAATCTTGAATTTTTAAATGAGTTTCCTCTTTCTTTATGGCAAACTGGTTCAGGAACACAAACAAACATGAATGCCAATGAAGTTATTAGTAATTATGCTAATAAATTATTAGGTAAAGAATTAGGTAGTAAAAAACCTATTCACCCAAACGATCATGTCAATTTATCACAATCTTCCAATGATACTTTTCCTACTGTAATGCATATATCCATTAATGAATTAGTTGATGACAAACTTATCCCATCTATTGATTTATTAATTAAAACATTTGAAAAAAAATCTAAAGAATTTAAAAATATTATTAAAGTCGGAAGAACTCATACTCAAGATGCTACTCCTTTGACATTAGGTCAAGAATTTTCTGGATATTTATTTCAAATTAAAAATTGTAGAAAAAGAATTTTTAATTCTAAAGATGAATTATTATATTTAGCTCAGGGAGGTACAGCAGTAGGAACAGGATTAAATGCTCCAAAAAATTTTGATAAAATTTTTTGTAAATACTTATCAAGAATTACAAAAAAAAAATATAGACCTGCTAAAAATAAGTTTGAAGCTATAGCTTCACATGACTCATTGGTTTATTTTTCATCAACTTTAAATATTCTTGCTGTTTCTATATTTAAAATTATAAATGATTTACGTTTGTTATCTTCTGGACCCCGCTCAGGTCTAGGTGAATTAAATTTACCAGAAAATGAACCAGGTTCATCAATAATGCCAGGAAAAGTCAATCCAACACAAATTGAGGCATTAAGTATGGTATGTGCACAAGTTATAGGAAATAATGTTACAGTTAATTTTTCTGGTACTCAAGGTAATTTTGAACTTAATACATTTAAACCAGTTATTGCTTATAATATAATTCAGTCTGTAAAATTATTAAGTGATTCGATTAAAAGTTTTAATAAAAATTGCTTAACTGGTATTAAACCAAATCATAATAATATAAAAAAACATCTTCAAAATTCACTAATGTTAGTTACTGCTCTTAATAAACATATTGGATATGAAAATGCTGCTAAGATAGCAAAACAAGCATTTAAAGAAAACATTAGTCTAAAGGAAGCTGCTTTAAAACTTCAACTAATAGATGGGAAAACTTTTGACAAAATTGTTAATGTTAAAAAAATGGTTTAATGAATGTATTCAAAGTTATTTTTATCGGAAAATAACTTTTTTAATAACTCGTTATTCAAATAATGACCAGATTTTTTACCAAAAAAATAACCTTCTATAGGAGAGCCAGCTAAATATAGGTCGCCAATTGAATCTAAGATTTTATGTCTAACAAATTCATCTTTGAATCTTAACCCGTCTTTATTTAAAATTTTTTCGTTGCCTACTACAACTGCATTATCTAAAGAACCCCCTAATGCAAATCCATTTGATCTAAGGAATTCTACATCTTTCTCAAATCCAAAAGTTCTTGCAGAAGCTATATCTGTTTTATAATTTCCATTAATTAGCTGCAATTGACAAGATTGCTTACTAACCAAATGACTTGGAAAATCTATTTCAAAATCTATGGAAAATTGATGATTTGGAACTAATTTTACAGAACCATTTTCATTATTAACCTCAATTTCTTTTTTTATTTTTATTATTTTTCTTTTTTTATCTTGTTCTTTAATTCCATTTTTTTCAATTAGTTTTACAAAAGGTTCTGAGCTACCATCCATAATTGGAACTTCTGGACCATTAATATAAACATTTAAATTATCTATATGCATTCCTGATAATGCGCTCATTAAATGCTCAATAGTTGAAATATTTAAATTATGCTTTGATATAGTTGTGCTTAAATTTGTAGCAGTAACATTTGACCAAATAGCTTCAATAATATTATCATTTTTTTTATCAATTCTGATAAACTTAATACCATTATCAACAGGGGCATTTTCAAGTCTTAAATTAATATCCAAGCCAGTATGAAGGCCAATACCCGATATTTCTATACTAGAATTTATTGTTTTTTGATTTAGATTGTTCTTATTTGTTGCTATCATATAAAAAAGTGCTGTAAAACAGCACTTTTAATGAATATATATTTTTCCCGATTTTAACAACTAACTGAATGTTACAAAGTATTTCAAATAGATTAATTAGCCTGTCTTCTTAAAAAAGTAGGTATATCAAGCAACTCTTCTTCAGTCTCTTGATTATATTCTTCCTCTATTTCATTTTCCTCAGGCTGAAATTCGCTTTCGGCCAAGATATTTGTTTCAATTTCTTCACTATCACTAGTTTCTATATTACCATCTAAAACTGGCTCAGCCTTAGTTTCTTGACTTTCTGAAGTTTCAAGACCCTTTTCTCTAACGGTATCAAAAAGACTAAGTCTTCTTACACTAGTTTCAGAAGTCTCTGTTTCTGCAGAATTGCTTTCCTGAGAAGAAATTTCAGTATCTACATTTGAATTATGGCTAATATTTTCTTCTAAATGATTTTCGGATTTAATTTCATCAATATTTGCATGCAAATCCTCTTCTAGAGATTCATTGTTGTCTACATTTGTTTCTATGTCATCCTCTGTGTTTAGATTTTCCTGCTCAGGTAATCCTTCTTCAGAAGCTTGAGCTTCTTCAGGTTTGGCAGGATCGTCACTAATAGAGATATTTTGATCCATGCTCAAATTTGCATTTTCAATATTTCTGTTGTCAAGATTAAGATGCAAATTATTTTCAGAAGATATAGGTTTATTATAAACTGAATTATCAATGGAAATATTTGAATAATTTTCAATAGGATTTGAAATAACCGAATTATTGTTATCAATACCAGTAGCAACAATACTAACTCTAACTAATCCTTCTAAACGATCATCACAAGTAGTCCCATAAATTATATTGGCATTATCATCTACTTCTTGTTTAATTCTATTTGCAGCTTCGTCTACTTCATATAAAGTAATGTCTTTGCCTCCAGTAATATTTATTATTAGACCTCTAGCTCCTTTTAAAGATACATCATCAATTAAAGGATTAGCTATAGCTGCTTCTGCTGCTGCAATAGCTCTACCCTCACCTGATGCTTCACCAGTACCCATCATAGCCTTGCCCATTTCAGACATTACAGTTTTTACATCTGAAAAATCTAAATTTATCATTCCTGGTTGTACCATTAAATCGGTTACACCTCTTACTCCTGCATAAAGGACATCATCTGCCATTTTAAATGCATCTGAAAATGTTGTTTTTTCATTTGCAATTCTAAACAAATTTTGATTTGGAATTGTTAAAAGTGTATCAACATGTTGTTGAATTTCTTCTATTCCTTTTTCTGCTAGTTTCATTCTTTGAGTTCCTTCAAAATGGAAAGGTTTGGTTACAACTCCAACTGTTAAAATTCCTCTTTCTCTAGCAAGTTTAGCAATTACTGGTGCAGCACCTGTTCCAGTTCCACCTCCCATACCTGCTGCAATAAAAAGCATATGGCTTCCATTTAATTTTTCTTTTAATTCTTCAACTGCTTCTTCAGCAGCTTGTTTTCCTACATCAGGACGCATTCCAGCACCCAATCCCCTAGTTGTGTTTAATCCTAATTGAATTTTATTTTGGCAACTAGAAATTTGTAATGCTTGAGCATCTGTATTAGCAATTAAAAAATCAACTCCTTCTAAATTTGAATTAATCATATTATTAACTGCGTTGCCGCCTGATCCACCAACTCCTAGAACTGTAATCTTTGGATGAAGGTTTTGATCTACATCTGGTAAGGTTATATTAATGGTCATTTTAATTCTCCGCCGTTTTTGTTATTTTCTAACGATTCGCATCCGCAACCGTCAATAAATTTAACTATATATTGTATGTATATTTAAATATATTGGTCAAGCCAAGTCAAAAAACCTGAAAAACCTGGCTTTTGTTTGTTTTTTTTACTGTTTTTAACAAATTTCACTTCATAATCATTAGGATCGTACAATATTGTTCCAATAATATCTGCCATAGAAGGAGTTAAAAACATTTTATCTAATTGAAGGATTTCCTTGGGTTTTCCAATTCTAACATTGCTTGAAAAGATTAATTTTGCATATTCCACGATACCCTCAAGTTGAGCTCCACCACCCGTTAAAACTACATTCTTTATTTTTTTATTATGTAAATTTTTTTGTTTTATTTTTTGCCATACTATCTCTAATGTTTCTTCTATTCTGGGTTTAATAATTGAATTTACAGTTGATCGATTAATTTGGTTAAACTGGTTAACTTCACCAGATATATAGGGCACTTCTATAATTTCATGTTCATCACTTGGTGAGCTTATAACTGAACCATATAATGTTTTTAATCTTTCAGCACTAGTTATTGTAGTTGATACTCCTCTAGCTATATCATTAGTTACATTATTACTTCCAACCATAAATGAATCACCAAAAATAAAATGTTTATTTTCAAAAATAGAGGTTGAGGTATTAGTATGCCCTAAATCAATACAAATAGTACCTAAATTTTTCTCATCTTCACTCAAGGTTGCTAAAGCAGAAGACAAAGGGGAGGGAATATAATTTTCAATATCTATTTTTAACTTATCAATTAAATTAATAGTATTTTTCAAAAACTTTTCATTTATTAAAAGTTTATAAAAAAATATCTTAACTTTTTCTGCAAAATTTCCAATTGGTTCATTATAAAATAATTTATTATCCAATTCGTATCCAATTATATTATTTATAGTCTCAATATAATTTTCATATTTATTGAAATAAATTGATTTATTAATTGCTTTATTTAAATGTAAATCAGTAATTTTTTCATTATCTAAATATATTTCTGAGTCATAATATTCAGAAATAGATTCAACAGCAGGAATATTTATATTAATAGAATTTAGTTTTGTTTGTGAATTTTTTTCAGAATCATTAATTAATTTTTTAATTTCTTCAGTTAAACTTAAATAATCAACTATTATATTTTTTTTTATGTCTTTTGCAGGAAAACTTAATAATGATAGTATCTTAATATTTTTAGGGTCTTTATATTCACAAACAATGCAAGAAATTTTAGAGTTTCCAATATTTAGACCTGCTTTAATCATTTATCTATACTTTATTATTGCTTTTTCATAATTTCTTAAATCAATAGATTCAATTTTATCAAATTCATCCTTTTTAAGATTTTTATATAATATTAAAAAGTTTTCTATAGATCTTTTAAGATAATTTTCAGATAATTTTAACAATAAATTGTTTTTTAATAGTAAATTCCATCTTCTATTTTGTATAAATTCAGCATTAATAATTTCAGATCTAAATTCTTTATTTAATCGATCAATAATAATTAATAAATTTTCAGCTTCAATTATAGATGATTTTCCTTCAAAAATAATGAAATCTATATTATCGTTCTTTTCTCTTAAATCAGCAAATTCTATTATCTTACCTGTTATATTAAAATAATAATATTTATCATTATACTTGTATATTCCAATAGGTTTATATTCTTCAATTTCTATTAACATTTTATTTTTGTAATCAGTATTTAATGTAACTTTTTTAACCCAATTATTTTCATAAATTAAATTTGAAATTTTCTTAAGTGGTAATAAAAAAATCGATTTATTCAAATTAGGTTTTATTATATCTTCAATATCATTTTTGTTGATTCTGTGCGTTCCTTCAATAACATAAGTTTTTAAAGTATAATTTAAATCTTTAGATAAATTTTCAATAGAATCTAAAATCAAAGTGTTGATTTTATATAAATTAATGTATGTAAAATATCCTAGTAATACTAATAATATTAAGAATGAAGGTACTAAGAACAATCTTTTTTTAAATATTAATACTTTTTTTCTATTGAATTTATTATTCATTAAAATTTTTAATTAGTTCTAAAACTATTTTTTCAAAAGATATATTTTTATATTTTGCTTGTTCTGGTACTAATGATATAGAAGTCAATCCTGGTTGGGTATTTGTTTCAAGATAAAATATTTCTTTATTTTTATAATCATAAATAAAATCACTTCTTGATATAATATTGCATTCTAAAATTTTATGAGCTTTTAACGCAACTTCTAGACATTTTTTATATGTATTATTAGGAATTTTAGCAGGCAGTATATGTTTTGAAAAACCTTTAGTATATTTTGCCTCATAGTCAAAAAACTCATTTTTACTTTTTATTTCTGTAACTTCTAAGGGTATAGTTTTATTTTGTATATCTAGTACTGAAACTGTTAACTCTTTACCATTAATATATTTTTCTAAAACTAGACTTTTATGATGTTTTATTTTTTTTTTATATAAATTTAATTCTTTTATTAAGTTTTCAAAATCAATATCATTTTTTATAATTTTAATACCATAACTTGACCCGCTTTCATTTGGCTTTATTACAAACTGCCCAAAAGATTTTTTTATTTTATTTAAATATTTTTCATTTAGATTTTTAGGGTTAACTTTAATAAATAGAGGTGTTTGAATGCGATATTTACTTAGTTTTTTCTTTGAAGTAATTTTGTTAAAACAATTTTTTGAAGAACTAACGCTTGAATGTGTAAATTTATATTTATTCATTTTAAGTATTGATTGAATTTTACCATCTTCTCCAAAAGGTCCATGCAATGCATTAAATAAAACTAAATTATTAGAATATTTTTTTATTTTATTTTTAAAATTTTTAGGATCTACTAATATTGATTCATATTTAATTTTATTTTTTTTTAAAATTTTTTTTACTTCTTTTGCTGTTTTTAATGAAACTTCATGCTCTTCATTAAAACCACCTTCTAAAATTAATATTTTATTCATATTATTCACCAACCAGTTTAATTTCCCAATCAAGTAAAATATTGAATTTGTTAAATACTTTTTCAATAATTTTTTTTCCTAAATTTTCTATATCAGCCGCAGATGCCCTACCTTTGTTAATTAAAAAGTTTGAATGCAAATCACTCACTATGGCATCTCCATATTCTAAGCCCTTACAGCCTGATTTTTCAATTAATTCTGCTGCAAAATGATTTGGTGGATTTTTAAACGTACTTCCTGAAGTTTTTTCTTTTATAGGTTGTTTTTTATTTCTTTCATTTTTAATATATTTTAATTTTTCATCTATTAATTTTGCTGAACCATAAGTAAATTTAAATAGGGCTGATATAACAATATCTTGATCTTTTAAATTTGATGAACGATACTTTAAATGTAAATTATCTGCTGGTATTTCAACATTTTTCCCATTCGAATTAATTAAATTAACTTTTGTAAGAATATCTTTTGTTTCTGAACCAAAGCATCCTGCATTCATTTTTACTGCACCACCTATTGTTCCAGGAATTCCACTGTAAAATTCAAAATTTTCAATTGAATTAATTTTGGCAAACTTAGAAAGATTGGAATCTAGTATACTAGCACCAACTTTTACATAATCATTTATAATCTCAATTTTATTAAAACCCTTTCCGAGTTTTAAAATGACTCCATTGTAACCTTTGTCTCTTATAAGCAGATTGGTGCCTGCTCCAATTACAAAAAAATTTTCATTTTTTAACATGTTTAAAAAAATATCTAATTCTTTTTCATTATGTACACTAATAAAAATTTTTGCTTTTCCACCAGTTCTAAACCAAGTTTCTTTACCAATATCTTTATTAAATACAATTTTACTTTCTAATTTACTGCTAATTTTTTTTAATTCATCAATCATTAATATTTCATAAAATTATATGCGTCTTTAGTAATTGATCCTGCTCCCATAAATATAATCAAACAGTTTTTATTTGTTTGTTTTTGCAACATTTCAAATAATTTTTTTTTCATTAATAACATATTTGACATTTTTATTTTCTTTTCTTAAATTAATAAATAATTTTTTGGATGTTGCATTTTTGATAATTTTTTCTCCTGCAGAATATGTTTTCAAAATATATAAATTTTCAATTTTTGATAGAATATTTATAAAATCCTTCATTAAAAAATTAGTTCTCGAATATCTATGGGGCTGAAAAATAACAATTATATTTTTTGATATTTTTTTTGCAGCAGATAATGTGGCTTTTATTTCAGTTGGATGATGAGCATAATCATCTATTATTAATGCATTATTTTTTTTACCAATTTCAGTAAACCTTCTTTTAACACCTTTAAAATTTAGTATACCTTTTCTTATTTTGTTAATTTTAATACCTAAGATAAATGAAGCAATTATACTTGCAGTACAATTTAAAATATTATGATCACCTAACAAGTTAACTTTAAACAAATAATCTCCATAATAATTATTAATTTTTTTATTTATTTTTATTTTAAATATTGTTGAATTATTATCATTTTTAATATTTGATATAAACACATTAGCATCTTTATCTTTAATTGAATAAGAAACTATATTTCTTGTTTTGATTTTTTTAACTATTTTTTTTAAATTTGAGTTATCTGTACAAATTATTGAATATCCATAAAAAGGTAAATTTAAAATAAAATTTTCAAAAGTTCTAATAAGGTTTTTTTTATTTTTGTAAAAATCTAAATGCTCAATATCTAAATTAGTGATAATAGATATTTGGTGTGGTAATTTTAAAAATGATCCATCGCTTTCATCTGCCTCGGCTACTATCCATTCACCCTTACCTAATTTATTATTTTTTGAATAACTATTAATAATACCACCATTAATAATTGTAGGATCTAAATCTGCGTTATCTAAAATACTTCCAATAATACTAGTTGTTGTAGTTTTGCCATGGGATCCAGCAATTGCAATGGATTTTTTATTTTTCATAAGTTCTGCTAACATATCCGCACGACTTACAACTGGAATAGAATTTTTTTTACATGATAAAATTTCTGCATTTTTTTTATCAATAGCTGAAGAATATACAGCTGCTGATATATTTAATACATTTTTCGAATTATGACCTTTAAAGATTTTAATACCTTTTTCTTTTAACCTATGAATAGTATCATTTGTTCCTATATCACTTCCCTGGACTTTATACCCTAAATCATTCATAATTTCAGCGATACCCGACATACCAATTCCACCAATCCCTATAAAATGGATTAATATTTTTTTATTTTGAGATTTCATTTTTAATACTTTCATACATTAATTTATTTGCATTTATTTCTTTATGTTGTTTAAAACAATTACTAATATATTTTTTAAATTTTTCATCTTTGAAAACTTTATAAGTAAAGTTATAAGCTTTAAATAAGTCAAAATTATTTTGATTTAAAATAATACCACATTCTTTTGTTTCTAGTATTTTAGCATTTTCATTTTGATGATTATCTTTTGAAAAAGGAAAAGGTATTAGTATTGAGGGGATTTTATAATTAATTATATCATTGATTGTTCCTGCACCACATCTACTAATAATTAAATCAGTTTTTTCTAAAATTTCAGGTAAATTATAAAAAAAATCAGATATGTCAAAACTGTTAGTATATTTACTAATTTTTTTGCTAAATTCGCCTGAATAATTTTTTGGACACTGAATTATAAAAAAAATACTATTTAAATCTTTATTGCTAAATTTTGACAACAATTTATCAAAACATTTTAGTATTGCTAACGAACCTTGACTGCCACCATATACAAAGATAACAAATTTTTTATTAATTTTTAAAAATAATTTATCATAAATTTTTTTGCTATTTAATTCATTTGTTGGTAAACCAACCTTAATTAATTTAGAGTTGTACATTATGTTAAAATCGTAACCTATATCAAAATTTAAAAAAACTTTATTAACATGTTTTATAAAAAATTTATTACTTCTACCAAGAATAGAATTTTGTTCATGAATGTAAAAATAGTTTTTATAAAATATTTTAAATAAAATAATTACTAATGAAGGTGGAATAGCTGCATAACTTCCAAACGAAATTGCTACTTTAGGTTTGTGTTTAATTAAAAAAAATAAAGCCTGTATAAATCCTATAAATAATTTTAATAATCCTAAAATTTTAAAAAAAAAACTACCTGATAGATGTGATGCATTAATAATTTTAATACTTCCATTGTAATCTTTAATAAATTTTTTTCCTCTATGATCAGTTATAATCGTACATTTCTTATTTAATTTTAATAAATAATTTCCAAAAGCAACAGCAGGCAATACATGCCCTCCTGTCCCACCAGCAAATATAACAAAAGAATTATTCATTATTTTTATTTGTTAAAGATAACAATATTCCAAATAAAATACTAATTGAAATCATTGATGAACCGCCATAGCTAACAAAAGGAAGTGTCATGCCTTTAGTTGGTATTAAGCCCAAAGAGCTAAAAATATTAATGAAACTTTGAAGTCCAAAAGAACAAATTAATCCTGTTGTAGCTATCATTTTATATGGGTCATTTATTCTTAAAGCCAAAATAAGTGTCCTAATAATAATACTTAATATTATAAATATTATTATTATACAAAATATTAAACCCAACTCTTCTCCAGCAACTGCAAAAATAAAATCAGTATTTGCATCAGGAATTTTTTCTTTAAGTATCCCTTGTCCTGGTCCCTTACCAAATACACCACCGGACTTAAATGCTTTAATACTTAAATCAATTTGAAAAGTTTCTGCTCCAGGGTCAAAAAATGAATTAATTCTTTTTTTGACATGATCAAAAACAAAATATGAAAAAATTGACATAAAAGTTAATAATATGATACCAAAAAAAACTAAAAATAAGGAGATTCCAGCTACAAACATTTGACAAAAAAAAGTTGAAACAATCAAGATTGTCATTCCTAAATCTGGTTGCCAAAGAATCAAACTAACTAAAAATATAAAAAAAATAAATAAAACTATCATGTAGTGCTTTCTTGAGTTTATAGCTTGTGCAATACACCAAGAAGTAAGTATTATAAAAAATGGTTTAATGATCTCAGATGGCTGCAATGTAAAATTTAAAATCTTTAACCATCTTTTTGCACCTTTTATTTCAAAATCAATAAATAATATTATCAGAAGTAAGAAAATCAATAATACAAAACCAACTAAAGAAATACGTCTAATATTTTTATGATCAATAGTTGAAAATAAAATCATTAAAAATACACTGATAATAAAAAAAATACTGTGTTTATTTATTAAATAAAAATTATCATTAACTGAAAGTGATAAAATTACTCCAGTAATTCCTAATGAAATAATAAAAACAAAATTAAATTTATCAATAGATAGCCACCATTTTTCAATTATTTTCATTTTAATTCCTAGTATATAAATTAATTAGTTCATTGAAATGTTTACCTCTTTCTTCAAAATTTTTATATTGATCATACGAAGTGCATGCGGGTGCAAATAGTATTGTTTTTTTAATTTTTTGTTCTTTTTTATTTTGAAATATATTTTTAACTAGTATTTTCAAATTTTTATATTTTTTTGTTTCAATTTTTTTACCTATTTGATTTTTAATCATATTAGCCGATTCCCCAAATGTATAAATTTGTATAATATTTTTTGAAAATTTTTTTATTTTATTGAATTCTTTTTCTTTAGCTCTGCCACCAATTATAAGGTGAATATTTTCATATTCTTTTATTGAATCTAAAGTTGATTGCAAATTAGTTGCCTTGCTGTTGTTAATTATTAAGTATTTTGAATTATTTCTTACTACTTTATTTCTAAATGGTAAGCCCTTAAATTCTTTCAAAGTTTTATAAAATATATTTTTTTTAATTTTGAAAATTCTAGATACAATGTAAGTAACTAGTATGTTTTGTATATTAAAAGAGCAGCTTAAATCATTTGAAAATTCATTTAATCTAATTTTTTTATTTTTTTTATAAAAATAATTATCATAAATAAAATCCTTTTTAATAAATACATTCGCATGATTATTATTTAATGAAAATGAAATTTTATTTATAATATTTTTAGACTTTAATAGCTTACAAGATTCTTTATCATCCATAGAGATCAAATTATAAGATGTGTTTTTTCTTGAAAATATTTTTTTCTTTTGATTAATATACTCATTATAGTTTTTATATCTATTTAAGTGATCTTTTGATAAATTTAAAATAATAGATACGTGAGGATTAAAATTATTGATTGTTTCTAATTGAAAGGAGCTTAACTCTACAACATGGTGAGTATATTGTTGCTTACCTAGAAAAGCATTTAATAATGGATTGCCTATATTGCCACCAACAAAAGTTGAAAAATATGATTTTTTAAACATATCTCCTATTAACTTTGTTGTGGTGGATTTCCCATTAGTCCCTGTTATTGCAACAATTTTTTCTTTAGTAGCATTTTTCAAATATGCATTTAAATCTCTATTAATTTTTAATTTATTAACATTTTTAAATTTTTTTTCTTTTAATGATATTCCAGGAGATAAATAAATTTTTTCAAATGTATTTAAATTTAAATTATTTGGATTGGATAACTTAAGATTTGGAAATTTTTTTTTTATTTTTTCTCTTACAGTTTTATTGTCATCCCAGCAGTAAATAATTTTTTTCTTTTTTTTTAAAAATTTTAATACTGAAATTCCACTTTTACTTAAACCATATACAAACTGCATTTTAACGAATTTTTAAAGTTGCTAAACCAATTAGGGCTAAAACTATAGTTATTATCCAGAATCTAATTACAATAGTTGATTCTGCCCATCCCTTTTTTTCAAAATGATGATGAAGGGGTGCCATCATAAAGATTCTTTTACCTGTAATTTTAAAACTTAAAACTTGTATGATTACTGAGAGCGTCTCAAGTACAAACAGGCCACCAATAATTGCTAAAACTATCTCATGTTTTACAATTAATGATGTTGAAGCTAGGGAACTACCTAAAGATAAGGATCCTGTATCCCCCATAAATACTTTAGCAGGAGGTGCATTATACCAAAGGAAACCTAAAGCTGCTCCAACTACTGTTCCACAAAAAACAGCTAATTCACCTGAGCCTGGAATATAACCTATTTGAAGATAACTAGAAAAAACTGTGTTCCCTGCAACATAAGCAATAAAAGCAAATGCCATAGCAACTATCATAACAGGCACAATTGCTAATCCATCTAATCCATCAGTTAAATTAACTGCATTTGCTGATCCAATAATTATAAACATTGCAATCACAAAATAAAAAATACCAAAATTTATTATTAAATTTTTAAAGAAAGGAAAAGCAATTGTATCACTATAAATTTGTGGTAAGTTATTTTGAATTAAAAATACAATAATTAAACTAATTATTAATTGTAAACTAATTCTTATTTTTGCTGATAAGCCATTACTTGTATTAGACTTAACTTTTAAATAATCATCATAAAACCCAACAACTCCGAAACTTATACATGAAAATAAACTTATCCATATAAAATTATTATTTAAATCTGCCCAAAGTAATAATGAAACAATTATGCTAAGTATAATTAATACACCGCCCATTGTTGGCGTTCCTGCTTTTGAAATAATATGTTCTTTAGGACCATCATCTCTAATTGGTTGCCCTAAAGGCTGAATATTGGATAAAGATTGAATAATGAATTTACCGAAAATTAATGAAAAAAATAAAGAAGTTAAGATTGCAGCTCCAGTTCTAAAAGTAATATAATTAAATAAATTTAAAGCTGTAAAAATATTTACATATTCTTCTGCTAAAATCTTAAACAATTATTGTTCCTTTCTCAGTTTAAAAATTTTCTTCCAAATTTATTTACTATAGTATTATTAGAACATTTAGCCAATAAAATGGCATTATTGTACAAATGTCTTTTTAAGTATTTCAATAGATCGTCCTCATTTCTTAATATGATAAAATTATTTTTAGGTTTTTTAATTTTACATATAGCTAATTCAAATAATTTGCCACACAAAATTACCAAATCAAATTTATATTTTTCTAAAAATTTAATTATTTCAAAATGATATTTAACACTTGCTTTACCTAGTTCATTCATATTGCCTAATATTAAAACTTTATTATAATCCTTAAATTTGATAGAATTGAGATAAACAATACTTTGTTTCATAGTAATTGGATTTGCATTGTATGTTTCATCAATAAAATGAATTTTTATTTTACCTAATTTCTTTTTAATCAAAGATCCTCTACCTTCAACGGGTTTCAGTTTTTCTATATTATTTAATAATATTTTTTTACTTATTTTATACTTATCAAATAATGTCATACAAAATAACAAATTTTTTATCCTATGTTTTTCAAAAATTTTCGTTTTAATTAAATATTTTTTCTTATTAATAATTAACTCATATAAATAATCATTTTTTCTTTTGGTAATCTTATTAATATAGCTATTATTATTTTTTGTATCTCCAACCTTAATTACATTTTTTACTTTGTATTTTTTTGCAATTTTAACTAAATTTTTTTCTTCTTTTGTATCATTGGATAAAATTACAGAATTAATATTAGAATTATATTTTGGATTAAATATATCTGATTTTTCAATTGCTACATTTTTTTTTGTTTTGAAATTCTCAAGATGGGTTGGTTGAATATTTGTTATCATTGTAATTGATGGCTTTACATACTGAACTAAACTACTAATTTCTCCAAAATTATTAGTTCCTAACTCAAATATTGCAAAATTTGATTTTGAATCCATATTTAAAATACTAAGTATTACGCCTAAAAAATTATTATAACTTTTGTGCGAAAAAGATACGTTATATTTTTTTTTCATAAAAAAACTTAATGTTGTTTTAAGAGTTGTTTTTCCAGCACTACCAGTGATACCTATTACTTTTCCTTTAAAACAATTCCTTTTTTTAATAGCCAAACTTTTTAAAAAAAAATTTATATCTCTTACATAATAAATTTTATCTAAATTTTTTTTATTTTGGATTTTTTTATTAGTTACACAATATTTTGCTCCTTTTTTTAAACTATGATTAATATATTTATTTCCATGACAATTTTTGCCTTTTAAAGCTAAAAAAACATCGCCTTTCGAAATATCATTACTGTTTATTTTTAATTTATTACTTTTATTTAAAATATAGTTTTCTATTTTTTCGTTAATTTTCATATTTTATTATTTGTTTAGCAATTTTATAATCATCAAATTTAATTATTTTATTTTTTAAAATCTGAAATCTTTCATGTCCTTTTCCAGCAATAATTAAAACGTCATTTTTTTTTAGAGAATTTATAGCTTTTTCAATTGCTTTACGTCTATCAGATATATTAATGGCTTTTGGGCAATATTTAATTATTTCTGATCTAATTTTACTAGGTTTTTCATTTCTAGGATTATCATCCGTAATTATAATTTCTTTTGCATATTTATTAGCTAATAATCCCATTAATTTTCTTTTTTTCTTATCTCTGTTCCCTCCACATCCAAAAACTAAATTTGGTTTTTTTGAATTAATAGTATTAACTATTAATATATTTTTGAGAGCATCTGGGGTATGAGCAAAATCAATAATTATTTTTGATGAATTTTTTTTATTAAATATAACTTCAGATCTTCCTGGCGCAAACTTAATATATTTTAAAGATTTAATTATATTTTTAATTTTTATATTAAGCTGAATACAGCAAGCTATAGCGCATTCAATATTTTCAATATCTATTTCTGAATAGTTTAAATTTTCTAATTTGTATTTTTTATTATTTAGAAATAAATATAAAATTTGATTTATTTTTTTTATAAATAAATATTTTTCTCCATACAGTATATATTTAATTTTATTTTTTTTAAGATTATTTATAAATTTTGATTTATTTTTTAATCTTGAATTTATAATTGCAATTCCATTTTTATCTAAATATTTAGAGAATAATTTTAGTTTAGAATTTTGATAATTTCTAATTGTTTTGTGATAATCTAAATGATCATGCGAAATATTTGTTATTGCGGAAATGTTAATAGGAAATTTATTTAATCTATTTTGATCTAAAGCATGACTTGATGCTTCAAATACAAAATTATAATCATTTTTAATTTTACTAAAAGCATTTTGGTGTAATATTTCATAATTTGGAGTTGTAAGATTTGAATTTTTATTTTTCTTATTATTTATATAATAACCCAGAGTGCCTTGCATTTTAATTTTAATGTTATTTAAAATACAAATTTGGGAAACATACCAAGCCACTGTAGTTTTACCATTAGTACCAGTTACGGCAATTGTATTTTTTGGTTTATATGGTTTAATTAAAATTAATAACTTGGTAACTTCAGAATCCAAATCTTCAACTACAAATTGAGCCAATGGAATGTTTTTGTGAGGTTTATTCGTTATAATTGCTGAAATATTTTTTTTAATTGCTTCTTTCAAAAATATTCTTTTAATTTTTTTTTTAGAGTCTGTTACATATAAAGATGTATTATCTAATTCTTTAGAATTAGAACTTATTTTATTGAAATTTTTAAATTTATTTAAATTTATTATTTTTTTAATTTTTATATTTTTTCTTATTTCAGAAAGTTGCATTTTTTGCTTCATATAAATATTTTATGTCTGCATTAAGAAATTCATTCGAGAAATTTTTTGGAATATTAAGAATTTTGATCATTTGTATTATAATATCTTTAACCAATGGGGCATTAACCCAAGCCCCAGTCGTTTTATTTTTCAATTCTTTAATTTTCTTTGGGTATTCTAAAATAGTTAAAACTACATATTTTGGATCATCTATTGGAAAAACACTAATGAATGATGTTAAATCTCTATCTTTATGATACCCGCCTTTTTTGTTAACCATCATTGCTGTTCCAGTTTTTCCTCCAAGATGGTAGCCTTCTACCTTGACTCTTGGACCTGTAAAACTAGTTTTAGTTACAACAGATCTTAGTAATTTTAAAAAATACTTCGATGTCTCTTTTTTGACTAAAATCTGATTGTTTTTTTTATTGTTTTTTAATGAAATTATTGTTGGATGTACTTCAAAGCCATCATTTGCAATAGTAGCGTAGGCTTTAACTAAATGTAAAGGTGTTATGGCGAAACCATGACCATAACCAATGGTCATAGTTTCAACTGGGCCCCAATTATTATTATTTCCTAGAGGGCTTGCTGTTTCTAGAATTTCAAAATCTAACTTATCAAAGAATCCAATTTTTTTAAAAAATTTTTTTTGATTTTTATCTCCTATTATAGAAGCTATTTTTGCAGTTCCAATATTTGAAGATTTAACAATTATTTTTTCTATATCATAGATACCATTACCTTCATATTCTAAATAATCGCTTATACCTTTAATATTTTTTGTTACATCAAAAGTCATTTCTGGATTTATAATATTCATATCATAACCCATAGCTATTGTTATTGGCTTAAAAGTTGATCCCATTTCATAATTTGATTGTACCACTCTATTTGTTAAGTTGCTTTCATTAAAAGTATTACGGTGATTTGGATTAAAATCAGGAAGACTTACAGAAGAAATAATTTCACCATTTTTTATATTAAGTATAACTGCAAGTCCTGATTCTGCTTTAAATTTTTTTATAGTATTATCTAATTTTTCTCTAACAGCTTGCTGTAAATTTATATCAATTGTTAAGTACACATCTTTAGAAATACTTAGGTTCTTTTCAAACGCTCTTTCAATCCCTGATCGACCTATACCATCAATATCAACATACCCAACTAAATGAGATGCAACATTCGAATAAGGGTATACTCTTTTTGTTTCTTTATGAATTCTTAAATTTATTTCTCCTAAATTAATAATTGCTTGATGTTCTTTTGGTGTTATGTTTCTTTTAATCCATACAAATTTTTTACTTTTATTTAAATTTTTTAAAATTTTATTTTCATCTAAATTTAAAATTTCAGATAAATTTTTAGAAATTAGAGTTTTATTTTTAATTTTTAAAGGATTAGTTGAAAGAGAATTTGAAATAATACTAGTTGCTAAAAGATTGCTATTTTTATCATATATTTTACCTCTTTGATAATCTAATTGAGTACTTTTAATTTGAATATCATCAATTGAAAATACCATAATGTCCACAATTCTAAATACAGCTACAGAATAAACAAAAACAAATAGTAACATTGAAAAAAAAATTCTTTTATGGAAATCTTTTAAAGAATCGCTATCAAACAAATTAAATGATTTTTTCATACTTATTAATCATTTCAAATTATTAATAATTTACTTTAAAAATATCTGTTTCCTCAATCTTAATAAATTCACTTAATTTAATTATATTTGCAGATTTATTAATATTGATTGTTTTTTTTGGATTGTAAATTAACTGGAGTTTTTCTAAATATTTAATATCATTATGCAGGGCTAATTCCATTTTGTTGATATTAATTTCTTGTTTTTTTTGAATTATATTATTTTTTAAGTTTGAATTTAGTCTTTCTAAATTCCTTGCTTCATGCCCAATAAATATTAAAAAAAATGCAATTAGAATATTTATAAACATAATAATAACTATTGATTTAGAATATTTCATAATTAAATCTTTTGTGCTACCCGAAGTTTAGCTGATCGCGATCTTGGATTATTACTAATCTCAATATCAGTAGGCCTAATTGGTTTTTTTGTTATTATATTTAAGGTGATTGGACCTAAATCAACTAACTCCGGGTAATGGCGGGAGGAACGCCACTTTTTACCACTATTGTGGTTAAAGAATTCTTTCACAATTCTATCTTCTAGACTTTGGAAAGAAACTATTATTAAAAAACCATCATTATTTAATAACTCGATAGTTTTATTTAAAGTATTTTTTAGTTCGTTAATTTCATCATTAATATAAATTCTAAGTGCTTGAAATGTTCTAGTAGCAGGATGTGTTTTTCTAAATTTTTTTGAATTTATAGGAAAGCACTTTTCAACTATTTTAGCTAATTCTAAAGTACTATTAATAGATTTGATATTTCTATTGTTAACTATATTTTTTGCAATTCTTCGTGAAAATCTCTCTTCACCATACTCAAAAATTATATTTGCCAATTTTTTTTCATCATAAAGATTGATTACTTCATAAGCTTTTTTGGATGAAGAACTCATATTCATATCTAAAGGCCCATCTTTTTGAAAAGAAAAACCTCTTTTTGAATCTTCAATTTGATTAGAGCTTACTCCTAGATCAAAAATTATAACATCAAATTTTTTTTTAAGATGTAGACTTTTTGAAATATCATCTATTTTGCTAAATTTCTCATTTGCAAAATGAAAATTATTAAATTCTTTCTTTACTTCATTTGCAAATTGTTTTGTTGTTGGATCTCTGTCAATTGCTATTAATTTATTTACATTAAATTCATTTAATATTGATTTTGTATAACCACCAGCACCAAAAGTGGCATCAATGACATCAATTTTTTTATTATTAGGAATAAATGATTTGACTTCATTTAACATTACAGGAATGTGTTTATTGATCATTTTAATTCCTTTTCAATTATAATTGAGCTCAATGATTTTTTTTCTTGAATTAACCTATTTCTAGAATTTTTTTGCTTATCGATTGCTGCTTTGGGTTCCCAAATTTGAAAATAGAATCCCTGACCTATAAAAGTTACTTCTGATGAAATTTTAGCATAATCTTTTAAGCTTTCAGGTATTGCAAATCTTCCTTCTTTATCCAAATTTGTAGGAATTAATTCAGAAAAAATTGATGTTGAAAAATCATCCTGATCTTCTGAAAAGAAATCTAATCTATTTATTCTTTTGGCAATTTCATTTATCCTTTGAGAGCTACAACCTTCAATGGAGTTACTTTTTAAAGATTTATATAATATAATTTCATTTTTACTGCTTTTTGGAAGTACATTTCTAAACAATGAAGGCAAAGATACTCTTCCTTTTTTATCAATTTTATTAACAAAATGAGATACAAACAAATCCATATTTTTTTGGGTTATCATGGGAAAATATGGGCGTCAATGGGAATTAACATGATTTTACATTTGTTCTATAAATGTTCTTTAAATAATAAAGAAAGATGGTGCATAAGCCGGGTTCTGTAAATTATCAAAATTTGATGATCATTAATCTAGAACAAATGTCACCATTTGTTTCAAGCAGTCTACCCGAGTAACTAAGCTGGAAACTTTTCGTTACTCCTATTTGACCTTGCTCCTAAAAGGGTTTGCAATGCCATTTATGTTACCACAAATGCGGTGAGCTCTTACCTCACCTTTTCACCCTTACCTTATAAATAAGGCGGTATATTTTCTGCTGCACTTTCCCTAAGCTTTCGCTTGCCAGGTGTTACCTGGTTTTATTTTCCAGTGGAGCCCGGACTTTCCTCTCGATTTCTCAAGCGATCATCGCACCATCTATTCATTATTGTAATTATTTGAAATTTATTCACTGGTCAACAATTGTTTAAAATGTGTTTTAATTGCTTCATATGTAAGTGAATCTAATTTACCAATTTTTGCTTTTTTTACATAATGTGATTGGTAGGCCTTGATTAAAGTATTAAATTTCTTAATACTCTTTTTTGCTGGTCCTACATTATACCCTATTTTACCTAACATATATATGCTTTTTGATTTGGGCAATTTAAGATCTTTTTTAGTTAAAATAGTTTCAATTATTTCCATTTCTTTTTTATTTAATTTAGGAAAGGTAGATTTCAATTTTTGCCATGGAAACGACAATCCAGGATCTACTTTTCTATATGGAGCTATGTCAGAATGACCTAATATGTTTGTTACTGGAATATTATATTTGTTTCTTAGATTTTTAATTAATTTCATCAATTTGCTAATTATATTTACATTATAATTTTTATCCTTTTCAGGATTAAAATCTAACTCTATACCTATAGAATAAGAATTTAGATCTTTGTAATTTTTCCATTGAGATTTACCTGCATGCCATGCCCTTTTTTTATCACTAACTATGTGATATATTTTACCACTTTTAGAAATAAGGTAATGGCAGCTAACCTTGTTTTTTAAGTTACATAGATACTTGATTGCTTCTGTAGAATTATTTAAAGCAGTATAATGAATAATAATGAAATATATCTTTTTAGATGCTCTATTATTATAATTTAATGATTTATACTTTGTAATTAATTTCATTCAAATTTGTTTATAATCAATATATAGATGTAAAATGATAAAAAAAATCATAATAACTTTAATTTCATTATACTTTATTAGCTGCAGCTCAAATAAAGAAAAAGATATCCAAGTTACAAAAAAAAGCTCCCCTGAATCTTTATATATATCAGCGATGGAAAATTTTAAAGAACAAAACTATGAGCAGGCTATTGCAAAGTTCAATCAAATTGAACAAAAGTATCCATTATCAAATGAAGCAGTTCAGTCACAGATTCAAAAAGGCTTTATTAGTTATTTAAATCTTGAATATGAAGAGGCTATTTTTCAATTTAATAGAATTATACAAAAATATCCTTCACATAAAAATATAGACTATGTATATTACATGAAATCTATTTGTTTTTTTGAACAAATAAGTACTGAGCAACTAGATAATAATAATAATTTACAAGCTTTAGAAAATTTTAATCAGATACTTTATAGATTTCCTAATTCAGATTATGCAAAAGATGCAAAATCAAAAATAATTTTAGTTAAAGAAAATATTGCTGCCAAACATATGGATGTTGGAAGATTTTATTTAAAAAATAACGAATATATTGCTGCTATGAATAGATTTAAAAAAGTTATTGACCAACATTCAAAATCTAAATTTACACCTGAAGCTTTATATAGATTAGTAGAAATTTACTATAAAATAGGAATGATAGAAGATGCTAAAAAAACTGCTTCGGTTATTTCCTACAACTATCCAACATCAAAATGGTATGAATATAGTTACAATTTATTAGTTGAAGAAGATAAAAAAGAAAGTTTCTTTAAAAAAATTAAAAACAAAATTATAAGAAAAAATAAAGATGGAAAAAAATCTTAATGAAAAAAAAGTCAAAGATAGGCTTAAAACATTAGCAAATCTAATTATAAAACATAACAAACATTATCATCATGATGATAAGCCTATTATTACTGATAAGGAGTTTGATAAATTAGTAATTGAAAATAATGAATTAGAAAAAAAATATCCTCATTTAATTTTAAAAAACAGCCCTAACAATATAGTTGGAAGCAAACTTCAAAATAAATTTAAAAAAATAAATCATAAAAAACCAATGCTGTCTCTACAAAATGCCTTCAACAAAAAAGATATTGAAGAATTTATAAATAGAATTGATAAATTCTTAAATCAAAATCTAACTAAATTAGAGTTTGTATGTGAACCTAAAATTGATGGGCTATCTCTAAACTTAACATATATAAATGGTAAACTTGAACATGCATGCACAAGGGGGAATGGTAAAATTGGCGAAGATGTAACCCAAAATATACTACATATAAAATCAATTCCAAAAAATCTAAAATTAAATTTCCCAGAAATAATTGAAGTAAGAGGGGAGGTTTATTTATCCAAAAATGATTTTTTAATTTTAAATAAAAATTTACCAGATAATGAAAAATTTTCTAATCCTAGGAATGCTGCAGCAGGTAGTATTAGGCAACTTGATTCAAAAATTAGTAAAACTAGGCCTTTAAAATTTATTGCGCATGGTTTAGGTTTTTCATCAAAAAAATATCAAGATATTTCAGAATTTTACAAAGATTTAAAATTGTGGAATCTACTTCCCAATAAACTAATTAAGAATGCTATCAATATTGAAGAAATTTTTAGTTATTATGAGAAAATAGAAAATCTAAGAAGTAAAATAGATTATGATATAGATGGACTTGTTATAAAGTTAAATCAAATTGATATTCAAGAAAGGTTAGGAATAGTTGGTAAAAATCCAAGATGGGCGATTGCCTTAAAATTCTCATCAGAAAAAACTAAAACTTTTATTGAGAGTATAGATTTTCAAGTAGGCAGAACTGGCGCTATAACTCCTGTTGCTCGATTGAAAGAAGTCAACCTTGGTGGAGTCATAATCAGTAATGCGACTTTACATAATTTTGATGAAATTGAAAAAAAAAATCTTGGCAAAGGTGATTTAGTAGAAATTCAAAGGGCCGGAGATGTAATACCTCAAGTAGTAAAAATTATTGAAAAATCTAAAATAAAATCACCTAAAATTCTACCCCCAAAAAAATGTCCTGTTTGCAATAGTACAACATTAAAAGAAAAAGATGAGTCTGTTCTGAGATGTACAAATAATCTTAATTGTTATGCCCAGATTATAGGACAAATTATTCATTTTATTGGAAAAAAAAGTTTTAATATTGATGGATTTGGAGAAAAACAAGCTAGGCAATTTTACGATTATAAAATAATAAAAAATGTAACAGATATATTCAAATTAAATAAATACAAAAAAAATATCCTAGAAATGGATGGTTGGGGTGAGCTATCATTTAATAATTTAATTAATGCTATTGAAAAATCAAAAAAAATTACACTTGATAGATTTATATATTCATTAGGTATTCGTTATATTGGAGAGGTAAATTCAAATATAATTGCTAATGAATTTTTAAATATTAATAATTTTATAAATTCGATAAATAAAACTGAAATAATATCAAATATAGATGGGTTAGGACCTAAAGCTGTAAACTCAATTCAAAGTTTTTTTTATTTAAAAACAAATATTAATATAATTAAAGAACTGTCAACATTCATAGAAATTGAAAAATTAGAACCAACTTTAAAAAAAGGTTTTTTTTCTAATAAAAGCATAGTTTTTACAGGAACTTTAAAAAAACTTTCAAGAGATGAGGCTAAATATAAAGCAAAAGTCATAGGCGCAAAAATACTATCAAGTGTTTCTAAAAATACAGATTATGTGGTAATAGGAGAAAAAGCTGGTTCAAAAGCTCAAAAAGCCAAAGATTTAGGCTTAAATATATTAACAGAAGATGAGTTTTTAAATAAAATTAATGGCTAACTTGTAAATATTTAATAAATACTTTTTGAATAGAAGCTTTAGAAAAATTAATGGTAGCCTTATCACCCTCTAAAGATAAAATAGTTCCGTATCCAAATTTTTGATGAAATACTTTGGCCCCTATCTTAAGTGAATGTTCAATTTCAAAATCTTGATTAAAATCCCAATCTATATTTTTTTTTGTTGAATTTTCTATTAATCTTTTTCTTCCAGGAGTTATATATTCTGGTGAAATACTATCTATTTCAACAAATTCTTCTAAAAAATTATTTTCTGAAACATAAGAAGAATCTGTGATGTTAATTAATTCTTTTGGTAATTCACTAATAAAGCGAGAGGGCATATTAAAATCATGGGATAGATAAGAATATCTATTTTGGTTAACATATGTAATATTGATATTTTTTTTTGCTCTAGTTATAGCTACGTATGCTAAACGTCTTTCTTCTTCTAATCCTTTTTGTCCTTGCTCTTCTATAGATCTTTGACTTGGAAAAACACCCTCTTCCCATCCTGCTAAAAATAAATAGTCAAACTCCAGCCCTTTAGCCGCATGCATAGTCATCAACGAAATAGTATCAGAAGAAGTATTAGAAATATTTTCCATTACTAAACCAACGTGCTCTAAAAAACCTTCTAAATTTTCAAAATCCTTAAGACTTTCAATAAATTCATTAATATTATCTAATCTATTTAAGTTTTCAGGGTTATTTGATTTTTTTTCTTCTTGTTTTAAATATTCAATGTAACTTGAATCTTCAAGTATAATTTTGGCAAGTTCAATATGAGAAAATTTTTGTTTAATCTTTCTCCATTTAATTACATTTTGTATAAATTCATAAATTTTTTCTGTATTTTTAGAATTCTCAGAATTAATATATTCATTTGCTGCTTCAAACATCGATATTTGATTAATACGTGCTATCGAACTAATTTTACTTAAAGTCAATTTACCTATTCCTCTTTTTGGAATATTTATAATTCTTTCGAAAGCTAAATTATCAGATAAATTATTAACAATTCTTAAATAAGCTATCGCATCTTTTATTTCTTTTCTTTCGTAAAACCTTAAACCTCCAATTATTTTATAAGGTAAACCTATTGAAATTAATCTCTCCTCAAACGTTCTTGTGTGAGCCGCTACTCTAAATAAAATTGCGATTTGGCTAAATGAAATTTTACTTTTTATTAATTTTTCAATTTTATCTGATACAAAAAAAGCTTCTTCCTTCGTTTCCCAAAATCCATTTATTTCAATATTATCTCCACCTTCATTTTGACTCCATAATTTTTTGCCGTATCTTCCCTTATTTTTCGAAATTAAATTAGTAGCGCATTCTAAAATTTTTTTAGTAGACCTATAATTTTGCTCTAATCTAATAATTTTTGAATTATCAAATTTTTTTTCAAAATTTAATAAATTTAAAATATCCGCTCCTCTCCAAGAATAAATTGATTGGTCATCATCTCCAACACAACAAATATTTTTATGCCCTTGATAAATATACTCTAACCATTTTTGTTGGATAAAATTTATATCTTGATATTCATCAACTAAAATAAATTTAAATAGTTTTTGATAATTTTCTAAAATATTTTTATTAGATTTAAATAATTTTATACAATAAAGAATTAAATCTCCAAAATCTACACAATTTAATCTTATCAATTCTTCTTGATAGATTTTATAAATTTTTTTTATTTCTAAATCATTTTTATATAATCGACTTTGATTAATTTCATCATAAGATATACCTTTATTTTTTAATCCATCTATTATTGATAAAAAATATTTTGTAGAATTTTCTTTAGTATCAATTTTTTCTCTATCACATATTTGTTTCATTAGCTTGTTTTGATCTTCAGTATCAATAATGATAAAATTAGATTTTAAGCCTAGTTTTTCATAGTTTGATTTTAAAATTCTAAGACAGAGTGAATGAAAAGTTCCAATCCACATTTTATCTATTGGAAAATTAATCATACTAGATATTCTTTGCTTCATTTCTGAAGCTGCTTTATTTGTAAATGTAACAGCAATGATTTGATTAGGCGTTGCTAATTTTTTAATTAAAAGATGAAGCAATTTAAATGTTAATACTCTAGTTTTTCCACTACCTGCACCTGCTAAAACTAGAATTGAACCATTGACGTTTTCAACAGCTATTCGCTGTTCATTATTTAATAAATCTAGATAATTTTTAGATTTTTCTGTCATATTAATACTATCATAAAACTACATTATAATATAAAAATTGATATTATATTTAAAACAATGAAAAAAATTACAATTTTCTTATTTATATTTTTGTTCAGTACAAATTTGCTAGCTGCAGCTTCAGATGAGGTTAAAACAGGTTCTTCTGACTTTGAAACTTCTGGAACTGATGACCAAATTTATGATCCATTAGAACCAATTAATAGAGCCATATTTGGATTTAATAATGTCGCTGATAAAATTATTTTAGAGCCTGCTGCAAAAGGTTATAGGAAGCTACCTTCACCAATTCAATCCGGAATTAGTAATTTTTTAGGCAATCTTAGAATGCCACTAGTCATTGTTAATCAATTATTACAAGGTCAAGGAAAAAATGCTGCTGAATCAACAGGTAGGTTTTTAGTAAATTCAACTGCGGGTGTTTTTGGCCTAATTGATGTAGCTGATAAAATAGGTTTAGAAGAAAAAGAAGAGGATTTTGGTCAAACCCTAGCAACGTGGGGGGTTGGTGATGGGTTTTATATTGTTTTACCTTTATTTGGTCCCTCTAATTTGAGAGATACTGCAGGAATGGTTTTAACTTATACAACTGATCCAATAAATGCATATGCAATTAGCGAAGGTGAAGCTTGGGTAATACCTCTTAGAACAGCAACAAATGCAGTTGATCAAAGGTCAAAAATAATAGATGAGGTTAACGCGCTCAGAAATAATTCTGTAGACTATTATGCTGCTGTTAGAAGTTCATACTATCAAAATAGAAAAGCTGCTATAAGCAATACAGATGATAATGTTTTAACGCCACTTCCTTTAATAAGTATAGATTTTGAATAAATGAAGATTTTATATTTTTCTTTTTTTTGTATAAGTTTATTTTTTACAAATATTTTATATGCAAATGATGCATCCGATTGGTTGAAAAAAGAAATTGATATTATTCTTCAAGCTTATCAAAATGAAAATCTACCAAATGAGAATAGATTCTTAATGGTAGAACAAACTATAAATAATAACTTTGCTGGTACAGGTATAGCAAAATTTGTTGCTGGTAAATCTTGGGATATAGCAAATAAAGATGTAAAAAAAGAATATATTAAAAATTTTAAAAGACATCTTGCATTAAATATTGCTTCTATGATGCAGGGTTATTCTAATCAAACTTATACATTAAAAAATTCTAAATTTGATGAGAAAAATAAAGTTAGTTTAATTGATATGGAAATTCACTCAAATACAAGTAATTTACTAGTTACTTGGAGGGTTAAGCAATCAAAAAATAGATTTTTTGTAATTGATCTTTTGGTAGCAGATATTTCACTAGTTGTAACGAAAAGATCAGAGTTTAATTCTATGTTAAAAAATGTTGATTATGACTTATCAGAATTAAATAAAAAATTATTAGCACAAAATGAAATAAGTTATGCAAAAATAATTAATTAATTATTTTTTTAACTTTTCTATCTCAGTATCATCTAAATACTTTGGCTGACTAGGCTTAGTTTTAAGATTGTAGACCTCTTTACTATTTGCAGATTTTAATATTCCTTCCATAACCTCTAATGCATGAATAGCTAAATCAAGAGAGCATCTTGACTGTCGTTGGTTTTTTATAGCATCTATCATTTCTGCAAGACCAATTCCCCTATAATTTGCTATTTTAACCCCATTATCTTCTTTATTTGGTATTCCCAATAACATATTATCGTTGTTTACTATCTTCCAATCTTGCTCCTTATTAGAGATATGAATATCTCCACTAAAAAAATTAGGATCTGGAATAATCATAGAACCTTCTAATCCATATAATTCTATAGTAGAATGTTTATGTTTCCATACATCCCAAGAACAAAAAAATTGAATTTTTGTATTGTTTTGAAATTCTAATGTTCCCATTAATGTTGTTGGAGTTTCTACCTTTATTTTTTCTCCACTTCTTGGCTGACTTGTGATTAATCTCTCAGACGTTGCAGTGGCACTAATTGAACTAACGCTTTTGACAGGACCAATCAGATTCAATAATTGAGTAAGATAATAAACTCCTAAATCAAATACTGGTCCTGCACCTGGTTTAAAAAAAAAATCAGGGTTAGGGTGCCAATGTTCCATGCCATGAGACATAATATTAAAAGTTCCCAGAACAACTTTTCCAATTTTATTATTATCTAATAAATGTCTTGCTTTCTGTCCAGCAGCACCGAGAAAAGTATCTGGGGCACAGCCAACATAAAGTTTTTTTTGTTTAGATAATTCATATATCTCTTTTCCTTCATCAAAATTCATAGCTAGAGGTTTCTCACTAAAACAATGTTTTCCAGCATTTAAAGAATTTACAATCACTTCCTTATGAGCAGAAGGAATAGTGAGGTTAATAATTAAATCAATCTCTGAATTTAAGAGTAAATCTTCAACACTTTGAGCCTTTACATTAAATTTTTCAGCACTTCTTTTTGCAGCATTTGTATCTATATCTGCGCAGGCTATAACATTAAAATTATTATAAATATTTTGACAATTAAAATAAGTTTCTGAAATATTTCCACACCCTATAATACCAACACGCATTT
>MDSW01159065.1_pt1 | contig 32295 bp, 27 predicted proteins | sample 811171 | NCBI WGS metagenome assembly MDSW01 (sample SAMN05326641, study PRJNA326480) | marine metagenome | isolation source: seawater | place: Atlantic Ocean: North West | collected 2012 | reverse complement strand
ATTTTCAAAAAAAGAAGAATATTTATGTCAAAAAGATAAAAAATTAAAAAAAATAATTGATGAAAATGGGCATATTGTTTTTAGGCCTGTCAAAGAAAATCAGTTTGATACTTTGGTAGGGATAGTGATCTCACAGTTTATTTCTACAAAAGCAGCAAATTCTATTTTTAAAAATATAAGAGAAAACTTTAATTCAGAATATTTAAATGAAAATCATTTTAAGTATCTTAATGTTGATCAAATTAAAAGATTAGGTTTAAGTACTAACAAAGCAAAAACAATAAAAGAGCTTTCAGAACTATTTTTAGCCAAAAATTTTATTGATTTAAGAAAATTAAAAAGTGGTGAATTAAATAATAAGCTAATTAATGTTTTTGGAATTGGTCCATGGTCAATTCAAATGTTTGAAATATTTTGTTTGGGTAAACTCGATGTATTTACTTCAAAAGATGCTGGTTTGAGATTAGCAATGAATAACGCCGGAATGATAAAGCCAGGAAGTGAATGGAGCCGTTATGATGATTATGCTCAAAAATGGTCTCCTTATAAGACAGTTGCTTCTCTACATCTTTGGTATTTCATTGATTAACCAAAATTTCTGAAACTAATTTTGTAATCTAATAGGAAAAACTTACTTTTCTAAGTAAATTTTTTTACTGCTAGTTATTTTTATTAGATCATAAATATTTTGATAGTCAATCTTTGAAAATGGAAATTTGTTATTACTAATTTTGTTGACATTATCACTTATATATTCCTCATTCTCATTTTTTGGATTTTCATTAACTACAACTTTAACATTAAATATTTCTCCGATTATGTTTGCTAGTGTTAAAATTTCTATATTCCAAAAAGATGCATCATAAATTTTTTTATTTAAGTCAATTATTGACATTTTTACTATATCAATGAAATTTGCATACGATCTTATGGCTAGAGGATTGTTTACTTCTATAACAGATTTATTTATCGCACTATTTATAAAACTAGTAAACGCATAATTACTCTCAAGATCATAAAAAGGAGCAACAACCGAAAATATCCTGGAAATTTGAACTCCAATTTCATATTCTTTACATAATTTTAAGATAAATTCTTCTTGCTTTTTCTTGTATTTTGAATATATGGTATATTTGCTCCAGTTTTCATAATAAACACTACCTGATGACGCTAAAAATACTTTTTTTATTTCATTTTCAAGAACAAATGTCTGAAATTCGTCCATTAAAAAATCAAAATTTTCTTTTAGCCTCTCTTCATTGTTGATTTGACCCATAGGAAATGAAAATAAGTAAAGGATTTCTATTTTCTCATCTTTAATTTTTCTTAATTTGTCATAACCTAATAGTTCAAAACTATCTTCTCCAATTGATAATTTTTTATAGGTATTTGACGTTAATATAAAATCTTCATTTTTAAAACCCATTTGATTTAAATAATGAAGAGTACTTTTCCCCAGCCAACTTGAACCACCAAAAATTGCAATTTTACCCATAAACATAAGTATATTGTGAAATTTTCTTTTTAAATTAACAAAGTCTGCAATAATTAAACCGAATGAAAAAAATTTCTTTTATTATTCCTTCTTTTAATGAGGAAGGTAATGTTGAACAACTTCATAAAGAAGTTAGCGAAATAACAAAATCAATCGCGAATTATGAATTTGAATATATATTTGTTGAGAATGGAAGTTCAGATAAAACATTAGAAATTTTACTGAAATTGAAAAACTTAGATTCTTCAATAAAAATTTTAAAGCTGTCAAGAAATTTTAATATGGATGGAGGTATTGCTGCTGGTATAAATCATACAGATGCTGACGCAGCCATCATAATGACTGCTGATTTACAAGACGACCCAATGCTAATACCTGAATTTATAAAAAAGTGGGAAGAAGGCTATAACCAAGTTTATGGAATTGTAGTTACAAGAACTGGAGTAGGACTACTAAGAAGACTTAATTCTAAAATATTTTATTTTATTATTAATAAATTATCGGGAGGTACAATACCTATTGGAGTAAGCGATTATCGGCTTGTTGACAGAAAAGTTATTGATGCTGTCAAGTCAATGAAAGAGTTCAATAGATTCTATAGAGGTTTTTTTGCTTGGGTTGGTTTTAAATCTATAGGGATTGAGTTTTCGAGAAGAGAAAGATTTTCTGGAGAGTCAAAAGCTTCAACTTTAAATGTACTTTCATTTGCTTTAAGAGGAATATTTTCATTTTCTAAAAGGCCTTTAAAAATTTCTATTTTTCTCTCAGTAATAACTTCAATAATTTCACTTGCTGTATTATTTTTTCAAACTTACAACTGGATATTTTATGGTGTTCCATTTGATGGCTTTGGAACTCTAGTAGGAATATTGCTACTACTAATTTCACTTTTGTTTGGCGCCTTATCAATTCTTAGTGAATATTTAGGTCTTATTTTTGAAGAAACTAAAAATAGACCACATTTTATAATTGACGAGGAATATTAACTGTTAAGAGTTCTTTTAATTTTTTCAAAAATTTTAGAATCTAAATAAGGCCACATATTCTCTAATGATCCTGACGTTATTGTTCCATCTTCATTTTTTGTGCTTTGAAGTCTTGGCATCATAAACTGACCATCTTGAAGAGTTATTTCTACTAGATGGGATTTTTTAGAATTTAAGATTCTATTTATATTTTTTTTAAGAATATCAACTGAGCTAATATTTATAGAATTTATTCCAAATGCCTTTCCAATTTTTATAAAATCAGGCGAGGATACACCTGTATCTTTTGTTGATCCAATTCTTCTTCCGTTGAATAAATTATCCTGCATTAGTGATATTGCTAAATAGCCTTGATTATTTAATATAAATATTTTTATAGGAATTTTGTACTGAATTAAAGTTTGAATTTCTTGTAAATTCATTTGAAAACCACCATCTCCAGCAACGCAAATAATATTCTTTTTTGGACTTGCATAAAATGCTCCGATTGCACCGGGTAATCCAAAACCCATTGAACTAGTCCCACTTGATGTAATTAATCTGTTTTTTCCATTGTTCTTAAAGGCTTGCATTGTACAAGTGAAACTAGTCCCCATATCAGTAAGCACAATTGAATCACCAATATTGGAATTTGATAACACTTCAATAAAGTCGTATGAATTTATTGCTTTTGAAGTTCTTTTATGATCTTCGTTTTGTAGGTCGTATTCAAGTTTAAGTTCTAATAAATTATTTTTCCAGTTTGCAATTTTTTCCTTGTAAGAAAAGATAATATTATTTTTATTTATTTCTTTAAAGAAAGTTTGTAAATCCATATTTATTTTTATATCAGTCTTCAATGTTTTTTTTGTTAATTCATTGCTATCAATATCAACATGTACAATTTTTGCTTGATGCCCAAAATCTTTTGTGTTGTATCCAGTATTAGGAATAGATAACCTACTACCCAAAACAATAATTAAATCTGCATTTTGAACTGCGAAGTTTGCCGCTCTTGTACCAAGCATGCCAAAATTACCAATATAATTTTTATTAGAAAAATTTATGATATCGGAGGCTAGCCAAGTTGAAACAAAAGGTAATTTTTTACTCAATATAAAATTTTTAAATTCATTTTCGGTATTTGAAAGGTGTATTCCATTACCTCCAACAACAATCGGCTTTTTAGAGTTTTTTAAAAGTTCCACAACTTTTTTTATTTTTTTTAAATCCTGATTCGAATAAGTAAATTTCTTTTTTGAAATTTTTATTTTTTTATAATTTGCAGATTTTGATTGACTATCGATTGGAACTTCAATCCAAACAGGACCGCCTCTTTGGCTAATTGCATCTTGAAATGCTTCAATTAATGTATTCTGTATAAGATTTTCTGAAGTTATTCTATAGAAACTTTTTGTAACATCTTTTACTAAATTATCAATTTTTGCTTCTTGAACACCTAGTTGTCTTAATTTACGGCCTTTTAAGATTATTTGATTTGTAGGATTTTGTCCAGAGACAATAATCATTGGAACTGAATCTTGAAATGCACCCAAGACACCAGTTAAAGTGTTTGTAACACCTGGACCGTTAGTCACCAATACTAAGGCTGGTTTTTTTGAGACTCTTGTGTATGCATCTGCAGCCATCGCACATGCCTGTTCAGTTCTCATAAAAATTACTTCTATCTTTGAATCAATTATTGAATTTAATATATGTGCAAGTGTTCCACCAGTTACACAAAAACACTTTTCAATACCCATATCTTCCAAGGTTTTAATTAAAAGATCACTATATTTAATTTTCATTACTTTTTCTGTTTAAAGTTAAAACCATTGTATCTCCGCTGAATGAATCCATATTTTTTGCTACTTTTTTTACAATATTGTTTACTCCAATATCTCCTGGCACTGTAATAAAAACTTTTTTATCGTCAATTATTTTGTAAAGTCCTCCTTTTAAGAACATAATAATCTCATCATCTTTAAATAAATCAAGATCATTAATGTTATTCAGTTTATAAACATAAAATTTTACAGTTTTGTATATAAATTCTTTGTTATCAATAATTTCATCTTCATCAATCCAAAGCATTTCATCATCCCTATTGAAGAAATTTTCATTATTTTCATATCCTTTTTTACTTCGTCCATAACTGTCATTTAATCTAACTAGATCATTTTTTTCATTAGGTGTTTCAATTTCTAAAACAAAAATTCCATCCTTTGACAAAGAGGTAGTTTTATGAAAAAGTCCTCTTCTAAACATTTCTTTTTTTGGTGCAGATATTTTTTTTGAATCATTTATAAAATCAATTTGGGCTTCTCCATTGAGTAAAATCAATCCGGTTGTTTTTTTTGGATGACTATGTAAGGACGTACTTTCATCTTTATTTATATATAACATCCAAAGTGCAGCATTTTCATTTTCATAAAGTAAATATTCATACCCCCAAGGTTTTTTTACGTAAATATCTTTAAAATTATTCAATTAACTTCAGGAATTTGAATCTACTTCTATTATTTTTTCCATCCATTCGCCCATGTAGTCATAATGGGGAGATGAAATAATATTTTTATCAACTACTACTGGCTCATTTACATAAGTTGCCCCTGAGTTATTAATATCATCTTTTATTGAGTAATAACCTGATATATTTTTTCCTTCAGTAACCTGTGATGAAATTAACAACTGTGCACCATGACATGTTGAGCCAATAACTTTACCTTTTGAATTCCACTCAAAAATAAATTTTAAGACTTTATCTTCCTGCCTTAATTTTTCCAGTGCTTTTACTCCTCCAGGTATTATTAACAGATTATATTCTTTATAATTATTAATAATTTTATAGAACTCTTCGTAAGTAGCATCACATTGCATGTGAGTTCCTAAAATACCATATATTCTTCCAAGGCCATCTCTTTTATCACCGATCAAAGTAGTTTCATATCCTGCACCTTTTAATCTGAAATAAGGATAGATAACCTCATGATCTTGATAACCACTCCAAGTTAATATGACTGCTTTTTTCATAAATATACTTCCTTTTTCTATAAATAATAATAGTCATTTGACTTATGAATTTTACAATTTTTACTTAGTATCTATTCAAATATATAAAAATGAATTTCTATTTTTGATAAATTGTAAAATGTGATTTATTCCAAAAGTCAATAAAGTATAAATACCAATACGATTGACTAAAATCTGAAAATTTGCAAATTCAGAACCGTAAATTTGTGTATTCGGATTTAAAAATAAAGAAAGAATGACAGCCATTTTTAAAGTCTTTGAATTTGATAAATAAATTAACAAAAATACAAAAATAAAATTGGCAAGTCGGTGAGAATTATTTGATAATAATGTAGTGAAAATAAACCAAATTAACAATGAATTTTCGATATATCCATAATTAACTTTATTTTTAAATAATCTATGACCAAATATTAAAACTAAAACAGAAAGTGATACTAATGCAATAAAACCAATAGATAAACTGTATTCTAAATTAAAAATATTTAATAATTTTTGTAAATCTAAGGTTATACCGTATGCAACACCTAAATTCCCAACATAGTCAAGGCTATCTGTAGTTTGTGAAAAGTTCAATAATTCATTTTTAACACTAAATTCAGAACTATCCTGATTTAGGACTAAAAAGAAAAGAAGAAGAGATAAAATATTTACAAAAAAAATCTTGAAATTTTTTTTAAAAAATGATGTGACTATTATTCCTAAAATTAGCCCCAGTGGATGTATCTCATTTATTGCAATAACAAAAATTAGGACTGTCCCCAAAAACCATCTATCTTGAAACTTATAAAGTGCTAAAAGTCCTATAGCAAGGGTAAAGATATCAAGATTTCCGTAATTAAACAAGAAGTTGAGGCATGGACTCAGCATAAAAAAAACAACGACTTCTTTGTTGTTTTTAAAGTAATTTAGAAAAAATTTATAAATACCACAATAAATCATGAAGAATAAAAATGATATAAAAAGAATAAGAAAATTTAAATTTATATCAATATTAAAAAATTGGAATAAAGGGTTGTAGAAAGGAACAGGACAGCCAAGATTATATCCAGTGTATAAAAACGAATGACCAGAAAAATTGGACACATTACACTTCAAAGCAGTTAAAGATATTTGTAAATCTGGATAAATAGATAATCCTGTAAGAGGATCTTGTATTAAACTTGTCCAAACTTTACCAAACTGCCAATCTAATCCACTTAGAAATCTCAGCATTGAAAATACAACAGGAAGACTGAAAAAAAGTTTATTATTCATAAAATTATTTTTAAGCGTAAAATTTTCAGATATAAATATGACAAGAATTAGAATTCCAAAAAGAGAGGGATGAAAAAAAAGAAAAAAAATAAAAACCCCTGTTTTTATATATGAATTATCAAATTTCTTTGTAAAAAATATTAAGTAAAGAAAGAAAAATTCATTCTGGAATTCTAATGGATGTGACCCAATACTTTGAGATTTTAAAAACGTAGTTGAGTAATAAATTGAATAAACAATAAACAAATAAAATAATAAATAGTGTGACTTCTTAAAATTTATTTTTAATAAATAGAAAATTAACACTGAGAACAATATCAGGCCATTGAAATAGTATAGGAATACCTTTTTGTTAAATCCTATGATGACTTCCGCTGCGTTGTTTTCAAAATATAAATCTACTACTTTTCCAATGCATTTTATATTTTCTATTTCTGGGAATATATAAACATCTCTGAAACTTGTATTGAACTCCTTAATATCATCTATTTTCTCCAGATTTATATCAGAGCCTTTGTAGCAAAACTCTGAAGTAGTAAATATATGTTCTGATAAATCTTTATCAGAGATATTTAAATTTTCTCCTGAGGCGAAAATTAGATTATTAATAAGAAGTATTGGCAAAAGGCATGAAAATATAAATAGAACGTATAAAGTAATCTCAATATATTTATTTTTAATTCTCAAATTTTCAATTTTTAATGAGAATTTTGACATTTTATTTAAAGGTTTTAAAAAAACTATCTATCTGATTCATTGTTATATTTTCATTGTTTTGAAAATTTTTATACCAATCGACAATAGCCTCTGAAATCATTTCTAAATTAAAAAATGATTTCCAGCCCAGTATAGATACAGCTTTTTCAGAGTCTATTCTTAAAAAATTACTTTCATAAAAAGAATTATTTATAATCTCTATTTCAACTGTTTTATTTCCCCATTTTTCTACAATACTTTCAGTCAATTGAATCACATTCTTCTCATTGTTTTCAGCTGATCCAATGTTGAATATTTCATTTGTTGAGTTCTTGATACAATATTCACTTGCCATAAGATATCCATTGAGAGAATCTAGAATATATTGCCACGGACGAACAGATTCAGGATTTCTTATGCTTATATTTTTATTTTCAAATAATGAATTCATTATATCTGTAACTATTCTGTCACTTGCTCCATCACCGCCACCAAGAACATTTCCAGACCTTATAACTCCAATATTTAAATTATTATTGAGGGAGGTGTTTATAAATGCAGCAATTATATGTTCTGCAGAAGCTTTTGAAGCACTGTAAAATTCTTTTCCACCTAATTTGCTGTCCTCAGTATTATATTTTTCACTTTCTGCATAAACTTTATCCGTAGTTGAAATGATTAACCCTTGTGTGTAGTTGTTTTGATTTACAGAATGCAAAATGTTATAGGTACCAATAATGTTTGAATTTAAAGTTTCAATAGGTTTTTTTTGAGCAGTTGAAACAATTCCTTGAGCAGCTAAATGAAATACAATGTCAAAACCCTGCTTCATTAGATTATTTAATTCTTTATCATCAACAGAAATGTCTAAATTAAACTCTTCAGCAAATATTTCTTCTTTATTAAGCAATTTATAGTTATCAGAAATTATTTTTGAGTCAGAGACACCATAAACTTCTGCACCTAAATATTTCAGATAACATGCGAGCCATGAGCCTTTAAATCCAGTGTGCCCAGTAACTAGTATTCTTTTATCCTGCCAGAATTGTTTATTGATCATTTATATTTTCCAAAAGATATTTCTCAAGAACCTCTTTCTCTCTAATGGTATCTACAGGTTGAAAATATCCATTATGTCTAAATATTGTAAGCTCACCCTTTTTAGATAGTTCATTCATTGGTTCATTTTCAAGAGAGATTAAATTATTATCAATATAATCAATTACTCCGCTTTTCATGACAAAGTATCCACCGTTAATATATTCTTCATCATCAACAATCTTTTCATTAAAACTTGTGACGTAATCACCTTTTATACTTAAATTACCAAATCTAGCTGGTGGCTTAACACCAGTAACTGTGGCAATTTTATCTTTAGATCTGAAAAAATCTTCTAGTTTTTGAATATTAACGTCACAAATTCCATCTCCATATGTGACCATAAACTCCTTTAATTTAAGTTTTTCAACTGCAATTTTGATTCGGCCTCCAGTCATTGACTCTCTTTCAGTATCAAGAATTTGAACTGTAAAAGTGTCATTTATTTTATATTTATTTATTGCCTTATCAACTATCTGGAAATTTTTATCGAAATAATTAACTATATATTCTATTTTCTCACCACCAAGAATAACAAAGTCGTCATATCCGTATCTAAAATAGTGCTCTATTATATAAAATATCATTGGTTTATCTAAGATTCGAATCATTGGTTTTGGTATTCTTTTAGACTCCTCCATGAATCGAGTTCCTTTTCCACCAGCAAGAATTAAAACTTTCATCTATTACTTTTTAAGAAGTTTTCTGTTACTTCGATAACATAGTCAAGCATTTCTTTTGTTAAACCTGGATAAACACCTAGCCAAAAAGCATTATCAACTACATCGTTTGCAACCGGATATGAATTTTCATCCCCATAGCCTTTTTGGAAATATGCCGGTTGCCTAAGTACATTACTACCAAATAAAAGCCTAGTGCCAATTTTATGTTCATCATAAACCTTGAGTAAGTCCAACCTTTTAAAAGGAGCTTCTTTACTTACAGCAACTGGGAAACCAAACCAACTTGGATCAGCTTTTTCAGACCATGAAACTACCTTAAATTCATCAAAATTTAAAAAGTTTTTATGTAAATAATCAAAATTTTCTTTCCTTTTTTTAATGAACTCGTTTAATTTATTCATTTGAGATAAACCGATCGCTGCTTGCATATCTGTAGCTTTAAGATTGTATCCAATTCGAGAATATATATATTTATGATCGTATCCATGTGGTAATCCACCTAATTGCCAATCGAACCTTTTTTTACATGTATTATCCTCTCCAGGTTTGCAGTAGCAATCTCTTCCCCAATCTCTCAATGACTCAATAATTTTTTTCAATTTTGGCTTATTAGTCAAAACAGCTCCTCCTTCACCTGTCGTAATGTGGTGTGCAGGATAAAAAGATAAAGTAGCAACATCACCAAAAGTTCCAACATTTTTATCATCATATTTCGAGCCAAAAGCATCACACATATCTTCCATTAAAAACAGTTCATATTTCTCACATAATTCGACAATTTTTTCAAGATTAAACGGATTACCTAGGGTGTGTGCCAAAACAATACCCCTCGTCTTATCAGTGATTGCTGACTCTATAAGATCATGATTGATATTATAAGTATCTGGATCAGCGTCAACAAAAACTGGTTTTAAATTATTTTGAATTATTGGATTTAGGGTTGTAGGAAAATTTACGGCAGAAGTAATAACTTCTGAACCATCTTCAATTTCATAAAGTTCTTTAAGACCAGATAATGCCAATAAGTTAGCAGAAGAACCACTATTTACAAACAACGTGTGCCTAATACCCAGAAATTTTGAAATAGATTTTTCAAAATCATCTGTAAATTCACCCGAAGTAAGCCACAAATCCAGGCTGGATAGCATTAGATTATTTAAATCGCTCACATCTAATACCTTTCCAGATACTGGAATTGGACTTATTCCAGGAACAAAATGACTATTTTCGCTATAAATTTCGAAGTATTGTTCTGATAAATTAAGTATTTGTGATTTTATTTCATCTAATTTTTTTGATGACTCTGACATAGTATATATTTTAACTTCATTAGAGAATGAATACACTAATAAAGTTTTATGGTATCACTATGGATATGTTTGTCTTGATAGAGTAATTATTGATTAATATTATAGATTAAAGTGAATATCAACTTGAATAAACAAATTACTGCAATTGTACCTTTTCTGAATGAAGAGAAATATCTTAAAGAATCAGTTAATAGACTCATAAATACAAATTTATTTCAGCAGATAGTCCTTGTGAATGACAACTCAACAGATAGTAGCCGTGAAATAGCAGAATCAATATGTTCAAAATTTGATTACATCAAATTAATTAATTTAGATGTACAAAAAGGTAAGGGCAATGCAATAAAAGTCGCACTGGAAGAAGTAAATACCTCTCACTTGATTGTACATGATGCTGATTTAGAGTATTTCCCTTCTGATATCATTGATATGTTTGAAGTAGCAAAAAATAATCCATCTAAATTAGTTCTCGGCTCTAGAACAATTGGCGAAAAAACAAGGAATAATAAATATAAAATTACTTACTATGGAAATAAATATTTAACTTACTTTTTCTCTCTAATTAATTTTTACAAGCTTTCCGACATTGCAAGCTGTTATTGGCTCATTGAAACAGATGTTTTAAAAAGTTTAAATATAAATGAAAATGGGTTTGGTATAGAAGTAGAGGTCCTCTCTAAATTCCTCCAGAAAAATAAAAGAATTGTTGAAGTTCCTATAAATTATGATGGAAGATTATATAGTGATGGAAAGAAAATTAATGTTTACGATGGCGTCCTAATTTTTTATAAAATTATTAAGTATTCGAAACTTTTAAATTTTTTCAAATTTAGAAAGTTGAATAATTAAAGATAAATAAATGAGATGAAAACAACTAATTATATATCTATACGAGGATTCATATTCAACATTTCTCCAGTAAGAAATATAAAGTAAATTTACAAGAACATAGTTAATTATTACAAAAAAGAAAATAATATTTTCCTGTGTTGTATTTGATTTTTGTATTACGAATCCAAATAAATTAACTATTAGAAACATCAAGACAATATAACTTGTTGGCTTATCAATAAGAAATTGATTAACTATGTTGATTATATTTGAAAAATCTAAATCTCTAAGATATATAAAATCAAAAAATAGATCTTTAAAATCAATCTCACTTGTATATGCAAAATTTTGTAATTCAGAAAAGTAAACTCTTTGGTAAATAAAATAAGATAAATATACAAACGTACTTAAAATAATATATATATTTTTCCTCAATAGAAAAAGACTTCCAAGTATTATCACTAAGACTATAAGCGATACAAAGTTTTTTGTAAGAACGATAGCACCAAAAGTCAAAAAAAATAAAAATGAGCTATTATTTTGATTTTTAAGCATACGTGGAAAATTAAGCAAATATGTTGCTACAAGAAAACTAACTATTCCTTCAATCATTAATGAATTTATCAACAAATATTCAAGCCAATTATTGTTTAAAATAAATAAAGTAAGAACTATCGAAAATATTATTTTATTTTTTTTAGTTATTTTTAAATCTGTGATGAGTAATACACTAAAGCTCAAAAACAGAAACGACGTTATCTGTACAAATTCAAATTTTTGAATTCCAAAACCTATTTCCAGTAATAATGCTTGTATATAACTAGGAAGTAATCCCTGGCCCTCAATTAAATTATTTTGAAGAGCAAAATAATAATTATTTTCATAGATCATTGCAGCAATATCAAGCCATTGTTCGGGAACATCGGTATTTTGTTCTTGGTAGTTTGAATTATCAAAAATATCATTTGAAAAAATGTTATTGAAAGTACGCCATACAAGAAATGATGAAAATATTTTAAGTATGTTTATTTTTTTTTCTGTTTTATAAAAAAGTAAAAATATCCAAATTAATGAAAAACTAATGAGCATTGATTTAAAAGAAAGTATCCTTGTCGCAAATAAAAATAACGAATCAAATGTAAAATAGCTGATCAAAAAAATTCCTAAAGACACAGCCCTTCCACCAATATTAAATGTTTCATTTATTGTATTTGAAACGTATAGAAAAAATAAAGTTCCTAGTAAAAGAGAAATAAATTTGATTAAATATATACTTTGAAAAAACTTCATATCAAAGTTAATTAAAAAATTTATTGAGGAATTTAATACTATAGGAAGAGAAAAAAGTACGATAATATTTTTTCTGAATAATGTAGGAATATCATAACTTTTCATTTTTCTACCTTTTCAAATAGATTATCAGCGTAAATCAAATAAACTACTTTTCTATAAATACATTCATTGGTTTGTATGGGTCGTAATAAAACTCAATAGTTCTATCTGATCTATATTCTGATGTATCAAGTTGTATGTAATCTGATTTATATGAATCGTAACTACAATCAAAATCATTATTTTCGGTCGGCGCACCACCTGCAAATATTCTTATAGAGTTACATAAAATAACATCTGGTTTTGTGCTCAGTAAGTAATCAACATTGTTTTCTCGAATTCTTCCAAAATTTATTAATGGACTAGTAATGTATTCTTCAAAATGATTTGTTGGATGAACTATATAAGAATAATTTGGTTTATCAAGATAAAACAATACCAATATATATTCAAGTGCAAATATTGAATAATCATTTTCAAAATACGAATCAATTTCTTGAGAAAGTTTGTAAACAGGGTAATTATTTTGAATATCATTTAAATTCGCTAAATTATTACTTGCATTAGGGAATGTTTTATAAAAAATTGATGAAGCACTCAAAAATATCATTAAGAAAACTACTATATAAGATCTGTTGTAATTTAGATTAACAATAAGAAAAGGAATGAAGAATATAAAGTAGAACAAATGATGGGAATAATTAGTCCCTCCAATAAAATATAATGCAAGAGCAAAGAAAATATTCATGAATGTTAAATCCTTAAACAAAGCTTTTTTGTCTTTCAATATTTGAAGCAATTGATAAAACAACAAAGTAACGAGTGAGAAGTATATATATTTGTTGTAATAAAAGTAATCTCTAAACCATACTTTGAGCTCATTTAAAGAATAAGAAATTGATACAAACCCTTCTGATGAGTAACCAAAAGGAATTATTAGGTAATTTGTTATAAAAATGTCATATAAATTGTTCGATATATAAATGCCCTGAAACAAAATATGTGGTAATAAGAACCCAAAGAGTGATTTTCCAAAAATTTCTAAGGTTAATTTTTTTTTATAAATTACATCAAAAATATATGGTAGTAAGAAAATTAAAGCAACTTGATTAATCAAACTGGCTAATGAAATTATTAAGGGTATAAAAAACGTGTTATTATTTTCCCATTTAAATTTCCAGTAAAGATAATAAGCAGTAGAAATAAAAAGTACTACAAATAACTCAGAATAGGCTGATATGTACTGGGGCTCACTAACAAAAGAAAGAAAAAGTAATGTAGCAGTTAATGAATATAATTTTTCACCCTTTTTAATAAGCCCAATTGTCTTAAACATTAAGATCGAAATTATAAAAAGAATCAAGTCATTCAATAGTTTTATAAACACTAATGACTTATTTGATAACAAAATTAAAAAATAATAAATGTATGTAAGCAATGGTCCCTTTGACTCCCATTGTGTTTCGTAAGGTAAATATCCATCTTGTAAAGGTAAAGAAGCTACTAAATAAGATGCTGTATCCCATGTTATTGTTTCGTAATTCAGATAAAGGTTTTGAGTAATAATCACAAAAATGAAAATTAAAATGTAATAAATTAAATTATTTATCGAGTTAGAAACATGAATAAATGAATTTAAAGTTTTTGATATAGGTTTTTTTAAATTTGAATTTAGCGTAATAAGCAAAAAAATTAAATAAAAAGAAACTGTGTAAACAATTTTTTCATTGTTAATTAATCTAAAAAACACATAAGGCGAGATAACAACAAAAGATATCAACAAATAAATAAAGAGATCATTGAGTTTGTTTGCTTTATTCATAGATAATACAAATAAGTATAAATGCAATTTTTTAATTAAATTTGTAAAAAAAAGTTCATTTTTGTTAATAAATAAAATATTTTTAATTTGAACATTTTAAGAGTCTATTATTAAATAGACATGTTTAAAAGCTTTCAAAAATCACTTATAAACATAAAAAATGCATCAAGACTTATAAAAGTTAAAAATAAAAAATTAAAAATTATTTATTCTGTTTTCCTTTCTAACTTGGTTGTTCTTCTAGATTTGGGAATTATTTATCTGTTTACATCATTTTTTCAAGATGTAATTCTTCCAAATTCAATTAACTTTATAAATCTTGATCAAATTAAGTTATTTCTTCCTTTTTTAATAATTTTGAGATTCGTTGTCATCTATTTGGATACAATGAATATTCATAACCTTAGGTTATCAATTGAAGAAAAACTAAAAATTGATTTCTTAAATGAGGTTTTTTTACGTGGCAACTTTTCAACATCTGACTCTTATTTTTTTGTAAATACTTTATGCAATCATGTAGCAAATTTTTATCAAAATTTCTCGATTCTAATTACAAGTTTTGTAAAAATATTACTTTTTACCAGTTTTTTGTTGTTTACTCAACCATCCACAGTTTTTTACTTTTTTATAGGTTTTATAGTTCTTGTTATTCCATTGAGATATTTTACGAAATTAAATAGAAAGTATTCTCATATCAGTTTTAATTCAGGGATAGCGATAAGTGATGACATTGAGAGAGTAGTTGATAATTTATATCTAATTAAAATATTGAAAAATTTCAAGAATGAAAAAAAGGTGTTTCAACAAAACTTAAATGATTATTACTCCTCTCAACTAAATAATTTAAAGTATGGCTCATTAAATAGCCTTGTACCAAGTTTTATGACAATGATTTTTCTATCTGTATTGTTTTTATTCACAGCTTTAGCAGCGAGAATTACATTAGAATTCATTGCTATCATTCTGAGACTATTTCAATCACTGGGAGAATTTAATAGAGTCTTAAGTTTATCAATAGCTACGTATGTTCATCTCGAAAAATTTCTTACAATTGAAAAAAAATAAGGAAAATATTTTTTCAGAAAATTTTAAAGTTGCTGAAAATGGATCTAATGTAATTGCAAGTATAGAAAATGTTGATTTCAAATATTTAGACTCTAATCAATTTATTTTCAAAGGCTTAAATATACAAATAAATAAAAATACCCACACCATTATTACTGGACCAAATGGAGTTGGTAAAAGCACATTGCTTGGATTAATTTCTGGAGTTTTTTATGCTGAAAAAGGCAGAGTCCTTTTAAATACTTTTAAGACAAGTTATGTCAGTGCGTACCCCATGATTATAAGAGGTAGCTTAAGAGAAAATATTTTATACGGCATAACTGAGACTATTCCGGATTCAGAAATTAAAAAAGAAATTGATAACTTTAAACTCTTTGATAATAATGATATTGATCTCAATGACTCTGTAAGCAACAAAACTTTATCGTCAGGTCAGATGCAAAAAATCGCGTTTATAAGGGCAATACTTTCTAAACCTGATTTACTTTTGTTGGATGAATCAACTTCTAACTTAGATAGCAAATCAAAATTATTAGTTTATAAAATATTAGATTCACTAAATATTACTATTGTCAACTCAACACATTCTTCAGATGAGTTGATTAACTATGACAAGGAAATAAGATTTAGCAACAAAAATGGAATTACAGAAATAAATGAATTTAAATCTTTATGACAAAAATATTATTCATACACAATCAATATCAAAATATAGGTGGAGAAGATATTTCTGTTGAGAATGAAATAAAGTTCTTAGAAAGTAAATTTAACGTTAAAAAAGTAATTTTTCACAATGAAAATAGATTAAGTTTGAGCCAACTATTTTCTTTCTTTTTTAGTAACAACTATAAAAGTAATAAAACTATCCAAAAAATAATTAATGAATTCCAACCAGACTCAGCTTATGTACATAACACTTGGTACACAGCATCACTTGGTCTTTTCAAAGTCCTAGCAAAAAACAATATAAGTACAATAGTCAAATTGCATAATTTTAGATATGACTGTACAAAGACTTTCTTCCATAGGAAACATCTTAAAAATAACTCACAATGTGGAGCTTGTGGGATTGCAAAAAGTAAGTATAAAATTTTCAATAAATATTATGAGGAATCATATATTAAATCAATTTTGGCCATTAATTTTGGTAAGAAATATTTTAAACATATTTTAGGTGGAAATTTTTCTATTTTTGTACTGACAAAGTTTCACTATGAATATTTAAAAAAATTAGGTATCGAAAAATCAAGAATATCAATTTATCCAAATTATCTAGAAATACACGAAATAACTAAACATTCTGAAAAAAATAATTCATTAGTTTATGCGGGAAGGATATCTAAAGATAAAGGCGTTGAAGAATTGATTACTGCATTTAAATCATTAAACCTAGAGAAAAATAAGCTAAAAATAATAGGAGGAGGCCCTGAATACAAAAATCTTAAAGACAACTACGAAAGTGACTCTATCGTTTTTCTTGGTGAAAAAACCAATAAAGAAGTTTTAGAAATAATTAATACTTCTTCGGCTGTAGTTACTGCAACAAAATTATTTGAAGGTCAACCAACAGTACTTTGTGAAGCATCTATGTTGGGGGTACCATCCCTATTTCCAGATACGGGAGGTATTAGTGAATTTTTTCCAGACAATTATGAATTTAAATATAAGCAATATGACTATGAAGACTTAAAAACTAAATTAATTAAACTTTTGCAAAATAGCAACATGAGTGATATTGGTTTGAAGAATAAAAATTATATCGAGAAAAAACTTGATAAGAACAGATTAATTAGTCAACTCAGTCAAAAAATATATAACTAAATGAGTAAAGAAAATAATAAAGTAAGCGTACTTATTTCTACATACAACAATGAAGACTGTATTAGAGAATCTGTAGAAAGCATTCAAAAACAAACTTATAAAGAATTAGAAATTCTAATAATTGACGACGGGTCTAATGATGGTACGCTAAAAATTTGTGAAAAACTGAGTAGTGATGATTCAAGAATTAGAGTTTTTAAAAATGAAAATAATATTGGATTGACGAAGTCATTAAATATTCTTATCAAAGAATCTAAAGGAAAATATATTGCAAGGCAGGATGCTGATGATATAAGCCACTTATCTAGACTAGAAAAACAAATTAATTTTTTAAAAAAACAAAAATTAGATGTAGTTTACTCAAGAGCAAAAGTAAAAAACTCAATAAAAGTAATACCAAATTTTTCTTTCTATTTTCCAAAAAAATTAGTCTTAAGATACAAAAATCCATTTATCCACGGTACGTTGTTGGCAAAAAAAAATATAGTTTTGTCACATAACGGTTACAATGAGAACTTTTACTATGCACAAGATTATAAGCTTATTTGGGACATTATTTACTCAGGTGGGAAAGTAAAAATTATGAAAGAACCATTGTATATATTAAACATGGAAGAGAATATATCTTCTAAATATCGTGATGAGCAAGATTATTATGCTAAGTGTGTAAGAAATAATACTTCACCCCAAAAAGAAAAATTTTATAATTAGTGAGGTTTTTTTGAAAATTAGTATTGGCTCAAAATTTATTGAAGGACCTTATGGAGGCGGAAATTTATTTGTTAAAAACCTCCAGCATTACCTTATAAAAAATGGTCATAAAGTGACCTATGATCTTAAAGATGATGACATCGATGTAATTTTATTAATTAATCCGCTACTAGATTCCGAGCAATCAACGTATGATAACTTTGATATAGACTTTTATCAAAAATACAAAAACCCTAATGCAATTTCGGTTCAGAGAATTAACGAATGTGATGAGAGAAAAGCCACAAATCATGTCAATAAAAGCATTATTAAATCTAATGAAAATATCGATTACACAATATATGTAAGTAATTGGATTCAGGAAATATTTGTAAAGCAGGGACTAGAAAAGATTGATTCTTCTGTGATCTTGGGTGGTGCTAATAAGAAACACTTCAATACAGAAAATAAAAAATTTTGGGATGGAAATTATCCAATAAAATTAGTTACACATCATTGGAGTAGCAATTGGATGAAGGGATTTGATTCATATAAGGAAATTGATGAAATCTTAAACAGTAACATATGGAAAGAAAAACTTGAATTCACCTATATTGGGAATCTACCAAAAGATTTTAAATTTAAAAACGTAAAGACAATATTACCTCTTGAAGAGAAAGAATTAGGAGAAGAGCTTAAAAAACATGATATATATATCACTGGATCAATTAATGAACCATCAGGAAACCACCATATTGAAGCAGCTCAGTGTGGACTTCCAATTTTATATATTAACAGTGGAGGGATAACAGAATATTGCAAAAATTATGGATTAGAATTTTCATTAGAAAACTTAGAGGAAAGACTAAATTTCTTAATAAATAACTATCAAGAATTCAAATTAAAATTAACAGACTATCCGCTATCGAGTGAAAAAATGTCTAAAGATATTGAAGATCTTTTTAAGGAATTGGTTGAAAATAAAGACGATTATATTGTAAAAAGAAAAAATCAGATTTTTTTAATAGTAATGTACAATTTGATTTTGAAAAAGATAAAAAAATTAATTTTTAAAATTAAAATTAAAGTTTTGAATTAAAAATATGATATCAAAAAAACATGTAATAAAGCTTATTGAAAGCTTAACTTTTTTAATGATGTTTTCTCTTCTCTTTTTTGGAAGATCATTTTCCGGTGTATATTTTTTTGGCTATCGATTGGGGGAATTTATAGTACTTCTTGGTCTAATTCTTTATATTGTATTTTTATTATTTTTTAAAATTATAAAAAATTCAGATTTAAAGAATATATATATTATTCATACGATTCTTATTTTTTTATTTATTCTCTCGCTTGCATTAAGTAAAGAAAATCTTACTAATACTTATATTTTTAGAGCAAGCTTGTTTATATGGGTAGTTTCATTTTTTTACTTTGGAAGAACAATTGAGACAAAGTTTGAAAATAATATCAAATATATATATTTGTTAAACGCAGCAATTTTTTTGAATTATATTTTTACTGTTGTTTATTTCCCAAGTAAATTTGTTGAATTTTTTCAAAATTATTCAGATAAATTTGATTTTAACAAAGCACACATGACAGTTGCTTTTTATGTAATTGTTACATTTGCTAATTATCTATTTTCAAAAATAAATTTTGGTAAAAAGATAAATAATTTAATACTATTTTCAATGATTTCCGGCTTATATTTTCCTATATTTATTTTTAAAAGCAGAGGAGCATTTTTAAGTGCTTTAATTTATGCTCTTTATTATTTGTATCTTGTTAAAAATGAAATTTTTGAGAATAAAAAAATAATCATTATCTTATTTATTTTGTTTTTTGCACTTTTCTTTATTTCATCATACTTTGTTTCAGACTCAAATATACAAGAAGAAGCCGGTATAACTGTTGTTACGGAAATATTTCAAAACAAAGATACTTCAGCAACCTTCCTTTCTTTGTATGTCCAAGACTCAAGACTTTTTTCAACAGATGGAAATATAAATTGGAGATTACAAATTTGGCAAGACGTATTTAGTCAAGCTTATAAAAATAATTGGTTAATTTTTGGCTTTGGGTATCAAGACATTATTCCTGCAATGAATAATCCAGATAGATCTGGTTATGACGGTACCAATGAAAACGTTCATAACTTCTTAGTTAATATTTTTGCTAGGGGGGGATTAGCTTCATTATCTCTTTATTCATTATTGATTTACTATATTTTCAAATCATCCAAATCAAAAAATTCTTTCATTCTTTATGTAATACCATTTATATTGGTTTCTTTGTTTGATGCGTCAATGGAAAATCCACATTTTCCTGCATTATTTTATTTTTTTATGGGATATTTTCTTAAAACTATAAACAATAACTCATCTAAGATAAATATATAATATGAAGGCTTTTATTACCGGCATAACTGGACAAGATGGATATTATTTATCTAAATTATTGCTAGAAAAAGGATACGAAGTCCACGGTACAATTAGAAGAAATTCAAGTATAAATACACAAAGAATTGATTCATTAATATCAAAATATAGTTCCGACAAACAATTAATACTTTATTATTCTGATTTAACAGATTCTTCGTCTTTAAATAATTTAATTAATAATATAGAGCCAGATGAAATTTATAATTTGGCAGCACAATCTCATGTTGCTGTATCCTTCAAAAATCCCCAATATACTACTTTAACTAATTCTATTGGCACTGTTTCATTACTAGAGGCAGTAAGAAATTCAAAAAAAGATATTAAATTTTATCAGGCATCTTCATCTGAGATGTTTGGCGGAGTAAACTCTGAATCTTTAAATGAGGATTCATTATTTCAGCCAAAAAGCCCATATGCTGCTGGAAAAGTTCTATCTCATAATCTAACTGAAATATACAGAGATTCTTATAGTTTATTTTGTGTAAACGGAATTTTGTTTAATCACGAGTCTCCTTACAGAGGAGAGACTTTTGTAACTAGAAAAATAACCAGAGCTGTTGGGAGAATATTTCACGGTATACAAAAAAAGGTTACATTAGGCAATCTAGATGCCTCTAGAGACTGGGGTTTTGCAGGTGATTTTGTAAAAGGAATGTATTTGATGATGCAATATGAACTTCCTGAAAATTGGGTTTTAGCAACAGGAAAAACACACACTGTTAAAGAGTTCGCTCAAAAAGCATTCAAAGTGGTTGACCTTGACTGGGAGAAGTATGTGACAACATCAGAAAAATACTTAAGACCAAATGAAGTTAATTACTTACTTGGAGATTATTCAAAAGCTAAATCAAAGCTTGATTGGGCTCCTGAAACAAGCTTTGATGAATTAGTTAAATTAATGGTTGATGAAGATTTAATACTTGCAGAAAAAGAAAAAGTATTAATTGATAAAGGTCTTCTAGAAAAAACTTGGGAAAATTAGTTTATAAGTTGTTTATATACCAATCATAAGTAATATTTAATCCATTTTTGATATCTATATCTGGTTTCCAACCTAAATTATTTATTTTGGAAGAGTCTATTGCTTTTCTTGGATTTCCATCAGGATATTTTGTATCAAACTCAATTTTTCCACCATAGTTAATTACTTTAGCCAAGACTATCACTAAATCTCTGATACTTATTTCACTTCCACTACCAATATTGTAAATACCCTCATCGATTCCATTTTCAATTAAGAATTTTATTGCATTTGATAAATCATCTACAAATAAGAATTCTCTTTTTGGGGTTCCAGTTCCCCAGACGCTAAATGATGCATCGTTGGATATTTTCGAATTGTGCATTCTACAAATTAATCCCGGAATAACATGGCTGTCCATCTCTGAAAAATTATCATTAGGACCATATAAATTTGTAGGCATAAGGTTTAAAATTTTATGCCCGTATTGTTTAGCTAAAGAATTACCCAATTCTATCGCAGTTAATTTTGCCATTGCATAAGGCGAGTTGGTTGGTTCTAGTTTGCCGGACATAATCGAATCTTCTTTTATCGGATTTTCTGCTTCTAAAGGATAAATACAACTACTTCCGAGATTAATTACTTTAATTTCAGGTTTTTCGATAATCGATTCAAGTAAATTGACATTTATTTTAAGATTCTCGATTAAAAATTGTGATCTATAAGTTGAGTTTGCATAAATTCCACCTACTTTTGCTGCACAATTTATGATTAGATGTGGTGAAACATCATCTATATAGTCTTTTGTATTTTGAAAATTGAGTAAATCACAAACATCTCTATTAGCTGAAACTATTTCAAAATTTTCTTTATCATTTGATAGAATTTTTGTTAATGATGTACCAACTAAGCCGTTACTACCAAGAATTAAAATTTTCATAAACCTTATTTTAAACTCTTAGAGATAAAAAGAATTCTTTTAGGTATTTTGAAACAAAGGACAAATTTTTAATTTTAAAATTAATTATTGCTTTTGTTAACTCCTTTATTGAACCAAGCTTCCATTTATGTTCTATGTGGTAAGCTGATGAATTAAATTTTCTATAGTTCAAATGGTATATTTCAGATATACTTTCAAAAACTCCACTAGTAAGCCAAGGCTTTTTACTTCCTAGAAAATGAATTAATAATATTTGCTCATCAAGATCTTGAATATCAAAAGCAGTGTAATTTAAATTTTTATCAAGTTCATAATAATCTCCATTAAAAAAAGAATTTAAGACGTCCTGATCCCAAAATATAATCTTATCTCTTATTTTGTTAAGTTCTTCGATTAATTTAAGAGTTAAATCAATTTCTTGCCATTTCTCATAGTCGATGAGCATTACCCCTGCATTAAAGTATTTTTCAGACAAATTTAATCTTTTAAGTGAATCGCTATTTTTTGAAAACGAATTAGCTTCAGTTTTTGCAGAGATAATTTTATTCGTTTTTTTCATTTCATCAAATGTTGATTCAATTATATTTGATGGATTACCAGCACAAACAACATCAGGATCAATGTATACTATTTTTTTTATAGTGGGCTCTAAATAGCTTTGTATAAATAATCTAAAGTAAGTTGCTTCTGATATATGTACATTTTCTATATTTGGAAACTGGTAATCGTAATCTTTGAATTCATAAATCTTAATACTTTGTAGATTTTTATGATTTTTAATTGTATCAGGCAGTTGATCCTTTATAGATCCACTTGTATGAATAATGTTGATGTTTTGTCTTTTTTCAACTTTATCTAGATATGAGATAATCGAAGTTATTGCTTGAACATTATAGTTATCATCAAAACAATATAATATATCAAAGTTTTCAACTTTTTCCACTACTAAGAAATATTAGGTTATAGTGGTTTTTAACTATATATAATTATTTAATGTGCGGATTTATAGGAAAAATTTCTTTCGAAGATTTTGATTATAAAAATGTAATTGAATGCAATGATTTAATTGAATGCAGAGGCCCTGACTCATTAAGTAGTCACAATGGCAAAAAAAATGGTTTAAATTATAAATTTATTTTTAACAGATTATCAATATTAGACCTTACCGATGAAGCAAATCAGCCAATGATATCAAGTGGTGAAAAATCATTGATAATGTTTAATGGAGAAATATTTAACCATAAAGAATTAAGAAAAAAATTAGAAAAAAGAAATATTCGTTTTAATACTAATCATTCTGATACAGAGGTCATCCTAAATGGAATTGATCACAGCGGAGTAAATTTTATTGAGGAACTAAGAGGACAATTTGCAATTTTTTATATTAATTTTGATCAAAATAAAATAATCTTTGCAAGAGACAGGGTTGGTCAAAAACCTTTATTCGTAAATTTTGATGAACAAAATATAACTTTTGGTTCAAATTTAATATCTGTATCAAGACTATCTAAAAGTCAAAATATTGACCATGAAAGCATTGATGAATATCTTGAGAGTGGTGTTATATCTTCACCAAATACTATTTTTAAAAACGTAAAAAAACTAAAACCAGCCGAGATATATGAAATTAATATATTAAATGATGAATTTGTAATTAGTTCTAAAAATTATTGGAAAATTGATAATTTTATTGATAATAAACCATTTAATGAAAATAAATTCTTTGAAATTTTTACAGAAGCTGTTTCATTAAGAACAGAAGCTGATGTAGAAATTGCAAATTTTTTATCTGGAGGAATAGATTCCTCATCAATTGCAAAAAACTTAAATGAAAACAGGATAAATTTAAATACTTTTTCAGTTGAAATAAAAAATTCTAAATATGATGAATCAAATTGGTCAAGAGAAGTTGCTAGAAAATACGGTACAAATCATGAAAAAGTCCAAATTGATGAGAATATTAAAGATAATGATATTTTTAGTTCAATAGATTCATTAGATGAGCCTTACTCGGATCCCTCTATAGTTCCCTCTTTTCTCCTTTCTAAACAAATTGCTAAAAAATACAAGGTAGCTATTTCAGGTGATGGAGGAGACGAGTTACTTGGTGGATATAGAAGATTTCAAAAAGCGCTTGCAGATAAGACGAGACTACAAAATATTTATTCAAAACTTTATAAAATATATCCACCACGGTTGGGAACCGGTGCAAACATTCTCTCATTTTCTAAAGATTTTGGAACTTCGTTCAGCTCTTTTTTATTTGACGAAAAATTCATGAGTTTAATTAATAAGAATTCAATAAGAGGAAATTATGCTTCTATCATAACAAATCAAAGTGAAAATAAATATAAAGGTTTGCTGGTTTCAGATTATAAACTCTATCTTTCTGAGATGATGATGCTAAAAGTGGACAGAACTTCAATGGCAAATTCTTTAGAAGTTAGGTCTCCATTTGTTGATCATAAATTAATTGAGTATGTTTTATCTACCAACAACAATTATTATGATCAAACCAGGTCAAAGTCTTTATTAAAAGATTACTTGGTTGAAGACTTTGGTAAAGATTTTGTTGAAAGAAAAAAAATGGGTTTTGTTTTTGATCTTGAAAACTGGGTTTATTCCAACACTAAAACAATTGAAGATTATTTCTATAATGGCAAAATTATAAAAAATCTTAATGAAAATATTTTGAAAACATTATCACTTAGAAAATCTAGAATTAATGCAAATAGAATATGGAAAATTTTTATTTTAGAATATTATCTTTCTAAGCTAGTTCGTTAATTATTTTCAATACCTGAATTTTTATTTTTTCAAATTCATAAAATTCTTTCATGAGTTCGTTTGCATTTTTTTGAATAGATATAGTATTACTATCTAAAGCTTCATTTAAGGTACCTAAGAAGTTTTTTTTATTTAATTCAAAAATATACCCGTTTACCTCATGTTTCATAATTTCAGTATGATTTGGAATATCACTTGCAAATACTACACATCCATTTGCCATAGCTTCTAGCAATGACTTAGGGTTACCTTCAAATAAGGATGGAATTACAAAGTATTTATATTTTTTGTATACCTCTAAAAGCTTCTCATGAGAAATATTATTGATAATATTTACCTTTACATTTTTCGCCTTGGCATAATTTATAATATCTTGTTCTAAAGGTCCTTTCCCAAATATGTCAATTTGAATATTTTTCTTTTTAATATCAGATATCGAATCAATTAAAAATAAATAATTTTTTTGTATAACCAGTCTTCCAACACAAAGTATTTTATCTTCATTCCTGTTCTCAAAGTTTAAATTTTCATCAATTCTTACCCAATTTCTTATAAGTTTTATTTTGTTTGAGTTTATTTTAAATTTCTTATTCAAAAAATCTATATCAGCCTGGCTTGTAACAGAGTAAATATCTGCATTCTTTAAAGATATTTTTGTTAAAGCTTTGAAAAATAATCTTTCTAACGTACCTTTTTTTTCTTTAATTGAAAAAAGATATGTGTCATAACCTGTTCTAATAAACAGAGGAATTTTTAAAATCTTTTTCAAAATAATACTTATCCAGGCACCATTTAATTGATTTTGTTTCAGTATTTTTGTATCTTCGAGTAAGTGTTTTATTCTAAAAGGTATTAAAAATGAAAATACAAATCTCAAAATTTTGTTATCAAAATATTTTACATGATTGTAAATTGGTATGATTTCAAATTTTTCATTTACTTCTGTAAATTCTAAATCCATTTTGTCCCCATAGGTAATAAGAGTAAATTTGATATTATCATTTTGTAATTTTTCTAAAATTTCCAACTCTCTTTCCAAAATTCCAGAATCATTCCAAGTTTGTAAAGAATAATCATATGTAAATAAGTATGCGACTTTCATTTTTTATACTTAAAATTAAACATTTTATTAATCTTAAAAAAAATTTTGAAAAATAACGTTTTTAATAATTTCATGTTTTTGTTGTAAAGATTTCCTAATAAGTAAAAAGTTGAAAAATAAATATTTTCATAAGTTAAAGAAATTATAAACTCTGCATCCTTTTCCTCGTTTTTAGTAAATTCTTTTCTCCAATATCCAATATCTAGTTTTTCAAAATTATAATTTGAGACATCAAAATTCATTAAATAATTTTCAAGCAATTTTTTAGTTACATTTTCATAAGAATTAATAAACAAAATTGGAAGGTCTTTAAATTGGTTAAAAGCTTTATTTTCTTTTACTACAGGAATAGAGCCTGAATATAAAGCTTCCCATATTCTGTGAGTGTCGTATCCATTTCCATAGGGGCATAATACAAAAGTACTTTTTTGTATTCCTTCTATATAGTCTTTTTTATTAAGATCGCTTTCTAAAAAAGCCCATTCGAAATTTTTAAAATAATTAAATAGATAAGATCTTTCTAATGGATTTGTATTTATATTGAAATTTAAGTACAAATTGGCTTCTTTTTTTTTGTAATTCTCATAAGTTAAATCATTTAAATCATTGTTGTTAATATTTTTTTTTGAAAAATCATTAGCCAATCCGAGTGGTATAGACTTTATATATTCAGGAACCTCGTTGTTTATTGAAAACCAATTTATTATGTTATCTGGTTTTTTCAAATAAAGATTTTTGTTTATAGTTCTATCTGATTGAGTAGTTATTAAAGTCAAATTTTCTATTTCATTAAACTTTTTCAACAAAGTAAACAACTCTTTTATGTAATTTGAGTGTGTAAAAATAGTTGAATTATTTGATATCTTCAATATTTTTTTCTTGTAAATAATTGATTGGTGTTGGGGATTGTTAGACTCATACATAATCTGTGAATCTTTTAGTTTATGTTTTTCATTAAATGAAATATTTTGTGAAAATACTGCATCTGAAAAATGTGCAAATTTATTACTATTTATGAAGTTATCTTTACTAAGTAGATTATTTTTCAATCTTATCTAACTTTCTTCTAATGTCTTCAACTTTAAAAAATTTTGAATTATCCTCTATATATAAATAATCTAAATCAAAAGTTCCTTTGTATTCTTTTTTAAGGAATAAGACTAGATCAAAGTAAGATGTCTCTTTATTTTCTAAATTAGTTATTTCGTCAATACTGTTTAAAGCTAATACTATTTTCTTTTCTTTATAATTTTTATATTTTTTTTCACTGATTTTATCAATATCAAAAATTAAAAATATTTCTGATTTTTCAAATGAGTTTGTAGTTTCATTATGAAAATTTTTATTAAATAATTCATACAAGTAATATTTTTCATCATTATGATCAATATCCTGTAAAAAGATTTTATTAAATGTTTGTCCAATTAATAATTCTGAATTTTTATAGTCTCTAAATTTGTAACCATCCAGCATATGTATGTACATGAGCATTGAAAGTATTGATTGATCTTGTCTATGATTTAGTCGGTTACTTCCAGGCGGAGAAATACAATCCTCAATTTGTGAATACATTTTCCAATCTTTAATTAAATTTTTTATCGCTACGTTTTCGTTATTAACCCCAACAATTCCGGCCATAAAATTTCGTTTATTTAAATCTCTTTTATGAAAATTTAGATGTTCTATTGTTTTTGGATGAGACCAGTCTTTAATCGAATTACTGGATAGTGTTGTAAATATTTTGTTACAGGTTATTAAGACTTTAATTTTTGTTGGTTTTTTACTGAGCAAACATGCAGAATCTAGCCATAAAATATTTCCATCAATATTGTTTAGTTCTTTATCAATAATTATTGGTTTCCATGCATAGGCTCCCAATCTTCCATCTATATAAGTTGATATAAAATTTGGAAATACTGAAAAATCAAATTCTTTATAAGTAACATTTTTAAATTTTTTTATATCCTTTATTTGATGTGGTTCAAGACCTAAGTCATAAAAAATAATTTTTTGAGACGGATCATGCTTATTTATACTTTTAATTAAATTAGTTGTTTGACTATAGAATTGATAATCTGCTCCTGTTATATATGTAATTTTTGGATCGAATAACTTTTTATATCTTATTAAATTTTTGAACCCACAATATACAAAATAAATATTATCTAAAAACTTAAAGACAAAAAAAGTTAAAAAGTTGAAAATTTTTGATCCTATATTATTTATCAATTTTCATCAATATTCTTCATAAAGTTTTTCTTCAACAATGTTTGAATCATATAGGCTATTTATTTTTGATTTTACATCAAATCTTTTATCGTTTGTAATGTAAACACTTCGGGCAAGTTCAATAAATTCAGTGCCAAAATTTTTATTTTTTTCCAAGATTCTTATCTCATCTTCTATTTTCCACAATTTTTTATTTATGGTTTTTAACTCTTCATAGTGTGAGTCCAATTTTTCATTTCTTAAGTCGGCATAGATTAAATTTAATTTAGATAATTCATTTTCAATATTTTTACTTTTACCAGTTTCCTTTACATTTTTAGTTTTAATCTCAAGGATTGTAATTTTATCTACTAATTCACCAACAGATACTGGTATTTTTATTTCCATTTTTTAATTTCTTAAGTAACCTAATTAAACAAATTATAAACTTCTAATAATCTATAATTTCCCAATTTTTAATTAATTTCATGTTTGCCCCTTTTGTATCTAAATTTTTTACATTGTGATAAAAAAGTTTCGCACTTGTATCCACTCTTTCTACTAAATGAAGAAAGCTACTATCTATACAATGGATTTCGTTGGCATTTTCAATTAAATTTCGATATAAAAAAATATTTTTATAAATATCAAGATCTTTTTTTACATATATAGCATTTAACTCTGAGGTTCTTTTTAATTGCACGTTTCCTATCGAACTTTCGTTGTGAATTAAATCATAATCAGCACCAATGTTAAATTCACCTTTCATATAATTTGTAAGTTTTATCTCCAGTTCGGTATTTTTTGGAAAAGAAAAAAACTTAAGGGAATAACTGTATGGCAAATTCAATTGGTCATAAAAACCAGAATTAAAAGGCTTTCCTCTTTTTTTAAATCCTATCTTTAAAATTTTTAAATTATGGATATCTGAATATTTTTTTACATCAGTCTCTTCATTTGTTATTTCAAAAAGATTTACTGAACTATTTTCTTCATATAAATATTTAACGTTTTTCAAATTTTTCGTTTTTACTGGAAGGTGAATTAAATTAAATTCCTTTGATAAATAGTTAACCAATCCATTGCAGATAATGTGATCACCAAGGCCTAGGTGGTGATATAAAATAAACTCATCATCCTTAATTTTTGATAGCTTATATGTAGAACTTTTTATCAATATAACTTCTTTTTGCAATGATATTACTGGAATTATTTATTTTGAGATATTTTATTTATAAATTTCAATTAATAAAATTTTTAAATATAACATAAATATTTAGTATGGAAAAAATTACATATATTTTTTATCAAGGTAGAAAAGAAAATATTGAGAATAAGAAATTTCAAGCTTTAGATCATTACTACCTAATCAATAATTTTATTTCTGATGGTTATCCAGTCGAGATTATTGAGCTTGATCAGAAACCATCAAAAATTAATAAATTGCTTTACTATTATGATAGATTTTTAAATAAATTTCTTAGCCTTCCTTCATACACTCACAAGGTATGTAATTTTGCAAACTACAGAATATTAAAAAAATCCGATAGAGTGTTCATTGTTAATGAAGGCGTGGGATTTTCAGTTTTACCATTATTAATTCTTTTAAAACTTTTTAATAAGAAGCAGATAAATTTTTTTGTTATGGGCCTTTTTAGTAAAAGAATTAAATTCCCATCACTTTTCTTTTTTCACAAATTATTAATTAAATTATTGATATCTTGTGTTGATAATGTTTTCTTTTTAGGAGAAGGAGAATTCAATAGAGCGAAAAGGTTTATTAATAGAAATAAAAAATTTCACTTTACCGGATTTTGCATTGATACTAATTTTTGGAAAATTGATCAATCAGTAGACAAAAAAAATAATCAGATTCTTTTTGTTGGTAATGACGGAAATAGAAATATAAGTTTACTTTTAAATTTAATCGACAAAATGAAAAGCTATGATTTTCTAGTTATTTCAAATCTATTAGAACAGCAAATCAATAAAAAGAATTTACGTATTATCAATGGAAATTGGAATAGTAAAGATATTTCTGATTATGACTTGAAAAAACATTATAAAGAATCATTAATTACTATTATTCCACTAAATAATTCATATCAACCATCTGGACAAAGCGTTGCTTTACAATCAATGAGTCAAGGGACTCCAGTTTTTATTTCAAAAACAAAGGGGTTCTGGGAACCTGATTCATTCAAAAATAATGAGCATTTAATTTTTTTAGAAAGTGAAGATACGGAGGAGTGGGAGAAGAAAATAAATGAAACAGTTAATGATCAAAAATTGATGAACTTTATCTCAGAAAGCTCAGTAAAAAAAATAAATGATGAATACAATCTCAGTGTTTATTATTCTAAAATTAAAAAGATCATAGATATCTAAATCCAGTTATCAAAATAAAAATTACAAGCTTAAGTTATTATAAATTTATTAATCAAAAAAATTAAAATATAATCATATATAGTTTTATAATATGACCGTTTTCTTTCAATTATTAATTTTCAATTTTGTTCTTAGTTTTTCAGGTCGAGGTTTATTAGTAATTATTTATAAATTTATATTTAGAAAAAAGTTTGATGACGAACTTAAAATTTTTGGAATACCTATCTATCTTTTTTATTCGATAATTTTTTTATTTTTTTTAGGAAATATAACTTTCCTAGTTAATTTTTTTACAAAAATATTTTCAAGCAATCTTTTTTTTCTGATTTCAATTTTATTTTTAGCAAATATTTTTAATAAAGTGAAGATTCCTTTAACCTATTTGATTTATCATGTGTTTTCAATTTTCTTTATCTCCATAAGCTCTTATTCAGTTGGCCTTAGTTATGATGCAGGTCTCTATCATCTAAATACACAAGGATGGATGAAATTTGAAAAATTAGTATTCGGATTATCAAATCTTCATGTCAGATATGGATATTCATCTTTATACGATTTTATAGGAGTAAACTTTAACCAAACAGAAAATTTTATTTATTTACATTACTTAAATTTAACTTTCCTTGTTTTTCTATTTGTACTTATTCTTTATATGTTTTTAAACACAGATAGTAATTATTACAAAGCTGTATCGATTTTAGTCTTGGTTTTTGGAATCTTAGATAATTTTGGACTTGGTGGTGGAAAAAATGGATTTTTTGAGATTGAAGGTATAACAAAATATGATACATCTTTTGCAGTAATTTTGTTTGTAACTAATTTATTTATTGGAAAAATTATAAATCAAAAAAGTTATGAGTTAATCGAGATCCATTTTTTGATTTTCCTAATATTATTTTTAGTACAAATGAGACCAACGGGATTATTACCTGCTCTATTTTTTCTGATAATTATTTTGATAATCGATAAAACAAAATTTTTCAAAATAATTACATCTAGGGTAACAATATTTTTTCTATTTTTATCCTCTTTTTGGCTTTTAAAAAACCTGATTGTCAGCGGATGCTTAATCTTTCCAATTGAAGCCCTTTGTTTTGAAAATCTGAGATGGTACGAGGCAAATTATGCAATGAATGAGTCAAGAAGTATAAGAGAATCCCTAAGAGCATTTAACATCCAAAATAATTTAAACATCAATTTGAATAATTGGTTTGAAAAAAATGAGTACAATCGAACATCATTTCTAAATTTCATTCTGAGTTTTTTGATTATTTTTATTTTTAAAAAACTACTTTTCAAACAAAAAAAAATTAATATTTATATGACCTATTTTTATTTCTATTCTTTATTACTAATTCTTTTTTGGT
>MDSW01157214.1_pt1 | contig 32310 bp, 23 predicted proteins | sample 811171 | NCBI WGS metagenome assembly MDSW01 (sample SAMN05326641, study PRJNA326480) | marine metagenome | isolation source: seawater | place: Atlantic Ocean: North West | collected 2012 | reverse complement strand
GATGTTGAAGTGCATGAGGATATGGACGGGTTATGCGCAGAGTGTTCATTGTGATGGTCATCCTGCTGCATTCAACGCTAGCGGTTGCTGTTGCAGGGGCTGATTCTTCAACGGCACATGCTCGTAGCAGTGAATTAGACGTGATTGGACTCAACCAAATTACACTTCACCAAAATGAATTGGTAGAAGTCTTGTTTACACTCCACAATATTGGTGAAGATGATGATTTCTATTCCTTTGAACTCGAGTCGGAAGTTAGTGGCTTAAACGCAACAGGTTTGCCGCACACTAAATTTGTTGAAAGCGGATATCTTCGCCAAGTGAAATTTAATCTGACCTCCGATGCAACTACACCATTCGGAGTGTATAATTTTTCATTGAACTTTACCTCTCAAAACGACCAAAATTGGTATCAAATCGAAACATTTCAAGCCCTTGTAGCACCTTATTCAAATCTCAACTTTGGGGTGTCGGGAATCTCATCGTTTATCGTCACACCAGGAACAAGAACTTCTGTTGCCATGAATATTACAAATAATGCCACATTAGAAGATGATATTACCTTCAACTTGTATTCTCAAACGGGATGGAATTGGGGGTGGACAATGGATTCAACCGAAGGCGTCAACGCATTTGAAACGCTCCAACCGGATTCATTGACGTATGTGTTTTTGTGGATAGACGTCCCCCCAATTCTCGATGGGGCCCCACTTGCAAATACTGGGCCACGATTTCAATTGAAAGCCGTATCTGGCATAGATGGTGCGATATCACAATGGTCCTTTGACCTCTTAATGGATGATTTTTACAATGTTTCTATTGATTCAGGTGGCGATAATCTCTTGCTCAAACCTGGAGGGAATGATCGAATCCCCATCTCTATTCGAAACACGGGAAATACTCCAAACTTGGTCAATATTACGCTGGAAGCAATATCTGAAAATGGTGAGCCAATCGTTGGTATACCCATCAGTGACAGAATTACAGATGAGGGTTGGACAATGGCTCTTTTCGGAGGATTAGAAGAAAATATGCTCCAACCAAATGAATCGAGAACTCTTGAAATTGGATTTCAAGCGCCACTGGAGTATTCAGGGGACATCGATGTTCGTTTGCGCATCTTTGCCAGCGGTGCGCTTGCTCGAATGCAAACGATAGATGTCAGCGCATCCATTGATTGGCAACGAAGTGGGTCTGTGCAATTGCTTACAGATTCATGCCAGTATTTGTTACCAAATGAATCGTGTGATGCACGCGTTTCAATCGAGAACTCAGGAAATGCCGTTGATAGTTATGAATTCACAATAACACAAGTACCTACATTTGTTGAAGCAGAACTTCTTTTCTCGACGACTGAAATTGAACCAAATGGTATTGTTGAACTCACTTTGCTTAATATCACTGCAAATGCATCTGCTTATGCTTTTGAATTAGGTGATGTCGTTGTAGAAATTCGCTTACTTAACACTGATACTCTCGTTGGAATTGCTCGAATACCAGTGAAAATAGCTCCAGTTATCAAATGGGTATTCACCGATATCGTTGAAGAAATTGACAACCAAGGACGTCTTTCAATCGCCATGACTCTTCGAAATGAAGGGAATACTGCTGACGGTTTATTGGTTCAATTGCAATCATCACATTCGACAGACATGTCGTTTATTCCCCCCTTCATAGCCATCTATGAAGAGGACATTGAGTACCCTCGTTCCTTCGAAGTAAGTGATATTCCTATCGGCTACAATTTCACTGTTCGTGCTTGGGTTGATTTACCAATCGACCAACTGAGTAACGGCACGGTATGGGTGAATACGAGTGTTCGTTCACAATTTGAGCCAAGTACTCTCTTTACCTACACCTGTCAAGGAGATTACAAAGGAATACCTTGGCAAGAAACAGAGGTGGATGATTCCTTTGACTTTGTTGCTGCACTCAATACCGGCTGGGATTTTTTCACGGCATGGTTTTTGATGTTCTGTGCAGTTTTGTTTTCTGGAGCGATTATTTACAAATCGATTATTGCCCGTAATCAAAGGAATCTTGAACAAAAACAACTCGATGAATTGTATCGTGAAAAAGAACCCGAAGTTGTTGGCGACTGGATGGAAAAATTTAGTGAAACAGACAAACCAGTGCCCGTAGATACTGCCCTGAAGGTTCATCCAGAACATTTCCAAGAGGCTTTCCAAAATCGAGCAGGGGCATACAAGCCGGTCAGTGAACCGGTCAATCCTGCACTCACTCAAGCGGCCAATACGGTGTTGGATTTTCATAGTTCGAATGAGTTGCGTTCTTCAGCCGATTCCTTGCTCGAAGAGATTCAATCTGGAAAAGTTTCAGTTCCACATGAAGGGAATGAAACTCTCAAAACTACTGCACAGGATACGGATGAAACGAAATCGGTCGGATCACAATCGGTTCCTCTCCCAAACACCGAGGATGATGACCTCGATATTTAGGTGAAGTCATGTGGCATGTGGGCATCGATGAAGCAGGACGAGGGCCTGTTCTGGGTCCACTTGTCGTAGGTGCCGTAGCAATGCCATCGGCTGACCTCGAAATGTTGGTTGAACACGGCGTCAAGGATTCGAAAGATTTGACGCATAAGAAACGGGTGGAATTGGTGGACTGGTTTTATCTCCAAGCCAAGGAACGTGGTTGGAAATTCTCATTGATTGTCTGTGAACCTGAACGTGTCGACCATGGCGTTCAAACCACTGGATTAAATGTACTTGAGGTCGAACTTTTTTCCGAGGCTTTGATTGAAATACGACAACAAGTGAAGGAACCACTTACTGTATTGAACGATGCTTGTGATGTGAATGAGCAGCGATTCACAGACCGAATAGCGGCTCGAATGCCTCAATGGCCTTGGGATGATTCATCGATTCATTCAGAACACAAAGCTGACTCTACATATCCAATCGTCGGGATGGCGAGTATTCTGGCAAAGGTTCAACGAGACATACAAATTCAACGAATTACAGATGAAATCGGACATCCGCTGGGTTCGGGCTACCCAAGTGATCCAAAGACAAAGGCAGCCTTAGCAATGCTCCTGCTTGAATCAACTCCACATCCTGCACTCCGCTGGTCATGGAAGACTGTGTCTCGTGCTTGGATGGAGATGTATGGTGTTGAACCGCCAAAACGCCCTTTTACTGAACCAAATCAAAAAACCCTTTTTTGACATAATAGGTGCTCATCAAGCGAGCAGTTGATGAAGCAAAGGCTACAGGAAAGGTTGAGCCCCATGACTTGGACACCCGATGAAGAAACGCTCACCGCTTTCCGGCACCTTGCTTTACAAAATGCAATTGAATACGAAGGAAAGGCTGCCCCAGGTTCTGTCATTGGCCGACTTATGGGGAGTAGAAGTGACTTGCGAGAGCACGGAAAAATAATTTCCCCTCTCATCGCTAAAGCAGTGACTGAGGCGAATAAAATGGCAGCGGAACAAGGTATTGCTGCACTGCAAGCAATCTTAGAAGTCGAAGCACCACATCTCCTCGAAAAACGAGAAAAGAAGGAACGTCGAGAAGGTCTTCCCGAACTCAAAAATGCTGTCAAAGGAAAAGTCGTACTTCGCTTTGCTCCAAATCCAAATGGTCCACTTTCATTTGGCCATGCCCGTGGGATTGTCATCAATGGAAATTATGCGAAAGAATGGGATGGGGAATTGATTCTTCGTTTCGATGATACCGATACGGTTGTCAAGCCACCGCTACCAGAAGCTTATCTGCAAATTCCTGAAGAAGCAGAATGGTTACTTGGTTTCAAACCTCACCGAATAGTCATTGCAAGTGAACAAATGCCGCACTATTATGAACATGCAGTCCTAATGTTGGAAAGAGGCTTTGGCTATGTCTGCCAATGCAGCGGTGAAGCATTCAAGGAATATAGAGTCAGTAAAACTGAGTGTCCGTGTCGAGCGAACGATGCACAGTTGAACCTCGAACTATGGAGCAAAATGACAGATGGCACTTTTGTCCCTGGCGATGCTGTCGTCCGAGTGAAAACCGCAATGGATTTGAAAAATCCTGCCCTCCGTGATTGGCCTGCTTTGCGAATTCAAAATACGCAAGAGCACCCACATCCACGCAAATCTATTGGCTCCAAATACCGTGTTTGGCCGCTGCTTGATTTCCAAAGTGCTGTTGAAGATTATATCCAGGGTGTGACTCATATTATTCGAGGAAAAGACCTCATGGATTCAACTCGTAAGCAAACTTTGCTCTATCAGCACTTTGGGTGGACATACCCCGAAACGATGTATTGGGGCCGAGTCAAAGTCCATGAGTGGGGTGGGTTTTCAACCTCGCAAATGCGAAGAGACATAGAGGCGGGATTGTTTTCCGGATGGGATGACCCAAGGTTGCCCACATTGACTGCTCTGCGAAAAAGAGGTATAACAGCCAAAGCACTACGAGATTTTTGGGTTGAATTAGGTGTGACTCAAAAAGACATCTCCGTTCCACTTTCAACACTCTTTTCTCACAATACCAAAAGTATCGATGATGATGCACCTCGTCTTGCTTTTATTCGCCAACCTGAAAAATTGCATCTGGAGGGCGAACACCCTTCGAATGTGAGTGTTGAAGTTCATCCAAACTATTCCAGCCGGGGTATGAGAACTTTCGATGTTTCGAATAAAGCCATTTGGATTGAGCATGAAGATGCTGTCAAAAACGAAGTGCGTCTGAAAGGATTTTCAAACATTGAAATCAACGGTAATCTTGCTGGAATTGGCTCGATTGAGCGAAACGACCGACGGCCAATCATACATTGGGTTCCGGATTCAAATGCCACCCCTGCTGTTCTTCTTGTAGCCGAAGATGGTGAAATAAAAAGATTCGAGGGGTTGATGGAAGCACACACATATCCAGCCGGAACGATGGTTCAACTCGAACGAATTGGTTACGCTCGAATCATAGATAATTCAACGCTCATCTTCACTCATTCGTGAATGTTGATACAAGGGAAGAATCATAGGACAAAACTCTAACCGGAAAGCAGTGGCGAGTATGTCGAAGACAGTTGCAGATTTGAAACTTGATGATGAACACATGACCATTGGCATCGACGACTCGATGGCTGAGGCCTCAAGGCGATTGTTGACGATATCAGGTGGAATCCTTGTCGTTCTCGACGATGATTCAAAAACCAAGGGCGTCATTGGACAACGCCAATTCCTCAAAGCCTTTGCAGAGAATATCGATGCGAATGAGGCGAAATGTTCAGAGTGGATGGAAATGGATTTCCTTGAAGTCCAACTTAACCAGACTCTCAAATCAGTTCTCGCAGATATTCAAGAAAGAGCACCACAAGCCGTGGTTGCGGTACAAGAAGATGGTGAATTTGCAGGATATTTTTCACCGACAGACTACCAAGAAGCGACAACAATTGTCAGTTCTCTCAAAGGACTCAACCTTTGATTAGGCTACAATTTTGATGACCCGTTCGCAACCAACACATGCGAATCGCAAAGGCCGTTGTTGACTCACGACAGGATTTGGAGTTGAACAAGCAGGACATGGTATGACGGGTGTGGCCAACGTCATGGCTTCTTGAACCAATTCGGTCCTTGAACGGGGGCTAGTAACTGCTGTAACCCACCAGATCATAACTGCCATAGCAACTGCTCCACCAACGAAAGGTGGTTGATAGCCAAAGAAATGGATGAGGACAACCAGTGGGACCAAGATAAGTTCAACATACACAATCTTTCTTTGCCGGTTTTTCGTCAGTTTCAAAGTCATCAAGAATCCAAATCCAAGGCCAAAGATGACCAAGAGAAGTAACGGGAGAGGGCTGTGAATTGGGTCCTTGGTTGGAGTTGCTGTGAATTTAAATTTATCATCTTGAGCGATGTTATCGCCTTCCACTTCAAATATTTCTCCCCAAGGCAAGCGGGAATGACTGAATGATACAGATTCACCGGGATCCATTGTTGCACCTGCGAATGAAGTCATTGCAGAAGTTGTTCCGCTCAACGAAAGTGTATATCCACTCCATAACGGAGAAGTTTGAGCTATAATGAAATTTTCAAAAAGTGACACGCGTTCCCCATTGGGAATGATTATTGTCGACGAGATAATCAATGTGATTGGGTGGTTCACCACATTGGGCTCACCGTTCAAGTCCACATCAACATCGAAGGTGTTGAAATCTTTTGTTTGAGCTCCGAGTAAATCTTCCACTTCAAAACCGAGCCCTCTTTCAAGGTAATAAGAAGCTAAACCTGCACCAGTTGTACTCAACATTTGACGTTCGAATTCGTTAACTTCTGTGTCTTCAAGAGTACGACTCACACGTTGTTCATCGCCGACGCCTCCTGCATCGAAACTTTTCAGGACATCTGAAAGTGGTGTTACTTCATCTCCCAGATGGTCCATCCCCCATCGCATCCAAAAAGCCATTTCTCCACCGATCTCAATTCGTGTTTGACGTTCAAGTTCAAGACCTTCATCCGAAGATACAAGTGAAAAAGTTCCAGTAATGGTGAGTGGACTTCCATCTCCAGTGGTCTTCAAAGGTTCATCGGGTGGGTAATAGGTTCCTGTTCCACCGTTCGAGTCGAACGTTTCGATTTCAAAAGAGGTCGAACCAGAGAGTGAAGCACCTCCGGGCTCAAGCGTGAGGCGGGTTTCAACTGACACTGTTTCAATCCCTCCTGCTGCACCTTCCCAGGTCCAAGTAACACGAACACCATCACCTTGAGAAGTTTCAATTGGATCACCCGTAAGTGTCGTCGTTCCCACCAACATTTCAAGAGATTCGGATTTTGAAAGAATGTCCATGCCCCAATTTGAATTGATAACGACTGAGAAATACACTTCAGAACCTTCGACTTCTGGCTCAAGTAGGGTCAGGTCAAAGAGTGGAATATCCGCCTCAAGAGTTGAATCACTTTCTTCCGAACCCCACTTAAACTCCAACATCGCATCACCAGTGGGTAATGAAAAGACAACTGTACTAGCAGTGAGTGTAAGTTCAATGAGCCCATTATTAGAAATTGGAGTTGCATCAACATCGATATCAAAAGTTAGTGTTCCAGTACCTTGGGCGAGTAAAGAATTTCCCACTTCTGTTGAAGTACTGAAACTCTGACTTCCAATCTTCAAAGTAGCCGTTGCATTGACTTGTGCACTTGCTGCATCACTCACTTCGTATTGAATCGAAACTTTCCATGTATGGGCAGGAACTGTACCCGGCCAGACATGAGGCAACACCCATTTTCCAACCGTTTCTTCTGTAGTAACTGCATTTGCAATGGTTGCAGTGGTTGTCGTATCAGTCAAATCTTGAGAAAAAGGCGACATGGAACCCGCTGAAGCAGAGCCCAGTAAATGCAATTCCACTTCAGCAGAATCGCAACATACAACTGTATCTTCAGCAGTTGCTTCGCCAACAAAGGAATCAACCAAAGGCGTCATCATCGAAGCAATGAAAATCAGAACAAATGCGAATGGACGTATAGTCATTACTTCACCTCGAGACGAACCCAGCGCGCATGGCACATAAGCGAAGCGCTTTGCCGACTACAGAGAGACTCAAATTGCCTTCTCGAGAAGTGCGCCCAGTTCCTTTTCGAAAAGAGAAACGACGGCTTCCCCAACTTCACCTTGCAAATCATCAGGCAAGAGGCGTAAGCCAAGCCGAGTTGCTGCTCTGGTCGCTTTCAATTCGGCATATACAGTTCGTGCTTTGGTATGGAAATAATAGGCAACTGCTTCCTTAATTTCTGCCTTAAGTTCAGGGTCCTCATCGACTTTACTTCGGATGTGAGTTTTGAGTTCATCCTTGACCAAATCACGAAATGCTTCGATAACTAAATCTTCAGTTGACATCAAATCTTGGACTTGGTCTCGAATACTACCGGTAAGCAATCGTTCAATGGCCATGACAATCCCAGAGCGTTATGAGGTTTCAACCCGTCGATGGCTCAGATTGAAAGAGAAGTCCTGTTTTGAGAAAAGAATCAGCCAATTTTGAAGCGTGAGTTTTGGCTTTGAGCGCATCACTTGGCCATGCTTTCTCCGCTAGATGGACTTGGCTCATAACATCGACATCTGAGGTTCCAATCATTAACCGATGCCAAACAAGTTCTTCGAGTCGAGGGGTGGAGAGAGAAGAATTTTCGAGAGTCGGAAGAATCAATTCACTCAAAGCTGATGAACGCGAGGTGACATCCATTTTCATCCATCCTTTTTGCAATCTCGATAACATTCGTTCGGAGAGGTCGGGAATCATTCCTGGAGCAGGTGATGGCACTTCTGGAAGCGGAACCATTCGAAAAGAGCCTTCGTCTCGCAAATGGTCTCGTATGGCTGTGTGAATCGGATCAAATGTGGTATCCAAAGCTTCACGTAACCAAAGTCCCGTTCCAGCAAAGGGCCGTAATAAGCGTACTTTTTGGCCATTTGGAACCAATTCTGCTGCTAATGCTGCACATTGTGCAACAACATCCAGTGCCCCACGTCGTTCAGATTGATTTGCACCCAAACGTACCACGACCGATAACGGTGTGATGTGAATATATTCTGTTTCGGGGAGTTCATTCATATCCCAGGTATCTTCGAAAGGAGCAATAAATATCAGTAAGCCATCCTGAACTTTTTCAGGTTGCGCTCGTTCATCTCGGGGTAGAGATTTGTGTGAAGGGAGAAAACGGCGCCGATACTTCACTCCAGTATCGAGAAAGGCAGATTCCAACATCGAAAGGGAAAGAAGGCCAGATAAATCTGCAGGGGCATGAATATGAACCATGGAAGCATCTCTAATTTGCTTTGAAAGGTTCTGTATTCTTTCTTTCACCTCAGAGAAGGATGAAATGAGAAGTAAGTCGTTCATTGCCCCACCGATTGATTCGAGGAGGTTACCATTGATGAAGTCTCCACATGATGTGGAACGAAGCAATGAATGAGAACTCACTCTACCATGAGGCGGAGTTCATCACGCTTGTAGCGCCATTCAGATGGCAAGCGGCCCTCTGATTTGTAATAATTCGAAAGGCGACGGATTTTTGCTTCCGTGATTTCGAGAGAACGCTTGTTGTGAAGGTCCTTGTGGTTTCCACTTCCAAGATGGTTGATAATTCCAACAGCTTGGCGCATGAGATTCATCATATCTTCAGGATAAGTCCCGCCAATGTTGTTTTCTGCCAAAACACTTGCAATACGCTTGCCAAGGACAAGACGAACGTTTGGAACAGCATGTTGGTCTCGAAGAATAGTGCCAATGACTGCAGAGGAATGTCCTTCCTTTCCGAGGTCAATGATGAGTTGAGTTACCGCTGCAGCATCTGTGTTTGACCACTCTGGCGCTTCGTCGACATGGGGCTTACTCGACCCACTTTTTCCTTTCCGAGACTTATACATACGTGCCATAAGGACAACTCCAAGGAAAACGGCGACTTGTCGCCCCTTCTTAACCGCTCCGCTTCATCAAAGCGCTTTGAGAATCAAATTTTCGATAGATAGCGAGCCATTCAGCCCTCTAAACTACAAGCGTTGATGTGATTTTGCTAACCGGCCGGGTGTGGTTGGCCATTCCCATCCCGGGGCATTTGCACGAGCAAGGCCAATGACAGTACCGCCTTGATAAACAAGTAAATCCGAACCTGCGCGAAGAGTCGGGTCGAACGATTCAATCAAGGCTCCAAAGATATCTCCCTTCCACACAACATCAGGATGAAGATGGACTTCAGGAAGTGCGTTGAGTTCAGCCAGTGTTGGAATTACTGCCTTGGGAAGAGAAAACCCACTCCGTTCAATCGACCAAAGTGCCATTTGAGTTTGACCATCCTCCAAACGATAACGCGGTGGTTTTCCTCGAACCTTCAAACCTTCAAGCCATGCATCACTTTTCATTTGTTTTCGAGCAATGCTGGCAAAGTTATCGAGAAGGATTTTCTCAGTTTTTCTACCTCGTGCACTGAACGTATCAACTGCACTGCGTACGGTCTCTGTCAAACGTTCAAGTGCATCATGGGACCCTGCAGAATCCCCTTGGCGTGTATCGATAATTTCAATCGAATCATGCGTGAATTCAATACCCGAGTGGTTGATAATTCGCTGGTACTTATGTCGATGAACCAGTGATTTGAACATGCGTTGTATGCGGGACAATTCATCACCTGTCCAATCTCCAGTAACTGGGACATCATAGTGGCCTGCTGGCCAAGCCTCTTCCAAATCTCGAGGGACCAATCCCAGAGGAGAAGTAACCATGACTTCATGACAAGCGCTGGTCCCAATTGCCCGAATAAAACGTCCATGAGATTTCGAAAGTCGATATGGCTTACGGGCTGAACATGGGAGAAGTATGAGGATTGAATCCAAACCAGCCGGCGCCTGATATTCAGTGGAGATGAACGATTCCCAATCTGAAATAACCGGGTCAGACTGAATCGAAACCGAATGGCAAGGGAATGAGAAATCAGCAGCAACATGTGAAGACAGAAGCCCTGGTATATTTTGACACAAGATGTCGTGCCGGCGAAGGTGTTCGACCAAGCGAGGGCTGGTGAGTGATTGGCGGTCAGCAAGAGAACGCATTTGGTCTGAAACCAGCGCTCCTCGAACTGCAGCAATAGCATTTTTCCAATGTGAAATCTGAGCGCCCATATCTGCAGTTTCGTTCATTGAGTCAACAACATGTCGCGGTCCCTGTTCAGTGAGAAGGACTCCTGCTGCTGCTGCTTGACGTGAACGTGCCAAATCAAACAAATCAACACCAAACCATGTCAACACAGCGAGATTATCGGGCCCACCAAGACCGGGAGTCCAAAGGAGCGCCCCCGGGAATCGGCGTTTGAGGATCGTAATCGCTTCAACTAATCTACCAGGCTGAGCAGCGAGTTGAATTGCATCGACAAGAACCACAACGTCCGGGTTCAGTGTTGTATCGGTTAAAGTCGCATCATGGTTCAGTCGTTGCCAAGAGACAGGTAAAACTTGAGCGGTTCCAGCAGGCTCGCCAGCATCCGCTTCATCCAGAGAAGGGGGGAGGACATGACCAATCGAAACGCTCCACTTTGGTGAAGGTTCAAGAAAATCTGGTGGTGAAAGTGGTAATCGCGATTCAAACGTCAGCGTAGCAGGGATTTGGTCGTTTGTTGCAGAGCGGAAAGGAGCAAAATGTGCATCAATGTCTTCATCACCATCGAGCAAAACGAGTGCTGGAGTTGATGCGACTGGATTTTTCCTATCTCCAAGTGCCCAAAGCCGAGCAAAGCGATAACGCGCCGTAACGGTTCGACCCAGCCCTGCCTCCATGGACAGGCCAAAAGCCATTGCTTCTTCAAGCATTGGACACCATGCAAGGCCTAAGTTCAAAGCAAATACTTTGCAGGCAATGTCATGGACGGGAAGAGAGATGGATACACTTTTTTCTCCAGCCTTGCGATGGCATTGCTTTTCACAGTGGTTATGTTGAGTCCTCTCGCCATTTCTTCGGCGGAGGATTCTCCTTCATCTACAACCATCATCGATGGACGTATTGCTGGTTTTCAGGCTGAACCATCTGTAGATTATACCCGTGAATGGATGGTGGAAGAGGGTGAATGGTTGAGCCTAAATCTTGATTGCAATCAATGTCAAGCCCAACTCACCCTTGATGGGAATACAACGACCACCTCTTCGGGAATCACACTACAAGCAGGAAGCAACGGCACTGTACAGTTGGTTATTTCTTCGACCATCCAAGAATATGTTTCTTTCTCACTCGTAGAAAATATTCATGAAGATTTTAGCCACCTCCGCCCATCCCCAACTGAAAACATTACGTTTGTAACGAGCAAATATTGCAATGACGTTCTGACGTGTATCAACCCGACACAGGGCAATCTCGATGGAATTCCACATGGTGAATACAATTCAAGTGATTACATTCGCGGTATCCTCGAACTGTCAACACCAGAATATATTCCTCTCGAAGTAGCCGCTGGAGATACACTTGAACTTCAATTTGTACATACGACGGATGAAATTTCGTTGTCAATCTATTTTCAAAATACCACATCTGAACACCTGCATGAACAAACTCTTGAGCAATCAATTGGACTGGTAGCAAATGTTGCTGGTGATGCAAAACTCTGGCACTTTTCTGAAGATGGACGAGTTTTGGTTAAAGTTGAAAGCGGTGGAGTGAATACTGCATGGGTTCTCAAAAAAATGATGTATGGAAATCATGATTCCAATACGCTCATTGAAAGTCATGACAATCTCAAGATTGTTGGCCATTCCTCTACATCAGCGACTATCGAAATGAACGATACTCAGAAATTCACTCTCGAAGCATTGCATACCTCACCTCAACTCCAAATTGACCAATTGGTTAGCGGCACATGGATAAACGGCCAATTCCAAAACATGACGGCTGAACAAGCAACCGTCTTCTATCCTTATCCAAATATCAGTGCAGTCCGAATCCATGCTGACTCTCCAGTCCATTGGATTGAGATTGAAGTTTCAGATATATCAGACATCTACTCTGGTGAAGAGGCACCGTCCTATCGCCCTTCAACGGCCTCGAGTGTCAATACATCATGGCCCCTCATGCCTGTTCAATCAGCACCACTCCAAGGTGAATTGACGCTTTCTATACATGATACTGCAGATGTCTATCGTTTTGAGATTGAAGGATGGGATGAATCGCAACATCTTGTTCAAATCTTAGTCGAAGGAAGTAACATCGAATCTCTTCAACTTGAATTATGGAGTCTCGATCAGGAATCTTGGGATGTCGTTGAATCAAAACAAGCTACGTTTTCAAACGGTAAAATTCAACTTGCAGTCGAAGTAAGTAGAGGAACTCACTTTTTCCGGGTATCACTGCTCGATTCTGCCAATCACACTCAACATTCTTGGGGAGAAGAAGTACCAAGTATTTCCTACTTTTTGTCTTCAGGATACACACTCATTGATGAAGGAGATGAACCCTATTTCCCCCCTGATGAAAATGCTGAGAAGTGGGGGGTTCGTGCTCGATTCTTCCTTGGTGCTTTGTTCCTTATTCCAGTTGCTTTCTTGGTGATTCAGCAATACCGAACAAAGAGGACTGCACAACAACTTCTACTCAAATCCGAACAATTGGTTTGGTTCAAAAAACAAATGGATTCTGGAAATTTTACACCTCAGCAATCTCGTAAAAGTTTGGCGAATGCACTTCAAGCAATTACCCTTCTCAATTGGGAAGAGGCAAACAATGCTTGGGGGAAAACAGACCTCGAATACCGTACAGAAAATATTGCCTTAGCTGTATGGAAGCTCGACCGCCGGATGGCTGAACATGAGGGGGCTGTCCCACTCATGGTCGGCGTTCATATCGTTGAAGGCAATTGGGATTTAGCAGCCTTGCGGTTCGATACACCTGTTGGACAAGCATGGAAGGTTGAGCGTGTCGAACCACGGTTCCTGCACCGTGGGGAAGAAGTATTCTTGGACACTATGGCGAAAGGAAATCGGACCTTTATCATGGCTGAATTGAGCGGTGGTGCAACTTCTGTTGATATCGAACTCAATGGCCGATTAGAAGGAGAACCAAGTGCAGCTCGAATTCCATCTACACTCATGCTTGAGAGTACCAATGAAGAGGAATGAAAAAGTTACTCTTCATTCAGTTGTTTTACTTGCATTTGCTTGGAAGACTGTTAATTCAATGGTGATGTTGACTTCCTCTTCGTTATCGTTTGGACTCAGTGGAATGGGTGATGTTGTAGTTTCAACTGTGATCTCAAGTTCAAGTTCTCCTATTCCAAAACCGTCCATTTTCCATTTTTCTAATACCTGAATCTCGTTGTAGCCGGTCGTGTTTGTTTCTTGGCCGTCATAACCAGGGTATGCTCGAAGGTCAAGGTCGATTTGGCTGCCATCGTTGGATGAGCCGCTTAAACTGTTATTGTTATCCTGCCACTGGGCATTCAAATCGTTCTGGATGAGATTTGCAAAAACTGAATCAGCAGGGTCGCCCGGCCATCCAGATGTCTCTGTATAGGTCAAAGTAACAGAGATTCCTCCAAATCGATATCCTTCATCGAGAAGGGTTTCATCGAGAGTGAAGGTACGTATTTCTGTATCTCCATCTGCAACAATAACCGAATCGGTCAGCGTGATTATTTGTTCATCAAAACTGATGATCCAATTATTATCACCATCAACAATCGACCTCACATTGTCACTGTTCGACACCAAATCAAACGTGTTGAGCGTCAAGAATACGAGGAAGAAAGCAACGATTCCAGCAGTTATTTTATTGGCTATTGGTTCATCAAACAATTCACTTACACCGCTGCTGATGTCAAAGGAAGGTTCGTCCGTCATCGTTAGACCCCCGCATTTGCAAATATAACCGCCAAAGCGACGATGTATAGGATAATGAAACTCATGAGGAGGGAAGTATTTCTCAACATTTTGTCGTTAAATCCATCACCTTGAATCGAATCAATGTCTGCAATGTTGGCATTACCGATGAAACTCTCAGTGATTTTTTCTTCCCATCCGATGAAAAAGACAATACCGATGGCAAGGATTGAACCCGATATCATTTGTGGGATTGGTATCAATGACTGAATCAATTCGATAACACTGGAAGAGATAATGAGCAGGATTAACAAAATCATCATCCGGGTAAGATTCCTGTTTCTCTCTGAGGTGGTGTCAATAATTTGGAACTGCACCATCAGGTAGACAAAAAGAAGAGGTTTGAGAAGATAAATCAAAACCCCTGATGTCAAATAATTAACGAGTTCAAAGATACTACTTTCAGGTGCACAGTTCCCTTCAATGCAACTGTAGTAGGCATCAAGAAGTAATTTATCTTGAATCCAATTGGCGAATCCCAAGAAGAAGACAACGAACACAATGATGGAGATTGGTGAAAGTCCACGTTTCGAGGTTCGAAATGCCTCACCTGCCAGAAGTGCGCAAATTGTTACCGCACCAATACTCCATCCAATATTGACGGCAGCAAGCCAAAGAGTAGTAGGGGGCTCATCAAGTTGGGTTAAAACACTGACAAACCATTCATTGTTGAGGAAACTGAATGCAGAAAGCCACCAAATCATTTGCCAACCCAACCATATGAGGAGGAGGACAGCACTTGCCTTGGATTCAGAGCGGTATTGTTCTTCACCTGTTTTGTGTTCCCCTATAATACCACGAATATAGCGGTGGGTCCAGTAGATTCCAACAACAACCCACAACAACTGTTGGAAGGCAGCGAATTCAAATCCTCCAAGGAAAACCAGTGCAGGTATGATAATGCAATAGAGCGTGATGACAAGAATGACCATTGAATTCCATGAACTGCCGGTTCCCATATCTTTTGGAATATGCAAGGCCATGACGAGCATAATGATATTGAGTGCCGCATCCGTTCCGAACTGAATCAAGACGAGTGTATCCCGCCCCTTTATGCCGTCGAGAGACACGAGGCCGAAATCAATCGCAGTTGGGGCGACAAATGAATAATATTGGTCCAAGAGAGTCTCTGCAAAATTATAGATCGAAAGAAGGATGAAGGTCCAGCCAATCAACAATGCAGAGAAACGTTTGTGAGATGTTTGATTCTCACTCCGATTTGACATGAGGATGGTGATGATGCCCAGGATAAGATTTGTGATTGCAGCAACAGGAGCGAGGGATTCCTGTGCCATGACTGACCCTCTTTGTTCCATCCATATAATTCATTTCCGAAAGAGAGGATGCAGAAAACATTTTCTTTCATTTGCGATTCTTAAGGTAATCTTCGCCATACCAAGCCCATTGGTCCATTGTCCAGCCAGCAGGAAGGCCTTCAGGGGGCAAAGGTGGAGTTAATGGGACAACGGGAGTGGTGAACTGAACTGGAGCGTTCACGAGAGGAGGACTGTTCAATGCATTAGATGCACTTCGACGACTCATCAGAGCCAAACCAACGAGCACCATGAAAACAACTCCGAAGGCCACCAGAACAAATGTAGTCGGGAAGGACGATTCTTTCGTAGCAAGATGCCGTGAAGCATCCAGTGGGAAAGCGTCTGCTTCATCTGACCAACCATCTCCGTCGCCATCGGGGCAACCGATGAGGTCTTGTTGAGAGGTTCCAGCAACTTCAGGACAATCATCGCTCATGTTCGTGCCGTTTTGGTCGGGATATCCGTCCTCATCGGAATCTGACCAAAATCGTTCATCGCTCGGGAAGATATCGAGATTATCATCCCAACCATCACCATCTGTATCAGGGCAGCCTAGACGTTGTTCACTTGAGAGACCGAAAAGTCCTGGGCAAGCATCGGGTAAATCACCTGTTATTGAATCTCCATAACCATCCTGGTCAGCATCGATGTATTGAGTCGCATCGTTCGGGAAAGCATCGATGGCATCTGACCATCCATCGCCATCTGTATCAAGACAACCAAAGACATCTTCTGAGGAATTTCCTTCAATCATTGGACAAGCATCGGGTTGAAACCCATCCGCAGCATCTCCGTAACCATCACCATCTTGGTCAGCATGTTGAGTACTGTATGTAATGAAGGCGTCAGCTCCTAAAGCCACGGTCCAATCCGCATCTGGATTAGACCAACCATCTCCATCTGAATCAATACAGCCGAGGCGGTCTTCTGTAGAAGTGCCTGGAACAGACACACAGGAATCTCCCTCAAATCCATTGATTTCATCTCCAAAACCATCACCATCAAGGTCGGACCATTGAGTTGCCTCGGTAGGGAATTCATCGACTAAATCTCCATAACCGTCGTCATCAAAATCAGCGCAACCTATGAGGGTCCCTGCATCGCTGGTACCAGAGTTTAGAGGACAGTCATCAATACTGTCGGGAAAGCCATCATTATCGTCATCTAGGTCTTCTGAGACATCTTCACAACCGTCTTGGTCGACGTCATTGGTGGTAGACGAAAAGAAAGAGGCTTGGCTTGTTGGACAGAGGTCAACTTCGACGGATGAAATACTGCAGAACCAATACCCTTCAGATATTGAGCCATCACAAATGCGGTCGTTATCATCATCATAGTCTTCTCCAGAATCTCTGCAACCATCGAAGTCATAATCTGAGGATGTGGTCGAAGTCCATCCAAGGTCGCCGGTCGCACAAGAGTCTACAGAATCAAAAACACCGTCATTATCATCATCGAAGTCTTCCGTGAGGTCGGCACAACCGTCCGTATCATGGTCTGTTGCGGATGAAGAAATCCAACTTAAATTACCAATATGGCAGTCATCAGCAAGGTCAAGGATACCATCATCGTCATCATCATCATCACACACATCCCCAAGTGCATCGCCATCGTAATTGGCTTGAGAAGGGTTAGCGATCAATGGACAATTATCAACCTCATCTCCTATTCCATCACCATCTTCATCCATAAAGGGGTCGATTCGAACGACTTCATCCTGGCCATTATCGACGTAGTAGAGATGACCATTTGGACCAATTTCAAGACCCATTATGGATGATGCCGTGGTTTGGATCGTATCGGCTACTGAAGCACTTTTTCCGTCGGAATTCAAGTCATATGCAACGATCTTTCCATTGCCATTGAGGGATACAAAGAGTTGGTCGCCATCAAGAGCGATTCCTGAAGGTCTGTTGAGCCCTGAGGCCAAAACTCCCCATTCAATTCCAGTAATGCTTGAATATTCTTCAAGTGGTTCCAATCGTGATGAATCACTCATGATGTCTTGAGTATTGTATGATGTATCATCGGTGTTGACCCACAACACACGGTTTGCTCCCGCATCTGCGATGTAAAGAATTCCGGAATCTTGGTCCAAAATCATGTGCCCGGGGACTCCAAAAGAATGGGTGAGCTGAACATCGACATATCGACGAACAATTCCATCCGAGTGGTCGTCATAGCCTGTGTCATGGTCCATTTGGAAATCATAATACACGAGTTCCCCGTAATAGCCATCATTATACCAATATTTGTTGCCAGAGTCGTGAGCAATACCCACTCCATATGGAGATTCATGATTCATATCAATGTGACTGCCAAGAAGACCATTACCATTGTTTTGATTTTCCACTGCAAAATGATTCAATGAAGAGGGCCACAATGTTGGGCCCATGAAATTGTTCGGCGCGCCTTGACCGCAAAATGTGTTTCGGGTTTCTTGGGCAGAACCCCATTGCCAATCAAACTCGGGATGATATGCTCCAAATGCAATTGAACTTACTTCTTCGAGGAAATGATTTCGATTCGAATCTTGACGATTCTGAGAAGTTTGGTTCTCAAGCCCTGTGTTTTGGACAATCGTTATGCTGTCTGTTGCCCGGTTAGCCACCCACAATTCGTTTGTTCGACCAGGATGGAATTCCAAATCACGTGGGTCTGAAAGAGCATCGGAGGAGTCTGCGATGACCACTTCATCAAAGCCTACACCAAACTGAGAAACAACAGGTGCATCTTTTGAAGCAAATGCATGTGAGGGAATAGAAAAAAGCAGAAGGCTTAGTAGAATTATGCTGATCCGCTTATTCATCATGCTACCCGAAAATACACTGTCCTTTGATACCTTGTATTATTAAATCCAAAGAATGCCGATAATAATCTTTCCGAAAAGGCTGTTTAGTACCTCATCTACAATGGGTATTCTCGCTAATAATTGATTGAAAGTAGGGGCGGAACTTTAACTGAAACTCTTCTGCGGAGTATATATGAAACTATCAATGAAGATTTTGATTGTATCTTCGGCTCTTTCCTTTTTGCTCTCGAGTATAGGAATCGTAATGTTTGTTTCATTCGCTTCTGAAGAAGAAAATATCGCAGTAACTGGCTCAGCACCTGGTGAACTCAGTTTTGAAGGTTCAACATTCCAATATTATGACATCTATGCTGAGGATGCAGAGATTTCTATCGAGTTAGGCAATTTTAGTTACGACTCTCGATACACCTATGTCAAGATGTGCACTCTTGAGAATGAACAAGTTCCTGCGTGTGGTTCGATGAAGGGCTCACAAACATTTGTAGGAACACTTACGGTGGGTGGAGGAGATAATGGAATTATTGTATTAAACCTTGAAGGAAGTGGCGAAGTTAGTATTGTCGAAACTTCTGTCGGAAGTATTGCTGGAATAATGCTGTTGCTTTGTGGGGGATGCTGTTTCTTCCCGCTTCTCGTCTTGATTTCGGCAATAAAGGCCTTCAGTGGTGATTCAGAGAAGCAAGTCGTTGTAGTTGAGCAAGATTCGGAAACCGAACAGTTCGAACCTGAGGATGATGTTTTGGAATCGCACAAAACCAATTTTCCGACAAATGCTCAAAAATGAATGGACGTGGGTAGAACATTAATTCCGACGCTCTTTAGCATCGTCTTTTATTCGTTCAAGAAGGTCTTTAGGAGCAAGAGTTTCTTTCAATTCTTGAAGAGATTTCTTTGATTTTTTGTCGACCTTTTTCGGCATATGTAATTTGAGAAGAACAATGACATCACCACGTCCAGAACCTCTGTTGCGAGGCAATCCGCGCTTTTTGATTTCAATTGTGTCTCCTGAATTCGAATATGGAGGGATTTTGACAACCAAGTCTTTGCCGTCGATATGTTCGAGGTTCACGTTCGTTCCAAGTACCAAATCGGAATAACCAAGAGGTAGAGACATGATTAAATCAGAATTTGAACGTTCAAACCATTGATGTTGGTCAACATCAATTTCAATGAAAAGGTCGCCGTCCTCCCCTTTGCCATTTGGCGCTGGTTCACCTTTCCCACGCATGCGAAGACGGGTTCCTGCTTCAGCACCTGCTGGAATATTGAATCGTAATGTAGATGTTTTGATTTCTTTCCCGTTGCCACGACAAGGGTTGCACCGCTCATCAATTTGATGTCCTGTACCATCGCATGTTGGGCAATCACGTACGACATCTTGAACGAAGGGTCCAACTTGTTGTCGCATTCGAACTCGCCCTTGTCCGCTGCAATCGCCACAGTCGGAAATCGCTCCGTCTTTCGCTCCGGTTCCTGCACACTGGGTACATGCTACCGGTAATTCGACCTCAACTTCTTCTGTACTTCCTCGGTAGATTTTTTCTAAATCCACGGTATGGTACATCCGAATATCACTACCACGACGTCTGGTGCGACGACCACCGCCACCACCACCGCCAAATATATTTGAAAAGAAATCTCCTCCAAGAATATCTTCAAGATTGATATTGAATCCTCCACCACCAAATCCTCCAAACGGTGAACCTGCAGGACCGCTGTGTCCAAATCGGTCGTATTGAGCACGCTTTTCGTCATCAGAAAGAACAGCATATGCTTCTTGAATTTCCTTAAACATATCCTCGGCATTCTCTTCTTCACTTCGGTCAGGATGGTACTTTCGAGCGAGACTGCGGAACGCATTTTTCAGATCAGATGACGTCGCATCTTTTGCGACGCCTAAGACCTCATAGTAATCCCGCTTTTCCGACATTGCACTCACCGAACAAAACGAGGGGATTCAACGACCTCTTTGAACATCTCGCATGAAAACGCACTTCTCACGCATCAAGTCCGCATTGAAGACAAAATGGTTCTGACTGTGGAATTGCGGCATTACAACCCCGGCATAATGTGCCAGTTGGTGATTGAATCACTTCAGTTGGTTGTGTTGTTTCAAATTGAGGAACCGAAATCATAGCCATGGATTCGATGCTTTCAGATGAGTTTTCAGCAGGTGAATTCGAATCCCACGCATAGGTTTTGGCAGTTTCGGATTGAGGCTCAGCGGCAACTGAGACTCCCGTTTCCGACATAACGGAGTCGATTCCACCATTATCACTCATCGAGGTGATTTTCAATTCAACGTCATTTCGGGGCGTCTCGGTCCTCATTGGAGCGACCGGTCGTTGAGCTATAACAGGGTCTGCTTCTGCTGCAGCCCGCAGACTTGCTCGTCGCTTTTCTTCACGCCGTTCGACTGAATCTCCTCGGCCGAATATTCGATTTATTGCATCGAGGAAGGTGTCCATCGGTGAGTTCTTTCGCGTCGCTCCAATGGTTGAATCGATAAACTCGTCATCAAAATTTTCATCACCGGAAATCCTGCGATTCGCCTTACGGATGCGTTCTGATTCAAGCAGAAGGTCAACTTCGACTTTCTCATCTTCATCAAGTTCGAGTTCTGGTGATTCTTTATCAAATGATGAAACCTGTTGCTGAAGGGCTCTTTCACCCTCTGGACTGAGATTACTGTCAAGTGGAACATTGGTTTGCCAAACTCCATCTTCTTCCGCCTGGTATACTTTTTTCATCGACTTCATTGCCTTCGAACGATGAAATTCATGGTCGCGAACAGTACGAGTTTTTCGAAACAAAACTACGCCGATTACTAAGCCAATTCCATACCAACCATACATGAGGTTCGGTTCAACCTCAAACATTTTTTTAAGTGGAGTGACTGTAAAATGTGTTACGCCCATGAGGAGTAAAGGCAAGACTGCAACGCCTCGAGCAATTACAGTACGTTCTGATGCCATAATACTCATCCCTCGCTCTAATCCGATACTCAAGTATGTTGTCATCCATTGTACGGAACAATATCATCGATCTTTGGGTGCTCGACCTTTTCGAAGAAGTCCATCGAGTAGCCCTATCGAAAAACTGGAATGGAGCATGAACAGACAAAGCGGCACACCGGCAAGAGAGGATATGTGTTTTGAAACAAGACTACTTCGAACCCCTTCAAAGAGGATTACTGCAGCATAGCAACTGGGAAGGAGCAAAGCAAAGGTTGGTTGAATGAAAAAAAATGCAAGTGTTGCTAACAATCCAAACCATGGTAAAAATTCTCTCAAACTGATTCGCTTGGGATGTTTTATTAAAATTTTCATTCGCCAAAATCCATATCTGTGGCCCATTTTCCACCACTTCATAAGACCTGAACGCTTTACCATATGCACCGAAGTTGCGGGTGTACGATACAGTGCGAAACCCGCCTCAAGAAGACGCATCGAAAGGTCGCTATCTTGACTCGTAATGTACGCCGTATCCCAACCACCTATCTGTTCCAATGCCGAGCGGGAATGCATGGCAAAAGCAGGGGTATTTGTCGGCCCCGAAGCAGTGAAGTTGTCAAATTGCCCACTCCCGCTTCCTAAAGGCGAGGAAAGTGTTCCTTCAATCCATGATTCGACCATCCCATGGTCTCCTTTTCGGGGTTTGACGCGTGTTCCAACAGCTGCTAATGGAGCAGTTGATGAAGATTCAATACGTTTCCATTCCTTCATACGAATTTCTAAATGGTCTGCATCAACTGTAGAATGACCAATCAGTTCCACGGTAAACTGGACCGAATCAGGGAGCAATGAAAGTGCTAAATTCCGTGCTTCAGCAACATATTTTTGAGGGTTTGAATGCAACTCAATAATTGGCCCGTTAACCTTTTTACTTCGTTTAATGGCTTTGGAGACTTCGACTTGAGTTGTATCGGTGGACCCACCATCCAACACCAACACGATATGTTGTTCTGCAGGTAAAGTTTGAGCAATGAGCGAATCTAAACATTCCCCAATGTACGATGCTTCATTGAAGACCGGAATAACCGATGCTATCAACGGCTGTCCATCACTCATAGTCTTGCCAACATGGCTTTGACTTTCACCTCTTCGCCCCTTTTCCCGATGAAAGGCATGTTCATGTGCAAGTGATGGCTGGCGAGTTCATGCAAGAGCCTATGCTTCGCCTCAACGGTGTTAATGAAAACTTGCGTATCCTCATAGAAACGGTCTTGGAAGGCGCAGACTCCCCGCAAAAAGTAAAGGAGGCCATCCTCGAAATTTTCCCTGAATTCCCTTTTGGAAAAGAATCTGATGAACCCATCCTCGGAAAGGCGAGTAATGAGACCTGGACTGGCGAGCAGGTTTCACTTGAGACCTTTCTAAAATTACTCCATGACCAAAGAATTCTCGACACAGCATTGGATGCAATGACGGTGAATTTTGATGGTAAGAAAACTCAATTCAATCTCCTACGACAAGCGGCCATTGTTGGGAAAGTTGCTTTCCCTTTGCCAAATGAACAACCACTTGGCGGAGTCATAACCATCACCTTACAAGGAGAAAATCTTGCTGATTGGCTTGAAGCAGCGACATGGCACAAGGGTCGAGATATCGCCCCACGTTCAATTAAAGATGAACATTCAATGGACGAAGATGGTGAAGCAGTCACTTGGTTGTAGACAGGTAATCTGTTTGTTTCATCCATTCGACAACTGCTCGGTCATTTCCGAGCCAATCAATGGGCAATGACTCAGAGAGTTTTCTCCATGCGATTGCATCGTGTGCAGTCCACGCAGCCTTGTTCTCAAAATTTGGTTGTTCACCAAGAAATGATGTTGGTAATATGTGAAGAGCAATGTCGATGTTTTCAAGAGCATGATACCAAGTTCCAACAGGAGGTTTACACGCAACATGCCATCCAAACTCTTCTTTCATCTCACGCTCTAATGCCTGAATCATGGACTCATCGCCCTCGATTTTACCTCCTGGAAATTCCCATTTGCCAGCATGGCTCTGATTCGGTGCGCGTCGAGCAACAAAGTAGTGTTCATTACGAGTTATGAGGGCTCCGACAACAGATAGAACTGGCCTGAACATCATTCTTTGCAGGATTTCATGAACAAAAGAAAGAGCAGAGGGGAGGGGGCAATTCTCATGTGAAGGAAGATGAAGGAAAAAACATGGAGTGGTCAACTCGTCATGTACTGCTGTTTCGGCAAGAGCCGAAAGGGTTCGATACAGCGTTTCGTTGCAGAGGAAGGTCCCAGCGTCAGTTGAAATCTCACACTTAATTGGCCAAGCCCGTGTCATCCACGATTCTATTGGGGCTTTAACCGAAAGGTCTCCCTGCCCAGTGATTTCTTGTTCGAGGATTTGTCGACCGCTGTTGTCAGGTATTCGCATTTCAATTCGGTCTTGAGCACGTGTTTCCAACCGGGGTATCGTACAGGTTTCACACAACCCAACATGAAGAATTGCATCCCATTCCATCCCTTGCTGAATCAAGGTAGAAGTTTCAATCGAACCTGGCTGATCGACTGTGAGAATACGTGTTTCGATTGAGGCATCAAGTGGTTCGACACTGTGCTCACGGATATCCGCCCATGGGTCATTCAAAAGAAGGTGGTCCGGCAATGCTTCAACCAGTTCGCTGGAGATATTGCGAAGATGCCCTCCAAACGGCTCAAAACCAGTCACCAATATCCGAACCATGGTACTGCCTTACCGAGGGGGTTTTTGATACCCTTGCCGTTTGAACTCCCGTCATGTTGACAAATAAGGACCAACACGACAGTCTGCGGGGGGCATGGATATAGAATCTGAATTGACCGTTACTCTTCCCGCTGAAGAGAAGAGCGGGATACTCGAATGGCGGCCCATTCGATTAGTACGAGCTATCTGGAAAGAAATCACATTTGGTGTAGGCGCATGGGGAACATTACGTCCGTTGATAACTGCACTTCTTGCTGCGGTTCCATTCCTTTTCCTTGGCCAACATTTTAACCGTCAACATCGCAGAGGATTTGACTGGACATTGCTGCAAATACCCCTTGCCTTAACGGTTATTCTTTGGGTGGGGTTGTGGGGCTATTCCATTTTTGATGCATGGAAAGAAGCAACACAAAAAGTAGCTGCGCAACAGGATTAAGGCCGCCATAACTGGTCTGTACATGGAATTGAACCATCTGCTAAACCTTGCAAATCCTGTTTATCATTAATGTCAAACTCAGTTGGTAAATCATTGTCAAAGAAATTTGCGATGCTTGAAGATTCAACAGCCCAGTACATCACTGAATCTTCATTATTCGAATGGTGTGGATGTTCGCTGTCTTCATGGTCAACTGGTGAAGTATAGACGATATTCACCAAGCCCAAGAGATGTCCAATCTCATGAACAAGAACGCTGTTTTCGATTTTTTCTGCAGATGGTCGCCGAAAAATATTCTCGGCATCGTCGATTGAATCTTTGAAGATCGAAACGGTTGAAGCATCAACCGCCACGCCAAGAACACTTGAATCCTCATACGTGCCTGCAGGGAATATGGCTTGCCAATACAGTGTTGAACCTTCTCTTGGGTCATTCGCTTTTTCATCCCAACTCATCGTACGGACATCCTCAGTACTCCATACTGCATCGTTTTCAAAATTTGTTTCAGTGAACACAAAGTCAATGCCCTGAGGTTTATCGCAGACGGATTCCAATCGTTGTTTTAGCAAATCTGTCGAAGAAGTTTCAGGTCTGTATCCGGGTTCGTAATCGATTTCTACAACCATTGAGGTATAGGTTGAGTCATCAAGGCAAGCCAATGTCAAGCCGCCGGGAATTCCGTGATTTAATCCCAAATCTCCAAGGTCATCTACTCCAAAACAACCGGAAAGTGTAGGTGTAAGGAGGACTGTGATGATTGCTAAACAGACATGGACGCCTCTCTTCATGGTGTGCGGTAGAGGTGGTTATTTTCAAACCCACTGTTTACCAGTCTTCTGGAATTTCAAGAGGAGAGAATAACTGCCCAGGGCCTTTGGCCTTTGATAACTGAGTTCGAGAGAGGGCCTCCCATGGGCGGAGTGCCAGCAACCCCTCTGCTAATGATGCATCAATCTCTACGAGTGTTACGCGAATAAGTGTTGCCAAAATATCCATTCGGTCAGCATCGATTATCTTGAAAATTTTTTCCAAGTCAAATGTAAACTCATTGTCATCATCATCTAGAGTTTCAATCGCCCATGGGTGGGTAACCGTATCAGGGAACTCTTGCTGTGTCGCAGTAATGTGTTCGTCTAATGAACGGGAAAGACCCGCTATGTGCTTACTTAAGACAAGGCTCACTTCGATTAATGGCATGTTCAATTGGTTGATGAGGTTGACCATGCGTTCTTGCAAAGTCACCATACCATCTATGGCCGAAGCCTTCTCGTTCGTCATCTCAACAACTCACTTTTTCATCGCTTCAACGTATTGCCAGCCAAAGTGGTTCCATTGGTCTTGGGTCCATCCCTGAGGCAGTCCAGTCGGTGGAATTGGAGGCGGAGCCGGTGTTGTAACTGCAGGTTTTGGCTGCACTGTTGGTGCAGGAGGCGCTTGTGGGAGTGGAAGGACCAAACCAGGAGGAGGTAAATTTCCATCAATATCGGGTAATGTTTTCGAGTGATTGAGTTCATCGAGAACTTCAGCAGTTTGGTCTTCTGCACCGCCTTCAAGTTCACCTTCACGGATTCGGCGATTCATGACTAAGAGCCACATGGCAAGGCTCAGAGAGAGCAATGCAATCAGATAGAGAACGATACTAAACGTTCCTTGCTGTGCTTGAAGGGCAAGAGCCTCACCATCACGGATAGTCTGCTCTTTCACCAGCAATGGGTCGAGTGTCTTACGGTCCATTTCAACTTCATCAACAAGGACTAAAAGACGGAATTCAATACTTTCACCAGCCTCGACATTGGCGATTGTTGGGAGTGTTCCTGTAACAACACCTCCGGCTGTAGCAACCAAGTCCACCCGTGCTGTGTCTTCCCAGAAACCACCGTCAACTGCACGTTGTAAGACAAAGGCCACATCGCCTTTCCCACCGAGATTACGAACTTCAAAGTTAAGTTCGACAGATTGTTGAGTTATTGGACTTGGGTCATCCCAAGATAAAGAACTGGTGGCGGCATTCAAATCAATGCTTGGCCCTAGAAGAGCTAATGACCAAGAGGCAATAGGTTGGGAAAGCGAATTTCCAAGCGTGTTGAAAGGATTACCTGCTGAATCAGAACCAGAAACCCAGACATCCACCATATAGGACGGCAATAATGTCGTTGCTCCTGCATCGGTGAGGTCGAGTGTACCTGTCCAGAAAAATTGCTCACCGAAAGGAGTCGTGTCTGGCAAAGGCATACTGCCCCGAGAAATTTCTGCTTCTCCTGCCCGAACACGATAATGCAAAACGGCAGGCTCGTCAAGCGCAAATCCATGGTCGTCAATTGTTTCAAGCATAACTAACAAGTCTCCACACGACCCAATTGACAAATCTGAACCGGCTGATACTTCATCCAAAGAAACAGCTGCAATCGTTGGACGAGAACTGTCGACTGCAAGTCGTACACGTTGTAGCGTAGGCGTTTCATCCATAGCTAAACCAGGTAAATCATCCAGTTCGAGACGGAGGTCGAGGTGGCCAGATGGAACAGAGGGTATCAAGAGGTCGAGGCTAAACTCTCCATCTCCACGAGTAGAGGTTTTCCAGGTGTTATCATAATCTCCAAAGACTACATCAAATGCACCCGGTGGAGCAGGTGTTTCATCTTCGGAAAAGAGAACACGACCATTGACCCGCAATGCTTGCCCTGCACCGATCAATGTCTCTTCGAATTCAGAATTATAGTGGTTTGTTCCATCTCGAAGTTCTACAGCACGAATATGCCCCTCCATGGTATCAAATCTGAAATCGTTGTCAAGACTCCAAGCATCGTTTCCTAAACCAGCAGTAGCTTCGAAACAAGGTGTTTCTTCACCTTCATTACATGGTAAATCCGTAACAAGGATTTTTGGAAGGATTTTACTTATTCCATTTGTATCAAAGGATTCAGGGAATGTCCATGTTAATTGGAAACGAGCCAAGATTTTGATGATGCTGTTGTTATTTTCATCTAAATCTACACTTGAATACAGATTTGAAACTGCTATATTGGCTGAACCAGACTCCATAACCGCAACAGGGTTACCATCTGCTCCTTTCATCAAGGAAATGAAGACTGAAGTTTCATCGTCATTAAAATCGCCACCAAGTGCGAGTTGAATATGCTGGATATCTTGCCATCCATTCCGGTCGGAAAGAACAATTTGAGCAGTATAAGGGATTCCTGGGTGCAATGGTGCTTGGTCATCATGCCCAAGAATTGTGGAATTATCAAGGTCGAGTTCAGGCTCAAATTCAACGCGTATTTGGTATGTGCCCAAATCATTATCCCAATTTGGAACTTCTTCTCCAGGCACATATCCGCATGCGATATTGCTGTCAGGACAGACGGGTCCACCACCCATTGCAATGGCATTGTCTTGAGCGTCTTTACCGGTGATAAAGTAGGAAACACGTTGACCATGTTGAAGCATTGAATCATCGATGAGACCGTCAAAAATATTCATTCCACCGGCTTGAGTCTCGGGGGATGTGAGGATTTTCATCTCATATTCGTCTGAATTTGGTAGCCCATCAAAATTATAATCACTGCAGCCAAGAGATTCACTTGCTTTACAACCAATCCAGTAATTGAGAGTCAATTGGTTTGGAGGGTCAACCGAATCTTGAACGGCGATACTCACTGCTTGGCCTCCGGGAGCAGGAGGTCCTGCATGTCGTTCACTTCCATCACCAGGGGTCGAGGACAGCACAAGAGGAGAATTACCATCCAATACCAGCCGGATTGTATTGTATCCTGGATTCGAATAAACTGAACCGTTTTGCATTTGTATTGCCTCGACGTAGAAGATCATTCCACCTGGAGAGGATTCCAGTGGAGACTGGAACGTAATATTGTATTCCCCAAACGCAGGGTTTTGTTCTTGGGCCAGAAGAATCGGTTCGCCTATCGGAACTCCGTCATATGTGACATTTTGTCCCAATATGCGCAAGAAGAATTGCCCTGCAAGTGGAGTAAGTTGAGAATTCTGGAAATAGATTCCTCCTGTGAAAGAGAGATTAAATCCACCTCGAACCCAATCTTGAGAATACAATTCTCTACCTGTTTCTTCATAGACTCGCAAGCCATCGAGTTGAATATCATTTTCTACTGTGATGTCCAAATCTTCAGTTTCCCATGCCCCTACTGCTTGGCCTAAGTCGTCTTCGACCGAGATGAGTGCCTGCATTTTAAATTCATCATCCCAACTCCAATTCACGGAAACTGGGATACGTATGGAGACCATACCATTGGAGTCGATTGTCGATGTACAATTTGCTGTATCGAATTGAACGATACCTCCCGCATCGCTGACAACTGAACATGTATCTCCACGTTGCCAATCAAATGCAGGGTTTTCCCCGTAGGAATTGTTCAGGGCAATAAGAGATTCAGTTACGCGGTCGACATCATCACCCGGTGCGATACGCACCTGTAAATTACGATAGACACCGTCTGGAGAGAGAAGACCCCCCTCGAGTGATGCATCAATCGCACGAGTTTGCATCTTGTAAGCAATATCGATGTTTGAGATTTTCACTCTGCCCGAAGTTGCTGCTTTCACAGCGATTGGAATGAGCACATCTCCATCACCGTTTTGTGGAATGAATGAATTAAACGCTTGAACAAGTGTAGGTTGGTACTTCACATCGGTATTCACTACTGAATTATCACTGGCAACCACCGCTGATTCGTTGAGGAAGAGGAGAGATTCCCAATCCCAAATTAAATCGTTACCGACGTCTAATTTCGGGCGGTCAGGATAACCTTCCTCATATTCCATTGTAATCGAATCAATTAGAGGAGATAAAGTAACATCTGTACTTGACAAACTGACAGCATAACGAATCGTATCTCCTGCTTCAGTTGATGGGAAACTGACTTCCTGATTATTTAATGCAGGAAGCCAAGTAGAACCGTTATCATTTGAAACTTGCACAATCATTGATGTGCCTGAGGGGATATCTGCGACCCAATTAGGCCTTACTTTACCGACTTTAGTGCCCGTCGTATGAGGTGGTGAAGTCCAACTACCTGTAGGAGCATATTCAGTTGAATATTCAACATCCACCCACCATGAAACTGCAGTCGAACCAATTAACTGCGCTTTCCAAACTAATTCAGTTCCGGGGTAGTCAAAGTGAATAGTAGAATTTGAAGTAACAGATTCCCAATGAGTGCCATTGTCAGCCGAGACCCAGTAATCGACACGGTCTCCGATGGATGCTGCAGACCAATAGGTTTGCATATTTACACTCAAAATTGGGTCCCCTGATTCAGTAACAGGTCCAAACCATGTTGTCGTTCCGGGGGCTGGAGTTGTTTTGTATTGCCATCCAGTACCATATTCTCGATAATATAACGTTGCTGAGGACCATGTCGAGTATCCACAATCAACAGTTACGAAACGTGTGCCATCGAATTGAAGTCCATACCCAAGAGCAGAAAGCAAACGTGTTCCGGATTGAGGAACCAGCGAAGTCGAAGTTCCGGAAATAGTCCAAGCTTCGAGTTGATCTTTGTCTTGACTGGAAGACCCCTTTTGACAACGCATGAAGAATGTGCTTTCATTGACTTCTAAGCCTCGAACTTGTTGGCCAGTTTTACCACATTCCCATGAACTACCAGATGAAGAGGAAAAGGAAAACATGTCTTGCCCACGGGTATATTGCCCATCAGCTTGGTCTCCAAAGGTGTAAGGCACAATTCGGCGTTGGGCGTTATGAACAATCCAAACCTCTTCAGTGTCTCGGTCATAAGCAATGGCGGTATAGTCGGAATATTGTGGTGAAACATCATATGAATCAATACATTTCCAAGTATCGTCCCTCGAAATATCCATCTCAAGAACACGGTGATATTGAGTCGGAGCAGATGAAGAGTAGTGGTAACGATAACCAGAAAGAATAGCAAACATTCGTTCATCATCGGTAATGGTCCAATCCCGGAAACCATAACTACCATAGTATGAACTTGGATGTAAATTTGGAAGAGTACACTGTCCTTGATCTAAAGTGATAACCGATTCTTTCGTTGCGTTATTTGGATAAAGTCGATGAACGATGTTGTGGAAAGAAGATGAACTCCACGTTGACATGAAAAGCCAATCATGGTGTTTAAGAATCGCACCTTGACCTTGTTTCATGAGGCCGCTTGAAGTCTTGAGTGCTTGTTGTGAAAATCTGTTTTCAGTTGAGTTTGAGGTGTGTGGTTGGCGAACTGCATAGGAGCCATTGTCAAGCCATGCATCGGAAGCAGAATGTTCAACTTCATCATAACCATGTGGGAAAAAGGTGGTTGAACGATTGGAAAAGGCAAGACTCAAATCACCACTACGAGCATCGGTTGCTGAAGTTGAGCCTTCAATCCATTCATCTCGGTCATCGGTTACGGTTTGACTCCATCCGGTCGCAGAAGCGCCAGAAAGCGTCATTGAAACATCGGTAACTAATGCCCCCTTAGGCAGTGAAATCATAGCCCCAGTATCGGGGTTTGCACCTTGATACAGTGCCACATATTCACTTGAACCATCATGAAGGGAATAGATATGTCTCGAGACCCCCCCTGCCTCTGCAGAACCAACAACAACATCGGCCATCGGGCCCATAGGTGCTAAAACCATGATGAAAAAGAGTACGAACATTATTCCGCGGCCGTTGGATAATTCGTTCTGCATGTCTGCCCCCCCATACTGGCTTAGGACCTTTGGTCTTTGAACCATGCGGATACCGGTGAGATGAAAAATCATCCAGTTTGTCGAGAATCATAGCGTAAAGGCGATGAGTCGCCACGGATGCCGTCTTGCTCGTCATCATGTACCTCGAACCAATCTACCATCCAATCACCGTCTGTATCCCAATTGGTTGGGTCCGTTCCTTCCGCAATGTGGTCATTGTCTAAATCAAGTAAATACCAACCGAATTCGTGTTCCCCAACTGCTCGAACTGGAGCAGTGTCGGGGGAACCAACATAGTAAATATCCCAAGCATCTGTTCGGTTACCTGCCATCAGAACTTCATCATCGCTTGAATCAAGAACAAGGAAGTTGGTATCTTTGTCGTCGACCAGGTAGGCAAAGCGTATATCATTCGCAAATGATTTGTCCATCTTCATGTAATTTTCAGTACTTGTGCCAGAGGAGTCGATTTTCAAAAGAGCAGCGCGTAATTGCCACCATTCAAGTACGATTTCACCATCATAAATCATGCCACTGAGACGGACAGCATTCGGAGACGAAAGATCAGAGTCCGTTATACCATAGAATTCTTGGAAATTCGTATATGGCTCATACACACATCCAGCGCCGCTGCAGTCCCAGTTTCCATCTTGGTCGGGGTCGTAATTTGCATCAACTGGGTCTGCAGGATTCAAAGTAAACCAGGAGGGAGAAAAATCAGGACGAGAAAGAATTCCACCGGCACCTTGTTGAGATAATGGCAAACAGGAACTTGTGTCTGTAGTACAAGCGCCACCAGTCGCTGCATCAATCCAAATCACTTGAATTTGTAACAAAGAACTGTAATTATCATTTGATTCATTCCACCCTCTCGAATATTCATACCAATCAGGCAGCATGTCTCCATCCGAATCATTATCGCTTGGATTAATTCCATACTTGAAAACTTCACGTCCATCACTTAGATTGTAATCTATTTGGTGAG
>MDSW01083112.1_pt1 | contig 32321 bp, 65 predicted proteins | sample 811171 | NCBI WGS metagenome assembly MDSW01 (sample SAMN05326641, study PRJNA326480) | marine metagenome | isolation source: seawater | place: Atlantic Ocean: North West | collected 2012 | reverse complement strand
TCTACTGATGAGAGGCAATCCCCCTAGGGTTTTTAAAGATCTTTTAGGACTGGATGCACGCCACCACTCAGCCTGAAGGAACCCTTCAGATCACCATGACCCAGGAAGAGGTCGCCACCTTGGTGGACCTTTGTTTCGCTGGTGCCGCTTCCGATATGGTTCCGCGCCGCAAGGACACTCAGTTGCGCATCAATCGCTTCTTGGTCGAGGTGCAGAGCACCTTGTTTGAGCGCGCCCAGAGCTATTGGAGCTCACGCCAAAAACCCCAGGAACAGGTGGCCTGAGCCATGTGCTTCATCGCCCTGCTGGGCTTGTTGGCGCCGCGGATTGTCTTTTTTCTGTTGTGGCTGTTTACCCCAGCCTTTGTGTTGGCTCCTTTCTCCGGCATCTGGATCTGGCCGCTTTTGGGGATCATCTTGTTGCCCACCACAACGCTCGCTTACTGCTGGGCAGTGGCCATGGGCTATGCCTTCGGCAGCATCAGCGGCTTGTTTCTATTGGCCGTTGGCTTATTGATTGATTTGGGCTTGTTTGGCGCGGGCCGCGGCGTCGCTCGCCGTTAACGGCGCTTTTGCCAGATCAAATAGAGAAGGATGCTGAGGGCCAGCCAGGGCAATAGCGGCCGCAGCACCACCGCCACGACAAGAATGGCTAAGGCGCTCCAGCCAACGCGGCGCGTGACCGCCTTAGCGTCGTCGCTCATGTAGCGCCAGCGGGGCAGTAGTGCCATGGGCTCAACTTACGGCGTTTCAGAAGCTTCCTGGAAATCTCAGGCGTGCCGAGCGGATTGCCAGTTGCAGCTCCTTATGAAAGGTGATTAGCGAATGCACCACCAGCACCATCGCTGAGATGAAGAGGATGCTGACCGCCAGGGTCAAATCCATGCGCTGGCTCACGTTCAAGAAAAGACAAATCACCACCCCGCAGACCAAGGCGGCGGCAATGGCTACTTCGCGGAAGGCCAGCGCGATGCAGCGCATGCGTTGCTTCTGCAGGCTGATCAGCTCGGCTTCGCTGGCCTGCAGTACGAGCAGGTTGTCGACGATGCGGGTGGAGCGCGCACTCAGCACACCGAGGTAGGCGATTAGGGAGCTGATCAAAAACACAGGGGCTACGGCCATCGTGATGATGTCGCCCAGGGTTTGCGGCGCCACTTGCGGGCTGCTCATCGCTTTGAAGGGTTGCGCACTCTCTTGGTGGTAGCGGTTGGCGTATTGCAGGGCTGCTGATTGTGTGCTGGCTGTTATTGATGAGGCAAATGATGTTATTTATTCATTCTCAAAATTAAATCAATGGGCCATTTTTTATTCCAAAAAGAGTCGTTTTGTTGGTCCTTTTTGGCTGAATCTGAAGAGATTCCTGTGGATTAAGCGATGGCGCAAGCGATTGTTTTCACGATGTTGGGAGAATTCACATTCGACTCATGCGTGCTGCTCTGCTCGCTTCCGCTGCACTCCTCGGTTCTGCCGCTGTGCTGCCCGCTTCTGCCATTGCTGCTGAGACACTCAGTAACGAGTCCTACGGCAACGATGAAGCTGGTGTGGTGCTGACCTGCTACACACCTGATGACGACGGTCTCAGCGGTAGCTGCCAGTACTACAACCTGTACCTCAACACCAACATCCGCTTCACCGACTACAAGCGCGCTGTGCGTGGCCTGTGGTGATTATCAATGCTTTAACAGCATTGATTTGAGCTGATTGTTGACAATGAAGGAGCGGGGCCAGGGTTTCCTTGGCCCCGCTTTTTTGATTTTAAATCAAACAATTTTGATTGATCTTGTGATGGACCGGCGCCACTGGATGTTGTTGATTGTGGCGCTGGCCTGTATTGCAGCTTTAGGGGCTTGGATTGTGGAGTTGGATTGGGGGCTCTCTGAATCGATGGATCCCGCTCCAGCGACGTCACAGCCCCGTTGAGGGGTGCATGTACACCCACGCCATCCGGCCATCACGCAGTGGCCTCTGCAGCCGGATGTAGTCGTTAGGGACGCCTTCGTAGACATCCAGCTGTTGTATCAGGGCTGGGTCGACGCGGTAAACCTCGCCGTTGATGGCTTGATCGCCAACCCAGAGCATCGGGTAGCCCGCAACAACGCCCAATCGCACACCCTCCAACCAGCCATCGCTCTGGCGCTGAGCCCCTGCCAGCAGATGATGGGCGGATCGGCCTGATTTCAGGCTGCCGTAGACAAAGATCAGCTGGAGGGATGTGGCCATGGTGCCGGCGGTGTTGGTGATCGTGCTGTTGACGGCGTTGGGTTGGTGGCTCAGCCGCGCCACTCCTTGGGGCCGACAGCTCGGCATGACCATGGTGGTGCTGCTGCTGGGCTTGCTGGTTACCAACCTCAGCGGTTGGCAACCAGAGAAAGCGGCAGCTGGTTGGGTCAGCGGCCCATTGACCTCCTTGGCCATCGCCCAGCTGCTGTTGGCGGTCGATCTCAGACGGGTCTGGCCCGATGCCCGACGCCTGTTGACGCCCTTTGCCACTTCTGTGCTGCTGACCTTGGCGGCGGTCTTGCTGGGTGGATTGGTGTTGGGACCGTTGCTTGGACCTGAGCGCTCTGTCCTGGCCGGGGTTTTCACCGCCACCTTCACTGGCGGAAGCCTCAATTTCGTCTCGGTGGCACGCACCCTGCAGCCGCCCGATTCGTTGTTGTTGGTGGCCACTGCCGCTGATCACGTGGTGTTTGCGATCTGGTTTGCCGTCAGTCTTTGGCTGGGCCAGCGCGGTATGAGCACAGAGCAGGAAAGCCTGACGCCTGCATCCAAGCCATCAAGTGATGGGCTTGCTGTTGGCTACGGGTTGGCCTTTGTTTGGGGGCTTGGAGTGTTGTTGGCCTCCCGGTTGGTTGGTTTGGCGATACCAGCAGTGCCTTCCATCCTGGTGCTAACAACGGTGGCGCTGGTGGCGGCGCAGTTGCCCTGGGGGCGTTCTCGCCGCGGTTGTTACGACGAAGGTTTGCTCTTAATCCAGCCGTTTTTTGCTGTGATTGGCCTCAGCTCGCCAGTCGGTGGTCTGCTTGGAGAGGGGCTGCCAGTGCTGGTGTATGCGGCTTGGATTGTGGCGCTGCAAGCGATTGCGTTGTTGTTGGTGCGCCGTTGGCGCCGTTGGCCCTTAGGTGAAACTCTGGTGGCCTCGCAGGCGGCGATTGGGGGGCCGAGCACCGCTCTGGCATTGGCGACTTCCTTGAAGCGGTCGGAATTGGCCTTGCCAGCTGTAGCGATTGGGTTGTTGGGGTATCTGGTGGGTACCTATCTGGGCTTAATCGCTAGTGCTGTGCTGTTCACACCAGCAGCGCTGTAGGTCGGCTGGTCCCATGCCTCCTAAGGAGCCACAACGCAAGCCTGCTCTGAGCCGCGCCACCAAGGCCTTGATTGTGTTGCAGGTACTGACTGTCTTGGCTTTGCTTTGGTTCCAAGGAGGCCAGCTTTTTTAGTCGTTTGAGTTTTGGTCCTTTTGGGGGATCACAGCGGCGGCTGTTGCTTCGAAGGTAGAGGCACCAAGAGCAGAAGCCATCGCTGGGCTTTTCACACAAAAGATGGAACGACTTGAGCAGGAGCTGCATGCGCTCAAACGCTTGATCAATGACCAGCAGCATCCAGCTGAGTCTTTGATTCGCCTTTGGCTCTGGAATCGAGATCCCAGCTTCACAGCGGCTGAAGTGGAAGAGCATGTGCTGCTAGTGAAACGAGAATTGGCACAGCTGTGATCGATTGGGGTGCAACAGATCTCAGTCACTACTTGACTTTCACTGCCCAATCAAAATTCGCAAAACCGAACCGGCCTGGGCGGTTCTCGGGCTGATGCTCCAACGGCCTCTCCTTTTAGGAAAGGGATGTCGTTTGAGATAACTCCCATGAGCAACCGAGTTCTCCCTATTGCCCTTGGCGCTGCCGTTGCCGTCGTCAGCTTTGGTGCCATCGCTATCCCCGCTGCCAACGCACAGCCGATGGTGGTGGTTCGCCCAGCACGTCACCACCATCACCATCACCGCGGTGGCTGGAATGTTCCCCCGGCTGCTGCTGCCATGGCTGGTGCCGGCATCTTGATGAACGGCATCGCCCACATGGAGCAGGCCCATCAACCTGTCGTCTATCAACAGCCCGTGTACCAGCAACCCGTCGTCTACCAACAGCCGGTGTATGCCCAGCCCATGCCTGTGATGGCCCCTGCTGGTTGGTAATTCACGTACCCACCACAGGTGGTCAGTACATATCGATGCCGAAGTGCTGCCAACCTTCGCCTGGTGTTAGCACTGGCGTTTGGATCATCTGCTGATGAACAACGCAGCAATGGCATCAGCTCTGATCGCCTTGGCAGTGGCAGCTCCAACGGCTGGATTGGCCCAAGTCCGCAGCGTCAATTTGCTTGGCACCTGGACAGGAGAAATGAGTGGCTTTTTTGGCGCCCAAGCCGTCCAGCCTCAGCCCGTCAAATTCATGATCGAGAAGACCAACGGCAGAGCTTTTGAAGGCATTTCTCAGTACGAAAACCGAGATGGAGAGCCCACTGACGTCGTCTTCAACGGATTCATAGCTCCAGATGGCGACGGCTGGGCAACCAATCGCAATGGTTATTTCGACCTGCGCCTAGAGCCCGATGGGGAGCTTCACGTGATTTTCCGCGATGCTGACCCGCAAGACGGAGGGCCCATCACCATGTATGGAGTCTTCAAGCAGTAAGTCATCACCACTGCGCTTCCGCTCAATAAGCAACAAAAAAAGCCCCGGCGATCGCGGGGCCAAATAGGTGTGTGAGGTGTAGTTCCTGCTGGGCTACCCCTTCAATGTCGTCTCAAAAATCTAAAACGAGACCAGGCTCGGGACACTCATGGCGGTGTCATGCGCCAAATGCCGCTAGTGCTTAGCTGTAAACCTTTCCAATCAGCGGACCAGCCTGCTCGTCGGTGAAAACAGGGCTCACCTTCCAGTCCAGGTATTCAGCCCACTCCGCGGCATGCTCATAACAAACGGCGGCATCATCGGTCTCAACAAGAATCCAGCCCTCGACTGAACCTGGCGCATGGAAGCGCTTCCAAGAAGTGCAAACAGGAAATGGAGCGCCGGTAGCCATGAACTGACGGGCGGCTTTCTCGTGATAGCCGGTCTTGAACTGCCAGTGCATTAGGAAGGTCATGAGAAGCCCTGAGGGGCCTTTCACCTTGCACTCCAAAGAAGCTATTACGCGGTGACCCGGGACACCTTGAATGCACGCGATATGTGCATCAACCAAACGTCCCAACGCACAGCCATAAAAAAGCCCCCGCCGAAGCAGGAGCTGTGGATTGCTTTGCCGGGGGATGGATCAGTCCCAACCTCGTGGACTGCCCTGCTTTCCCCTCAGGGTTTTGTATGGCTTTCAGCTCTAAAAGCATCAGGCTCCCCGGCAATAACACCACCTCAAACCAATTCGATTTGGTTGAAGTTGATGTTACCTTGAGCAAAGAAGTCTTTGACAGTGATCGTGCTCCCGTTGTGATCGATGACGGCATCATCACCTTGCTGCAGTGATCCCGTAAAGAATGCAGAACCAACCATTGATGCGCCCATCCGCAGCACATCACCTTCGGCAAAGGAGAAATCATTGATCAGCACATTGCCCTGCGCCTGGGTGATATCAAAGGTGTCAGCACCACTACCACCACGCATGGCATCCATCACAGTGCCTTGTGCTACCAAGAGATCATCTCCTGCACCAGCATTCATGTAGTTGTGCCCACCACCGCCATAAATGATGTCATCGCCATCGCCACTAATAATCCAGTCATTGCCATCTCCTGTCTCGACGTAATCATTCCCACCGCCAGTTCCAATGGTGTTATCTCCACCAAAACTGATGACGCGATCATCACCACCTCCCAGGCTCACCGTGTCATCGCCATAGCCGGAATAAACCAGGTTATCCCCACCAGTAGAGCTGATGTTCTGGTTAGCCCCAAACATGATGAATGTATCATCACCATCACCAGATTTCGCCTCGTTATTATTTCCAAGGCTAAGGACGAAGTTGTCGCCTTCGCCAAGATCAATTTCTTGATTACTGGAGAAGGTCAAAACATGGTCATTTGCATTGCCGCCCTGGAATGATTGCTGCCAAGGCATGAGGTAAGTGAAAGCCATTGTTTGAAACGCAAGGTTGTGTTGACCGAAGGATCTCTCCCTCGATGCACTTACCCTCGCCTCAATCAAAAGATCTCTCAGTGACTCCGCTCAAGCCGGGATGTGATCTTGCTCACAGGGCCTGAAAAGCACTAGCACCACTGCGGTTCAACAGGCTGGCAACCAATCAACAAGCCATCCGCAGTGCGGATGGCTTTACCAGTGATGAAGCTCACAACAAGCTGTGGGATTGCTCGCAATAAGAAGAGGCAATCCCGAGTCACATAAGGCAGATCAACACAGATTGATGATGCATCGCCTTTTGATTTCGCTCGGCTTAGGCCTGACTGGCTCTTTGGGAATCCTCTCGGCGGCCTATGCGGTTTCAGGCCTCACGCCACACCAAGAGGCCCAGCCTCCCCTGCGCTCGGGCAGCATCCAGCCCATCACCATCTGCGAATCAAGGGTGTGCTGAGTTGCGGGCAGCACAGAGAGACTCGCTGGGTACAGCCATTCAACGTCATGCCAGTCGCCGCAGGAGTTCTGAGCAGGAATGACCGTCATGCGACCCGCAGACTTTCTAAAGCTCGCTTAAAAAACCAACCCATCAACGGAATTTGATGGAAAATTGTTCGCCATGAGCATTTTTGGAATGAGCTTTGTCCCCGTATCCAGAGAGCCTTCCTGCACTGACTCAGTGCTCGTGGATCCAAAGACAGGCGTGGCGGCTGTGGCCTTCAAGGAAGGCTTCTCCTACCTCTACAAAAATGTAGACACGAAGGCCATTCAAGCTCTACTACGAGACAAGGACGTCTCCGTGGATGAATGGGTCAACAAAAACCTCAAAAAGCCCAAGGTATCTTGCTATTTTCTTTGCAAGAAGCGTTGATACCAACAACACAAGCCTGCTTGTTTTGGATCAACGAAAATAGACTTAACCAAGTCCCTCAAAGATCGTCACTTCAGGCGCCGCCAACAATTCCCCCACCGAAGCAGGGGAATCGGCGCTCAGGGGACTAGAACAAATCACATCTTTTTAGGCTGCGATTGTCTCTAGTTCATCCAGTAGACCTGGTTCGGCATCAAACAGACCATCTTCTGCAGGATCATAAGAATCTAAATCTTCCTCATGCCAACGTAGATAATCCGCTAGAGCTTCAGGCACAAGCGAAAGGGTCATTGGAATACCTCTCTTGTCTACGTGCTCAACATGACGGGCCCAGCAGCCCAGGCAAGGTGGTACAGCTTTTCTTCCAGAGCTACCCTTCGAGATCCCGCTTCAGCTCAGGCCAAACGGAAATAATCCAGTCTTCCTCCATGGGATCAAACCCATCAAACTCTTCCTCATGACGCCGGATGTAATCGGCTAAATCTTCTTTTGTTTCGCGTAGTGCCCTGATATTGGAAGCAGGGTCGTATGGACTTATTCCCTTCATCGTCTCGCCTCCTGAAACGACACCGAACAACTAGCAGAACTCTCTACCCTGTGGGCTTAAGCTTGATTAGTCAAAACCATTCTTTATTTACCCTTACACAACAAAATCATTGATACATTAGCAAATACACATGACCTTGAGACATGCAACATGACGCCATAAAAAAACCACTGCTGAAGCAGTGGCTACAAAGCGCAACAAGAGAATTTGTCTTATTCAGTTTGATCAGCCTTGTAAGGCTCGGAGATCATGTCTTCCAGCGTCATTGGGGCAGTTTTTTCGGGCTTGGGAGCTTCGGGGTTTGAAGCTTCAGGTTTTGAAGCACAGGAAACCAGAAGCAAGCTGCCAATGAGAGCGATGACGATGAGTTTCATCGGTTGTGATCATCCAAGGCACCGACAGATAAAGCCATCCACTCAAATGACAGTGGCGTCGTGGGACACGTAGCCGAGGTGCTTCTGACGACTGCGGTTCAGAAAACCAAGGGCACCAGATGGTTATCGAGAAGAACTGCCTAAGGTCAGCAACCCAAGCCCCTTGAGCCATGCCCAGCCGCGAAGACATCCTGGCCGCCTCCGCCGGTTGGGTGGCAGTGCTCCTGAATGTAATTCCCGGACTCGGAGCGGGATACCTCTACCAGCGCCGCTGGAAGGCTTATTGGATCACCTCGGCCTTAGCCACAGCCTGGTTTGTCGCTGGAGCCGTCCTGGGCCAGGACGCCAACCCAGCTGAGGAAGCTCAAAATCAACTGGTGGGCCTCATCGGCCTGCTTCTCTTGGCCGGGGGGACCGCCACCGAAGCAGGATTAGCCGTCAAAAACGTGCGCGAGCCATCGAACTAAACCGCTGAACCAGAAGAGCGTTGGTGTTGCCAGCCATCTGCGCTGAAGCACCTCCAAAGCAGCGTTCGATACAAGAGCCTGAGGCTGGCGTAAGCGATGCTCTGCTGGTTAATAGCGCTCCCAATGGCTTCGAAGTTCTTCCACGTTCACCATGAATTTCGGGCTGGCAAAGCGCAGCAGTGGTGGGAGACAGCCCAGGCAGCCATGGCCCCGGGCGGAGGCTGGGACGAAGCAGTCGCCAAAAACCAAGCAGCTGGTTTCTATAACCACTCGTTCTGCCCCATCGGCCTTGAGGGCCCTGCTTACTGCATCTGGGAAGTGCGTGAGGGGATCAGCGCTGAGGAGTTTCAGGAGTTCATCGACGGTTCGAACGGCGTCAATTTTGGGCTTGGCGCGTGGATGAATATCTGCCGCGAAATCAACGTGGAGCTGGCAGGGAATCCCCCTTACCCCAGGAAATTCTGAGCTAAGCCACCGCTGCGCTTGATTGCACAGCCATCAAAAAGGCGGGCCTGAAAGCCCGCCAGCTTGATCAAAGGTCCATGCTTTGCCTTGTTCAGGCGGCCTTGAGGGCCTCATAGCGCACTTCGAAAACACGGGTCTGATAGGTGGCGCCGCGATAGGTCAGAAGGCGGGGCTGATCATCAAATCGCTTCTTGCCATCGTGCTGAATCGAGCGGTACTGAAGTTGGTCTGCCATGGGAAGTGGGCACGGGGAGCCAATCTTTGTACCGATCAAAAAAGACTGAAGACGTTCGGCCTGCAACACATCAAGACCTTCATGGCAGAAATTGCCAAAGGCACGCTGCAGCGGCATAAAAAAGGCACCTGCCTCATCACAAAGCAGGTGCCCAAAAAAGCACTCCCTTCCCCGGCGAGAGAACGAGGAACGCTTTCCCAAGTCCTAGTCCCGGCGGCATGGGCAGCGCCTGAGCACAACCGCCATTGCAGGACGTATCGGCCGGCGAGAGCGGAGGAGTCCGAGGTGTTCAGCTGATCCACCGCTGACAACGACAGGGGATTCCAGCGCAGTGCTCAGTTCAGTTCTGGTGCCTCCTGCATCTCAACCAAGCGCTCTGGCCATCAAAAGCAACTGGTCTGTCCTGACAGCAACAGGCCAGCCGAGCCTGCGCTGCAACGCAACGGATGTGAATGTGCGCTAACTTCCGCCGACCCGAGCAATACATCAGTGTTATTAAGCATTTTCGGTGCTCTGTTAGCCGTACTCAATTTTGTGCAGGTCCCCCAGTGGGACGTGGATTGGAAAGAGTGCTCTGTGAGCGTGCCGGACACCGCCTGCCATTGGTATGTGGTGAATCCCGACAACACCTTTGGTCGGGGTTTCAGCTGGATCACAGCTCCAAGCTTTGATCCAGAAGGGGTCCGCGATATCGCCCTTCAGCGCCAGGCCACCGAAGCCCAGGGTTTCAGAACCACCGTGGCTTGGATGGATGCTGGCTCCGATGTTCCCTATGGAGATGACTACTGAGTGAGGGGTCATGCGCTCGGTCCTGAGGGGCCACCCTTTGCTATCGATCAACACTCCACACAGCCGTGACATGCGGCTTTGGCTGAACGACGGGACCCAGCTGGACAGGCGCAACCACAACCAGGCATTGTGATTGATGCGCAGATGACCTCAACGGGTGAATTTGTCTTTCGTCGCTTTTTTCTGCTTTGCGGCAATTAGCTTGTCTTTCGTTCTACTGAACGAATTAAATGGCAATTACTGAAAAGTTGTTGGGCAGCTAGCAACTCAGTCATGCTGAACGCGCTTGAGTGGTTCATTCTCGGCCTGGTGGCATCACTTCAAAGCAGAAAGAACTTTGATCTTGTCTGCAACTTTTGAAGCTCCGTGAAAATATTCGACACTCTCCTTCCATCCCGAGGCCCTTTGTGCTTTTTCCATCAGCACTAGGTAGTTCTTTTGCAGCTGTTGAATCTCATCCATATCCCCGGTTTAGCGATATCTCGATCACTGCGTGAGCTCCGTGTGTTGGAACAAGGATCAGCCCTGTCGCAGCGCCATGACGTTGGCTCACCAGTTGGCAACCAAACCAATTCCTAGGCAGCAAGCAGCGATGGGTTCCTTCTTGGCACCAAGAAAAAGCACCTGCCTCATCACAAAGCAGGTGCACCTCAAACGTCGGAGAACTTCCTATCCGACAAGCACTCCCTTCTCTCAACGAGAGGACTAGGAACGCTTCCATTAGTTCTACCGGCAAGCCGCTTGATTGCGCTTGAGCAAAACTGCCGTAGAGCCTTTGGCGACGATGAAAGGACCCAACATGCTCAGCAGATCCCCCTCCGCCAACCAGCGGAAATCCCCTGACACTGGCCAATTCATTTCTGGTTCCAAACCAATCGAAATGACAGGTGAACGCCTGATCACTCCAAGGGATCTACAGATCCTTGTTCGCTTCTTGAAGATCGGTCGTTGGGCCGACGGTCATGACGCTGCTGTTGGCCTTCTGCAGCACTGACATCACAGGATTGCCCGGAGGATCCGAACTTCGGGACTTAGGCCGCCCCACCAGAGGCCGTCTTGGAGAGCGGCTTTTCAGCCCAGGGAGGCTCTGTAGTCAGACCTGGGACTTATGACTCCTCACCTCCAAGGGAGACCAATTCAGCTGAGGCGAGCTGAACATCCACACCATGGCGAGCCAATCATTCCAAGTTCGTGACCAATGCTCCGCCATGGCGTTGTGGTTGATCCCCTTCAGGGCTTGCAAGGCCTCCAGTGGGATGGAAGCCGTGAGAGCAAAGCGATGGATCACACGGCCCATTGGGTGCCTGAAGCGTCTCGGAACTTCAGGACTTAAACCGCTCAAAAGGCCCATCTTGAGAGCGGCGTTTGTGCCTAGGGGGGCCGAACCAGATCCCCCTAGGACTTGCCCTGTTGCCAACCCAGCGGGGGAACAACAACAGGTGACCAGCAGAAGGACGTCCCGCCAGCTGAAGTCACCCTGGGCCCATCAAAAAAATGGCCTGTACCCAATGCTTCAAAGGGGGGTTGCCGTTGATCGTTGGTGCTGTTCAACGGATTAAGCACCGACTGGAGTTTCGGCACGACAACGCCCAGAGATCTTGGCTCGTCTCAATTAGGCAGTTCTCAGAAACTCATCACCAAAACACGACAGTCAGCCAGGCCCAAAACTGAAAGGATCAAGTTGACCAGCAACTAATGACTGTGGAGCCGCTCATCTCCCTTGGCGCCTTACTCCTGGTTGTGGCTTTCCTGAATCGCCGCAAGCCCATGAACCTCTGAGGAAACGCCCAGGCACGATGGGAGCTTGATGGCTCTCGGTGCATGGCAGACAAGTTTGTGGACGTACGGCTCAGTGCTGAGGAAGCCGAACTGATCGACTTCGCCCTCGATCTCGTCACGGATGCTTATGCAGACGGGGCCATGGTTGATCGACTGAAAGAGAAGTACCGCGGGGAAGCTGGCTCAGCCCTTGTCAATCAGCTGCGTCGACGCTGCTACATCCCGGTTGATCTGCCCTGAAGCCTGATTGGATCAGCGATGAGGTGCCCTGCCTCTCTATCAACCCATTCACGCTTAGGCTCTCGCCCCAACGAACCCAAGTCATGATCCTGCCTCCTCTCGCCTTGGATCTTGGGTTGTTGCTGATCTCGATCGGTGTTGTCAACGTCTGGCGCGCACGGTTCATCAGCGGCGATTGAGAGGCTGCGCTTCCAGCAGGATCACGTCCTACAAGGCTTGGACGGGTAAACCGAACAACAACCTCTGATCTGCTCCGACAGCATTAATGCAGTTGTGATCTGTGGCCGATGTTCGCTGTTCTCTACGGGATTGCTTTCTTTGTTTTGCTGGGCTGCGCTTTTATGCAGATGCGCCAAGGCTGGAACGCGAAGGCTCAAGCATCTGGGAGCAGGCGTATGGCTCAAGATCGCACCGGCCGAAAAACCATCCACCCCGAACTTCTCGATGAAAACGGCCAGTTGATCACAGAAGATCTGATGACGGTCACCTTCGAGAACTACTCCGATGGTCCTTTCACTTCTTCTGGTGCTCAGCCTGGCTATTGACCATCACTGATGACGCCACATAGTGATCGTGGTGCTGGCTGCTATCAAAATCACCAAGTGGCGGGCAAAACACAGCCCATCTCGAATCAGTGATCTAATCGATAGCTCCTCTCATCGTCTTGCTGGCTTCTTCCGCGATTGTGTGGCTTGGCTTCCGCGGGGAGCTGACCAGAGCCCTTGTGCTTTGTCGCGGCAACCGCCAAGGATTGCCCCCAATGGCACTGCCGCCTCATAGCCCAGCGGAGGCAGCGCAATTCACCATCGGCAGGTCTTTTGTAGATGAATAAAAAAAGAATCTGCTGTGCGATGAGCACGCGCTCTCTCTAATTTGATCGCTAGCTGGAGCGACTGGATGTCGAACCACATGGATCTCACGGAGATCCGCAAGACGATTGAGTGGATGACCGCTGCCGATGGCTGGAAAGTTCAAAAGGATGCCACTGGTGATCCAGCCAACCTTTGGGCCGAGTACGGCTTCAGCGTCCTAGGGGCACTCCTGATCTACGGCCCAAAGGCAACCGAAGTCATGGAGATACAAGACTCTCTGACTCCTGAAGAAGCACAAGAGATGGAAGCCCTGGGGCTTTTGGCACAACAGAAATGGGAGCAAGGGCAGCGAGAAGCCAAAGAGACAGCAGCAGCAGCTGGCTCTTGAGGCGGAATAAGCCTTTAAGAAGGACTAAGGAGGATCACGCCCCGTGAGTGTTTTCAGCGAGCAAAGCCACTAGGGTCTCGTCATGGGTCAAGAACAGGCTGATATCTCTCTCGACATTCGAGTGATTAACAAGGTGATGGATCGCTGGCGGGTGCGATTACTGACCCATGGCGCTGCCAGTGACCTTGGAATGGAAGCCAAGCGACAGCTCATCAAGCTCGAGGCAAGGAAAGAGTTGCTGAGCTCCAAGGGGTAGCAGGAGCTTGTCAGCTCAATCTGTACACCCCTGGCTTGCCAATGGGAGCTGCGCTGCAGCTCATCACAACGCTCCATTTATCAGACAATCTGGGAGAAAACCAGAGCGGTTGTGCTCAGGGTTTTGTATCAGGATGAACTTAGAACTGGCCGGTTCCCCTTTGGTGCGTCGACTGTGGGGTGAACGTGGGACTGGCACTCATCTGAGGTGAGGTGGGTGCACTTCCTTCCAGCACGACCAACGCGGCTGGGCAAATAACCTGCCATGGCCGACTCTGAGAAGTGACGCCAACACTGCCGGGCGATTGAAGTCCGTTCCTGAGCCGAAGTTACGCCTTTCAAGCCATAAAAAAGGACGGCCTCCCACAGCCGTCCCCAAGCTCGACGCACCGTGATCCCCATCACGGCAAGCCTAGGTTTATGTATCCGGCCGAACCTTTTTGTCTCCGTCGCCACAGAGAGTGCTTGGGACTGGAGACAGTTTTGGAAGGCAAATTTGTCCATTGCCAACGGACGGCAGAACCGATTGGCTTGATGGTGATGCCTTCCGCAATGGAGCCCGTGAGAAGCACTTGGTTAAAGACCCCAACACGCTGCTCACCTGGCTCGACATGGCGCGCCTCTCAACAGCCGTCAACACCCGCACCAACCACCAGGGCGATGAGCGCCTCGTCTCTTCGCGAAGTGATTGCAGCCTTTCGTCTCAAGCCCGCCTAGGGGCCATCCGCACAAAATGGCTCAAGGCCACAGCGGGCGCTTTCAACGCTGGCGTCAATGAGCCAAGGGGCATGAATCAACAAACGGCGGCATCCCATCGGCTTGGCCACTGATGCCATTAGCCAGTGCGCTCATGCTTTAAAGGGTCAATGCTCTCCAGCACCTCGACGGGTTGGCCATTGATGCAGAGGGAGAGCAGAACACAGTCCCAACCCTGCAGGGCACTCTTCAGCACAGAGCTGTGATAGTCCTCCACCGCATCGAGAATGCTCTCGTGAAAAGAGATTTCTTCAGCCCGATCGGGATGAGTAACGCGGACAGCAAAGGAGACCTTCATACAAAATTTCTAGCAGGTCCCCTCCGCTGCTGAGGAGGTGAGGTGATCGACCTGGCGCTGATACATCCTGAAAATCACGCTCATGCTTCACTGCGATGAACGACTCGCTTGCAGTGACTGAAACCACCGTCTTGGACTTCAAGCTCAGCAATACCTTCGAGCAGTACCGCGATCACATGAATGCACCTGAACAGCAGGCAATGTTCGCGCAAATGGGCGTCAAAACTTTCTACATTGGGATCAATAAGGACGACTCAAAACGGGCCACTGTGATGTTTCAAGGCCCTGAAAATGTCCTTTATGAGATCTTCGTCAACCCTGATACCAAGCCGGTCGTGGAAGCCTCAGGTCATGTCTATGAGGGCACGATCATCACTCGCTGGTTGTCGTAAGCCATAGCTAGTGCTTGCCGGCCCATTCTTCGGCATGGCCATCACTAATCATCATGACTTCTGAAGTGAATAAGTCGTATAGGTGCAAGTAATTGGTTCACCACTGTCTGTTTGCATCTCGGTGTGGGTATTGGTGCCAACGATTCGATACCCATCACGCAAATACTGATTGATTTGATCGATGCTCATCGAACCAGAACAGGATTCATTCCAACTGGTTAGCACACGAATACTGACCACCTGTGGCTGAGCAGCAGGTGCTGCCATCACTCCTTTCCCCCGGCAACGAAGGCCGCCACGCGTGAGCCAACCATCCAGGCAAAACTCCTCATCACCCTCTTGGTATTTGCCATCTCCATTGGCATCCATAAAGCAGAAGGTTGTATTGGCAATGCGGAAGCTGCCGCAAGGCTGAAGGCTGTTGGCCTCGACACGCACTGATGCGACCAGGGGTAGTGAGCAAACCGCCAAGGCAGAGAGTGCCTTGATCGCTAACCCGTCGGATAAACAAGCCATCAACGATTGCTGCGTCCCAGCTCTGGTGCTGATCTGATCTTCCCTCAAGCAGGATTTCACTGGCGCCATCAGCGCACACTTTGCGGATCACGTGCGATCCCAGCCTGGATCTCTGATGAGGATCTGTTGATAAGCACCGCTACAGCTCGTTCACTTCGGGCCCATGCTGGCCTTGGCCTGTTGGTAAAACATCAGGTCAATGGACAAGCGATTGTCCTCCGCCGCCATGGCCTCCACACGCCGGCGAACAGCAGGGCGAACAAAAAACGGCACATCTTTTTTGAGGGCCGCCACAGCGTCTTCCGTCCAGTCCATGAACACTTGCCGCAATCGATCGACCCTATCGGCGGCCTGACAAACAGGATGCGATCCAGGCGGTTTCCCATCGCTGCAATCTGCTGGGTACTCTCAAGCGGTGATCTGAGCAGGCCATGGATCCTTTCTTCGGTGTTCCCATGCCCGTCACACCTCCAGCCGAGGTGCGCGATTGCATGAAGATGCAACTGGGCCAGGACATCTTTCTTAGTCGCGGGGGGCCGCTCGATAACGTCACCCCAACAGACAGCCAGGTCAGCCAGGAAGAAATCGCCATCGCCCACCGCTTCTGCACCACGTTGCAGTGACACGTTTGGCATGACGGTCTACCTGTAGGAGAGCTAAAGCTCCCAAAGCATGGATTCCAAAGAAGCAGCCATCAGGCGAATCAGAAAACGTAAAAAGCTCAACAAGCAGTGGCAGGTTTACCTGTTCATCAACCTGATCCTGCTGCTGGTGTGGGGACTTTCTGGTGGGGGCTATTTCTGGCCAATCTGGGTGATTGTGTTTTGGGGCTTAAGCCTGGCGTGGGAGCAATGGCGCTTTGATCATCCAGAAAAAGCCATCACGGAGCAGGAGATCCAAGACGAAATCAGCAGGATGTAAGCCATTGCCAGAACTGTTCAAGCCTGCCGCCTTGACGTGACCCAACGTCAAGGCTGAACGAAGCAGCCACAAAAAAATGGGGAAGGGAACCACCCACATCCCCACGCACTCATGCAGTCCCCAAAGGGGACAGTGGCAGTTTGCTAATTCGACGAAGCCAAAGAAATCAAACGATTGGATTCGTTACCCATTCGGCTCAACGCGCTGCCATCAAAAAAGCCCCTGCCGAAACAGGGGCTTGCAGATGATTTGCAGATTCAGCCTGAATCTCCCAACAATCAGGAGAGATCAGCCCTCCTCAATTTCCTCTTCCTCACCCTTGGGAACAAGAGTGACACCCTTCTTTTTGGAGAGCTTGATCTCAAACTCATCACCAGGCTCCAGATTCAACAAAGCGGTATAAGCCTTGCCCACCAGGAGGTTGCCGTTGCCCTGCACCACAGCCTTGTAGGAAAGCTTTCTGCCCCCCTTACCAACGCCGCCACCAGAGCCAATACCGACACCCTTGGCTTCCAGGAGTGCCTCATAAAAAGCAGTGAAATTTAGGCGATCAGACCCATCTTTCTTTTGAGAGACATAGCCGCAAGCCTTGACAACTTCGGACTTGCTAGCCCCTCCCATCTCTTTGACTTTGGAAAGGAGCTCTTCGCCGGTAAGCATGGGTATTGAAGTGGAATGAATCGTTTATACCGCGTCACCGGTTCCTGCCAAGGGCTAAAGGTTGTCTGCCCTTAACAATCGAAGATCAATGAATGCGCAGCACCTTGCGACGATTGTTAAGCAGGTAAATGACTCCAACCAAGGCCAAGACAGAAATCAACGTGGACATGTTTGCCTCTTCTCAACTGATAAGGCTCTACTGCTGATGGCAGCTTGACTCAAGCGCAAAACCCGATCCTCTGCATTCGGTTGACCGCCGTTCAAAGCCGATTGCTCTTGGATGAATTGAGCCCTCGATCAGCAACGCCAGCCCCTACAGGGTGCGTTCAGATGCCCTCGAAAGAATGGGCAATGGCTCTCAAAGCAACGCCCATGGGCACTGACGGGCATACGGCTGAAGAATGCGGGCATGACCGCTAGCCACCATTTCCTCGCCGATATTGAGCGGCCAGAGATAAATCTCGGCAATGGCTCGGCCGTATCGGTCAAGACCGATACGGCGAATCAGGACCTCTTTGCCCACAACCAATTGGCGCAGGTAATCCCGCGCAGCTTCCGCGCGTTTGGGTGTAGCTCGCGGACCCGTCAGCTCGGCTGCATCAATGCATGCAATCCGGATTTTTTCACCGGTCCTTGTTCGACACGTATCGCCGTCATGGCAGCGATCGATGATCACGGTTGGCCCCGCCATCGCAGGCAGCCCAACAAGCAGCAGGAACAATTTGATCCCGATGACTCTCTGAATCATCACTGCCAAGGACAAGTGATCCGACGGCGAGGGCGAGACTGCTGGTTTAGCTCAGCTAAAGGCGTTGAGCTTGGGCTCTGCCAATCCTTAGCCCTGGATGTGGTCACCAGGATTGTCTAATCACCGAGCCAGCCAAGCAACACCAAGCTGAACGTCTGGTTGAGTGAGCCTTAGCCCTGGCAAGAGCCGCAGGTTTCCTTTATGGAATGGTCTTCCCAGAGGCAATAGAAAGAAGAACCAGCCGTGCCAGCAATGTCGACCGCTGTTTCCGCCCTGGCCTTGATCCTTCTGATCTATGCACTGAATGCCACAGCAGTGGCCAATGAGGGCTAACCGGGCATCGCGAAGGTGAGCAAAGAGATCATTGGAGTATTGCTATTCCTCTTCGGGCTAACCCTTGTGGGTATCGGGGTGACGAGCCTGCAACAAGGTTGGTCGGAAGCTCCCAAGATTGAACAACCAGCCTGGGTTCAGGACCACTAAATCCCCGAGTCGAGCTCCAGCTCAAACGGCATCACTATGGAGTGCGAGCTGAACGAGCAGCAGCGAAAACTCAAGCGCCGTGACGCCAAAACACAGCAAAGAGCACAACGGACGCGAGCTGACCGGCCAGGACGCTGGAGCGAATGCCAAGCCTCTTGAGAGCCGAGCGCGTTGTGGCTTGCTTCAACCAAGCAATCTCTGTGTAATTCGATGTTGGAGTGGATTCCTCCCCAGGCATTGGTTTATTCCATTGGGCATTCACAGGCATCAGGCTTGCTCCAGGCGGGATGGGGATGGGGTAATGGCTACGTCTCCCGTTGATCCTTCCAGCGCTGCTGGCTCGGTGGGGTGAAGCCAGACTGGGATCGTCCTGAAGCTTTGCCTACACAAGTGCGTCTATCTCTTCACACGCAAGCGAGACAACAATGGAGATCGACGCAAAGGGACAGGTTTTTTGCAACGACGCCATCCCTGCCAGCCTGAGGAGAGCGATTCAACAGCCGTGACGGTGAAAGGAAGTCGTGCTGAGCATCTCAGGGTGTTGTTAACGGAGAACACCTGTCATGTGATGCCCTGTTGCTTCGATGCTTTATCAGCTCGACTGATTGAGCAAGCTGGGTTTCCTCTCACTTTCATGAGCGGCTTCTCAGTCGCGGCAGCACGCGCTGGATTACCAGATACAGGCTTGCTCACAGTGACTGAAATGATCGATCAAGGGCGATCGATCTGCGATGCCGTCACGCTTCCGGTCATTGGTGATGGTGATAACGGCCATGGCAACTCCGCCAATGTGCAGCGAACCATGCATCAATTCGCGCAGGCTGGATTTGCAGGAATCATGCTGGAAGATCAGATCTCTCCGAAGCGTTGTGGTCACACAGGCGTGAAAGCTGTTGTTGATCGCGAAGAAGCTCTTCAACGCGTACGCGCTGCAATCCAAGCGAAAGAGCAAGGCGCTGATCTCATCATCATTGCCCGCACCGATGCACGCTCAGCTCTCGCCGCACGTAATGGCGAGGCCGGAGCCCTCGAAGAAGCCCTCTGGCGACTCAATGCCTTTGCTGATTTAGGCGCTGATGTTCTGTTTCTCGAAGCACCCCGCTCTGAGCAAGAGATGAATCGCTTCTGCCGAGAAGTCCCTGGTTGGCGCATGGCCAACATGCTGGAGGGGGGATTAACGCCATGGCTATCACCAGAGGCCCTGGCTGCCATGGGATTTCGATTGGCGGCTTACCCACTGACGCTCTTATCAGCCGCTGCTTGGGCCATGAAAGCAGCACTCTCAGAGCTTCAATCAGGAACCATGCCTCAACGTTTACTGAGCTTTGCTGAGCTCAAAGACTTGGTTGGCTTTGATGCCTACGACAAGGCAGCCGGGAGGGGCTAAGCAATCTCTGGGCTGCAGGATTGGTGCGATCAAGCAACCACTGCATCCGCAGAAGCTCGAAGAGGCAAGCCGTTCAGGGTGCAGTGAATCGTGCTGATTCATGCCTCTGCTGGCTGCATTCAATGGCTTTCAAGGCGCAGCGGCATTGCCGTACACATCAGACAAAGCAAGTGGTGAGCGATCTTGTGGCTTCCATGCACTACACCCATCAGCTTTCCATCACAGTGCTCAAGTGCTTCAACCACCGCCAACTGAATGGTCTCGGCATGGCTTGGCAGCACGGACTCAGCAACACCATCGTGGTCTTGATCCAGGACGAGCCAAAAGGTGGGTTGCTTCATGGCTGTTCCCTGCACTGATTCACCATTGCTGCTGTTGCACGAATCTCGCTTCACCCAAAAGGATGCTTCCAGGCTGGGGTTCTTTTTGAGCTGTTAAAACGCCAACACTTAAAAAGAGCATCCAAGTCACTAGATCAGCCGGCCTCGGGGATCGAAACACTCCTGTCCTCAGAACTTTGGGCAGATTCGCCGAAAAGCCAGCAGGCTTTCTCCCCTGTTCTGGTGATGATTTTCTGAGACCTTGCTAAAGCAACCGATCAGTGAACTCAACGCTTTCTTCGCTTGGCTTTTCGCGTCCCTCCATATTGATAGCCCGGCGCTTTGGATTGAACTTCCCAACACAGCGGGCAGGCGAACTTCCAATTCGCTGACGCCGCTGTTCTGATCCGGTAGTGGATGGCTCCTTCCTTGCAGCAGTAGTCACACCGCATTGGATTCATGCTCAGCTCACCGCAGGACAATGCATGACTTCAGCAAAGTGAGTCGGGAAGAATCTCTCGCTATGGATGCCAGCGCACCGAAAGTAGGTCGTCATCAACACACGCATCGGCTAACGCCGTACGCCAGCATTGGGCTATGAATCACCACATCAGTGATCGATTACCCCATTGCGGATGGGTGTATGGCAAAGGCCAAGCGCCTCAGCCGTTTTTGATCACAGCAACGAATCCGGATGGCTCCGCAACTGGCTACAGGGCCGGAAACAGCCAAACCTTCCAAGCCGGAGAGTGGTTCTTTGAGCTCCCTACATCTGATGAAGATCAGGTTCAGTGGGCTGAGCTACTCGGACAGCCTTAGCCGACGGCTGTTAGAGCCACAACCAGGGCAGTTCTCAAAACCGAACCTCTTGGTACGGCCAGCACGTCTTCATCTCTGAGCCAGGCAGCTCTAGACCGAACAGGTCCTTCCTGGAGACGCCAATGACCACTCCAACACTTCACGTTCCTGCAGGGCTAATCACTGTTGATGGCGAAGGCCACGGCAACGTTTATGCCCGTGAGCCACGTATGGAATACGCCGCAGCCGATGGGGGCTGGGGATTTCATGAGCGCGCCGAGAAGCTGAACGGTCGGCTCGCGATGGTTGGCTTTCTTGCCGCACTCGCCACCGAGCTTCTAACAGGTGAAGGCTTGCTTCACACCATCGGCCTCTGACGGGGGCAAGGTGCCGAACCAATCAATCCGTGAAGGAGAAGACCATGACCCACTCAACACTTCCCTCACCAGCAACCATTAACGGCAAAGTCCAACGTCAAGATTTCCAAAAACGTCTCACCACACTTGGCATCGTGGCGAGGCAACTCGCGAAAGATGACCTACTTGGACAAGGCGTTCTTTTCAATCAGATCCTGGGTTCTCCTGGCATTCTTGGCTAAATCAGCAATCGCCAAGAAGTTTCACACTGTAAAGCAAGTGATTGTTTCTAGCAAAACCAACCAGAACAGAATCCTGAATAGGCATGAAGGTATCTTTGACGAAGTGAGTGAACCAGAGAATCATCACTACCGAAAGGCTGCAGCTACGCACCTACAGCCTATACAACCTGGATAGCGCTTTAATCAGCCGAACTGATTGACCGTCAATGACATCAAAACCATGCGTAAGAGCTGTCAGAGAACTGGCGCAACCTGCGAGAGGGTAACTCGGCTATTCTTAGAATTGAGCTGATTCATTCCCAATTATAGTGATCTCCAATTTGCTTGATGGTTTCATTAATAAAGTCAAACTGTGGGAATTCCTTTGGATCCCATTCAGGCGAAATGTTGATTAAGACAACAGCGCCATGCTGCCCATCCTTACTGATGATCGATTGACTGAGATAACCAACTCCAGATCCCGAGTGAAAAAGGTAACTGCCATCTTCTTTATCTGCTGCTTTGCGATTTCCAATAAAAAAGCCCAAACTCCGTGTGGCTGATGAGCTGGGCCACGTGAGTTGCTGAGCCAATGGTTGATTAATCAAGGCATTCGTCGCCTGAAGGGCACTGGTAACAGCTAAGTTAAAGCGGGCGAGGTCTTTAGCAGTAGTCCACATCAGACCTGTTGACAGGATTGGGCTACGCATGGGTGCTCCAGGCCATCGCTGTAACTCTGGGTCGTAAGGAAGCGCAAAAGTCTCGGGGTTATCAAGCACTGCGACAGACTTAAAGGTGCTATTTGTCATTCCAGCTGGATTTAAAACCAGAGCCTGCATGAGAGTGGTGAAATCTTCATTGCGAATGTCTTCCAAGGCGGCTTGCAAAATGGAGTAGCAGCCATTGCAGTACTGCATAATCGCTCCGGGGACAGCGGTAACTTCAAGTGGCGGATTGGTAGCTGGGGATCTCCCTTCAAATACCTCTAAGAGAGTTGGCAGTGACTGATTGAGCCGATATCCCCCGTCCGGATAAGGATTGCTGATTGCTCCCGTATGGTTGAGGAGCATCCGAAACGTCACTGGCACGCGCTGGGTAAAGTCGTTTTCCGGGATCTGCCAGCTCTTCAGATAACGGTTGACGGGCTCATCAAGGCTGATTCCAGATCGCTGGAGTGTTTTCACTACGGCCAGCGATGTCAGGGTTTTGGTAATGGACTGCGCTTGGAAGAGCGTCTGTGTGGTTACGGGTCTGCTGTTGTCAATATCAGCCCAGCCAAAGCCCTTGGCCCAGATAATCACCCCGTCATCAATGACAGCAATTGATGCTCCTGGTATCTGGTGTTGCTTGCGGTTGAATTCGATCCTTTGCTGCAGACGATCCTTGTCTGGTTTGTCATGGGCAAAACCCACCAGTAGTACAGCTGCGCTCAGGCAACTGACCCAGAGAATGGAGCACTTGAGGTTCCTGAGCGTTGGCACTGATCAGTAGCAGGCTGATCACATCATCTCGATCAACAAAGCTTTTGTCGCTGCCAAGACGGATATTTTTAGTGCTCTCTGAATGAATAATTCCTATACCGAGGAGGCTTATCAGTGGATTGGGCCACGTCGCTGCAATGGTAGGGAGGGAGCCATATTGATCCGGCGAGAGATGAATTGTTCTACGCCACTGAGAGGGTCATTCCAATCAGCCAAAGCGAGCTCGGCAGTTCTCACACCAACCGTACGTCCATCTCCCACAATCAATAGAGCAGGGAAGCTCCCTCTCACTACCGAGGTCTGCCGGAAAATCAATTCAGGCATGAAAAGAGGGATTAAAGCCAACAGGATGGCAACTCCAGCGGCAGCGGATGTTAGTAGTCTTCTGAGATTTCTCATCTCGCTTATTGATTAATTGGGACACCAGTACAATGTCCATTGAATTATTGAAGCTCTGGTCACACCCTGGTCAGCAACTAGAAGAGTTCTGGTGAAAATAAGGTGACATTTTCTGCACTGTGTTTTGGCACCTATGAATGCAGCTCAATATCTTCTGACCACAATTCACAGCATTGCTCTAAAGATTCCTGGCCTATCTCAGGGTCAACCGCCAAATGGTGCTCTCCAAAGGATTTTCAATAATCACCAACGGCTACATATCGACCACACCAAAACGACCTGACTCCAGACTTTCAAGCGAAAGGGCCATCTAAGCAGTCCTTGTTTGTTGCCGCTACAGGGAGCTATTCAAGCTTATTGAAATCCTCGGCTAGGTCACGACTCAAGAAGCCAACTGTTCGATCCAAGGAATAAGCAGCCAACCCAATCATTACCAAATTCAACAGCCAATTAAGGATGAAAAAAGAGCCCAGCAAAGGCGCTAGCTCTTTCCAAGAACCGCTACTGACCGCAGGAATAGCATGATCAACGGCAGCCTCAGCGACAGCCAATATTGAGGCAAAGAACATAAGCAAACTATCATTTTTTAGCCTAATAGCCAAACCCAGTTTGTTGGTAATTTTAGAGAAGCGTGCAATATTCAACTGAAAATTAGCCAACAAGAAGAACAATGCAAATTGGGTCAACTGGGTGAATTGCTGCAACTCGTACAGCTCACGGCTTTCGGCCACCAGATATCCAATGGCAACCGCCCAAATCAGAAAACGGTAAACCAACAACCAAAGCACTGACTTAAAAAGCTGTGTCCTCCTGAGGCGCATCACTCTGACTCTGCACAACTAAATGTGGGCCAACTCCATCCAGTATCACTAAACGTTAATGATCCCGCTGTAGGCACCGTCATAAGTTAATGAATAAGGTGGTTATGCCTATCGCGATTCATCGAATGGCTGAGGCACGAGATCAGAATCACTGCTGCATAACACCCAAAGGTGATTGCACAGAAAAGATAAGGAGCAAAGTGGTTAGTCATTGTGCGGTTGAAATCTTGCTTCACACCTGCACCATTGCCGCTAACTTTTTGAGGCTCTGGTCACGCCCTGGTCAGTAATCAGATCAGAACTGGTGAAAAGAAGGTGAGCCATCACCCATACGCACAGGGTTTTCGCTTGGCTGCACGCCGATTAAGGGTCTGCCGCTCTAGCGAGGGCCAGTCAAGCAGGCGATCAGCTAACCATGACGAGCAGAGACTCAAATCGTATGAGAGAACACACTTTTGACAAGCTCAGTCAAGCTTCAAAGCGATGAGTTCAATTGATCAGAGCCTAGTCAGGGGCTTGAAAACGACCAATCATTAGCCACTAAAGAAATCACCTTGGATCACAGCGTTCCCACCTTTGCAGTTAGAGCCTCCCAGAATCCAAGCCCACTGAAACGGTGAGCGACCCTGAAAGGCTTAACTACTGATGGATGGCCTGGAGGCCAATCAAGAAAGGGGGTTCTAATCCTCAGTCTTCGCTGTCGTCCCCGCCAACGGGAACCAAACGGATCTGCTTACGGCCCAGCTTGATTTCAAACTCATCTCCGGTCTTCAGGTCCAGCATTGCTGTGTAGGCCTTACCGATCAGCAGATTGCCGTTGCCCTGAACGGTTGCTGTGTAGGAGAGCTTTCGGCCGCCTTTGCCGACGCCGCCGCCACTACCGAGTGCAACACCCTTGGCCTCAAGCAGTGCCTCATAGAAAGCAGTGAAGTTCAGACGATCTGAACCATCCTTTTTTTTGGAAACGTATCCGCAAGCAGCAACGACTTCGCTCTTGCTGGCATTGCCAAGTTCTTTGACCTTTGCGATCAATTCTTCGCCGGTAAGCATCGGTGTGGTGGGAGAATATGAACCAAAGCTAACTCGTATTTGGGAACTGCCAAGTACCTAGTGGCATTGAACTTGTGAGTCATGAGTAGATCCAGGCGTCACAACGCGCCTGAGCTGCTCACCTCCACAGCTCTCCAAGAAAGCTTTACTACTCGGACAAAAGCTCCTGCTGCAAGCTCTTGGTTTCTAACAAGGGCTCCGGCAGCATCTCTTCGACGACGGGAAGAAGTCCACTACTCCACGAGGCTGGGTCGCGTAAATCGCGATAAGACAGACGGAGCCGTTTGGTTGAGTCCAACAAGGCAACCAACTCCACCCAGCGATCACGTCCTCGGCCACCTTCCCCCACCACACGAAAGTGACGAAATCCCAGCCTCGGTTCTGAGCTCGTCCAGTGCTGGGACAACTTTGTCATTCACTAAGTGTCCCATTGAGCATTGATGTGGCTCAACGACGTTCGACCCATTCCAAGGGTGCCAAACCCAATTGCTGACGAATGGGATTGATGTAGGCGTAGTACTGCTCGCGCAAGGTCGTCCTGGACTGACGGGTTCGCCTGAGGCACCGCTTAAACGCCATCTTGCTCTTGGCACGATCTACACATTGCTTCTCCTGCTGCATCAGCGCAGCACGGTTGGAGTAACTGGTTTGCTTCCACTGCTTCTGGGCTCGGAAGAGAGCCTCGCGCTGATCATCCGTGAGCTGTTCTTGACGTCTCCACATCAACATTGGTGTTCTCGCGATGAGCCTCTGACCGGCAGCTGGGTAAGCAGCAGCTGATGTGGCTAAGAGCTCAACACTGAAGAAAGCCGTCGCAACGGCAAGAAAACCAATTCCAATCGATGAAGCCGTTTTCATGGACCAATGGCTAAACAAGCGAATTAACGCTCCCACCGCTCCATGACCAAGTCCTGAATCGATCGCCGCGACGCGTGACTGAATTTGACTCGCCCAGACGATTACAACGAAGTGATCTCTTCCTTATCGCCATCCAGTAGGCCATCAATGAAAACAGCCGCGCGACTGAGCGCGAGCTCATGGATTTCTTGCACGGCCTGGCTGAGGCGCTCTCGAGTTTGCTCAGACATAAACGACTTGTTCAAGGCCATGGAGGCCTTAAAGCGCTCAGCCTCGTTCAGGCTCTCGAGACAGTCGTCAATGGATCTGGCGACCAGGGCACGAGCAATGCTCATTGGAGTTGCGGGGGAAACGTTGCTCATGCCCGCATGATGCGTACTTTTGTACCAGCGTCAAGCGCCGGGGCCGTCAAGCAATTCATCGATGAGAATCGCTGCACTGCCTTCAGCCAAGTCGTAGAGCTCCTGAATCGCAGCACCAACACGCTCTCTGGTTTCTGCGCTGATGAACTCAGGATCAAGGGCCATGGAGGCCTTGAACTGCTGGGCAGAATCCAGGTGCGTCAGGCAACTCTCCAGTGAATCGCTGAGCAATGCCGCAGCAAGGGTGATGGGCGCCGAGGGTGCTATTTGTTCGTCCATAGATCCACCGTGATGCGTTGAAAGTGCAACTGGACCGGCCAAGCGGTTCGGTTCTCTTCTAATGCTGTGATCCGGGTCTAACCCCAGCCCTGGAGCACTCGCCACAGATCAAGCGCAGCCACACTCAACAGATCAGACCAATCCACTCATCAGCACTGCAGCACTTGGCGTATGTGCATCAGCACAGCCCTCTGCTGCCAAGGGGTTGCAGCAGCGGCGCCAAAACGACACCTCTGCTGTCAAACAGCCCCAGCAGAGGTCAGCGCCTGACACCACTGAGAACGTCAAGCTTCACCAGCTCATGGCTCAAGGCAGCATTGCGTCGAGATAAGGAATCCAGACGAAGGATTCATCAAACCATTGGGGAGGCTGGTTGGAAAAGAAATCAAAGGTCCTGCCAAGCAAGAATTCCTCGAGGAATAAACCAATACGAGGTGAGCTGAAAATTTTTACCCAAAACATAAGAGCGGAAGAAATCCCGCAGATCAGGCCAACCGTTGCGGTAATGGCTGGGATACATCACGGTACTAATCACAGCAAAAATGATCACATGCAGAAAGTTGCCTGCCGGGTGATGACCGAGCTGAAAGCCAAGCAAACGAGCTTCGCTATTAATACTGAAATCAAGCCTGAAATGAGCGTGCAACTTGTCATGGAGTTCGGTGCATTCGCCAATCCCAGGAATCCAGTTTTCCAGAAATTGCACATAAGGATCTGGCCCTTCCCTGAGACTTTCCGCGACCTGGATTGAATCATCAACAAGTGATCCAGCCATAGGCACTAGCGACTCTTGCACCATTGAAACGAGTGGCATCCAGATTTGGTGTAGCCAATGGCTCATTCCTTGATGTGCATTGAAGACCAATACCAAATTGGAAGGGCAGGATCCTGAATCATCCAGATAGTCAACGGAGTCTTTTCAGGGGATCTACAGAGTCATCAAGCAATCAATTCAGGGCTAATCAGTCTGCAATTCTTCGTAATAATAGGAATCCTCATCTTCACTAACCCGGTAAAACCCTGCAGGAAGGGCACCCAAGGTACTGAATTTAATCTTACAAACAAGACTATTGTTGGTTTTCAAGATGAGTCGCGGATCCTTATTAGCTGGGAATGCATTTTCAGCCACTAGCTCGGCAATGCTTTCCCCTGACTGCTCCTTGGCGCTCTTTGCCGCCTGGATAGCCATCAATCCAAAAAAGCTGCCTCCATAGACCGCCTGAGCAATAACAGCATCATCCCGAATGATTTCAAATTGATCTTGGTCATCGAGCCTGTAAAGCATTGCCTTGCCATTGTTCTCGCGAGTGAGAAAAGTCAGAAATCGACCACCTTCTTCTGCCGCATCTTCATAAGAAATGCGCATGATTTGACTAGCCAACCTGTCACAATCCTGGTAGGCAGCTGTTGAGAACTCAGCAATCAAACCATTGCCATCGCCCTCCAAAGCACAGGCACCGAGAAGGGTCATGCTTACAGCTGGCAGCAGCAGCCTCAGGCCGAGAGCGACTTTGCTGGCAATACAGGCAGGGTCCACAGCAGCTTGGGCAAGACTATTTCAGCGATATTGCCAAACGATTTGGATGCCATCCAGCGCCAGACCTCAAAGAGCCAATCAGGAGCTAGTGATAGACAGGTGAGGCGTGAATTTGATTAGCACTACAAATAAAAACATCGCCCCCCCTTTCTCGACGAGCCAAAAGGTGGGCTCCACCATTCTCCACATAAGCCAGGTACTTCCAGGAAACCCCCTGTCGTTTGGCTTGCTCAAGGCACGACATCAGCGTTTTTTTCTCAATCCAATTGTTGTTTTGCGCATTCACCATGCTTGGAGCAAGCCCAAGGCAAGTCGCTAGCACAAGAGCCAAAACATCACTGCACTTAGAACAATCCAAATCCCAGTAGGAAAGCAACTATCAAAATCTAATTTTGAGAGCACCAGGTGCCAACCAAACCCTGCCTGGGTGTTCAGGCTCTGAGCGGGGAGACTGGCTGAAATTGAGGGATGAGCGACCTGCGAAGCAGACAAGGATGGCTATCACTGCAAACCCACCAGGCTGAGTTCAATCACTGCAGCATCTAGAGCGATTGATGCATCAGCTAGCAAGCGCTGGCCTTTCTTGTGAGCTAGGCAGAACAAGAGAATGGGCCTGAAAAAGGTTCAGGTCGTGCCTGATTTAGCTGGCCTCGGCAGGATCTTGGGTTTCCCCACAATCCAACACCGCATCAATCAAGTTGGCGGTGGTGTGCTGCGTGTATCCATGGATCTCGCGTACAGCAAGTGCCAGTGACTCCTTCATGGCCTCAGACATGCAGTCAGGCCTCAAAGCCAACTGCAACTTGCTGCGCTGAAGCGGCTCCAGGTCATTGAGCTGGCTTTGGATCACCTCGCGCAGCAGGGCACCAGCAGCGCAGATGGAGGTTGGGATGGCTTGTGGGTTGTTCATGGCTTAATGGTTGCCGGTTCTTCATCGACCGTCACCGTCCAAAAACGTTCGGCTTCCACGGTTCGGTTGAATCAGAGCTCGACATGGCCTTGAAGACAATCGGCTGGAGCTCCTAGAAGGGAAAGATCCATGTCTTAGGAGCCATGCTGCGATCGGCTGCCGTTGGACTAACCCTGGCGATGCTCCCTGCAGGCAGCCTCGCTGGTCTCTCAGATTTCGATAGGACTGCAGAGCTTGTCGCCACGGCTATCTGCATCGGTGTCCATACCAATGCCTCTTACAACCAGGCTTGGGATCAGCGCACACCCCAAGCGCTAGCTAATGGCCTAACGGTGGATCGCATTGAGGCGGTAAAGGTCAAACAAGGTGTTGAAGCGATCCAAAACAGGGCCAACGAGATGATTCGAGATCTTGGCTGCCAAGAACTCATCCCCCAACAGGCCTATGCCGTTTTTGGGCCTTACAAGCCCCTGGGGCCTCGCTCATTTGATGGCTTCTACGACTAAATCAAAAGCTGTGAAGGATTGGATCAGACGCTTGCAACAAGCAAAGGACTGATCACTCTGAAACCAAAGGCTCACAGCAAGGTGCCCATGGAGCGCCCACCATCGGAGATACAGCAGAACCTCTTTTTCAGCACCAGCGCCATGGGCGTCCAAGCCCTCCACGATTGCGAAGACTCCTTTGCTGATGACCCAAGCCAGGCCATTGCCGACCTTGGGGCCGCGGTCATGACCTGGTGCGTACTGGTTGAGCGCGCCCTCTGGGTGATCTAGATCGCTGAAGCGCGCGCAGTGGACAACCGCTGACGCATGGCAGCAAACAACGAAACGTAGAGAAAAAAGGCGCCGTATTTGGTGTGCGCATTGCCGATGATGAAGCGCTTAAGCAGGTTCACTTGCCAGTAAGCAAAACACCAAGTCTTGAAGCTGCTCATTGAGGGCCTTAATCGCGGCCTCTTGATCAGCTAAGCGGCAGCGAAGTTCAGTCAACTGGTCGGCACGATCAAGCCCAACTGGAGCTCGTCCACGGAACAACGGAATGACCTTTCCCATTGATGAGTGATCCACGAGTAGCTGATACTTGCAGCGCAAGCTCTCAAGGCCATGACTCAACTCGGTTCAATTCTTTCTGTCTATGTCTGTTGGGTGAAAGCCCGCTGAGAGTTCTAAGAAGCAACTGAGAGCGGCGGCACGCCGCAGGGAGACCAAGGATGTTCTGGTAGCAACCAATACAAAATGACAAGCATTAATACTGATAGACGCTGGCTTTTTCCTCGCATAGGTTGATTAACCAATTCAGCAGGCAGCAGTCATGGCAACCATTCCCGCGATCGCCTGCGCTGCCACGGCCGCTGCTGGCTGGCTTCTGATGCTGCTCTACGCCCAACAGCACATCCTCTAAGAGGATGCACCGACTCACTGAGCCGATGACGCCGCGCAAGGATTAAACAATCGGCTTACGCCGTTGACTTCGCATGAGGTCGTTCAGGATGTTGACCATCCCAGCTTGAAAGCTGGTGCCGTAACCACCATCGGCCAAGGCAGCTCGAATCATTGGCTTAGCCCCATCACGCACAAAAAATGTGATGGGTGTTCGACCCATGCGACTTGCCTGCGTTGGGGTGAGATGACGTCGTTTCATTGATCAAACCGGTTGATAGAACAATCATTGAGGCAATGAACTCAGGCCTGATTGATTGAGCGCACTGGCTCCTGTGATCTCACTCACAGGAGAAGCGATCTTGTGGCATTGAGATGGATGCCGCATCTAAAAACCCATGCGCAACCTCGCTTACGCCTGCCAGATCGGGAGCCTGCTTGGAGCACTAATGACCTGGTCTTCAGCTGCTTTTGCACAAGTTCCAGACTTCTGGGAAGGCCAATCCCTGACGAGCGTCCACCGGCAACTCATCAATCAAGGCTGGTCAGTGTCCAACGAAGCCCTGCGAACAGAACCGCTCAACCCACAGCAACAACGCCTCAAGGCCCGACTGCCATCCCTGATCACCTGTAGCGGGACAGGTCAGGGGCTATGCGCCTATGGCTATAGCCGCCAAGGCCGAAACCTTCGGCTTGTCGCCCAACCCGATGGTGCTTTGCTGCGCTGGTTTCCTCAACCGTGAATCAAACCTCTACTGCCCTGCGTTATTTCGAAGGCAGCGTGGGTTGATCTTGAAAATCAGGCTGTTTCTCGAGCGCTTCTTGCTCCCATTGCCCAGTGGTGGTGGCCATGATCGCCGCCGCGATCGCAAGAACTACCACAGCCAAAAATGAAAATGTGCCGTAGGGAGTGCGGCGCGTCACGGCTCAGATGAAACGAAGTTTGTGGTGGGTAACCCTTGCTTGGAGGCCACAGCAACAAACACCACCGCTGGCCCATCTCCAACATTGGTAACGGAATGGGGGCCACCCTGATCGCTTTCGACAAAGGCCTCGCCAGGTCCAAACGTGTTGACCTCATCACCCCTGGTGTGGCGGATCTGTCCTTGCGAGACGTACGCAATCAAAGGGGCAGGGTGGGTGTGCAGGGGAACACTGCCACCTTCTGGAAATTCAACCCTTAGGAGGCGCAGTTCGGCTTCTCCATCGGGATAAGCAAATGATTTCCCACTCAAGCCAGTACTGGTTTGCAAAATCGGCTTGATCTGCAGCTCACTACTGGCAGCTGGGCTGTCAGTTGGAGTGGATTGCTTGCTCTGATCAAAGGCGGCGCATCCTGAAAGACCAAGGCTGATCGCCGCCAGACCAGAGGCCACAACTGAAAACAACTTGGCCATGTCGGCAGATCAGCGTTGATGCTTCCATCAAAGGGCTTATGGGTTGGTGGCAGCAAGGCCTGCGCAATAGAGCTAAAGCAGAGATAACAAGCTTGAGGCCATGCTCGCGGATCTGTTGCGCATCATCCTGGCGTTCTTCTTGCCGCCTCTGGCCGTTGCCACACAGGTGGGCATCCAAGCAGGGGCTTTTTGGCTCAATCTGATCTTCTGGTTATTTAGCTTCGGCGGATTGGGCCTGCCACTGCTGGCAATTATGTGGCCCGTTGCTGTCATTCACGCGCTTTACATCATCATCACGCGTAAATGATTCAGCAGTTTTTATTCAGCTGACGTGTGCGGCGAAACCGCTCCATGTCTTCGACGCTAATGCGGCAATCAACGGTCTTGTCGGCAGCAGGGTCACTGTCCTCAGTTTGTTGAGCCACAACAACCGACGCGGTGAACATCAGGTGCAGACCCAAGACCATCCAATACCAGCTCTTCATCCATTGCCCCTGCAAAGACCAAACCACATCAACTGCGCGGCCCAACCACTCCTAGCTTGAGGGCATGAGGAGCCACAAGCTAGGTTGAACCGTTCTGGTTCAACAGGAATGGCCACAGACAAAGAGCTGATCAAAGAGGCGGGCCAAGAGCTCTGGAACACCG
>MDSW01049701.1_pt1 | contig 32325 bp, 33 predicted proteins | sample 811171 | NCBI WGS metagenome assembly MDSW01 (sample SAMN05326641, study PRJNA326480) | marine metagenome | isolation source: seawater | place: Atlantic Ocean: North West | collected 2012 | reverse complement strand
TTCTAGTGACGTTGAAACCTTTGATAGATTTACATCAATGGCAGACCGACAACCAGATCGTGGATTTTCTACTAATAGAGAGTTTGATGTAATTAATTTTGAATCTCAAGCAGGGTACGAAAAAAGAAGGTTGAGAAGTCGTAGGTCTAAGCGTGACTTCGATTTAACCTATACAAACATAACTGGAGTAGAAAAACACGCAATTGAGCAGTTCTACATAGCGAGGAACGGATCTTTTGAGACATTCACTTTTGATTTGACACACATCAATGAAAATGGTACAATACAATCAAGATTTGACGGTCCTTTACAAGTTTCCCACGTTTTTTCAGACTCGTCTAACGCTAGTTTACAAACTAATTATTATACAGTTAGTTTTAAACTAAAAGAGGTTTATGATTAATGACTACTCGCACTTATGATTATATTTTAACTATTGATAATCCTAGTGTTATTAATAAGGGAGATACTATTCTCTCTAATATAACTAATACCACTGGGACAGTGGTTTCTACTGATAAAGCTAACTCAAACATTAAAGTTAAAGTATCCAATGTTTTTCAAGAATTTATCGTCAACGAGAATGTTGCTCCTGTTTTCAATAGAATTTCTTCAAACGTAGAATCAGTAACTTACACTAATTCTGCTTCTTTAAGTGTGAATGGTAATTCTTTCCAAATTAATGGAACCACTAATACTTTTTCCTTACCTCTTGATGTTTTAAATAGAAGTAACTTAACTTCAGACTCTTTTTCTGTTTTTGTCAATAATAGACAAATTGATAAAAGTTTAATTAATTATCCTAGCTCTACTTTAGGAGATACAGGTTTTGATTTCAAACCTATTAGAGTAGTAACTACGAAAACAGTTCCAGGAGCAGAAGGGGCTAATGTACACACACAAGCAAACTTAAGAATAGCTGGAGAGCAGGCAGGTCCTTTTTACGATTTTCTTTTAGGAAGTATAGCAGATACTTTTGAAGTTTCAGCTTCTAATTCTCATTTCACTTACGGTATTGAATATGACAATTGGATACATGCTAATTTAACTAGCGTATCGGTGCGAGCTGATGAAGGAAATACTGAATCTATTCCTTTCCAAGCTAAAGCTTTTTCAGAACAAGTAATTGGTTCTAACGCAGTTATTTCTGTGATAAGTAATTCTAATTACATTAGAGAAAGAAACGCTTTTGTTCAAAATCCTTTAGTTAGATTATATACAATCTACTATCCAGGAGAGTGGTATCCTACTAATTCTAACGGTAATCCTACGGGAGAAGGAGAAGGAAGACGTTGGCCAGACGGATTTCCAATGAGATTTGCAGAAGTTAGAGGAGATTTAAACACAGACGTTACTTATAATGTACAGTTTGGTGGTATTAACTATATTCCTATGCCCATTAATAGTGGAGGAATAGATATAGACTCTTCTGGAACTATCAATGAGGTCACCGTTGATATATCTAACTTTGATGGGTTGATTACTCAACTTTGTGAAAATCCTGACATAGTAGGTAATAACACTGCTAACGCTTGTTTTGCTGTAGTAAATGGAGAAGTTGTTACTGGAATTGATCCTAGAACTATTCCAGCAAGCGCCACTTATACAGAACAAGAACATACAGATGTGTTAAGTAGGGCTAGAAGTAATGGTTTAACTTTTAGTGAAGCTGTGCGAGACTCTTATGGAGTGGACAATGCAAGTTTTACTATCACTACCACAGACGCTGTTAAAGGACTTAACACTGATCCTTGGAAAAGAGAAAAAATGGACTCCAGAGATTTATTAGGAGGAGTGGTTGAAATACATTCAACTTTTGCTAATTTCTTGGACTATTGGCCCGAGTATTCTAAAGTTAGAGCAGCTTACTCAAATGTGTTGGAGATGACAACAACTCTTCCATATAGAGTTGGAGATGAGGTATTTGTTAGAGCTAATACTTTTGTTGCCACGATTCAAGCAATTGAAGAAGAGAGATTTATTTTCACTAATACAGCTCTAACCCTTGGACAAGGCGATCATTTGTTAATAAAAAATGCAGATGCAGATGACGAAGCGTATGTGGAAGATAATTTTAAAATTGATTCACTACAAAATCTAGATGAAAAAGTAGCTACATTTAGTTTAACTAGTTGGTTACAATTTTTTAAATTAATTTTGCCTCGTAGAAAATATTATAAAAATACTTGTCAGTGGGTATATAAAGGTGAAGAGTGCCAATACCCCGGCCCTGCAGGAGGCACTATTCCAGGAACTAGTCTGAGTGCAAATACGAATCCAATCGCAGCTAATAATCAAACAGCAGGTAGTGTTGCAGAGGATGAGTGTGGAAAGAGTTTTGAATCTTGTCAGATTAGAAACAATACCATACACTTTGGGGGTTTTCCTGGGACAGGTAGGACTATTCCTAAATAATGACCGACTACACAAAATATTTAGGAATAAAACACGATTATCAGAATATAAATTGTATTACACTAATTGAAAAGATATATAAAGAAGAATTAAATTCTGAAGTTTTTCAAAGTTTATGGACTCATTTAAACTTACTAGAAGGAAAACCTATAGAGGGTAGTCGCTGGAAATTTAAAATAACTTTAGAAAAAATAGAAGAGTGGGCTAACTTAAACGCAATAAAAGTTGATTTGACAAAAATAAAAGAATATGATGTAATATTATTTAAGTCAAAAAAGAATAGACCAATTCATTTTGGAATGTATATAACAAATAATAACTTTATTCATGTAGAGGAAGAAACCAGTTCTAGAATATCATCCTTAAATCAAGAGTGGAGAGATAAAATACACTTTATTTTAAGACGTAAAGATGAGTAAGATGTGGTATAATAAATATATAGGATTTCCTTATAAGCATTTAGGAAATGATCCTGAAAAAGGAATAGACTGTTTAAACCTAATTAGGTTAGTGTATAGAGAACAAAAAAATATTGTAATTCCTTATTCAACTCAAGATTTTTGTAATATTATAGATCAAGATTGGTACAATAAAATAGAAACTAATCCTTTTACCGAGTTTAGAAATACTAGGTTAGGATGGAAAGAAATAACACTAAAGGAAGTCGATACTTTTGATGTAGCCATTATGAGTATCGGCTCTACTAATAAAATAAATCATTGTGCTTTACTAGTAGGAAAAAATAAACTTTTACAAACTATGATAAATAGAAAATCGTGGATTTCTCCATATGGAAAATATTATAAACAATATACTTTAGGAGTCTTTAGATGGGAAGGGGTATCAGATGACTTTATTTTCAACATTGATTAACGATCTGGGAAAGCATGCGCAAGCAGAATACCCTAGAGAGTGTTGTGGATTAATAACAAAAGATTTTAAATATGTGGCTTGTAAAAATATAAGTCCTTTTCCTAAAGATAGTTTTGTTGTGGACCCTGAAAGTCTTTTTGAACATGAAGATAATTGTTGGGGAATATTCCATTCTCATCCCGGGGAAGAAAACCCCCTCCCTAGTGAAGAGGACAAAAAAGGAGCAGTTTTTGAAGAGTTTAAGTTCATCGTTGGTTTTAATAGTAAATTTTATATTTATTGGTTAGATAAAAACATAAATGCACTTAAATTCGATGAATTTACTGAAAAACACTTAGTATGAAAATAACACTAACTTTTCATAATTCTTTATTAAAATATACAACTGGAATCAAAACCCATACTGTTGTGTGTGATGATTTTGAGTCTTTAATTTCTGCTGTGTGTAACCTTTTTCCTAAGTTTGGAGAGTATATTAAAAAAATCCAAACAGAAGACATTTCTGAAAACCTTTGTTTGTTAGATAAAAATAAAAAAATTATAAAAAGTGAAATTTATCAATACAACAGACTTAGGGATAACCACGAAGAGATATATGTCAGCCCTGTTCTTGGAGGTGCTGGGGGTAAAAATTCTTCTTTTTTACAAATAGCTATTGGGATTGCGTTAATTGCAGCTCCTTTTGCTTTTCCAGCTTTAGCTGCAACTCCGTTTTTAGGAACTACACTAGGAAAACTAGCGTTTTCTACTGGATTAAACATGGTATTGAGCGGAGTTATGGGATTATTTACAAAAACACCTAAACCTCCTGAGAAACAAACCCCAGATGTTCAAGAGAGGGTGGATAATAATTTATTTAACGGATTAACAAACACTACTTCTAGTAATAATAATGTGCCAATAATTTATGGACAGGTGCGATCTGCAGGACAACTAGTGAGTGGCTACGTAAAAACCACTAATCATGGAAAAGGTGCTCTGATACAAGTGTCAGAACAATTTGCAGCATGATTACGTTAGTTATACATCAAAATGCCACAAAATATTTTAAAAATGAAAAAGAATTAAAAGTAGAAGTAAAAGACTATTATTCTTTAATGAGTTTTTTAGTAAATTCTTTTCCAAAATTTGCAGAGTTTGTTAAACAAAACAAAAATAAGTTAACTACAGATTTTTTTATCTTAAACGAAAACAAAAAAAGAGTAGATTTGGCAGATGTGCAAGCTAACAAAAAGCTAAACGATGAAGTTTACTACTTAGTTCCCTCTATTTTAGGTGGTGGAGGAAAAGGTGGCGGAATTGCGATGGTAGTTGTAGGTATCGCTCTTATTGCTGTGGCGTTCTATATGGCTCCCGCTGTGGTAGGAGCGATGGGACCTACAATGGGAATGGGAACAGCTGCTTTCTCAATAGGTAGTGTAGGTATTAGTTTTACACAAATAGCCATGTTTGGAGCAAAACTTGCGCTACAAGGAATAATGTCAATGGTACAAACCACACCTAATGCTAAATCTAGCACAAGAACTTTCACAGACGATGGTTCAAGAACAGAAAACAATTTATTCACTGGACTAACTAACACAGTTAACTCAGGAGTTCCTGTAGGAATGAGATATGGTATGACTAGAATTGGTGGACATTTAGTATCTGGATATGTTAAAACATTTAATCACGGTAAAAACGATTTAATAGAAGTTTCGGAGCAATTTGCAGCATGAGTGTTTATAAAAAATATGTTAATGTGCAGGGAGGTCAGACTCCTTTTATTTCAGGAAGCAAAGGCGGCGGCTGTTTTCCTGCAGGTTCCTTAGTCTCTACGACTAGGGGTGAAATTCCTATTGAAGACATAAAAATTAATGATAAAGTATATTGTTTTGACGAGAACGACAAACGTTGGGTTTCTTTTGTAGAAAAAACTTGGGAGCATGTTCCCTCTGAAACTGTGGGTTATATTTTAACTATTACCCACGAAAAAGGTGTGTTGAGAGTTACAGATAATCATTATTTATATGATGAAAACAATGAATATAAAGAAGCTAAAGATTGGGCAGTTGGAGAATATTTAACTTTAGAAGATAATGATTTTAGTAAGATTTTATCAATTGAAAGTGAAGATTACTTAGAAGAAACAGTTTATAACTTAACTGTTAATACTTACCACAACTATATTTGTCAAGGAATCAGGTTATCTAATAAAGGCGGCGGAGGGAAAGGCGGAAGTGCAGCTGCTCCTGCTGCTCGTGAAGACCCAAATACTTTATTTTCCACTGATATTTTGTTTTTAACTGTTGCACTAGGCGAAGGTCCTATTTATAGAATTAACCCCAATGGACCCCAAGACATAGAAGTTAATGAGGGTGTTGTAGATGACTTGATTAACATTGACGGGGATGGATTAGAAAATAATGAAGTATTTAAAACTTTAACAACTACAGGTACTTTGACTCAAGGGGCAATGGATGTTTTTGGTGCTGAAACAGTTACTCCTCAAAATTTAAATAATGCTGTTGGACTAAAAAATGGTAATGTTGAGGGTATTCCAAAAGCTTCAGTCACATTACAAAGTACTAGTGCAAAAGATTGGGACGCTTTACGATTTAATTTTGTTATTCAAGGACTACAAAAATCTGATGCAAATGGTAACGTATCTGGTACTAGTGTAAGTATAAAAATTACTCTTTTTGATAACACAGGAACGACTGAGATTGCAACAGATGAGCATACTGTTAATGGTAAAACAAATACTAGATTTAAATTTCAAAGAGATATTGTAATACCTAATGAAAGTAAAAATGTAGCTGGATATAAATTTACAGTAGAAAAAACTTCGGGCGATAGTGACTCTAACCGAGTTGCAGATAATATACAATTTGTTGGTTGGGATGAGATTGAATATGATGATATGGCTTATCCTAGAACAGCTTTGATTGGTTATGCTATCAAATCTTTTAATGAGCATGAAGGCAGAGTACCTACCTTTAGCTCCTTGGTTAAAGGTCTACTAGTAAAAGTTCCTACTAATTATAATCAGCCTATTTTACCTGATGGAGAAATTGATTGGAGACAGCTTGAAATTCCTGAGACAGGATCCATTTCTATAGATGGCGAATCTACTAACATAGGATACACGCAGCAAGGATACCAACTACAAAAAACTATAGACGGAGTTGCCCAGAAAAAAGTGAGTTCTATAGATGTGTCAACAACTGGAGGTTCTGGTTACGCTTCAGACGCCACCCCTACTGTCACGTTTTCTGGAGGTGGAGGTAGTTCAGCAGCAGCGGTGGTTGAGCAAACAACCACTAATAAAGTTACTACAGTTACGATAACAAACGCGGGAAGTGGTTATACTTCTGTTCCTACTGTAGCTATATCAGCTCCAGCAGCAGTAACTTTTAATGGAGCTTCCGCAGTTAGTGATGGTTCTGATACTATAACACTTACAGGGCACCCTTTTGCTACAGGAGATCAAGCAACTTATAGTGCGGGCGGGGGAACCGCTATTTCAGGAACAGGTATTAGCACTGCTGCTGGAGGTATGTTTATTATTAAAGTTGACGATAATACGGTAAAACTAGCAGTATCAGCACAGGCAGCGACTGACGGCACCGCGATTGATATAACATCAGGATCTGGGGCTAGTCACACACTAACAGGTATGACTGCCACAGGTACTGTAGTTCTAACAACCGAACAATTTAATGCGAACCCTATTATCTATGAAGGAGTATGGGATGGTACTTTTACCTACTCATGGACTCAAAACCCTGTTTGGATAATATATGATATTTTAACTAATCAAACTTATGGCCTAGGAATAGAAGAAGAAAACATAGATAAGTTTATGTTTTATAAAGTCGCTCAATATTGCGACTGTTGCGATACTACTACTGGAGCTTTTACGGGTGTGGACGGTTTTGGAGACGGTACTTTTAGGCATAAACCTAGAAATTTGTTTTCAACAGTTAAAGAAACGCTTGTTGGACTTCCTAGAGGGGTGCAGGTTAAAGAAAGAAGATTTATCTCTGATTTAAGCATTCAAGAAGATGTTCAAGTAATGGACACAATTAATAAAATTACCTCAACCTTCAGAGGGCTTTTGTATTACTCTGGAGGTAAAATAACTTTAAACGTTGATATGCCAGATGATGTTCCTGTAGCTGTTTTTAATGATGCTAATATTAAAAAAGATACATTAAAGTTTTCTGGCACAAAAGAAAGTGAGATTATTACTGGATGTGATATTTCTTACATTGAGCCTTCAAACCATTTTAAAAGAGAAGTTGTAAGAATTGACGACCAAGAAGCTTTAAGAGATAGAAACCAAATAGAAAATATTAAACAAATGGACTTAGTGGGTGTGACTCGTAGAAGCCAAGCTTCACGTTATGGGCAGTATATGATTGCCGCTTCTAAATTTTTGCGCAGACAAGTCGAATTTGTAGCAGGGACAGACGCTCTTAACTTAACTGTAGGAGATATTATTACAGTCGCTACTAAGTCTCACGGATTGGCTTATGGTTTTGGTGGTAAAGTAGCAGCAAATTCTTCAACCTCTGGTAATGCTAATATTTTATTAGAACACTTTACCAGTCCCGCCATTACTGCAAGCACTTTTACTGCTAATACTCAACCTTTAGCAGTAAGAGTAATCAAAATGGACTCTGATAGGATAGATTATTACTTAGTTTCTAATACTGCATTCCAAACTCTCTCAACAAGCAACGCTGACTCAGGAGTAGATTTAGTTGAGGTTACAGCTATTGCTCGTTGGAATTATAACACTAAAGGATTTATTTTGGGAGAGGACTTCTTGGCTAATAACGTTCCTCAAAAAGGAGATTTATGGACATTTGGAGAGGTTAACCCTGATAACTTTTATGATAACCAAAATGATAGATTGTTTAAAATAACTACTATTGGCAGAAACGAAGATGAAGAAATAACTCTTACAGGAATTGAATATATTTCTAATGTATATGTAGATTCAGACTCTTTAATTGCCTATGTACCTGTTAGATATGATGACACAGTTTCTTCCATGACAACCCCTCCTACTCCAGAGTTATCTGTATCTGCGAGACCCAGAAGAGTTGATGATGGAACTATAACTCATGATATTTTAGTAGATGTGTCAACTGATCAAACAGGATATCCTTTGTTTTTACAAACTGAATTACAGATGGGTCGTCCTGACACTCTCTTTACCCCCTCTCTTACTAGCAATGCTAACACAGGTCTTATATCTATGACTGCCTCGAATGTAAGTCCTCTAGCAAATGGAGAGGCTTCTATATTATCTGGTAAAAATGGATTTAAAACCAATACTGGTGAAATTAAATTACTTTGTGATGCAGTTAATAATCCAGACGTTACAGATACTTCAAATGGTAATGTTGTGTTTAAAGTAGCGAGTTTACATCAGGTACGTGATACTAACTTTATGAAACATGTTTTAGAAGTTAATAATGGAACTACTTTTGATGGTGGGCTAAAAGGTTTTGATAAAGTTGCTTTTGGTTTAAATCAACGGTCTGCTTCTGTAGGGGGATTTGGTTTTGTTGATCACGGCACGAGATTAGTTAATTTCACTGCAAATGTACTTGGAACTGATTTAAGTGTGTCAAACGGTAGTATTATAATTGAAAATGAGCACTCAGGAGAGTCAACCCTATTTAACTCTTTGCCTACTCCTCCTTTCTTTGTTACAATTAACCAATTAGTAGACACAAGGTTCTTTGATAATAGAGAAATGTATATTTCTGGATCTTCTTTCACAGAAATTCAATCTAATGTTATTACTGGTAATCTTACTTCTGGAAGTAATTTTGTTCAACCACTAGTAAGAGGGGCACCTTTTAAAGAAGCTGTAAGAGTATTTGTAGACGGGCTGCAAATACCCACATCTGCTTGGAATTTCACTTCTTCAAGTAATGATTCTGTAACTATTACAGGTTTGAGTGATGAAGTTACTTCTAGAGTAGAGGCAGACTATTATACTGTGCCCGCAGTAGAGCCAGGAGATAATTTACAATTTTTTGCTGGAAATGTATATAGTATTGTGGACACCACTTACTCTACAGATAGCGCTTCCCATAATGTTGCACTAACTGCTAATAACATATATAGAGTAAAACTTGGGTCAAAACTCTTAGCTAATACAAGAGGAACTACCGCTATTAATATTAGTGCTGATCCCGTCGGAGAAACTAATAATGTATTTGGGAGAAACTTTACCTTTGATTACGATACTAATTCCTTTCCTGGCACCTTTAGTTTAGCTAATAACGCAATCTATTCTGTCTTAACTCCTGCTGACTTAGACGGACTAGGATTACCAGCAGATAGGTTATTGAAAAATCAAGACCCAGGATTGTACGTATTTAAAGCTAAGAATGTTAATAGTGGTGGTAGAAAAAGCCCTGCTGCAACAGAGACTATTTTAATTAATCAAATTCCTATCCAAAAAGTAGAAAACTTAGAAATAACAGAATCATTGTATATTGAACAAACTGTAGGTGCTGCTGTTAGAATTACCATAACTTATGATCACATCACAAATCAAGAAGTTACAGATTATGAAATATCATATAAACTTGGAGGAGCCGCTTCGGATTTAACTAACTTCCAAACAGTAAAAGTTGCTGCACAAGGAGTTGATCCTGACGGTAAGATTAGATTTGCTATAAACAATGTGGATAGGGGAAGCACATCAGGAATTAATAATATAACTGTTAGGGTTACCCCTTTAAATGGTACAATCAGAGGAGTTACTTTAGAAAAAACTCAGTCAGTTGCAGGAAAAACAGCTCCCCCACGAAATGTTACTAATTTTAGTGTGGCTCAAGTCGGAGAAGAATTGCAATTTTCTTGGCAATATATAACTAATGATGATGGCTCTCTTTTTGATGCAGATTTACGAGATATTGTTATTAAACGCGCTAGCGGTATTGTGGCAGAAGCAGATTTTGCTAGTACTTTCGTAACAGGCACCGAGTATATTGTAGTTAGTTCTGGTTCAACAAAGAAATCAGCACCAATTGATACTTTTGGCACTTTTACATATTTAGCTAAAACTCGTGATACTAGCGGTAACTTAAGTGATACTGTTGTGGGTGTTACTTTTACTTCAACTAAACTATCTAGTCTGTTCTTGCTACAGGCATATAGCGAAGATGCTCCGAGCGGTAATGTAGTCGCGGGAACTCCCAACGAGAATAGAGGAGAATTTAACTTCCCAAGTTTTGCTAATTCTAATACTGGGGGTTTAACTTCCCATTTTGATGCCGGGGTGGGAGGATCATTTAATTCTCACGTAGTAGACAATGCTAATGGAACCTCTACTGGATACGCTGCTATTAGTGGGTCACCTACTGATTTGTTAGCTGGCGCAGGAGCAACGTATCAAACACAAGTAAGAGACATAGGTCAAGTTAAAACCGTTAGCTTTACTGCCAATATTGTTGGAACTGCTACTACTGCTACCACTTTTAACTCTTTACACACTAACATTGCTTTTGGAGTGGTTGAGCCTCAAGACACGGCAACTAACGCTAATATTTTACATGATACCGCTTTAGGAGGGTCACAAGGAATTGGTACGGTTTTAGGTTTTGCTAATAGTGAGGCTGCGGCTGTAACATATGATGATATTAATAAAACCCTTTCTAGTGGCGGCTCTTCTGGTAATGTGTTTGCAATTTGGAACGCTAGCGAAACGACAGACGGACAGCATGTAGACGACACCTCTAACGCTAACTCTTATGCACTAATTGCTGGAGTAATAAATGCTACTGCTGTTGTGTTAGGTGAAGTGTTCCATGCTAACGGGGTATCTACTGGAGGTAATACATTTGCTAACTTGACAGCAAACGCAGCATCATATAAACTAGTAGATCTAAACCAGTTTTCTGACACATCTATAGGTTCTACTACTTTCTTAGGCGATTCTAGCGCTTTAGACGCTAGTTTAATTGAGATTAGAACCTCTGAAACTGATCCATTTTTTGCTAACGGAAATGTTAACATAAGTACTTTTTCTGGTAATATCGGAGATAGGTTTCAAAACTTTGCCGTAGGCGATAGAAGAGCAAGGTTCTTTCAATTTAAACATACAGTAACAAATTCAAAACCTCAAGAAGTTAACTATACTTTAGACAGATTTGAATATACTGTTGATACCCCCAGTAAAGAATTTAGAACCAGAGTTACTTTTACAGGAGATAGTGACAATGGTGGAAATACAGCTGTTGATTATACAAGCACAGACTTTTTTGACGCTCCCACATTTTCTGCTACAATCGTAAGTACAGCAAACGTGTCTGCAGTGCCTGTGTGTTTTGTATTAGGGTCAACTAGAACTGGAGCAAATATCAATGTAATTTTCAGTTCAAACTCATTACCAGCAGTGGGAACTGTTGTGGACTTAATAGCTTTAGGAGTATAAAAGGAGAATATTATGGCTATAGGAACTTCAAATACGTTTGTGCTCACATCAGCATCTACTGCTTTATCTGCAGCTCGTGGACAGATAAATGGTAGCTTACAGGCTGTAGCACAAAATTTTTATTCGGATGCAAGACCTGTTGCAGCAAACTTTCAAGATGATGGAGGAAGCACTGTAGCATTTACAGATTCTAGAGCGTCAGGAATTTTGCATTATAATTCAAACACTAAAGCTTTGTATGTTAATGTACCTACCGCTGACAAAAAAGGCGGAGAAGGGCCTGGAGGTAATTTTACAAGGGTTGGTATTGGTGCAAGATATGAGAACAATTGGACCGCAGCCACTGCTAATATTGGATCGTATCAAATTGGAGAACTGATGATAAGTTTAGATTCTTCTAATGTACGCCTTATGGTAAAAGGAGCTAATAGCGCGGCAGAATTTACAGATGTAGGCATACCCCCTACAAACGGATCAATTACTTCAACTATGTTTGCAGATAGTGCAGTTACCACGGCAAAAATTAATGATAGAAATGTTAGCAATGTAAAAATAACAGCAGACTCTCTTACTGTACATGAATTGGACAATCATGTAGAAACTGGACTAGTGCCTGCGGGAGTTATCTCTGCGTATGGAGGTTCTTCGGCACCTTCTGGTTATGTGCTATGTGACGGAAGTGCTATTGCACGTACAGGAGTGAATGCTAATTTATTCGGAGTAGTAGGCACAGCTTTTGGGACGGGAAACGGTAATAATACGTTTAACATTCCAGATTTACGAGATAAATTAGTACTTGGAAAAGGGGCAAATAATAGTACTTTAGGTACTCACACACACGCGATGGCGGCAAGTGCTACCAAAGCAGCAGAGTCTACTGCAATTAGTGCACACTCGGTAACAACAGCAACCTTTTCAACAGGTGCTAAAGACGCTAGTGGTGCTACTGCTGTGACAGCTATAGCAGCCCACTCAGCTATTACCCCCAACATGATATTTCCAACTGTTGTGGTTAATTTTATTATAAAACTTTAAGGAGAGAATTATGGAAATTGTTAAATTTAATGCCTTTGACACTGAGGGAAAATTAGTGTATTGTAGTTATAGAAAATTTGAAAAAGGCGAAAAAGGAACTCAAATTGAAAGGAGTTTACCTTTTGATAAATTTATTGAATCTGAAAATAAACTAGGGGAAATTTTAGAAGGTTCTTGTTATTCTGTATATATGGAAGAAAAACCAGAAATGCAGATATATGAAAAGAAATTTTTAGATGATACTCCTAATACAGATTTAACTGAAGAGGAAAAAGACTACTTTAGAGATGTAGTTAAACGCGCTTGCGTTGACGAAGAATGGGACGAACTTCTTAAGCCTCCTTCAGTAGACGAACAAGTTGAAGACTTCATTAAAGAATTTTTTGAAGATACGGAATCAGAAGAATTAGAACAAAAAGATTATTTAGAAGAGTTTTTTAAGGAACTAGAAGAAGACTCTGACAAGTAGGAGAAACTTTCATGGTTACAAAAGTTACTAGTACCGTAATGTCTGCTAATGCAATATCTGCAAATAATATTGCAGATAATGCTGTTGTGTCTAGGCACATTGGTGATGATGTTATTTTAGCTAGACATATAGAAGACAGTTTCATCCCAACTGGAACTACTACCGCGTTAAACAGTATACACGCTAATACTCTTACAGCGATTAGTAACGTTAATGCTGTGCAAGCTAATGTTAATAGTGTAAAAGCTAATGTTGTTGCTGCAGAAGCTAATATAGCTGGCATTATTGATGGAGTAACTTTTACAGGGTCTGTTTCAGTCGCTGAGGGTCAGTCTCTTGGAATATCTAATGTTAACCCCATTACTAGCTCTGTAACCCTTGGAAGTCCTGCTAACATCCTGCTTAATTATGGAACTGCAGTAAACCCTGTTGGAGGCAACGTAGTTATAGGTGTGGGCAATGGTGATGTTAGTAGTGCTACCGCCTTCAGATTGGATGTTCGTGGTACAGCTAATGTTGGAGCGTTAACAGCTACAAGTCTTTCTGGGCCTTCCTCCCTCGTAGTTAGTGATGGAGGTACGGTTGGTTCTGCAACTACTACAGATGCTATGACCATAGCTAGTGATGGTATTGTAACTTTTAAAGATGATATTAAGATTAAAAATGATGGGACAATAGGTAGCGCAGGCGCAGCTACCGCGATGACTATTGATTCTAGTGGTATAGTAACGTTTGTAGACGATATTAAAATTAAGAACGACGGTACGATAGGTAGCGCTTCAGCGCCTACTGCTATGACCATTGATTCGTCAGGTATTGTGACGTTTGTGGACGATATTAAAATTAAAAATGATGGTACAATAGGAAGTGCTGGGGCCGCTACCGCCATGACTATTGATAGTGATGGTATTGTTACTTTTGTGGACGATATTAAGATTAAAGATGTTGGGACAATCGGTTCAGCGACTACTCCTGCTGCAATCACTATTGCTGGAGATGGGGCTGTTACCCTCGCTGATGATTTAACTATTACAGGTAACTTAACCGTTAGTGGTGACACAGTTAGTCAAGATGTTACAAACTTAACAGTTGAAGACAGAATCATCCTTGCAGCTAAAAATGCAAGCGGAACTCCAAGTTTAGATGCAGGACTTATGGTGAGTCGAGGAGCACAAGGAAATGTATTTATTGGTTATGATGAATCAGTAAATAAAGTTGTTTTAGCTCACACATCTTCTCCTCATACCAACACTTCGATAAGTGCAACAAGTGCCGCAAACTTAGACGCACGACATATGACTGCAGAATCTCTTGTGCTTTCCGGTGACGCTGGAGTTCTTGTTCCAAATGATGGTAATATAGGTAGTGCAGGGTCTACTGCAGCAATACAAATTGCTTCAGATGGGGTAGTTACTTTTGCTGATGATATCAAGATTAAAGACGGAGGCACTATTGGATCAGCTACTACCATTGACGCGATGACTGTTGCTAGTGACGGTATTGTTACTTTTAAAGACGATATTAAAATAAAAGACGGTGGTACAATTGGAAACGCTTCTGTAGACGATGTTATGACATTAGCATCAACAGGTATTGTTACTTTTAAAGATGATATAGTCTTAAAGAATGATGTTACCATTGGAACTGCTGGTGCAGCTACCGCTATAACCATTGATTCTAATGGTATTGTAACTTTTGTGGACGATATTAAGATAAAAGATGGCGGAACAATAGGATCAGCCACTACAGATGATGCGATGACAGTCGCTAGTGATGGTATCGTTACTTTTAAAGACGATATTAAAATTAAAGATGGTGGTACGATAGGTAGTGCTTCTGCTGCTGGAGCGATAACAATCTCTGCTGCGGGTAAAACTGATTTACTATCTACCGCTGTTGCAGCAGGGTTAGGCGTAGCAGGTAATACTGCTCCCGCTGCAACACACTTTAGTATAGGAACTCCTGCTAATGCCGTCATAAGAACTCATGCGGCTACTGGAAAAGCAAATATTATTGTTGGAGATGCTACAGCAACTAGTGGGTTTAATTTAGATGTTCGAGGTTCAGCTAATGTTGGTTCTTTGAGTATTGGCGGGCTAGATGTTTTTGCTAATGATTTTGCCACGTTTTCAAGATTAAACGCTAACCTTAATGTGGTGCAAGATAATGTTGCAGCAATCACAGGAACTACTTTAGCTCCTGCTACAAACGTTATTACTAGTGTAGCGGGAGCAAATGCTTACGGAATTGGAGCCGCTGTAACAGTTATCGCGAGGACAAGAGTTTTGTTATCAGGGATAAACCAGTTACCCACTACTGACTATGTAGTTCCTAGTTCTGGGGTAGTGCAACTAACTGATCCCGCCGCAACAATTCCTGCGGGAATACCTATTCAAATTAACTATTGGAACTAAATTGGAAAAAATACGACAACTAACTACTGAGTTAACTTTTCGTTGTAATGCAAAATGCCCTGCATGTCACAGATTAAAACCACTTAGAGTTAATCTAAATGATGCTAAATATACAATAACTCTTGAAAATTTTAAAACTTTGTTTTATCCAAAATTATTACAAAACCTAGAATGGTTAGTATTTAACGGTAATTTTGGTGATTCAATAATGAATCGTGAATTTAGAGAAATTTTAAGTTATGTAAAATCACATGATACAAAAGTATTAATTCACACTAATGGGGGAATACACGATAAAGATTACTGGACAGATATTGGAAATACTCTAACTAAGTGGGATATAATTAACTTTGATTTAGACGGACTCTCTGATACTCACCCAATTCATAGAATTAATACTACTTATGAAAAAGTATTAGAAAACGCAAAAACTGTCATTGATTGTGGTGACACGCAAGTTCATTGGAAATATATTGTATTTGATTATAACCAACACCAAGTAGAAGAAGCTAAACAAATAGCTAAAGACCTAGGTTTTGCTACCTTTAGCACGGTTAACACTAGTAGAGAGTTTCATCCCCCTAAAGATGGAATTTACAGGCATGTTAAAAAGAAAACTGATTTAACAAAAGTTCCAAAAAAAATTATTTGTTCGTGGGATGACTGGGGTAAATGGTATGTTTCTCCAGAAGGATTAGTTTTTAGATGTTGTTGGACAGGCGGTCATTATTATGATAAAGATAATTCTAAATTTTATTATATAAAAGATTACGAACATTTATTTAACGGATTTGAAGTTCCTTTAGAGAAAATTTTAAGTTATCAGTACTGGAATAAGTTACAACAATTTTTACAAGGATATGATAGAAGTTTTAGTTTATGTAAATCTCAATGTGGCAAAATTGTAAGCAGCATTGAAAAAGTAGAAGAAGACTTGCTTACTGGTGAAAAAACTAAATTTGACCCCGCTAATCAAATGGGTAATTAAATTAAAATTGGCTTTTTAAAAAAGTCTAGGATATAATTAATTATGGAATACAATGGTGTAGACATAGGAGATTGGGTATACGAAGGTCCAAAAAGTTTCGTTATGAAACTTATGGATACTTTTGGTACTCCTAAATATATTGAAAAAAATCCAACAACTAACGAAGCTTATTCAGTCGTATTTAAAAATATTGATGGGTTTGATTTTGTTCGTATTGTAGATTCAAACACAAATAAACTACACCCCTATCCTGCAAAAATTTATGTGGAGGGTGGTTTATATTTTAAAGTTCCTCACGAAATGGTAGGTGCTTTAAAAGATTCTTCTCCTACAATTATGATTGATGAGTTAAATGGTTGGGTTATAGGCAAATGCGCAAGTTTATCAATAGCTGCTGCAACATTACAATTTGTAATTGACGCTGTAAATGGAGATGCTCCTCCCACTAGACAAGAGTATGACAGAAGATTAAAGAGAATTATAGATGATGGAGTTTTAGATCCTAAAATTAGTTGGTGGGAAGATAATCTAAAAGAAATGGGTGATGAAATGAAAACTTTTGAAGACGAAAACTTAACTATAACAAAAGACGGACATACAGATGTTGCTTCTGCTATGAGACAATGCAGACAGATTTTAGAAGAAGTTAATGATATTCAACAAGCACTACCTGACGATATGGAAGCTTCTTTACCTAGTTGGTGGACAAATAAATTAGCAGTTTCTTCAGCATATTTAAATTCTTTAAGAGATTATATAGTTTATAGTAATTCAGAAACAACCACACTATCTCAAAAAGAGTGTGAAGTAGAGATTAAATTAGATGCCACTGAAGAAGGGTAAAAGCCAAAAAACAATATCGGCTAATATAAAAGAATTAAATAAGAAGAGTGTAGGTAAATCTAGAAAAAAATCTATCGCTACACTTTCAAAAAGGCGCGGAGTTTCAAAAGCTAAAGCTCAGAGACTACAAGCTGTCGCGATTGCCTTAAGCAAAGCTGGGAAATCGCGAAAACGTAAATAACCTATTAAAAGGAGAATAAACTAATGGCAAATAAAGCTATTCATAAGGTAAGCCCTGAGTTAACAGATAACGCTCAGTTTAAAAGCGTACATGAAATTCCTACAACAATTTTAGGTTCTGGAGATACTATTCTAGTATATCCTGGGTCATATGACGATCCCCGCACCTCTAATGTTGCGGATGTAGCAATTGTTGGTGTTGGTGATAGAGATGAAGTTGTGTTTAACGGCTTTTCCATTCCCGATGCCACTTCTCAAGGAGCAAATGTTGTTATTAAAAACGTAACAATTAATGCTGCTGGTCTAATTGTCGGTAACACAGAAGTTACAGTTAAAGTATTTGATTCCGTTCTTAACGGAACTGTAGGTAATGCTAGAAGTGCTGCCCTTGCTCTTGCAAACGGAGCAGTCACTGCTGGAGTTACAGACGCTAATGCTGCTGGAGCCGCTGGTGTAAGCATGAACGCTGCTATTACTCTTGATCATTGTGAATTAGGAACTACTGTTGGTCCCGGATATGGTGTCGTACAGCACTGTTCTGGTGTCGTTACACTAAGACATTGCACGATTGCTAGTGATGCAGGAGCACTTTCCAATGGTAACATGACTATTGAACACTGCACATTTACAGGAGCTAACAACTATGCTTCTACGATTGCTGCAGGACTCGCACCAACCATCACAGTTCGTGGCTCTCACGCCGCTGCTGCTAATGCTGGTAATCACACGGAGACAGTTGTAGCTGCAATTTCGTAAAAATGATTTCTGATAGTGGGGTAGTTATTGCTAAAAAAGAATTAGTAACTGTACAAGTTTACTACTGGATGCCAGATTATAATAATATTATACAAGAATTTTTATGGCAAACTTTAGATATAACACCCCACTTTTTCAGAGTTCATAGATTTTTAAACTTCTGGCACAAAAATATTGATGCTATAATACAAGAAGTTAATGTCGCAAATATGAGTGGAAATTCATATAATATTTCAAAAGGAGAAATTTACAATGGCTAGAAAAGTAATTGGATTTGATGTTACTGGAATGGCAGAAAACTACAAGAACGCAGGTTCTGTTGAGAAGGCCGCTGCAGGCGGTTCCTCTGCTAAAGGTAATTATAACCAACCAGGTGGTATGGTTAATAAATATAATCCCATGAAAGCTGCTAAAGGATACATCGACGCTGATGGATCTATGGGGGAGAACACTCCTTCTGCAGAAATGGGCGGTGCCCCAAGTAAGGGTCGCGGATACAGCAAATAAGGAGAATCAATATGGTCGCAAAACCCGGAGGTCTAGGCGATAAAAAGTTAGTTCAAATAGGCGGAAGTAATCAGTACGGCTTTATTGAATATGACGATAAACGTGTAGAAAAAGCAAAACAAAGGTATCTAGCAGGAGATTCTGTTACCTCTACCCTTAAAGCTGTTTATAATGGTGAGGGAGTTAATGTTAGCGATATGCCAAACAGAACTTTGGACTATGGTACTCCTTCAAAAGACAAGAACCCTTAATGGCTTATTTAGCTCCTGACTTTCTAAGAAGAACAACAGGACGCTCAGTTAAGATTACAAAAAAGGGTAGATATTTAAAAGACGGAGGGTATAAACCAAGAAAAACTAAATCTCCAAAAGTAAAAGTTTTTAAAAAAGGAAGGTTTATACCTAAAGAATATTCATACTAAAAAAGCCCTCTTACGAGGGCTTTTTTTTATGCTCTATTTTTTACCCATTCATTTTTAGGTTCACAAACATATACAGACGCTTTACTTGTTTGTATAACTCTACTGTATATTTCATTTCTTTTTTCTATGTCCACACTTAAAAAAACCAAATCTTCATGCCCTAAAAATCCGTAATCAAACTCAATACCATTTGCGTGAATGACTTTAATTCTATCATTAATGTTAGCAGAGTCTAATAATAACTGACTTATTTTTATACAGTTTTCGTCATAGTCTATTCCTATTAAATTAATGTGTTCGTATTGTTTATACACATCAAATAAACTATATGGATAGAATCCAGAACCTACTAATACTATATTTTTACATGTTTTGAATTTAAATCTTTCTTTTCTATTTACTAGAGTTCTAATTATCCATGCGTTTTTTTCACAAGTGGCAAAACCTAGACTAAAATCCATTTGATCTTTAAATGTCTTAATCCAGTTCCACTCGTTGGCTTTTTGATCGTATTGCCATTTTTCTTTTACTGTTTTTAATTTAGTGGCTGCATCTGTATAAGATGTTAGCGGTTTCTTTGGCTCCATTTAAATTAAACTCACATTTTTTAGGAAATTTATTATATTCTTCAAGTATTTCTTGTATCTGTTTTGAAACATTATTTAAATTTTTTACAGAACAAACTTTAAATAAATCATAAGGTTTCATTACGTAGCTTCTAACAAATTGTTCTACTTTTCCCCCATCTTCTCTTGGAATAATAATGCTTGGTGTACCACTTGAAATTATTTCCATAGTGCTGTTATATCCACCATAAGTTATAAACATAGTACTAGACTCAATCAATTTAGCTAAATTTGGTATATAATCTACCACTAATATGTTTTTTGCTTTTCTTTGTCCAATTCTGTCTTTTAATTTTTTATTTGCTAATAAAACTACAAATTCTAATTTAGGAAAATCTCTGGCAGCCCTTAAGATATGCGCAAAGATAGACAAAGTTTCTTCTTTATTCAACCCTACACTCACATAAACTTTATTATTTTTTCTATGGTGTTGTCCTTGATTAGGGTTTACAACATACCCTGTATATTCTATTTTATTCTCTATTTCTTTGTTTAAAGAAGCAGGATCACAAAAAGCTAAAGAGTCTGGGAGTAGAGGTAATACTTTGGGATCACCATGTATTAATACTTTATCTAAATAATGTTTTACTACTAAATTTTGAGTTGTAGCAACCCAGTCTTTTAACCCTTGTTCGTGCGGCTCATCCCAGGGAAAATCTCTAATACTGCAAACAATCTTTATATTGCGTTCTTTTGCTGCTTCAAAAAAAGAAAACAATTCAAATGCCCATTGGTGCCTACAAAAAGGAAATCCCTCTGAAACAATTAACTTAATCGGGTTGTCATCTAAAAACTTTTTCCACCTATCAATTCTTTTTAATATTAAAGGTTCTTTCATTAGCGCTTTAAATATGTTAGGTTCTGAGTGGTCATAATCTTTTGGTTGCACTAATGTAAATTCTTTTTTGATACCCTCTATTTTTAGAGGAGGTTTAAATAGATGATTAACTATACAACAATCTGTTAGTTTTGCTGTTTCTTCTGCAATATGTTTTATTCTCATACTGTGTCCTAAACCACTGTAATATTGAGTTAAAAACAAAATCATTCGTTGACAAATTCCTTAATCATTGGAAAAATTGGTTCTAAGACTTTAGCACAAGCACGCGCTATTTCCATGTGCTCTTTTTGGGTGCCGTGACCGCTACGAAGTTCAATATAATGAACCCAAGAACGTAAAGAACCATTCATATATAAAGTTGTTTTGGTAACTCCTTCTGGTAATACTTTACGTGCTTGCTCTTTAGCAATTCCTAGCTTAATTGCAGCATCGTACTCTTTTTTAGATAAAACAGCTATACGACGCTGCATTCGATCCCATTCTCTTTGTAAATTTACATCTTCAATCTCAATAGAGTTTTGTCTGTTTTTTGTATCTTGTAACCTTGCCTCACTATATGTAAACATATCTCCTTGTTCTTCTGGATTAGCATATCGTTGACTGAATTCTTGAAAAGCAAAACTACGGTGTCTCACGATTTGATGTGCAATATCACGAGTAGTTTGTATTTCTAAACAAGCATGAACCATTTCAAGAGGCGACCAGTGCCCATGTTTAATTAAATAACGGATTAACTTTTCTGATGTTTCTTTATTCATTTGGTTTGAGGGGTTTGACACCCTAGCACAATATGCAATTAAATTTTGTACATTCGTTTCCGGTTCTGGACCTATTGGAGTGCGAGAATGTGATATTAATTTTACGTTCATAGTCTTAGCCAAGTCCTTAATCTATTATTTAAATCTCTTATTTCTTTAGTCATATATGTTATAGCAAACAACATTATATTGCCTAATAAGATAAAAAACAACTGTGATAGGGTAATTTTCTCAATATAAAACAAATAACTTTCTATTAACAAAAATTCTACATTTATTTTAAATAACCAAAATATTGGGTCTTTTAACTTATTTAACACCGCTACTTCCAAACCCCCCTCTAGTAATTACTAATTGTTCCGTAGAATTATCATCTAGTGAAATAGTATCTTTTTTGTTTTTGGAGATACCTCTTTCTTTCATTTTTTCTTCTTGAACCCAACGATTTCCTTGTGATAAAACTACACTAGTTTCTATTGCGTCTACATATTCAAATGATACTAGAGGAACAGGCCTAAAACAAGCTTGAGCAATCCTATCTCCTTGGGCAACCATAAAAGTTTCTTTACCAGAATTATATAAAATTACTTTAACTTCATTTCTATAGGCAAAATCTACAGTGCCGGGGCTATTAACAATCATAATCCCATTTTTAAAAGCTAAACCACTTCTAGGTCTAATTTGTATTTCCCAATATGGTTCGTCAATTTGAAAATATAAGCCTGTTCCAACAATTGCTCGTTCATTTGGTTCGATCCAAATATCTTCTTCTTCACAAGCTCTTAAATCATAACCCGCATCAAAAGGATACTGTTGTTGTAGATTCCAAGTAATTCCAAATTTTTCTTCTAGTTGTTTAGCTAATTCGCTTTTTTCAATTTTAACACTAAGCTGTAACACCCTGTAATTCCTCCCAAGCTTCTTCTCCATATTTACCACACTTAATAGACTCTTCGTTGTGTTTCTTTAACGTGATTAGTCTTTCATTTCGTAAAAGTAATTCTTTACTTTGGTTTAGATTCTTTAAAAATTTTGATTTAGCAGGAGTAATAGGTAAAGCATTTAGTAAGTTTTCAAGTGTTTTATGTTCTCTCGCTAAGGCTTGCGCTCTTTTAGGGCCAATTCCTTCTACTCCTAATATGTTATCGCTTTTATCTCCTTCAATTATTCTAGAGAGCATATATTCTTCAGGAGTTACGTGGTATTCTTCTAGTAAAGTATCTATCGTGATTTCTTTTCTTGAGAACATATTAAAAATAGATGTTCTATTACTAATTAGCTGAAACAAGTCCCGGTCACTTGATACTACCCATGTGTTCTCGAAAGACTCTCCAATATTATTTACAAGATATGCAATAATATCGTCAGCCTCTACGCCTCTAAATTTATAATTTTCAAAAGGGATTTGATCAGGGATATCATTTAGACAAGAGAAAAACTTATCAAATTTTTCTACGGTTTCTGGATCAGTTGGTTTTTTTCTGTTTGCTTTGTAAGTATCTAAAAGATCATTTCTGTAATAACTTCTTCCAAAATCAAAACATACAATAATTCTTTTAGCTTGATAACTTTTACCTAAACTTTCAATAGTTCTGATAAAATCATCAGTAAAATTATCCACATTTTTTCTTTGTAGCCACCTAAATGCTAAGTTATTAGCATCAATTAATAATAGATTAGTTGCGGCAGCAGTGGCATTCTCTACTTCCGCTAAATCATTCCAAGTTTTTGTATTCATTGGTTTTCCTTTCTGTATATATTTTATTATACTACAAAACCCATATACAGTCAAGAAGTATTGTTCTTACTTTGCTTTTCTACTCAAATCCAAAGTCACACAATGAAAACCGCCACTAATAATTCTATCATGTCTTAGTTCTAGAGGAATAACCTCAATTTTATGTTTATTTAATTCTTCTATTAACTGTTTTTGTTTTCTATCCACTATTGCTAAATTTGGGTTTACACTCAAAAGATTTAACCCTATCCACGCACTAGCTCCCCAAGGAACATCATATTTTTTAGGAGCAGAATAGCATTCATCAATCCATATTTTATCCCAAGATTTAAATAACTCTGGCTCATTATCTTCATTTACCCTACTAGCATTATATAAAACTAATCCTTCTCTTAAAGGAATAATAGTGCTATCTAAATGTGCATAAGAGTATAAATCATGTAAAATGTGCACTTTATATTGATTACCTAAAATTTCTTGTAACCAATACCCTCCTAATTCATTTCCTGTATTACTTATTTGGTAAAGAATATCGTTATTAATTCTCATACAGTTTGCAGCTTCAAACAGAGGTTCTTTATTTAAAAGTGTAGGTTTTCTATCTATATCATCCGTTTGGTAGTTTTCATCACTAAAGCTAGGTCTTGCTGCCTTTATCCAATCGTATCCTTTTTCTTCATAATATTTTCTAAATATATATTCATAAGCTTTAGTTTCGTTTTTTCTGTTTTCAATAGGAGAAGGAGTTTCTATGATTTTATTGCCTATCACTAAAGTTAAGTCTCTTGGACAGTGCCAATGCCAATCAAAAAGTGTGTTTATACCCATTTCAGGTCTATAAACTTTTACTCCTAATTGCTCTAAAGTTTTAGATAAAATTTCTAGATCATCAATTTGCTCCCTTAAAATCTCTAGTCTCCAATTGCCTACTAGTGTTTCAATATATTCTTTTTCATATTCTGGATATACACAACTCATAAGACTCGTTGTTGGGGTGGGTATTTTACTTCCGTTTGCTACACCTACTATAACTTCTTCTAAATAGTCCCACTCATTGTTGCAAGTCATTATATGCTCGCTCTGCAAATTCATAATTTTCTTTTAGGCTTAAATGGTTAGTAGCTTTAAAATGCTCTTTTTCAAAATCATAAGGTCCACTATTTACCCACCCAGATAATTGGTCTAACCCATAAAATTCTTCATTTTCATACTTTTTAATATCTTTATGGTATTCTGGATAAATATTTCTATAAAGTCTGTAAGTACAGTCTATTTTAGCTATCATATGTTGAACACACCAAGATTGATATTGTGCTTGCAATCTGTGCGAGTGTTGCACTAAGTGATTCTTAATTTGTTTCATGTGATAGTTTCTAATATGGCTAATAACGGTTCCTGAATGTATAGTGGGTTCTTTAGAAAAAGGAGAATAAGTAACTTCATCTACTTTAAAATTAAAATCCTCCACAGATGCTTTATTTCCAAAATCATCATCATCAAGTTCAAACCTATCACTACCTGCTAACACTATTATAATTATTTTAGGATTATATTTTAAAACATATTCTAGCTGATAACAAACAAAATAATTACTTGCAGCACAGGCAGACATATTTAAAAGAGGTAACTCAAGTTTATCTGCTAATATCTTTGGCCATGTACCCTCTTCATTGCCATAACTAAAACTATTTCCACAAACTGCTAACATATATATTTATCTCTAATTAATTCTGAAATACATACCCTATTAATATCATTTCCTCTATTGTATTCTTTCCACTCATCCCCACCTATGCCAAACATTATACAATCGGTAGGTTCTAGATTATTCTCTCTACAAACTTTATAATATATTTTACCATATTTTTCCCAGTTATGGTCTATAGTAAATGTACTCATATATTCTATACCTATTCCTAAACTCATATTATTTACCATATTCACAGAGTTTAAGATATCAATTGAATCATCTGTGTCCTTTTTCTCAAACCTAATACCAAGACGCAAATTTTCCGCCCCATGAAACGCTTTTGATAAAGAAAAAGTTATCATATCAATACATTTATGAGAGAGATCAACGTTAATATTTTTTGTGCAAGGAAGATGAGCGAAATCTAAAAGAACAGGAACGTTCATGGCATCACAGGTAGTTAGGATAGCAGATAAGGTTGGGTGTTGTTTTCCATAGTCACTGAAAGGCACAGACATTATTATGACATCGTTCTCTGTAATTTCAGTATCGTTTAAATAACTCCAGTCTATATTTTTTTTAAAACACGCGCCATGATACATAAACTCTCCTCTAAAGAATAAGAATCTTTTATTTCTATGTCTCCAGTGAAAGGTGTCAAAAGCGTGAGCAGTACCATTACAGATTTTTACATTTGTAAATAAATGTAAGTTTTTTAAATTATTATTTTTACTAGCAATAACCCATTTTTTAAATGTTTCGATAAATTTTTCCTTTATACCTTTATCGTAAAGTTTATCTACTATATCAAAAGTGTATAACCACTCTATTATTTCTAAATCTGGTACTGCTTTTGCCCCTCGTAAATCCATTAGTAAAATCCTGACACTTGTAATGTAACTTTATTTTTTAGTCCCGCATTTGAAGATAAGTGTAGCACTTGATCATTGAACATATAGCCAGTATTCTTTTTCCAATGAGTAATAATTTCGTCATCAAATTGTAAAAATTGTCCGTTTTCCCAATCAGTCAAAAACATATTAGCCCTAACTTTTTCTTCTTTTCTGTTTGGAAATTTTTTAGTAATTTGATAAAATATATCTCTATGCCACGGAATTATATTGCCAGGTTTTTGCATAATTGCTGATACTGTAATAACTTCAAGGCCTAGTTGATTTTCTAATTCTTTAAAATCTATCTCATCTTCAGTAAAAAATTTTTGATATATGGCAGTATTTTCCATACATAAACTATCTGGAAAACCTTCATTTTCGTGCAAATCTGCTTGCTCAGTAATATGGTGTTGTATGCACGAGCACTTATACTGCTCCCAATCTACGGATAAATAAGGAGTTGTATCAACATCAAATTTTACCTCATTAAGTATTTTCATTCATTAAGTCCTTTAAATATTGTTTTTCAGATTCTATTCTGTCATAAAAATGATTATAGTTATACTCTATTATTTCTTTTAGTGGTTCCATAAAATTGTGTAACTCTTCTATTGATAGTTTACAAAGTTTATTTATTTCAAAAAGAACTTTAAAATATCTTTTTATGGGGTCACTTTCCTCGTCATATTCCTCATTTATAAAAGGGTGAAATGTTTTGTACCCCCGTTCTTTTAAGCCTCTTAGAGTTCTTTTCTGTCCTACCACTATAAAAGGTCTTTTACCCAATATTGGTCTAAGAGACTTCTCTGTTACATATGTTTGTTTTAACGATGGGTTTTCAAAATATGCTTCTAATACTATAGAAAAGCAAGAATCATTAATTAATTTTATCAACTGACCAGTATAAAAAATTTCTTTTTCTTCTACTTTTTTAGAATCTCTTTCAACTATCTCTTTAAAAAGTAGTTTTAATTCTTTGTTTTCGGTATTCTCAAAATTAATTTCTTCTACTTTTTTATGGCTATAATGAGCATGTTCTAAAAGATTAGCGTGATTTAAATAACTAATAGTAGCTTGTCTAAAATCATAATCAGAATTATTAGAATAGTTAAAAATAGAAAACTTTTTATTTATTTTACTTTTATCATAGATCAACGTAGTTTGACCATACCAAGCTAATATTTTTAGTAAAGTAAGTTCCATACCTACTCCAATTCTATGAGCGTGATTGTCCTTGGCTGCGTCTTTGCACACCTCTAAATTATTACAAATAAAAATTAATTTTTTTCTATCAACCAGTTCTTCAAATTTATTTTTAATTACATAAAAATCCTTTGGAGATATAGGTTCCTCTTCTAAATAAATGACAAAATAATCTATATTATCATGATTATGTATATTAAAAACTTTGTCAAATTGTTGAGTCCCAGATATTGTATATATACTTTTAGTGTGCTTAATTCCCACCGGATAAATTACTTTTTCTTTTGCTTCAGAAGTATCAATTAATTCAATTTCTTCAGAATTAAATTTATTAAATATCCAAGGAATAATGAAATGTCCTCTTAAATACCTACTCATTCCATCTTCTTTGTATTTTCTATCAAAAATTAAAGAATCATTTAAATTAGGAAAAGGCCCTTTTTCGTCAAATTTATCAAAAGCTACTTTTAATTTCTGCGATCCAGTCATTTAGTAACCCCATTTTAAATTTACAATCAAAAACATTACATTCTATATAGTGTTCTATTTCAACTTCATCATTCCAGCAAACATAGTCTTTAGACCTATTCCATCTATAAATAACTAAAGGTTTTTTCTTCATAACTTCTGCTTCTCTCTGTGCTTGACGCCAAAAATTTAATAGATCAGAAGATGTTGCAGTAAGTAGACCATTCCAATTAACTTCTTTATAATGTTTACATTCAATACAATAAGGCCACGCAGCGGTATCGTGAGGAGTCCATAAGTCTCCCTTTAAATACTCAATCGACCCGCTGAGTGGCATACGTTTAAACTCTATATTTAATTCTTTTGTTAGTAAATCTCTTATTTTTGCTTCATAAGCAGAACCTTTAATTTTACTCTTGCTAGCCAAAAAAATTCTCGTCTTTCTTAAATAATTCCTTGCTCTCTAAGTTCATTTTTAGCAAGTATATATGATTTTACTAAATCACTTCTAACAATATCATCACATGAGAATTCTATGTTAGCAAATTGTGGTAAATGATTCAAGATTTTTATGAATTTTTTTAATCCTTGCTTTTCGTTTTCTCTAACAAAATCTGTTTGGTAAAAGTCTCCACAAAATAATATCTTACAGTCTTTTCCTATTCTAGTAATAACAGAATCTAGTTCGTGAAAATTAAGATTCTGACACTCATCAATAATTATTATTGAATTATCAAAAGTTATTCCTCTAACAAACGAAGTTGGTAAAAACTCTATTACCCCTTGTTGTTTAAGTTTTTCATAAGCATCTTTGCATTCAAACAATTCAGCACAGATTGACATATAAGGGTCTTCATAGACTTCTATTTTTTCTTGTTTGTCTCCAGGAAGGTATCCTATATCTCTAGTAGGAACCACACTTCTAATAACATATAATTTATTATATTGTTTATTTGATTTTTCTAATACTTGTTCTAATGCTAAATATATAGATATAAAAGTTTTTCCTGTTCCTGCGCTTCCGTGAAGTATTAAACTTTTATTATCTTTTTTATAAGCCTCAAAAGCTGCTTTTTGGTTTTCGGTAAGAGGACCTACTGTGATTAAATCGTCTAATTTTAACCAGCGACCATTACCGTTTCCGTTCTTACTCACTCGTTATGGAACTTTCAGAGCAAGTACACTCGGCACAAAGAGGTTGTTTATCTGTATTTTCACACTCTCCGCACCACAATTTACCACAATGACAGTCGTGATTGCAACTATTACATTTTTTCATGTGTCTCTCCCTTAAGCTGCTGTCTGATATACATCGTCCCAAGACCCTGTTAAACCAGCAACTTCATATTCTGTTACTCTATTCTCAAAGAAATTAGTGTGGTCTGCACCATTTAAAATCCACTCTAACCAAGGTAGAGGATTTTCTTTAACTCCAAAATTAGGTTTAAGTCCTAATTGTAGTAATCTACGGTCAGTTATGTACCTAATATAAGTTTTTACTTCTTCTGCCTTTAGTCCCTCGATATTTCCCATGTTATAGGCTAAATCAATAAATTTATCTTCTAGTTCTACTGCAATTCTGGACATTTCGTATATTTCACTTTTAAACTTATCTCCTACAATTCTAGGAAATTCAATACAGTATTGTCTAAAGAGTTTGGAGTTTCCTTCAACATGGATAGATTCATCTCTGATAGACCATTCAACTACTTTTCCCATGCCTTTCATTTTTCCAAATCGCTGAAAATTAAGAAGCATGACAAAAGAAGCAAATAATGCAACTCCTTCGTTAAATACGGATTTGGCTAGTGCTAGTCCCAACCCTCTCTGAGAACTTATACTAGCGTCTGTCATAAAATCAATTTTATCAACCATTTCCGTGTATTCTAGAAAAGCGTGATACTCACTATCAGGAAGTCCTAAAGTTTCATTTAAAAGGGCATATGCTCTTTGATGAACACCTTCTCGTCCTGCAAAAGACCCAAGCATATTTCTAATTTCGTTATTCTTAAATTTAGGAATAAATTGGTCATAATAATTTTGTCCAACTGCAACATCTGACTGAGTGAACAACCTTAGAATATTAGTAACATATTCTTTTTCAATCTTACTCATTTTACCGTTTTTCCAGTCAGTTACGTCTTCTGATAGGTCTAACTCATCCTCAATCCAATGAACTTTTTCATGTCTTTTAGTAATTTCTACTGCCCAAGGATATTGGAAAGGCTTAAATGTTTTAGAGAATTGAGTTAATCCTCCTGCCCTTTTTAGTAATAATGTGTCTGCAAGTTTCATTAATTGGTCATATCCACCAATTCTCTCATCATCTATGAAAATTTGTGGCACAGAATTAATTCTTTTTTGTTTAGCACTACTTTTACCAATAGTCTCTTCTAAATCATTTAAGCTTTGATAAAAAGCCAAACGATCTTCCTCATTATCCATGAGTTGTTCTTCATATTCAAAACCATGTTCTGCTAACCATCTTTTTGTCATTAAGCAAAAAGGGCAATCTGTCTTACTAACTATTCTAATATCCATAATTTTATCCTTCACATGCTACGCAAGAATCATCTTCTGTATTTCCGTAGTCCTCTAATTTATCTCTTGCAATCTTCATAGAAACATTTTCTGCTCTTTGTGTTGATTCTGTTCTTAAATAATACATTCCTTTACATCCATGTTTCCACGCAGTAAAGTGTGTTTTATGCACATAAGCTTTTGAAGCCCCTGCTGGGAAAAACACATTTAGAGACTGTCCTTGGCATAAATGTTTTTGTCTCTCTCCTGCTTGTTCAACTATTTTTATTTGATCTAACTCAATGGCTGTTTTAAAAACATCTTTTATTTCTTGGCTTAGAAAGTCTAAATGTTGAACGGAACCACCATTAGTAATAATAGAAGTCCAAACTTCTTGAGTATTCTTTCCTATTTTTTCTAACTCTTCTTCTAAATAACTGTTTTTAACAAGATGTGACCCTGCACGAGTGCGATGAGTGTATGCATTTGCTTTTAGCGGCTCTATTGAAGGTGATGTGTTTGCAATAATAGAACTATTAGCGTTAGGAGCAATTGCTAACATATGTGAGTTTCTTCTACCAGTTCCTTGCATGTCAGGGCATTCCCCACGTTCCTCTGCTAATTTTTTAGTTTCTTCGACTGCTTTACTTTTAATTAACTTAAATATTTGTTCATTAAGTTTAAACGCTTCTGGGGAATCAAAAGCAACTTTGTGTTTATGAAAATAAGAATGTAACCCCATTGCCCCTAATCCTAGTGACCTTTCGCTTTGGGCTGAGTATCTTGCTCTCTCAATCTGTGGGGGAGCGTGATCAATAAAAAACTGTAAAACATTATCTAAAAATCTAATGAGGTCATTAATCATTTGGGTGTCTTTCCATTCATCAAACAATTCTAAATTTACTGACGATAAACAACATACTGCTGTACGTGAGTCATTGGTAGGTAAATGAATTTCATTACAAAGATTTGACCCTTTAATTTCAAGTCCATTATCTTTCAGAGTTTGAGGTAATGCCTTATTAGCTGTATCAATAAAGTTAAGGTATGGTTCTCCTGTTCTAAACCTTATTTCTAAAATTGTTTCCCACAGTTTTCTTGCTCTAATTTGGTCTCTCACACTGTGATCATTAGGATCTAAAAGGTACCAGTCTTTGTCTTTTTCTACTGCGTCCATAAATTTGTCAGTGATATTAACAGCGTTATGTAAATTCAAACATTTACGATTAATATCTCCTGTAGGAACTCGCATATTAATAAATTCAATAATATCAGGGTGGTCAATGTCAATATACGCAGCATAGGAACCTTTACGAGTTTTACCTTGTCTATACGCAGTCATATCAGCATCTACTGTGTGTAAAAAAGGCATAGGTCCAGGAGCTTTATCAGATACAGCCCTAACATCACTCCAATGGCCCCCAACACCTCCACCTTTAACAGACAACCAACGAAGCTCAGAACTGTGAGAAATTAACCCTTCTAAAGAATCAGGAACGTAAGTTAAGAAACAAGAGATAGGTAAAGCTTTAGTAGCTCTCCCCGGTAAAGGTGCGTTTGATAGAACGGGAGAAGAATACATAAACCAATTATCAGATACATAGTTATAAATTCTTTGAGCTAATTCCATGTCTCCATAGGTGTAAGCGACTGCTGCCCGAGCATATGCATATTGCGGCGAAGGCTCATCTTCCCGACAATAGTATTCCATCAAAAGTTTTCTAGCTTGTTCTGTAAGCTTTTTGTCTTTAGATAAGTCTATTTCTATTCCCAAATGAGAAACTAAGTTTTCATTAGGAAATTCTAAAATTTCCGCTGTATTTTGCATGATTTATCCTTCTATTTTGCTGATATTATTTTGTTTGGTAATTGATACTTTTTCAATTAGGGGGTGGGTAAAGTCATGGGAGATCAAGAAAACGTTTAAATCATTTTCTTGTTGCAAAATTTCAATTAGTCTTTCTTTGCCTGCCTCATCTAATACGCCTGTCACTTCGTCCAAGAAAAGAAGATTAATATGACTACCGCCAAGACGAGATAAAAGTTTTCTGATGGATAGTAAAATAGAAGTTTGTATCCTGCTAAATTCTCCTCCAGAAACACTTTCAATTGTTGTTTCTTTACCATGATTAAATATAACTATATTTAGTTTTTCACCTGTAAGTCTAAAGATTAATTGAAACTGACCGTCTGAAAATTCTGACAGATAATGGTTAATTGTTTCTTCTAATTCTTTAGTTA
>MDSW01132868.1_pt1 | contig 32340 bp, 28 predicted proteins | sample 811171 | NCBI WGS metagenome assembly MDSW01 (sample SAMN05326641, study PRJNA326480) | marine metagenome | isolation source: seawater | place: Atlantic Ocean: North West | collected 2012 | reverse complement strand
TATTAATATTACAATTACTAGATTCAATATTAAGAGTATCAGAAATTATATTTAATTGATCATTATGTTTTATATTACTAGAATCAATTGTAATAAAATTATTATTAAAAGAAATATCAATAGAAACACATGAAAATAATCCACCATATAAATTTAAATTATCACCTAATGTAGTCCAATAATCATTGATAATGTTGTTAATATTATATATAAAACTTGCACTATTATATTCATCCATAATAAGATTATCATTAGTTAATTTTGCTATTAAACCACCAAATTTATTCCTTACTGGAACAATTGATAGAGGATATGGAAATGAAGAAAAATTAGTAAAATTACTATAGTCAAAAGTAACTTTTTGGGTATTAGCATCTGTAGATGGTATATCAGCCCACTGGGTCACATCTAAAATATAAGATGCATTAGATTTATTTGATATTCTTAAACCTTTTATTGATTTATATTTAAATTTTCCATATGAATAATTATTACTAGTATATGTAGTTGGATAAATAATACCTGTTTCATCCGATTTTATGTTATGTATTGGTAACTGCGTGTTAATTAAATTATCAACATATATTTGTATAGAATAATCTATAGTGTTCAGTTTATTTGTTATATATAGGTTTATATCTTCATCTGTGCTCGAATCTTTATTACCAACACTAATATTAAAATTGTCTAAATCAACATCTATTAATTCTAGACTGTTTGTAATTAAAAAACTTACATCTATTGTATTTATATTTATTTTACAAGTTGTGTTATCAAAAAAGTTAATTGTATCGTTTGATATTATTAAATCAGTAATATTATATATATAATTTACACATATATCATTACATAATAAATTAGAAGTTTTTATTACACCATTACATACATCTATTTGATATTCTGGATTTAATATATTTATTCCTATTTTATGATTTGATGTATCAATTACTATAAATGATGATATATCGTTTATAAAATTTTCATTATTAAGGGATAGTTCTATAATGTTTTCTAAAAAATTAATAGATTTGTTATTATTATAATCCATTTATATATTATTTATGATAATATTTAGATAGTTTTTTATAGTAAAATAAATAATATTTTAAATATAATATATTATTTATTAATTTTAGTTTTTATCTTCAATAATATATGGATAGCTTATAACATTATCTTTTATATTTTTGTATTCTAATAAATATATATATACATTATAAATTAATGATATTAAATACGGTAATATAAATGGTATTGAAATATATAATAAAATTAGACTTATTAAAAATATATTTTTATATTTTTTTTCTTTAAAAAAATTTGAAAAAATAAAATATGAAATTATTAATCCATAATAAAAAAATAATAAATAAAAATGAAATGATTTATAAAATATGTAATTATTATTTTCATATTTATCTTTTCTTTCATCTATAAATAAATTTTGTTTGTATGTATCAATTTTATTTTGAATTTTCTCTAAGTTATTTCTTTTTTCTGTGTAATTTCCGCTTTCACTTAAAAATATAAGTTCCATATTTTTATAAATATCTAAAATTCTATTAAATTCATTATTTTTTTTATTATAAAATTCAATTAATTCTGTATATTTTTCATCAATTGTATCTGAAATTTTTTCATCAAATTTATCCATATATCTTTGCCGATTAAACCCCCTGAACCTCCTGAACCACCCGCTCCACCGCCACCGCCGCCTCTCTTTAACTTCCTTATCTATCACTTTTTTACATAATAAATTTAAATGTTTATATGTACCTGGATAAATACTTCCTTCACCATTACTATAACTTATTGATTCTACCTCTGAATTAATTGCATTTTTAATTTCATCTGTTGTCATCATTATAATATTATATTAATATAAGATTATTTATTAGTTATATTTTTTAATATTGTAAAAAAAACTATAATACTTATTATTGTAAATAATAATAATTCTAAATTTATTTCTTTATTTTTCATATTTTTAAATGGTTCAGGTGGATCTAATTTATAACTTTTATACGTATCTCTAACATCATCCCAACACTCACTATCTTTACATATATCTTGATTTTTTAAATGATCAGGCTTGAGTTCTTTTATTGCTTTACCAACCCATTTTTTAGCATTTTTAGGTATTATATTTTCATTAAGCTTTGACTCAAATGTAGTAATATTATCTGTTATATCTCCTGCAACAGCATTAATAAAATCTTTATCGAAACTCATTTTTAATTAATATAAAAACATATTAAAATTTTCGATTTAATATATTTTCCTAAATAAGAAATATTAAGGTTGTTATATTAATAACTGGTGCCAAATACTAAACATTTTGTAGTTAATAGTTATCATGTTTAACCTCCTGAAGTTGCTCCTGAAGTTGCTCCTGAAGTTGCTGCTGGAGGTACATATTTATAACATTTATTTCTAGTAGCATCATATAACATATCTACATCACAGCATTCTTTACCTATACATGTAAGACCAAATGCTTTTAGTGGACTTGCCTTAGGTTTTATTTTACCTTCTTCCATTAATTTATATGCTCGTCTATTATGTGGAATTTTATCTTTATTATAATCTTTATTATCTTTAATACTTAATAAATATAATCTATATAAAATATATAACGAGCCTAATAATATTATAACAATAATAATAGATAAAGATATATTTTTATCTAAAAATCCAAATTTTGTTAAAATTATAAAAGGAACCATTATTATAATTAAAAGTATAATAGTTTTAAGAATATCAGAATAATCTATATATAATTTGTTATTATAATTATTCATTTGAATTTGTCTTTTTTTTTTTATATTATTTTGTTTTAATCTTTCATATGCATTTGTTAAGGATGGTATATTATCACTATCTATTAAATATTCAGTAAATGCATCTCCTATTAAATTATCTTTATAATTTAATACTTCATAAAAATATTTAGCTTGTGAATTATCTAATCCACTTGTTAACAATTGTTCTAAATTGTCATTGGCTAAATTCGATCTAGCTACTATAGCTTCTAACTCTGATTGAGCAGTCATTTATATTATTATATTTATATAAATATAATAATATTTCTATTATAAATAATATTATAGTAATTAATAATATGAATAACTATCTTTAACCTTTAAAGCAATATTATTTATACTATCTAATAGTATATTTTTATTTAAATTCGACGTAAAGTTTTCAATATTATTTGAATTATTTGAATTATTTGAATTTATTATAATTATAAATAATATTATAGTAATTAATATTAAAATATTTTTTAAATATGAATTATTAATTTTCTTAAAAATTAAAAATATAATTATAGCATATATTATTAAACAAAATAATGACATTTTAAAATTATTTGAATCTACATACATATTACTAAAACCCTCTAGTTCCTTTAACTCTGTTACAGCTTCTATTCGTTTACTTGTATTTTCTTCCAAATCGCTAATAGCACTATCCATAACTTCTGCTTGTTTACCCATTGATATTTTACCGCCATCCACTTCACTGCTTTTATAACAAATATCATTTATTGTTTTTTCTAAATCTGATACCATAGTAGAAGTATTTATTAATGGATCTCTAAATTTTGAATCTTTTTCCTCTTCAATTTCTGTTTTTTTTTCTGTTATGTTAAAGTCACTATTTTTTAAATTTTTTATATTGTTTATATTAATAGCAGTTATATTTATATCAACTATCTGTTGAGTTTTTCCTATATCCGGTGACTCAAAAGTTTCTGTATTGTTTAGTTTAGTTCTTTTCATTAACATAGCTCCCCTTGTATTGGTATTTATATCATTTAAAGTTCTTAAATTAGTATTATTTTCTCTCGCATCCCACATATGTACTGCACTTTCCCCGCCGCCGCGCCTCCCTCTTCCTGAATCATTAGGTTCTTTATTTCTCGGGTTATCCTGGTACCAAACATTATCTGTCCATCTTGACATATCTATCCATTTAAAACAGTACCCCGCTTGATCTGGTTTACAATAACCATATTTACCTTTTTTTGATCGGACAGCTCCAACTAAAACAGTTTTGTAACTACCGCGGTCATTTATAAATTTATCCATCGCTTCACTAGCTTTCCGGTGCTCTTCACTATTTGTAATACTTGCTGGTCTCCATTTAAAAACTCCTTTAGGGTCAGAATAAAGACGGTTGAAATATTTTTTAAACCACTCGCTAAGAGTTTTATTTCCATCTTCAACATAATATTCAGTATATGGTATTTCATCTGTTAGCTTTCCAAGTTTTATAACGTTACCTTTATCTGTATTAATAGTCATTTCACTAGTGAAACTATTAGCAGATAATTTTATGCTTTTTATAAATTCATTTTTGGCAATAATATTATATTTAACGCTACTAGGTGGCAATTCGCCATCGTTATAAAGGTTATCTAAAAGAGAGTTTAAACTCATATCATAGACTTTATGCACAAAATTATTATCTTCAGTTTGTTGATCAAGCATATCGTAAATAGAATGTACTATACGTTTAACTATATTAGTTTTATTTACATAGTAAGTATCATAGTTATCTGCATTAGAGTTTAGGATACCATCATAATTATATGGTAATTTACCTATTATATGAGGTTTGAAATGATACTCTTCATTATTTGGATTTTTGTTATAAAAAAATACAATACTAGATATTGAACTATTATTATCTAAAAAAGTTAAAATAGATTTTATTTTTTTGGAATTCTTAAAATTAGTGATATCTTCATCTAATATAGAGTTATTTAGTCTTAATTGTGTTGAGTTGCCAGATTTTATATCATCTTCAAAAGCTTGACATAAATCACCTATAGTATCCATATTTCTATAAATAGTATCTAATGACTCTAAATTACTCTTATCATCATTTAATTTATTTTTATCAACAAGTTCTATATAATGCGGGTTATTAAAAAAATTAGTAACTCCAGCTCCTAAACTATTACAACTACCAACTGAATCAGTAGTTGCTTGTGTTACTTGTTCAGCATGTTGATTAGCGCTATATACATTTTGTTCAACTTGATCATCATTAGTATATATCATTGTATTAATATATTAATATATTACAATATTATTTTGTATTAATATTTCTTAATAATATCATAAATACAATTATAGATACACCAGTTATACTTGATAATATGGCTAAATATAAATGATTACTTTTATTTTGTATTCTACTATCATCTAACATAGCATTAATAATAAGATTAGAATTTCTCATTTTTTTTATAGTATCTCCACTATAAATTTTCTCATTATTTGTAGGACCAACAATAGTCTTATCACTATCGCCCCCTTGTATAAGACTACTATCATTAATATTAAAACTACTTACTCCAATATCTGATTCAGTTGGAGATTGTGTAGTATATTTTTTACCTAAAGGATTATAATATATATCAGTCATTTTAATTAATATATAAAAATAAATTTTTGTATATTAATTATTAATTATTTAAATTATATGTTAATATAATTTATTTATAAAATAAAGTAGTAATAATATACCAATAAAGTAAGATATAATTACATAATCAGGAATTATATTAGGAATAAATTTATATAATAACAAAATTATAACAGATATAATCATAATAATTGCTAAAATAGTATATAACATAATATTTCGCTTTGTTTCTATTTTATTATCTTCTAATTTTGATTGCAACTCATTAGAATTTATACTATTTTTATGTATATTATAATTTAAATTTAGTTCTTCATTAAGTGAATAATTTGGAGAATAAGCAATGTTTTTTAAATTTGATAAATTGTTAAAATATGAATTATAAGTACCATTATCATACTTTGTTTTTATATATGGATATCCCGTAAAATATCCTGAAATATCATCGCCATATATTAGATTTTGATTAGTACTTAAATTTAAATATTCATGTAAATTATTTAAGTCATCATGAAGACCATTATAATTTTTAAATATATAATCTACTAATTCATTTGAAATTCCTTCTAATGCAGTGTCTGACGCAGTGTTTTTATAACCTTTTCTCAATTCTTTAATATAATTAAACTTATTTATAATTTTATTAGCTTTATTTAACATAAAATCTATATGATTAAATCTTTTCTTGTTATTGCTAACATCATATAAATATTTATTTATTTTACCTTCACCTGATAAGGATAAATACTCATCTCTTGGTAGATATTGATCATTACAATTAATATTAAAGTCAATAGCACTTGGTATAATATTTTTATTACTAGTATTATTGAAATCATATAAATAACAATTTTTATTATTACTATCATGTATATAAATTTGGCAATTAGTATCATTACATTTGTTTTCACATGCGATTTTAGATTCACTAGATCCGGATATAGTTAAATAATTTTGAGTTGTATCTGCTGGAAAATCATAAAAATATGTAGTTTTATTCTTACATAAATTAATATAATTATTATTTGTAAAATTATCAATATTAGAATTAGTATTTTTTAAAGAGAAAAATATTTTTTCTCCTAAATTAAAATACAATATACATATAGGAATTAATATCAATAATAGTAATATAATAAATTTTAACTGTATATTTTTAGTACTAGTTTTCATATTATAAATATATAATATGAAAATATATTTTAATCATATATAAATATTGATATATGTTTTAAAAAATATATATAATAAAGTAATTATTATAATGTATATTAAATAATTTGAATTATTTGAATTATTATTAGTTGTAGTTTCTAATAAAAATATTATTAATAAAAATATATATATATAAGTAATTATAATATCTAAATATTTAAAAATATAATTTATTATATTAGTATTTACTAATATATTTTCATTATAAACAATATTATTATTTATCAAATTATTATTATCCATATATTTGTAATTAGTATTACGTAATAATTTGTTATAATTATTATTAATATAATTTGACTGTTTTAAATCAAAATTCATATTTAATATTTGTATATATAAAATGTTTATTAAATATTTTATTTAATTTTTTTGATGTAAAAAAATATACTTAATATCATTATTAAAATTAATATTATATTTTCTGATAATTTAAATTGTTTTAATAGTGTTGTATCGTGTAATTTTGCATTATTTGCTCCATCAAAACCTAATAAACTATTTAATTCATTTTGTTTAACTAATAATTTCTCACTTATATTATAACCATATGTTTTTTTTACTAAATTTGATAATTTTTTAATATTATTTTGTAATTCTATGAATGAATTATTGAGACTATTAAAACTAGTATCTAAATTAAATGCATTATTCATATATGATTTTAAAGGACCAGTTATGTCATTATTTCTTTCATCATAAAAAGTGCATCCTTCACGTGGTCTAAAAAAACTAGAAGTGTTATATTTGTAACGATCTATTTTTAAAAGATTGTTTAAACTTTCTTTAAATGTTTCCAAAAATATGGATATTTCTGATGTAAAGTTATCCTTTAATGCTTTATAATGAGTGTAAGTTTGTAAATTAACTAAAGTATTATAATTTGAATAATCAGTATTATTAAATATCTGATCTGTAAATTCATTTTTATATAAAACAAATTTATTTCCAACTCCAAAATAAAGTTTTTTATCTCTATGCATGTTATTAGTAGTATAAAAACAAGTATTAGATAATTCTAATATTTTGTTATTTCTAAAATCCATATATTGAAAATTGATATTGCTTTCAACAAAATTATTTGAAAATTCTTCAAATTCTTTCATAGGTCTTATTAATCCATCATAAAAATAATTATACTTTGTTTCGTCATATGTATGTGGTTTTGGTATATAACACTTATAGTTACTATTTAATATATTTTGGTTATAATTAAAATCAGATACTAAAAAAAATGATGCATTGCTTGCGTCAGCATTTTTTTTACATTGATCTAAATAATTGGATTTACTATCAGATGGAAAATATAGAGTTTGAATATAAAAAAGGTCACTTAGATTACTAGTTAAACCAGCATTATAACAATTGTTTGTGTCTGGAATATATTCATCTCCTGCCATATATTTTATACTATATAATGTAAATATTATATATATAAATTTATTTCTATATTTTACAAATTCTATAATAATCAGTAAAAATAGCTGTTCTACTTTTTCTTTTAATATGAATTATATCACCTGGTCTAAATCCAGAGACTAAAGAAACGGGACTAAAATATGATATGTCAGGAATTTGTTTATCATTTAATATATTAAATTTTTTTCTAAATTCAATAGCATCATTTTCATTTAATTTTGTATGAGGTGGAACTAATACATGTTTTAAAATATTAAATTGTAAATGTTTAATTCCTAATAATGATATATATATATTATCAGTCATCCATATATCTTTAATATTTTGAATTAAAGTGTCATTAGGTTGATCTTTTGTAATAATTATAAAATCATCAGTTTTATTTAAAATATTTTCTAAATGAAATAAATCTTCTACCATGTCATAAATATTTTGTGTTTTTAAAATTTTATTAACATAAAATTTAACATATATTTTATTTTTGCCTGTTTTTTCATGTAAAAGCATATCTAATTGATTTGATTCACTCATAATACCAATTTCATTAATAGTAAAATTATTATAATTTGTAATATCATAATTCCTCTGTTCTAAAATTTCTAATAAATTTTTCCTAGCATTATATATAGAAATTATATGACTGTTAGCCATTTATTTAATATAATATAATATTAAATAAATAAATCTTTATTCAATTTTATAATATTTTTTAATTTTTTAATTAGTTTATTGTTGATCTATTTTAATAGTTTTTTTCATATCTGAATTTGATTTATCATTGTCTTCTATTTTTTCTATAGGATCACTGGTATTTTCTGAGTTATTTTTTTCAGTTTCAACGTAAAGAACATTTTGTTTATTATCTTCTATATTAGGATTATCAGATTTATTAGGATTATCTTGTATATTAGGATTATCAGATTTATTAGTATTATCTTCTATATTAGGATTATCAGATTTATTAGGATTATCTTGTATGGTATTTTTTAAAGTTTCAATAAATCCATTTAATGTGCCTTTAATTTCTTCACCAATTGATAATTTAGGTTTATCTTCTACACTATCATCGTCGCTATCATCTAAATTTTTATATTTTTCATATTCTTCTTCAGCTTTTTTTAGGGCTTCAATTGTAACTGGAGATAAATCTTCATCATCATCTTCACTTATATCATTTTTTTTTTCTAAATCTTCATTAATATCTTGATCAATATTTTCATTTTCTAGTTTTTCTTTTTCTTGTTTTTCAATTTGTAAATTTTCTTTTTCTGGTTCTTCTGGTTCTTCTGGTTCTTCTGGTTCTTCTTTTTCGTCTTGTTCTTTTTTTTCTTGTTGTTGATTATCATCTTGATTTTTTAAATTAATAGATTTATAAAATTCATCAAATTCATTTTTTTGTGTATTATTTAATAATGTATTTTTCATAATATTCAATGTATTACTGTAATTAATAGTAGTTAATTGATCTATATTGTTTTCTGTAATTAATCTCATTTGAATATTCATAACTTGTAATTCTTGCATTAATAATTTAAATGAATATGGTACTCTGATAATACTAAATTCTCTACCATATTTAGTAATTATATCAATATTATTTTCATTTTGTATATTAGTATTAAATTTCAGAGGACCATCTGAATAGGGACTAATAAATATATTTTTAGTTTCATTATAAATGGCGATTGAGCCGGTTTTGTTACAAATAGCTATAAAATATTCATCGCCACGTTTAAGCATTGACTCAGTTAAAAATTTAGTAGCTCCATGAGCAATAATACAATCTCTTTCCATCTCTCCAATACGTAATCCACCATCATTGGCTCTACCTTGAACAGTTTGTCTGGTAAGAACAGTTCTAGGGCCCTGTGCTCTGTAATTAATTTTATCTTTAACCATATGTTTTAATCTCATATAATAGCAGGGACCAATAAATACTTCAGCTTGTAATTGTTTACCGGTTTCACCACTATATAATATTTCATTACCACTAGAATTATATCCAATATTTTTAAGTAATGAACCAAATACTTCATGTTTTGAACCTTTATTAACGAAGGCAGTACAGTCGCCAAAACCTCCATATAATGAACAAGTTTTACCCATTAATGTTTCAACTAGTTGTCCAATAGTCATTCTACTAGGTAAAGCATGTGGATTGATTATTAAATCGGGTCTTATACCATTTTCGGTAAATGGCATATTATTTTCAGGTATAATTAATCCAACTGTACCTTTTTGACCGCATCTACTACAAAATTTATCACCTATAGCAGGAATGCGTTCTTCTCTAATTCTAACTTTAGCAATTCTGAAACCTTCTTCGCCTTCGGTAATGAATGATTTATCAACAAATCCAAGTTGACCTTTTTTAGGTGTAATAGATGAATCAATATAATTATTAGGATTATTAAAATTAGTATTAACTTTACCAATAATAACTTTTTTATCATCTAATAATGTATTTTCATTAATTAAACCATAACTATTTAATTGAGAGTAATCATAGCCAGGTTTTTTATTAATAACATTTTCATTTTCTATATTAGAAAATTTAGAATCCATAGTTTGATTACCAACTTTTGAACTAGATTCTCGGGATTCATACATATTTAAATAAGTGGTATTAAACATTCCACGTTTAATAGATGCTTCATTAAATAATATAGAATCTTCGACATTATAACCTCCATAGCAACCGATAGCAACAATAGCATTTACACCATATGGATGTTCTTCATTATAAATATATTCTAAATATCTACTTTTGACTATTGGAATTTGTCCATTATTTAATACTATACCCATTTTATCAATTCTATTTTGATAATTAGAGTTATAAAGACTAACTCCTTGTTTACTTTGTCCACATGAGAATAAATCTCTAGGTAATTGATTATTTTCTGGAAAAACAATTTGATTACCCATTATACCTAATAATAGTGATGGGTGTATTTCAAGATGACTAGTAAATTTATTAATAGTATCTTCATTGGTAGCTATTAGTGATGTTTCAGTTTCAGAAGTATCTAAATAATCAATAATTCCAGAATTTTGTAATAAATTTTCTAGAATAATATTATTATTATTAGAATTAGATTCAGTTAAAGATTTTTCATCTATTTTAAATGAATAGAGATCAGAGAATTTTTCATAAACAGAGTTAGATTTAATAAAAGTGTTTTTATTAGCAATAACTTTATCAGATTTATTAAATTCATTAAAGCCTATTAATAGATCATCAAAAGAGAAATTTTCATCGAGAATTTTTTTTAATATATTTTTATTTTTATAACTAGGAATTAATTTATTAACATAATAAACTGGTCTACATAATCTACCAGAGTCAGTGTAAATATAAATAATTTCGTCAACAATTGACCAAGATATACTAGTATAAATTGGTATAAGTCCAAGTCTTCTATATTTTTTTAAAATATCTAAAACTTCAATAGGATTAGTAACAACACCAACCCAGTTACCGTTTACAAAAATTTTAATACAATTTGAAATATATTCAGTAGTACATTCGGATAATGATTCCATAAAAACAACTTTTTTAAGAAATTCAATAATGGGTTTACTAGAATATCCATTTGTAATATGAGTAGAAATGCTGAGATGTTTATGTAAACCAACATTACCTCCATCAGGTGTATCAACTGGATCAATAATTCCCCATTGTGAAGAGTGTAATAAGCGAGGTCCAATAATTTTAGCAGTAGAATCTAATGGTAAATTAATTTTTCTAAGATGTGATAAAAATGAATTAAATGATAAACGATTTAAATCTTGTATGACTTCTGGTCTTTTGGTGTGTTGTTCTGCGCCCCAATTACCTTTAAAAGCTTTTTTAAAACCATCTTCAAGTATTTTATCTTTAAAATATTCTTGATAATTATTTTCTATTAAAGATGTAAAATCATTTTCATATATACCTTGTTTATAATAATATTCTTTATCTATTTTAGTATAAATATGTTTTTGTTGTAATGAATAATATTCTTTAAATAAATCATATATTAATGTTCCAGTTAATTCTACTCTTTTAAATTTGAAGCTATCTCTATCAGTTGCTTTTTTTTCATTTTTATATACTTTTAATAATTCGCTTACCATATATCCTAGAAAATAAGCTTTATCAATAAAATTGTTTTCTCCAATATGCGGTAAAAAGTAATCCATTAAAATTTCTAATATATGTGCCATAGTTTTACCTTTAGTTAATGTTGCCATATATTTTAATGCTACTTCTTGGTTAAAAATATTACCAGCATCATGAATTGATGGTATAAATAAATCAATGTAATTTTTATATTTTTCTAAATCTAATAAACAATAATGAATAATATCTTTATCTGAAAGTACACCTAATGCTCTCATTAAAATAAATAATGGTACAGGTTTACGAACATTAGGTAAATTAATAACAATATTACCATTTTTATATTTTGGCGAAGGTCTAACAATTCTAATTGATAAAGTTCTAATAGGTTTAGAAGCATCTTCACTAACACTTCTTATTTCGGCAGAATGAGAATATATTTCATTATAATCTTCTCTAATGTAAAACATATTATCTGCGAATTTTTCTTGTGGTACTATTACTTTTTCTTTTCCATCAATAATAAAATATCCTCCTTTATCATTTTTACATTCTCCCATATTAAATTTTACATTATTATCTAATTTATTTAATATACATAAGTCTGAATTCAACATAATTGGAAATTTGCCAAAATATATTTTTTCTAAAGTAGATTCTATAATTTGTTCTTTACCGTCTTTTATTATTTTATAAACAATAGTTATATCCATATGTAAAGTGGTAGTGTAAGACATATTTCTTAATCTTGCTTCATTTGGAAACATATAATGTTTTCTAGATTCATCAAAAATAATAGGTTTACCAAAATATAATTTGCTACCTGTTTTAGTACCAAAATAAATATCCGCTTGTAAATTATATTGTTTAGTATCTGGATCTTGATTTTTAAAAATTCTAACGGGATTTTTTTCTTTAATTATATCAAAAATTTTGATATTAAAAAAATTATTATATGATTCTAAATGATGTGTAATTAATATATTAGGATTATCTTTAAAATATTTATCAATTATTCTCCATGCTATAATATCATTATTACTCATATTATATTATATTATAATTATAGTATAATATTCTTATATTTCTTATAAACAATTAATTAATAATAAAATTAAATTTGCTAAATTATATTTGAATACGATAATACTATTAATCCAAGTATTAAAAATAATAAAATAATTGGCAATAATACTATAAACCACGATATTTCTTTATATCCTGCTTTACATAAAGAATTTAATATGAAAGTCCAAAATAATATATATATAGCTTTAAATACAAAAATAATAAATGTATTTGGTACATAACATTCATAATTACCAATGCAATAAACTTCAGTATTACCAAAATTTTGTAAAGCCATTAATATAAACAAAATTACAGAAATAATTAAATAAAAGAATGCAGGTGAACATAAATTTTTAAAATCTTTAGTTAATTTACTTAAAACCATTAATATATAATTTATATATATTAAAATTATATAAATTATAAATTATTATTAATATACGTTATTGTTGATACTTGAAGGATTTCTAGTTGGATCATTACCCATATAGGTATTAAATGTATCATTTGCTTTGCCTTCAAAGCTGTTTGCCACATCACTAATTAATGAATTGCCAAGAAAGTATCTACCTCCACTACCTCCTTTAAATTTTTTAGATTTTTTTCTACAACCATATTGAACCCTTTTTTTATTAGTTTTTTTATTAGTTTTTTTTCCTAAATTTTTTTTTGTATATTTATTTCTTACTTTACTTTTTTTTATATATTTTTTTATTTTTTTGTTAGTATTTTTTCTACGAGCAACCATAATATAATAACAGGATAAAAAAATATTGTTTTATTTAAATAATAATACTTTATATTAATTTATTCAATATCGACGTGTGTTAACATATGTCTCCTACAACAATATTTATTTAATCCTAAAAGATCTAGGACTTCTCCTTCTGGTGTTTTATCCATCATATCTGGTGTTAAATATTCAACTTTATCAGTATCTAGTTTTCTAGAAATTTTCCTTTTTCTAATTTCAGTTTGATAGTATCTATATTTATCTGCTAAAACTTTACCACAAGTAAAACATTTAACTGGTATAATCATTAATATAATATACTAAATAATATTATATTTTTTTAATATCAATTTTATGAAAATATAAAATAAATAATTTTTAATATTATAAATTATCAAAATAATTATTAACTAATTTATTTTCTTCGTGTTTATCACAATTTATTCCGTTACATGTTTTACACCTACCATTATTACATGATTGTTTATTAGCCATAGTTTCAATTGTAGCTGTTCTATTTAAAACTCTAAATCCAGTATTATCGCTCATATTTATTTCTAAATAATTTAATACAAATACGCTAATTAAAATTAATACAAGTACAAATATTATTGTTGGTAATAATTTAGTTAATTTAGAAATAGCCATTTTATATAAGATTATAAAAAAATTTATATTAATTTTTTTATAATTATATTAATAATTTAATTGCATGTACGACATAGTATTCTACTATAATGTCGACATATACATTTGCATGTTTTAATATTTTTAGGCCAATTAACTGGTGTTTCAATCCATGGAATAAATTCATTCGGTTTTAATATTTGATGACTTTTACAACACTGACATGCTTTCATTCGTAAAAATACATCATTTTTAGTCATTATTTTATTTTTATAAAATAATTTATAGTTTGTCATTTTAAATCCTAAATGTGAATTTGTAGCAAATAAAATCATTTTTTCTAATTCTTTAACAGAATTAGAAATATATTTTCTAATATAGTAGTTGATAATAAGTGCTGCATCATAATAATTAAATTCCCATATATAATCTATAATTTCACTAGGAAGATTATTAAAATATGTATTAGTTAAATAATACATATTTTATATTTTTGGTTATTATAATTTATAATTTATAATATCAATTTTAATAAATATAACATTTTAATACATAATATGTAATATAAAAAAGTATAAATAATTAAAATTGAATAGTAAAATATAAAATATAAAATATATAATATATAATAATATGAGTCATCAAGATTGGAATAATATAACTTTTAATACTGTATCTAATAATAAAAAGAAAGAAGAACAAAAAAAAGCACATTCAAATAAACCAACAAATTCAGATATATTTAAATTAGAACAAAGTAAAAATTTAGGTCAATTAATATCACAATCACGAGTTAAAAAAGAATTAAATCAGAAAGAGTTAGCAAATAAATTAGGTATTAGTGTTCAAACATTAAATAGATGGGAATCTAATAAAGAAACATTAACAAATGCACAGATTTCATCAATTGATAAAATATTAGGAGTAAAACTTCCAAGAAATAAAAAAGTAATTAGAGAAGATATTTAAAATAAATCATATATATGTTAATTCATATCCTTTATTTGTTTTTGTTTTTTTTAATTCTATATTATCTTTATGTATTTTATTATGGCATTCTTTACATATAGATACTAAGTTAGCTTTTGTATTTTTATGAAATTGTTTATTAATATATCCTTTTGAATCTGCATTTTCTTGAAATTGTAGATGATGTATATCAGTACTAGGTCTATTTTTACATATTTCACATATTTTGACTTTAATTTTTTTAGAATTATAAGAAGTAATTTTACTATCCATTACTGAATCATCATTTTCATTATATTTATTTCGAATATTATAACATCTCTCTATAAATTCATCATCCAAATCTAAACTTTGTGCTACTTGTATACCATACATCATCTCTCCTGAACCATCTTTCAATTTTCTATCATATATTAATTTATTAGTTTGTTTATTGTATATTACACTCATATGATTGATTTTTAATTTATTTAAATTTTTAATTTCATCATATTTTAATAATTCATGGTAATGTGTAGCAAATATAGAACTTACTTCATTATTGTGTAATCTCTCTAAACTAGCAGTAAAAATACTTAATCCAGATACTGATTCAGTTCCACTACAAAGTTCATCACCTAAAACAATACTATTTTTATCGGAATATTTTAAAATATTTCTTAATTCGCTCATTTCAAGTGCAAATGTAGAGAGACCTTTAAAAATATTATCGGTATTAAGAATACGTGTAAATAATGTATTATATGGATAATATTTAAAATTGCTAGATGCTACATAATTACCACTTTGAGCTAATATTATATTAATTCCAATAGATTTAATGAGAGAACTTTTTCCTACTGCATTTGTTCCATAAATAAGAGAACAATTAAAATCAATTCCTAATTCTATATCATTACTAATATATAATTCATTTTGATTTATTTGTTCTATTAAAGGATGTCTTAAACACTTAGCATTAAAGTATGATTTACCATTATTTTCGTCATGAATTATTGGTTTAATATAATTAAATTTATTAGCATTAAATGCTCTATTATGGGCTGTATCTATCAACCCAATAAATTGAGAGACGATTGATAATTTAGATTTATTATTGAATTCTATAAATTCTCTCAATATATTGCTATATACTAAATTAATTTTACTAATTAATATTTCTTTATCATTTTGAATAACTGAAGCCATTTTTTTTATTTGAGGTGATGTTATAATATTATTAGTTTTATTACTTCCGTGTTCTAAATATTCTAATTTAGACAAGTCTAAAGTGTAAATTTCTTTTTTTTTTGAAAATTTAGAGACATATGTTATATCTACACTAGTGCCTTCTTTTTTTAAACATTCTTGTAATATCATTGTTCTTCTTTTAGTTGCTAATAATAAAGAATCTGATTTGCTACTTTCGTGAATTTTAACAAATTCAGAATCCTTATTTTCATATTTTTTAATAATAAGAGAGAAATAGTTGCGAATAGCTTCAAATACTTCTTTTGAATCTATACTGTCTCTCAAAAATAAATTCAAATTTTTATCATAATTTTTATTAATAAAATCTAGATCTTCTAAATTATAATTTCCTAATTTATCCAGTACTATATTATTTATTGTCTCTACATTAAATTTTTCATCTATAAAATTACGAACTTCATCGCAAATATTATCAATTTTCAAGTTTATAAATGATGAAATATATTCGTATAATTTTAAATTATTGCTTTCATCTGATATTTTTTTAAATAGTATTTTAATTTTAGAGAGATTATTATATAATATATAGAAATCTCTTGGTTCAAGTCTGTTCATAATTAATTTTCTCTCAATCCTTTCAATATCTTTTATATTATTTAACTCATCTCTAATTATATTATAAAATTTAGTTTCTAATAAATGTTCAGTTATATTATAATATTTGTTTAAATCACTTATGTTACTAATTGGATGTAATAATTCATAATTAAATTTTCTTTTTCCGATTGAAGTAACACAATTATTTAACATTGATGCAATTGAAGATAATTTACCTGTATAATTATTATTACCTATTATATTTAATTGTTGTAATGAATGATTTGCTAAAATTAATTTTTCACTATGATTTTGAAAATCAGGTAAAGATATATCTTTTATTAAATTTGGATTATGTTTTTGAACAAAATCTAATAAAAAACAGAGAGATTGATTTGCTATTGGATATTCATAGAATTCTGATTTCTCTCGAAAACTACCAATACCATATAATTTATCAATTAAGCATTCTTGATATTTTTGTTTTTCACAATTTAAAGCAATATTAATTAAATCATTTTTATCTATATTTTCTAAAACAATTTTATGTATTTTACTTGAATTTAAATTTATATAATTTATTACATTATCAATATATTCTCTCTCATTATTATTTGTAATAATAATTGCTTCAGATGGATTGTAAACAGATATATATTTTTCTAAATTATCATATACAATTGGATTATTACTATAAGGAATAGTATATTCAAAATTTATTAATTTTCCAGTTAAAATATCAATTATAGATAAACCAATTGTTAATAATGGTTCTTTAATTACATTATTAGCTTTTGAAACATTCAACCAAATACAAATTGTATTATTACTTAAATTATCTGATTCTTCATTAAAATGCATACCAGGAGAATATATACATGCTATGTTTCTCTCTGTATTTTTTCCTTGAATATTTTGAGTTATAACAGGAACAGTATAACCATGTTCTAATAATCGTTTTACATATTTTTCTAATTGTCCTAATCCAAATCCTGCCATTACTACATTTTTTTCACCAACACTAGTGTTTTTACGAGCAATTGACATATCACATATACGAGAAAAATCCTCTATACTAGAACCTGTATATGAACCATCCGATTCAATAATTGCATAACATTCAAAAAAAGATCCAACTTGTATCAAAATTATAGTTTTCTCTCCATGTGATAATTTATATTTTTTTGTATCTTCAAAATATTTTTGTACTAAATTCATCTTATTTTAAATATATTGTTGATTTTAAATATATTTAAAATATATTTTTAGAAACAAAAATAATTCATATTTTAAAATTTCATTCTCATTCTCATTCTCATAAATTGTCTTTGTGGTGGTTTTACATTATTCATATTTCTAGGAATAACCGGTCCGTTTATTAGTTCTTTTGCTGGTTCTTTTGCTGGTTCTTCTGCTGGTTCTTCTGCTGGTTCTTCTACTGGTTCTTCTACTGGTTCTTCAGCTGGTTCTTCTGCTGGTTCTTCTACTGGTTCTTCAGCTAGTTCTTCAGCTGGTTCTTCAGCTGGTTCTTCAGCTGGTTCTTCAGCTGGTTCTTCAGCTGGTTCTTCAGCTGGTTCTTGTGCAGGTTCTTCAGCTAGTTCTTCAGCTGGTTCTTCTGCAGGTTCTTCAACTGGTTCTTCTATTTTTTCTAATAAAGGTTCAACCTGTTCTATATGCTCTTCTATGTTTTCAGATTGTGATTCATATTCAGGTTCAGATTCAGTGTCAGAGTCAGATATTTGCATTTTATTATTAAATGAAGACATCAGTAGTTATATAATATATAATTAAATTAATTTTAATATTAATTTAAATTAATTTAATTTGATTTATTTGAAGTTATTGAATTTTTTTTAGGAACAGATGATGAAGAAAATCCTCTCGCTTTAGTTAAAGAGTTAGTTATATTATTAAAATCATTTGATGTTTTAAATGATATAGTATCATTTATATTTTTTAATTTACTAGAAGAAGAACCTATAGTAACTAATCTTAATCTTTGAATACGTAAATCAGCTGAATTATTAGGTAAAGGTTTAGGCTTATTAAGAGAACTATTATTATTAGCTAAATTTTGAGATTCATGAGATTGATAAGATTTATTAAAAAAAACTTTTCTGCCTAAAGTAAAACTATTTCCTCCATCAGAAACATTAAATTTTTGTGGCATTTTTTTTGAAAATAATAGAGACATTTAATATTAAAATATAATAATATAAAAAATAATAACTAATAGATAAATAATAAAAAAAAAATATTATAATATATTAATTAAAATGGGTAGTTTTATTCAAACAAATTTAGGTGGAGGTATAAAAGGAGTTCAAAAAGAATTATTAGGTTCAATGGATGGTGGAAATGAAAGATCTGTATCTAGAAAACAATTAGTAAAAGCATTCGGTAATTTAAATAATAATGGTTTAGGATCTTCACCAGCGCTTTATAATAAAAATGTATTAGGACCTTTTAGAACATCAATTAATGGAGGAGATGTAGTTACATTATCACAAGGAGCAACAAATTCAAAATACGGATTCGAAGCAAATCTAGTAAATGGAAATAATTTATCAAGATTAAATATTAATAGTGATAGTGTAAATAGAAAAGGTAATGCAAGTTATAGTGGAAATCCTAAATATGTTTATGATGGTTCAGATTATACAAGATTTAAAAAATTAAATGCAATAAATAAAACATATAATGATAATAGTTATGGTGGAGCTCAAAATAATCAAACTCAATCAGCATTAAAAAAAGTACGTTCTTAAATGATTAAATAAAAATATTATAATATTATTTATTATAAATAATATTATATGTCTAAATTTAACTTATCAAAATTAAAATTTTATTTTCCAACTATAGATTTAAATAAATTAGATCCAAGAGAGAGTGAAATAAATGAAAATATATTAAATATTATATCTGAAGATAGTTCACTAAATATAAATAAGTTTTTTTCTCCAAACGTAAGAATAAAAAAAAAAAGTAAAACAAGTAGAGGTTTAGGAGGTAAAATGCCAGGAGATGAAGGTTTTAATATAGAGAGTCATATAAGTTATTTAAATGAATTAAAAAATTTAGAAATACCAAATATGGATATAAAAAAATATTTATTCATATTGGAAATAAATAATCACAATATAACAAAATATACAGAAACACTAAAGAATAAATATAATTATGATATTTATAATTAAAATAATATAATTCATTCACATAATAATCTCGGTGCTATATTCATAGTATATAATTCTTGAAACATTAGTTTACATGCATAAGGAATTTCAACATATTTAAAATCAGTTCTATTCTGACATGTATTACATATATGAATTTGTTTATTTTTATTATATGATGCAATCAATCCACAGTTATTACATATATGAACACTAAAGCTATCAGACGCATCATATAATCTACCTTTAGTAAATCTAGAAGCTCCATGTGAAATCATACAATCTCTTTCCATTTCACCAAAACGAAGACCACCATCACGTGCTCTACCTTCTGCAGGTTGTCTAGTTAAATTTACCATAGGACCAATAGATCTACTGTGTTGTTTATCCTTAACCATATGTTTTAGTCTTTGATAAAATGCAGGTCCAATAAATATACTACTAGACATTTGTTCACCAGTAAGAGGATTATACATAATTTCATTTCCTCTTGATTCATACCCTAATTTTTGTAATTTTTTTGTAATATGTTCCACTTTAAATTTACTAAAACTGGTTCCATCACCAAAAAGTCCTAATTGAATTAATACTTTTCCTAATAATGTTTCTTTTAATTGTGCAATAGTCATACGACTAGGAATAGCATGTGGATTAATAATAATATCAGGTTTTAATCCATCATCTGTAAAAGGCATATCTTCTTCTGGTATAATATTACCAATAGTACCTTTTTGTCCATGTCGACTAGAAAATTTATCACCAATAACTGGTTTTCGATAATTTCTTACACGAACTTTGCAAAAATTATAACCATCACCATTACATTCAATATAATTTTTATCAATATAAGTTTCTTCATTGGTTTTGTATACATGACTTTCATCAATATATTTAATGGTTTTTGTATAATCATTTTTATTTTCTTTAATAGGAAGAACTTTAGCAATAATAATATCTTTATCTTCAATTAATGTATTTTCAGGTACAATACCTTGATTATTAATTTTATCATAATTAGCAAATTTCATATTCTTAGTTTTGCTTTTATCAGGTTTACATCTAATTTCTTCATTGCCATATAGTTTTTTATCTTCATCTTTTTCAGTATGATAAATAGTAGCAAGAAATAAACCTCGATCAACTGAACCTTTATTGAATAAGATACTATCTTCTTGATTATAACCAGTATGACTAGCAATAGCAACTATAACTTGTTCACCTGATGGAATATTATTTAGTTGAATAATATTCATTAATCTAGTATCAACTAAAGGTCTCATAGGATAAGATAATACATATGCTGTTTTATCCATTCTATTATCAAAATTGGTAACATACATACCAATAGCCTGTTTACCCATTGCACTTTGATAAGTATTTCTAGGCGATTGGTTATTTTCCGGAAAAGGAATACAGGAGGCTAGAATACCAAAAATTGTACTAGGATGAATTTCACAATGTGTATAATTAAATTTATATTCTGAATTTTTACATTTAAGTTGTTCAGGTTCCATTGCAATCATAGAATTATTTTGTTCATAAGAGTCAATATATTCAATAATTGATTCATTTATTGATCCTGAATATAATAAATCATTCCAATTTAGATCATAATTTTTTAGCTTGGAAATTAATTCTTTAGAATAAATAAGTTCATTATTTTTTACTTTTAATACCGGTCGACTAAGTCTACCTGCATCACTACAAATTTTAATTTCAAGTAGTTTACAATCAAATGTAATAGAAGTATAAATATTAATAATACCTTTATATTTTTTTTCTTTAAGATTCTTATATAGTTCTGTTGGGTTATCAGTAATACCTACCCATGAACCATTTATGAAGATTTTTACTTTATTATGTAAATTATCTTTTAAATTATCATCATTCTCTATATCATTTATATTAGTAATTAAAGGTAAAACATAGTCATATAATCCTGATGAATTGGAAGGAATAGTTATATGTGTCATATAACTTAAATTTTTTACAATACCAACAGAAGCTCCTTCCGGTGTTTCTGCTGGACAAAGAAATCCCCACGACGAATTATGTAATCTTCTTGGAGGTACTAATTTTCCACTTTTATCAATAGGAGTATTAATACGTCTTAAATGACTAATACTAGATATGTATGTTAGTCTATTTAAAACTTGAGCAACACCCACTTTATTACTATTTATTTGTTTGATTCCAAAATCACCAGTTGCAAGTGCACGTTTAATACCATTTTCAATTGTTGTGGATTTAACTATTTTATAAATATTAGTATTATTAATAATATTTTCATAATCTTCATTTGGTTTCCAAGAACCTGAATTAATTTCTCTTATTATTTGTTTCTGCATATCTTTTACTAATTTATTTAGATAATTGCGAAGGAGATTGTTAATTAAACTCCCAGTTAAATCAATGCGTTTATTTAGATATGAATCTCTGTCCGATTGTTCAATCCATCCAAATGATGTTTGCAGCAAAATATTTGTCATATATCCTAACATATATATTTTTTCAGTATTAGTTTTACAATGTGGAAAAATATCATTATTTATTACTTCTAATGCAAATTCATTTTTTCGCTTATAACCAGTTTCTTTATCAACGTTCAATGGTGTATATATTACATTGGATGTTATATAACGAATTGCTGAATCATATGTTATATAATTATTTGCGTCAACGATAGAACCTTTTAACCCATAAAGCATACGTTTTAATTTTTTATCATTTATATTAAGAAGAATTTTTTCACATATATCTTTATCACTAATAACATTAAATGCTCGAAATATAATGAAAAGTGGTATAGGATTTTTCAATCTTGGAATTTGTAAATAAATTGAATTTCCAAATCCATTATTTTTTGATGATGTCATAATATTTATCTGCTTCGGAGATATACATTTCCAATCTGGAATACATTTCATTTCTGCATTCCATTCCCATTTAGTATTTGTTTTAGATATATTATAACAATATATCTGATTTTCAGCTGCTCTTTCTTGTCCTAAACAAGTTTTTTCAGATCCATTTATAATAAAATAACCACCTGGATCCATTTTACATTCACCATTTTCATTGTTATTTAAATGACTATATTGATCTAGTACACAAATATTTGAACGCAACATAATTGGCATTTTACCAATATGAACATTTTTTAATACTTTTTGATATGTTAATGTATTTTTATAATTTTCTCCATTTCTAACTATATATTTTATATTTAAATCTACTAACATTGCTCCTGAATAAGTAAAATTTCTAAGACGCGCTTCTTGAGGAAACATAATTTTAGTCGCTCCATTATTTTCATATACTTGTGGTCTATGAATATTAAAATTTTCAAATGTAATATATATTTCTAATCTATACAAATTAAAATCTTTTATATAATCATGTTCTGAACATATATGAACTGGATTAAACATTTCTATTGTGTTTTCTATTTGCGTATTACAAAAATAATTATAACTTTCTATTTGATGACGAATTAATTGTTTTAAATGTTGATTTCTAAAATACGATTCAATTAATACCCATGCATCTTCTGTTGAATTAACTTTATTTTTTAATTCATTTTCAGACTCAACATCCATACTAATTATTAGTTATTTTTATTCTTAAATTGTTTTTTTTATATATTTAATTCAATTTTAAAAAAAACAATTAAAATTATATATATATATATGAATTTTGTTATTAAAAGTAAAAAAAAAGCTAAAAAAAAATTAGTAAAAAAAAATACTATAAAAAAAGCTAAAAAAAGAATTAAAAGAAATAAATTTAGTAAAAAATATAACAAGAAAAAAAATAAATCTAGAAAACTTATAGGAGGAGCGCCGAGTGGATATCCAGATATTCCACGTCCAGATATTCCACGTCCACGTCCAGATATTCCACGTCCACGTCCAGATAGTCCACGTGCACGTCCATCTTCAATCCCATATTTTTCTACCACACCATCCTTCCAGAATCAACGTATACCATCAAGTAGGCTGCCTTCTCCAGAACAGCTGCCTTCTCCAATATCCGACGATAATAACGACTCCACTATCGATAATGAGGCGATTCATAAATTAATAAAAGATTTAGAAAAAGAGTTGCAATGCCAGATATCACTTGAGCTGATGGAAGATCCCGTCATATTGTTAGACACGTATACCTACGACCGCCCCAAAATCACGGCGTGGTTTAATGATAACTGTAAGTCACCCTACCCCAATAGAGACATCAAATGCGAAAGCCCTAACCGTATTCCTTTAAATTTAACAAATGATAATGTATATAATCTAAATGAAGATGAAGATCTTCAATCCGGCGGCATGAAATTTGCACTATCAAGATCAAAAAGACTAAACAAAGAAATAGACGAACTCGTAAGATACATTATGCAATTAGAAAGTATAAAAAAAAAATTACAAAGTGCAAATAGTATATTAATACGTGAAAATAGTATATTAAAGAACAAATGGAATGTTAAAAGTAGTTCATTGATGATACCTAATCGTACTGTAAAGAACGTTATAGATATTATAAAGAATTTTAAAAAAACGCATAATATTATCGTAGATTGAGATACAAAAATCTACCTTATGATAATATTAAATCCGTACGTGAATCCGAAACGTGTCTAATCCCTATTGGAATTGGATGAAACCTCATCATAGAGAAGTATGTCGAGTTCGCTTATAGCGATATATAAAGAAAAAATTACATATAATAATATATATATATTTAAATTATTTATTAATGAGTATAAAATTATTAATAAATAAAATATTATAAATTATATGACTGGAAATAATAGAACATTAAAAATAAATCCAGAATTATTTAAATTAAACAGTAAAATAAAAAATAATAAAAAAAATAGAACAAACAAAATTAAATGTAAACCAGAATTAGATATAGAAAATTCATCAAATGCAAATAAAATAAAAAAAGAATTAATGAAAAAAGTAAAAGATTACCAAAAAAATAAAGAACAAGAATTATCAAGAGACAATAATCTAGGATTGAACAAAAATAATTTAGAATCCGATAATTTTAATATAGAATTTAATAATTCTTTAAATTTTTTACAAGATTTAGCTAAAAAAAATAAAGAAAAAAAAAGAAAAAATACATTAAAAAATAATAGTAATTTAACTATAAATTTAGATTTATCTGAAAATTTGAAAAAAGAAAATGTAAATGATAACAATAATAATGAGATTATTAATTATAATTATGGTTGCTTAAAAAATGGTGTAAAACCAACCTTTAGACAACTAAACAAAACTTTAAAAAATAATAATGGTAATAAACCAAAAGTTAAAATTATGTTAAATAATAATGTATATGAAGAAAATAGTAGTAAAGAACTAAAACCAGAGACAATAGAACTAAAACCAGAGTCAATAGAACTAAAACCAGAGTCAATAGAACTAAAACCAGAGACAATAGAACTAAAACCAGAGTCAATAGAACAAAAATCAGATATAGTAGAAGAAAAACCAAATATAGTAGATATAAAAACTGAAATTATAGATACTATAAAAAAAGAGACAATAGATAGTATAAATCCAGAGTCAATAGATACAATAAAAACTGATTTAATAGAAACAGTGAATAATATTAATAATATTAATAATAATAATGATGATAACGATAATGTATGTGATATAAATAATAATATAGATGAAAAGCATGATAAAGAGGATATATTAAAATTAAAAAATATTCCAAAAATAAATAGAATTACTAGAAAAAAAACATATAAATTAGGAAAAAATAAAGATACAAGGAAAATTTCAATATTAATAAAAGATAAAGAGACACAAAAAAATATAAGAAATGAAATTAGAAAACTAAAAAGTAAACCAATAAATGAAATAAAGGATTTTTTAATACAAAAAAATTTAATAAAAGTAGGGAGTAATGCTCCACCTGATATATTTAGAAAATTATATGAAAATTCAATATTATCAGGAGAAATAAATAACATAAATAACAATAATATGGTTTTTAATTATTATAACAATTAAATAAGTTTTTTATTACTTCTTTTTTTATTAATTTTTATAATTTATTTTTTATTGGTAATTTTAAGAAGTAAAAAAATAAGAAATGCAAATAATATAATATAATATATATCGAATATTATTTCATTACTAAATGTATCAACTTTATCATTTTTGATAGTGTTATCATCATAATGATTATTAAGCAAATCGCTATTAGATTCTAAATATTTATATATAGATTTATAAATACTATCTTCATTATTAATATTTGTAAACCCTTGTTTTTTATTTTTTTCTTCTTCTTCAATTTGATTTCTTTTTTGAACAAATCTAGCTATTTCTTGATCACTCCATTTGTGATTACCATAATATAATATTTCATCGAATTGTTCTAATGTAATTGGTTTAGGAGAAAGTCTTTTTGAATAATCCAATGAACTATCATCTTGACTAGTTAAATTTTTAGTAAAATCATCATTTAATTGCTTAAAATATATAACATGACAAGGCAAAGGAACTTCAATACATGGTTTATTAGGTTTATCAGTGATAGCATTTAATAAAGCGGACGGTTTAATAGATGCCATAGAACCTACAATAGATGGTAATAAACCTAAAGGAGTTTTTGAAGTTTTTCCAGTAAGAGGATTATAACTTTGTACATTATTAACCCATCTATGAATATTTTTATCAGGCAAATTGCTACATTTAATAGGTAGTTCTATAAAATACTGATTACCTAAAATACCTTTACATCTTTTTTTTATAGCACCAGCTGGATTACCGGTAAAAGAAGTAGCATAAGTAAGAATAGAAGACATTACGGCTTTAGGTCCATCAAGATTCATTTTATTAGCACTATTCAAGAGGCGCTCGTCAAGAGTATCTTCATAATCATTCATACATTTGCGATAATCATGAGATATACCTGACATATTTTGAGTAACACATCTTTCATCAGGAGTCATTTAATATTAATATTATATAATATTAATATTAAAAATAATATTTACTAAATATTATTTAATAGTAATATTGATAATTAAAAATAAAATTACATATTTTCCATAAAAGTATAACGTTTTTTAGCTAGGTCAGATGCTTCTTTATCATCATCTTTTGATATAGGTTCAACAATTTTAAATAGATTATAATAATTAAAAATAAAATAGATTATAAAAAAAGAAATTATAAAAAATAAAAAATTATTATAAATAAAGTTATATATTTTTTTATATATATTCATTTTTATAATATATAATATATAATATATTATATAATGAAATTATATAGTAAAGGTGAAAATAATAACAGAGCTTATTATTATAATTCTGAATCAAATGGAATTGTAAATTGGAAAGGATTAGAAGATAATAATAAAACAATAGTATCAAAAAATGTAAAAAACAATATTACAACAACAGATAATAATCCACCTCAACGTGGTATTAATTGTTTTAAAGCAAATCCAATAAAACATTATAGGAAACAATACATAGATTTAGACTCAAATAAAAAAGGTTTTAGTAAACAATCATATATAGGTAATTTAGATAAACCAGGATTAACGATAATAAGTAAATATTTAAATTCAGATTTAAATAATTGTGAAAATTTAAATATATTACAAACAGGTAATATAAATATATTAAATACAAATAATAGTAATAATTGTAATAAAAATTGTAATATAATAAAACCATCATTAGGACATTCAATAAAAATAGAAAATAAATATAGTACAACACATAAAGAATTACTAAAAAAGAAATGTAAAACATTTAATCAAAATTTGCCATTAAATGGTTCAAATAATATAAATTGTAATAAAAATAATTGTGAAATAATCTTTGAACCATCAAATAAAAGATATCAGACACAAGGTGCAATATCAAGTTCAAATAGAACAGCAAATATTAGATATTGTGCACAGGATTTAGATTCAAAAAGATGTAAAATAGCAATGACAGATTACAATAAAAAAGAAAATTTATCTCCTGATAAATGTGATTGTAAAACAAAAAAGAAATCAAATATTAGAATATTAAAATAAACTTGTTTAATTATTAAGGAAACATTTATTAATAGAAAAATTATATTTGTTACACCAATTAATACTTTTTTGAATATTAATATTTTTCAAAACATTAATTTTATTATTAAATTTATCATAAGATACTGATAATTTATTAGAATAATATTTATCTTTATCATTATGTGAATTTATATCAATATTTTTATAGATATCTACATTGTCTTCAATATTAAGAAAATTAAAATTATCGAATATAAAATTACAAGATATATCATTATCATTATTATTATTATTATGATTATCATTATCAAAATTATATATTAATGATTTAGAAAAATCTAAATTGTTAGTTAAATTTTTATAAGTATTATCAGAATCAGTATCATCATAATTATAATTATTATATTTAATATTAATATATTCTCTAATAATATTAAGTGTAGTATTAATATTTTCAATTTGTTGTTGTCCATATATAGCATTAATTTCTTCTAATTTTTTTAAAAAGAATTTGGGCATAGAAATATTAAATAATGAATAAATATTATCAATATTGTTAATAATTTCATCAAAATTATCAATAATAATATTATTAATGTTAATATTATTGAATTTATAATTTTTACAGACAATATATTTTTCAGAATTAGCTACTCTACTAGTATATGGTTTATAAATATAGACATAGTCGTATAAATTAGTTAATAAAAAAATAATTTCTACAGTTTTTATTTTAAAAATATCAAATATTTTAAGTATAAAATTACCATTTTTTTTTTGCATAATAATAGCAAAAAAAATTTGTGCAATTATTAATTTAGTAGATAAATCTTCTTGTTTATTAAAATCTACTGAAAAATCAAAACCTCCATCAGCAGTAATATAATCCATAGAATTAACATATTTATTATAACAATAAAGTAAATTTTGTTTTAAAAAAAGATCACCAGTTTTAGAATCAGCATATTCAATAATGACTTTTTTATTACTATTAACAAAACTGGTACTTTTTTTCCAGGAAGGAATATTAACATCATCAGATATTAATGTCATACCATAAAATTTATCATTATTATTATCGCGTTTATAATTAAAAGCTTCTATAAATCCACCGGGTCCTTCTGCTAAATGAAAAGATTTGATTGAATTTTTTTCATTTAAAAAAGAGAAAATATTAATAATTTCTATCATTTTAAAAAAAGATCTGGATAAAGGTTTATATTTGCATATAGATTGTTTTATATTAGGAACTTGTGTATGTATAAATTCATATGGATTAGTAATTTTTTTATAATAATCCCAATATGTAGTATACATATCTATTTGTTTTTTAATATTACTTAAGTAGTGATGTAATGAATTAGACATAAAAATTTTATCTTCAGAATTATTATTATTTTTATAAACAATTTTAAAATTTAAATCAACAAAATTCAAAGATGGTATATTAATATATGCCATACTGATATAAAATTATAATTAACTATAATAATTAAGGTAATAATTTTAGATTGTTTTAATAATTAAATAAATATAAAAAAATATAATTATTAAAATAAATTAAATTATTTAAATTAATTAAATAATAATATTTTGTGATGAGGTTTTAGTGTTTTTATCTAATTTTTTTTGTTCTTTAAGTTTTTGTTTTTCTAATTCTTTTTGTTCTTTAAGTTTTTGTTTTTCTAATTCTTTTTGTTGTTTAAGTTTTTGTTTTTCTAATTCTTTTTGTTCTTTAAGTTTTTGTTTTTCTAAGTCTTTTTGTAATTTTTTTTGTTCTGCAATTTTTAATTTTTCCTCAATAGATATTTTATTTTTTAATGTATTTAAATTTTCTTGTTGTTTTTCAATAATTGAATCTTTTTGTATATCTTGAATTGTTTTATCAATTTTGTTAAAATCTTCAGTTATATTTAAGTGTTTATCAATTTTTAGAGAAGAATCATAAATTTCATCAGATGTAATATTTCTAACTTTTTTAAATATAAAATATTTATTCAAAAAGGATATTTGTTTTTCTTGCTCAGACATATTTAAAGCATTACCAATTTTATTAATAAATGTTTTATCCATAGTACAGTTAGTTTGCATTTTGTTATATAATTCATTAAAATCACCAATAGAATTATCAAAATTAAAGGATTTTAATTCATTATCAGATAATGGTACAAATCCATAATTTTCTAATAATCGTTTTAAATAATTAAAATTAACTAAATATTCTCTAAATGTTTTATTTATACTTTCTTGAAATACATCGATTGCATATCCAATAGATGTTTCATCATCATTAAATTGTGAATAGCTATATTTTTTAGTAATTTCCCAAATTTTATTATCATTTTTAAACAATGTAATAGAGTTGTTAATAGTGATATCATTTAATAATTTAAAAACTTTATGTCCATCATAACAAGTACCTATTAAATATCCATCTAAAGAAGTACATTGAGAAATATTTTTAAGAAATTGATGTAATATAGTTTCATTTTCAAACATATAATGTAAAGCAAATTGAATAGAAGAGATATTAAAACCATCTTTACATATTCCATAATTATTATATACTCTTTTACCTAATAGTAATTCATTTTTATTACCTTCACCGAATATAGCTTTAATAATTTGTTTATTTTTATCATTATTAAATGCTTCACCAGATTTAATATTAAGTGAGCTATTACCATTAATAAATAAAGCATTAGGTATAGAATCATATTTTTTATAATAATTTAAATATCTAGCACAAGCACCATCTAATCTATTTTCAATATTATCTTTATTTAAATCTATTCCTAAAACAAAAGTTAAATTAGAATTAATCCATTTGGGTAAATCGCCAGCTTTACCACATGCATAATCAATTAAAGTAGTACCTTTATTTGAAATATATTCTATTAATACATTTTTAACAAATAAATTATGGAAATCTCTTAAAGCGCGAGTTTCAGATTTAGAATTAACTTTGTTATAATAAACATCATCGTCTGAATTCTGTAATTGAACATTATCACCGGTAGTAATAATTTTATCAGTAATAGGATTATGTATAGATTGCCAATTTGAATTAGCGACGTGATAAGCGTTACCAAAATTTTTGCCACCATTTCTTAATTCGGATGTTTTATCATATCGTACTCTAAGAGGAATCCATTTCCAAAATTGATTTTTAGTAGTATCATATTTAAATTCAACTATAGTATTATCTTCAATTTCTTCTCCTTCTAATGTATAAATTTTTAAATTATCAGATTCATCGGATACACCAATAATATTACAAATAGCAGCATTTTCATCGGATGGATTAGTGGGATAAAAACGAGCAGGTTTATAATTATTATATTTATGATCAGAATTTTTAGTAATATTATCATTAATAATATCATTACAAGGATTAATATAGCCATGTTTTTTTTCATCAAAACCAACATGTAAAATTAAAGTATAATATTTTAGATAATTATTATTGGTAGTTAAATTAGTACCTTGATTATGTATATATGATACTTTATTAGATCCAAAATCATTTTTTTGAATTTTAATCAAGAAATCAATAGTATTATATTCAGGAGGTTTCCATTTAAATGATTCTTTCCAGGTTGTTTTAAAATTGGGTGCTATGATACCGGATTTATTAGAAGCAACAGCAGTATTGGTGGGTGTAAATATCAACCCATCAATAGGATATTCAATTAATCCTTGTTTATCATTATTAAGTATAATGTTAGATGCAGAAAATACATTATTAGCAT